>Ga0335085_10016782_pt1 | contig 10564 bp, 10 predicted proteins | sample Lox_Sample_45_FD_206712 | JGI IMG/M metagenome (GOLD analysis project Ga0335085, IMG submission 206712) | Soil microbial communities from Loxahatchee National Wildlife Refuge, Florida, United States - Lox_Sample_4.5 | ecosystem: Environmental > Terrestrial > Soil > Wetlands | place: USA...
CGGCGCGCTCGGTTCGTATTTCTACACCGCCGAGCCGCTCAGTCTCGCCTATCATGGGCTCGGCGATTTTATGGTGTTCGCGCTGATGGGTCCCGGGTACGTGATGGGCGCCTATTATGTGCAGGCGCTCGAGTTTTCATGGCCCTCGGCGCTGGTCGGGATTTCGATGGGGCTGCTCTGTTCGAGCCTGTTGCAGGTCAACAACCTGCGCGACATCGAGAACGATCGCAGGCACGGAAAGTGGACGCTCGCCGCGATAATCGGCCGCAGGGCCGCGATGGTCGAACTCGTCGCGTGCGATACGCTCGCGTACGTGATCGTGCTGGCGAGCGTGCTCTGGTGGGTTCTTCCACCTCTCGCGCTCATTGCGTTCGTGACGCTGCCGCGAGCGATCGATCAGGTGCAGCTGGTTTCCGGTGAGGCCGACGCCGAGGCGCACAATCGCGCGATGGCGCGTTCGGGACAGTTGCAGTTCGAATTCGGGATCGCGCTGGTGGCCGCCTTCGTCTTGAGTCGCTTCATGGGCTGGTAGCAGCGGTCCGCGTTTCGAGGCGCAGGGCCGGCCTTTGGCGGCGGCTCACGCCGCTCCTGGACGATCCCGCTTCCGCTGTGACATTTGACAGTTTCGATCTCCCGGCTTTCAGTGCGCGGCGCCGCCGGCCGCGCCTATTTGGAAGCGCCGGATGATGAACGCGAGCGGCAGGCCCATCAGTACGATGACTCCCAGCAACCGAAAGCAATCCATGAACGCGAGCATCGCCGCCTGCTGCGTCATCATGCTGGCGGCGAGTCCGTAGGCCTGATGGATAGCGTCCGGGGTGCTGGCGCCCCGAGTCACCAGGTAATGGCTCGAGGTCCTCACGAACTCGCGGACGGCGCCGTCGGCGGAAGTCAGATTACTCACCAGCACGCTCTGGTGATACTGCGTCCGGCGTTCCAGCATCGTCGTAACGAACGCGATCCCGAAGCTGCCGCCCCAGTTGCGGCAGAGATTCGTCAGGCTCGAACCCTTGTTGTTCTTGTTGCGCGGCAGATACGAGTACGCCAGCTGGCTCACCGGGACGAACATGAACGCATAGCCGAAGCCCTGGAAGCATCGCGCCATCGCGAAGTGCGTATAGTCGGTCGCGGTCGTCATCCCGCCATAGTAGAAAAACGAAAGCGCCGCGATCGTGAAGCTCGCGGCGAGAAGGCGCCGTGCGCCGATACGCGGCACGATGCGGACCACGAACGGCGCCAGAAGCGTGATCACCGCAGCGCCCGGACCCAGGACCAGGCCCGCGTCGGTCGCCGTGTAACCGAACAGCGTCTGCAGCATCTCCGGAATCAGCACCGTGCTGCCGAATAGCCCGAACGCAAACAGAAAATAGTACAGGTTGGCGATCGCAAAGTTCCGCTCGCGGAGCAGGGTCAACTCGACCACCGGATCGTCATGACGCCACTCCCACCAGATCGCGGCCGCGATCGTCACGACCGCGATCGCGAGGAAAGCCGCGATAAAGCTACTTTCCAGCCAATCGTCGCGCTCCCCGCGGTCGAGCACAACTTCCAGGCAGGCGAATCCGAGGGCTATGAGCGCGATTCCCACGTAGTCGATCCGCAGCCTGCCGCCGCGTTTCGCCGCCTTCCGTTCTTCGATGAACTCCGCCGGATCGTGAACCAGCCGGCTCGAAAGCAGGAGCGACAAGAGACCGATCGGAACATTTATGAAAAACACCCAGCGCCACGAAAAGCTGTCCGTGATCCATCCGCCGAGCGGCGGTCCGATCGCCGGCGCAGTGACAATCGCCATGCTATAGAGCGCGAACGCTCCGCCGAGCTTTTCCTTGGGGAACGTGTCCACCAGGATCGCCTGTTCGACGGGCGCGAGGCCACCGCCGCCGATCCCCTGCAGCACGCGGAAGAAAATCAGCATCTTGAGGCTGGGCGCGACGCCGCAAAGCAGCGAGGTCGAAGTGAACAGCGCGACGCACATCATGTAGTAGCGCTTGCGGCCGAACACACGACTGAGCCACGCGCTCATGGGCAGGATGATCGCGTTGGCCACCAGGTAGCTTGTCAGCACCCAGGTGCTTTCGTCGTAGCTGGTTCCCAGGCCGCCCGCGATGTGCGGGAGCGATACGTTGGAGATGCTCGTGTCGAGCAGCTCCATAAACGTCGCCATCGTTACCGTAAGCGCAATTGCCCACGGGTTGTGTGTTAGCCGCGCGGCGGGCGCTTTGACCGGAGTCGCCGCGGCAGGCGCCGTGGGATGCATGGACGGACCTGCCACGGCGCGCGCTGTGCCTAGCGCAGCCATACGGTCGGCTCGACCGACATTCCGGGGTGCAGGCGATGGTCGGGGTCCTGGCCCGGCGCGAAGACTATTCGCACCGGCAGGCGCTGGACGACCTTAACGTAGTTGCCGGTCGCGTTTTCGGCGGGCAGCAGGCTGAAACGGTCGCCGCTCGCACCCGGGAGGTTCTTTACATAGCCCCGGTAGTTGCGTCCGAAGGTGTCGATGTGGATGGTGACTCGTTGACCGCGATGCATGCGCGCGAGTTGGGTCTCCTTGAAGTTCGCGGTGACCCATATCTCGTCGGTTTCGGTCACGAACATCAGGGTCTGCCCGGGTTCTATCCGCGAGCCGAGTTCGACGCTCCGTTTGCCGACGATGCCGTTGGCCGGTGCGTAGATTTTGGTGTAGCTGAGATTGAGCAGCGCCTGGTCGAGCGCGGCGCGGGCCGCGTCGACGTCCGCCTCGCGCCCGGCGATCGTTTTGAGCGCAGACCCCGCCGCTTCGCGCCCAGAATCGAGCTTGGCCGCGTCAACCCGGGCCGTGGCGATGTACTGATCGTATTCGTTCTGCGCCACCACCCGCTGGTCGAGCAGGACGGCGAACCGTTGCGCGTCGCGTTGCGCCTTGAAATTCGCCGCATCATTCTCGCGCACGTGCGCAAGCGCCGCCGCGTAGTCCTGTTTCGCGGAAGCGGCCTGCGCCAGCGCGAGTTCCAGCCGCGCCCGGGCCTGCGCCACGGCGACTTCATAGTCGCGCGGATCGATCTCGACCAGCAGTTCGCCCGCGTTCGCGCGGTCGTCATCCTCGGCGTGAACCCGGATGACGGTGCCGTTGATCCGTGAGCTCAGGGGATCGATATGGCCGTCGATCTGCGCGTCGTCGGTGGATTCGTACGACTGCAGGTACTTCCACGCCCAGGGCGCGATCGCGCCGAATGCCGCGAGCGCCGCGGCCGCGAGCGCGAGCCGCCAGCCGATGCGCCGCAGCCGCGGACCGCCGCCGCCCGCGGCGCCGCCCCGCTTGGCGGGAGCAGCGGGCAACTCGACGTGCCGGTAACGTTCGCCGCCGTCCGGTCTGAGGGCCTCGAGCTGCGGAGTTTCCGAATCGGGTCGCAAGTCCATTTCCGCGGCACCCACATCGTCTCGCAAATCGCGATTTGTTTGGCCATCCGCGAATCGCGCGCTGGTTTGTTCTTCGGTGAAAATGTCCATTTTGAAATAGTAGCCAATTGCATATACAAGCAGTGTGCCAGCAAAAAGGCTTTCAGCCGCGGAGCTTGCGCAGCACCGCCTTCAGATCGGCGATGCTTGCGGGCCCCAGACGACGGCTCACATCTTCCTGGGCCTTTTGCCAGGCTGGATAGCCTCTGCGAATCAGCCCGATTCCCTTCTCGGTCACCCTGATCAGGTGGCTTCGCCGATCCTCGCCCTCTTCGCGCCGAAACCAGCCCTTTGCGCACATCCGCTCGACGTTGCGGCTGACCGTCGATTCGTCCATTTCGAGGATCTTCGCCAGCTCCGCGGGCCGGGCCTGCTCGCGGTTGGCGACCGCGACCAGCAGGTTGAACTGGCTGGCCTTGAGGCCAAGGTCTGCCAGCGCGTCGTCATAAATCGACGTGACGATCCGGTTCAGCATCCGGACCCGAAAGCCGATACATTCGCGGCCGATCCGCTGGATAGCCTGCTTCATAGACCAATGTATATGCATCTATAGTCGCAGCGTCAATCGCGTTGACCGGGACCTTCTGCTCACGGACGCGTGCGCCGTTAAGCGGCGGTGAGCCACGCCGAAAGCGCGGGCTCGAATTTGCCCAGGTACGGGGCGAGGTCGGGAGCGAACGCCGGATGCGCGCGCAGGCGCGCGAAGTGCGCGAAGGCCCGCGGATATTGCACGCCGATTCCGCTCTGCAGGACCGGCGCGAGCCCGTGTTTTTCCAAGGCGGCGCCGTTATGGATTTCGTTGAAGAAGAGGCTCAACTCCGCGGCAAAACAGATGTCCGCCAGGGTAACGTTTGCGCCGACCAGATACGCCCGATCGGGTGAGAGCGCCCGGTCGATTCCGGCCGCGTACGCCGCAAAGCCGTCGCGCGCCCGTGCGTGGCTCTCGGCCGCGACCGATCCGTTTATCAGCGCCGGCAGATAGTGCTGCGCGTCGCGCGCGAAGACGAGGCTCGTATCGAGGAAACTGTCCACTCGGGCGGCTTCGTAGGGGCTGCGCCCGTAGAGCGGAAACCTGTCCTCGCCGAGCCGCGCAACAGCGCGCATGATACTGTTCGATTCGAAGATGCCTACCTTGCCGTCCGGGCTGAAAGCAGCCGGTACGGTGCCGAACGGATGTGCCTCCATAAACGCGCCGGTCTTGTGCAGCGCGCCCTTGAAGCCGATCTTGCCCGCCGCTCCTTCGCCAAGCCGGGCCCGCTCGCTGTCGGAGAGCGGCCGCGCGTCGAAATCCCAGAGCCACGTCTGCAGCTCCTTGGGCGCGGCGCCGCGCACCTCGACTTCGACATCGCAAAGCCGCGCGGCGATGGTCGCCTTCCAGATGCGCGGATTGGGCAGGTAGGAAAAAAAATCCTAAGCTGACTCACCATCTTGTCTCCATACCTCGCGGCAACTTCGCTCATGCGGCGCCGACGATTGGCAGCCGGTTACCAGGTCTCGCCGAAGGGCCTCACCTCTACGTTGAAGGACCAGGCGCTGCGATCCTGATGCACCACGTGCCATATTTCGTCCGCGATCGCCGCGGGCTTGATGAAGAACGTATCGGGAGCGTCGGGCGATCGCTTGCGCGTCCATTCGAGATCGATGACCGCGTCGATGAGAACGTAGGCGACGTGCACACCTTTCGGCCCGACCTCGCGCGCGATCGCCTCGGCAAGAATCCGCTGCGCCGCCTTGGTCGGCGCGAAGCCGGCAAACCCGGCCTTGCCGCGCAGCGCCGCGGTGTTGCCGGTCGCGACGATCGTGCCTTCGCCGGCGGCGATCATCGCGGGCGCGAGGCGGCGCGCGAGATACAAGAGCGCCATCGTGTTGACCCGGAAGTTTCGATTGAGCACTTCGGGATCGATCTGCATGAAGTTGCCGAAAGCGCCGCCGACGGCGTTGTGGATCAGCACGTTTGGCGTCCCCAACCCTGCGCGGACTGCGTCGAGCGCGGCGTCGAGTTGGGTTTCGTCAGCAACGTCGCACGGATAGGCGCGCGCGCCGGCGATCTCCCGCTCGAGCGCATTTAGCCGCTCGCGGTTGCGCGCGAGCATCGCGACCGCATAGCCGCCGCGCGCGAAGCGCCGCGCGATCGCCGCGCCGGTTCCGGGACCCACTCCGGTTACGACTGCCACAGGCCTGGGATCGGGCACTATAGTCTCCTCCATGGTCGGCGTTTGAAACTATCGCACGGACGCATCGGACGGCGGGTTGCTGACGGTCCGCTCGCGCTCGAGGCGCGCGACCTCGGCTTCTCCGTATCCCAGCTCGCGGAGGATCGCGGCGTTGTCCGCGCCTAGCCGCGGCGCCATCGCGCGCACGCCGGCCGGAGTCCGATCGAAGCGCGCCGCCGGCCGCGGCATCCGCACCTTTCCGAACGCCTCGCTCTGGAACTCCTCCAGGATGCGGTTGTCGCGCACCTGCTGATCCTGAAGCAGGTCAAAGCGGCCGAGCACCGGGGCGGACGGGACGTCGTTGCCGAGCAGGCGCGGCAGGATTTCGTGCGCGGTCCATTTTTCCAGCTCGGCCGACACGATCTCTCGCCGCTCGACGGCATGGATGGAGCGGTCGCGCGCCGACCTGAAGCGCGGATCGCCGATCAGATCCTCGCGGTTGAGCGCGCGGCACATGCCGGCCCATTCGTCGTCGGAAAGCGCCGCCGCGGTGAGATATCTGTCCTGCGCCGCGAACACCAGGTCGGGGCCCTGGTCGGCCTCGGAGGGGTCGATCTCGTTGCCGACGAAAGTCAGCGTCGCCATCGCCTCGGGCCACAGATAGGCAATCATCGCGTCGAGCATCGCGATTCGCACGTGCTGACCTAGTCCGGACTGCGCGCGGGCGAAGAGCGCGGCGCCGATCGCTTGGGCGGTGGTCAGCGCCGTGGTGTAGTCGGCGATAATCGTGCGCACCATCCGCGGACGGCCGGTGTCACGATCGCGCTGGATTTCCGCGAGACCAGAGAGCGCCTGGATCACCGGATCGTAGGCGCGCTGTCCCGCGTACGGACCGTTCTCGCCAAAGCCGCTGATCGACACGTACACGATGTTCCCCCGGATTTCGCGCACCGCACTTTCTCCAAGCCCCACGCGCTCGGCTGTTCCGGGGCGAAAATTGTGCACCAGTACGTCGGCGGTGGCGATCAGTTTTTTGACGATATTGAGACCTTCGGCAGTCTTGAGATCGATCGCCAGCGAGCGCTTGTTGCGGTTGCAGCAGAGAAAGGAGGCCGACGATCCGTTACGGCCCTGGCCGAGATAGCGCATGAGATCGCCGCGCGGCGGCTCGACCTTGATCACTTCGGCGCCCTGGTCAGCCAGCATCATGGTCGCGACGGGACCTGCGACCATCGACGTGAAGTCGAGCACGCGAACACCTTCGAAGGGACCTGGCATTTCGTTTGACCTCCGGCAGCCGCGTCCGCGTTATTGCGCGGCAAAGTTGCGCGCGCGCGCCGCTTGATAGGCGGGGCGGGCGGCGACGCGATGGAGATAGCGCGAGAACGTGTCGGAAACGGAGATGCTGCACGACGCGGCCCAATCGAGGCACGTCATCAGGAGTATGTCCGCGATGCTCAGGCGCTCACCGAACAGGTATGCACCGCCGTCGTTGACGCGCGCGGCCATCGCCTCGAGATTGTGCTCAAAGTACTGCCTTGCCGATTCGACCGCGGCCGGCGCTTCACCATACGTGCTTTTCAATGCGTCGTGGCGGCGCATAATATACAACCCGGCCGCGTCGAGCTCGGTCGCGATGAAATAGCACCATTCGCTGAGCGCGGCGCGCTCCCGGGCGTCCCGCGGAACATAAAGCCGCGCCGAATCGGCAAAGGTCTCATTGAGATACTGGATGATCGCGGCGCTCTCGGTCAAAACAAAGTATCCGTGGCGAAGCACCGGAATCTTGTGCCGCGGATTGATTCGCAGGAATTCCGCTGTGAGGGTCTCGCCGCTGCGCGCCCCGATCGGATGGGAATCGTACTCGAGTCCGAGCTCGAGCAGCATCCAGTGCGCGCGCATCGTGCGCGACGTACCCGCTCCCCACAAAGTCAAATCGTGCGCCATCAGCGGTTTCCGGCTCCTGGGTTAGAACTTCTCCGTATAGGGTCTGACCTCGAGTTCGTGGCTCCAGACGCTGCGATCCTGATGCGCCAGGTACCAGAACGCGTCCGCGATCGCCGACGGTTTAAGGAAATCCTCATCCCCGGCTTGCGGCCGCATTTGCCGGAGCAAAGGCATGTCGATGCCGCCGTCGACATTGACGTACGCGACGTGCACGCCCTGCGGATGGAGGTCGCGGGCCATCACCTGGCAAAGTCCGCGGAGCGCGAATTTCGCCGGGGCGAACGCCGCCGAATTGGGCCACGGCCGCACGCCCGCGGTCGCGCCGGTGAAGAGCATCGCACCGCTTTTGCGCGAGAGCATTGCGGGCGCGACCTGGCGCGACCACAGGAACGCGCCAAAAGTATGCAGCCGCCAGGTCTGTTCGAAGACCTCGGGCGATGTCTCGAGCAGCCGGCCCATCGGGCGGCGGCCGCCGTTGTAAATCAAGATTTCGACCGGACCAAGCTCGCGGGTCACCCGATCGTACGCGGCGGCCGCTTGCGCCTCGACCGTGGCGTCGGCGCAGAGCGGCAGCGCGACGCCACCGGCGGACCTGATTTCGGCCGCGATCGGCTCGATCACGTTGGGGCTTCGCGCCACGAGCGCGACCTTGTAACCGGCGGCGAAGCGGCGGGCGAGGGCCGCGCCGAGGCCCTCACCGACTCCGATCACCACGCATACCTTGTTCGAGGGTTCGTTCATGATCGTTGGTCGGCCGGAGCGTCGCTTGACGGTCCGGTTTAGCTCTCCCTGGTTCAGGCTGCGCCCCGTAACAAGCGGAGCGGTCTAGATGACAAGGCTCGTCGGCCTATTGATGACGTTCGTCATGTTTGAGATATTAATGGCGCTCGTAATTAAAGATGTCAAGCGCCATCGCGATGGCGAAGGAAGTCCGATGCGGGTGTCGAAAGAAAAAGCCGCGCGCAACCGCGATCAAATCCTGACTTCGGCTGCGCGCCTCTTCCGCGAAAACGGTATCGACGCGACCGGCGTCGATTCGATCACCAAGGCCGCCGGCCTCACCCACGGCGGGCTCTACAGCCACTTCGGCTCCAAGCAGGCGATCGTCGCCGAGGCGGTGCGCTTCGCGCTCGCGCGCTCTCGGCGCCGGTGGTCGCGAACGGCCGAAGGCAAGGCGCACGATGAAGCGTTTGCCGATATCGCCGGCTATTACCTTTCGCGCGAGCATCGCGACGCGCATGGCGACGGATGCCTGGTCGCGGCGCTCAGCTGCGAAATCGGTCGGCAGCCGCCGGCCGTCCGCCGGGTGTTCACGGAAGAGCTGAAGCAAGTGTTAGGATTCCTGAGCGGGCTGATGCCGGAGGAGATTTCGGCGCGGCGCTACGAGGATGCGATCGCTGCGTTTGCCTGCATGGTGGGCGCCGTGGTCCTTGCGCGGGCCGTCAACGACGAGGCTCTCTCGCGGCGGATCCTGAAGACCGCAGAGAAGCGGCTAGGCAAAGTGGCGACGGGTCGCCGGCCTGTAAGGCGCCGTGCGTCGGCGCCCAGGGGTCGCGCGAATGCCTGATGGCGCGCGGAGATCGAATCGATCGCAACCGGCCGCACAACTGCCGCGAGGCCGGCGATCAGTAACCTCATGGAGGATTGTCCTTGGAACAGCGCAAAGCGACGGCCGCGGTGATCGGCGCGGGAGATTACATCGGCGGCGCGATCGCGAAGAAGTTCGCGGCGGAAGGGTTCATCCTCTTCGCCGGCAGGCGCAATGGCGAAAAACTCGCGCCGCTCGTCGCGGAGGTCGAGGCCGCGGGCGGACGAATCGTCGGGCGCTCGCTGGATGCGCGCAAGGAAGATGAGGTCGCCGCGTTCCTGCGCGACGCGGACCAGTGCGCGCCGCTCGAAGTCTGCATCTTCAACGTTGGGGCCAACGTCAACTTCCCAATCCTGGAGACGACCGAACGCGTCTTTCGCAAGGTTTGGGAAATGGCCTGCTACGCAGGATTTGTCGCCGGCCGCGAGGCGGCCCGCTTGATGCTGCCGCATGGGTGCGGATGTCTCTTTTTCACCGGCGCCACGGCGAGCGTGCGCGGCGGGGCCGGATACGCCGCCTTTGCCAGCGCGAAATTCGGGCTGCGCGCGGTTGCTCAAAGCATCGCGCGCGAACTCGGGCCGAAAAACATCCACGTCGCCCATCTCATAATCGATGCGGGAGTGGATACGGCCTGGGTACGCGATCGAATCAGGGAGAAGGAAGGTGAAGATGCGCTGAACGAGCTTGCACCCGGGCGGCTGATGCGGCCGGCTGCAGTGGCGGAGGCGTATTGGCAACTCTACCGGCAGCCGCCAGACGCGTGGACATTCGAGCAGGAGATCCGCCCCTTCGGCGAGAAATGGTGAGGCGGCGCAAGTACGCGTCGTCCGGCGGACGCTTGCGGGCGGGCCTTGGACGCGCGGATTACGGCGCCTGCTGCTGCAGACGCGAGAGCGCATCGCGCATCGGAGCTTCCGAGATCTGGATCAATCCTTCGAATGGCCGGTCCAGCTCGAGGATCAGGAAAATCGCGCCGGCGACCGAGAGCGAGCAGACGAGAAGGACCGAGACCACGGTGGTGTTTGAAGGAGCGAAGAGCCCGAAGGTCAGAAAGATCATCGTGAACCAGAAAATCATGACGATCAGAAACGGCATCGGGATCGAGCCGCCGGTCTGCTCCAGCAGCAATGCGCGCGTGCGGCCCAGTTCCGCGCCGAGTTCCATCGCCTGGGAGTGGAGCGCGCGCTGGGTTTCGTTGACCGGCGTCAGCTGCTGGATCTTCTCGTAGAAATTGTTTGCGCCGGCTTTTACCGCCGCGGTGTCTAGGCTCTCGGGCCGGTAATTGTTCGACCCGGTCTCCACCCCAAACCCCCGCGCAATTACGTCGCGGAGCATCGCACGCGCTTCCCTGGTCTCGGGTCCGTAGTGAGCCAGCACGCGATCGAGCTGAATGAAATCGGCGGACATCTGTATCACTTCGCCGTTCTGCGTATCGTGC
>Ga0335085_10016783_pt1 | contig 10564 bp, 11 predicted proteins | sample Lox_Sample_45_FD_206712 | JGI IMG/M metagenome (GOLD analysis project Ga0335085, IMG submission 206712) | Soil microbial communities from Loxahatchee National Wildlife Refuge, Florida, United States - Lox_Sample_4.5 | ecosystem: Environmental > Terrestrial > Soil > Wetlands | place: USA...
GGCTCGTAGCCGATCCATTGCACAAGCTCGACTGTTGCGTCATCTCGGATGGTGGGTGCTGTCTGGTCCTGACGACCGAGGAGCGGGCGCGTGATCTCGCGCACAGGCCCGTCTACGTGCGCGGCGCGGCCGGCGGCACGACGCACCATTCGATCGCCGCGATGGCCGACATGACTCGCACGGCCGCGGCGGTCAGCGGTCCGAAGGCGTTCGCGGAGGCGGGGATCACTCCGGCCGACGTCGACATGTTCGCGATGTACGACTCGTTCACCTACACCGTGCTCGTGGTCCTCGAGGATCTTGGCTTCGCGCCCAAAGGTGAGGGCGGCGCGTTCGTCACCGACAACGGTGGCAACCTCCGGCTCAGTGGCGCGCTGCCGACCAACACCGACGGCGGCGGGCTGTCATGTACCCACCCCGGAATGCGCGGCTTGTTCCTCCTGTGCGAGGCCACGCGCCAGCTCCGCGGCGAGGCCGGCGACAGCCAGGTTGCCGGCGCCGAGATCGCGGTGGCACACGGAAGCGGTGGCTGGTTGTCGACGCAGGGGACGGTCGTGCTGGGCACCGAGGGGGCGTGATGGACGGCGGCAACGATTGGAGCGACATCCCCAAGTGGCTCATGCCGCGCCCCGGGCTCGTCGACCGCGAGTTCTGGGAGGGCGCGGGCCGTGGCGAGCTGCGCGTCCAGCACTGCACCACGTGCGGCAAGCACCAGCACTACCCGAGGACGCTGTGCAGCCACTGCGGAGAGCAGACCCTCGAGTGGGTGACCGCCGGCGGCGACGGCACCGTTTACTCGTTCACGGTGATCCGCCAGAACGGCGTGCCGCCCTTCAACGAACGGCTCCCGTTCGTTGTCGCGACGGTCGACCTCGACGAGCCGGGCGCACGGATGATCGCGGCCATGCCGCAGGTCGATCCGGCCGACGCGCGCGTCGGCATGCGCGTGCGCGCGGCGTTCCGCCGCGCGGGTGACGAGTACGGGTTCGTCGACTTCGCCGCCGCGGACTGAAGCGCTTTCCGCGCCCGCGCCACTCGCTCAGCTGCGGCTCGCGGCGACGGGCTCCGGCGCGGCGCTCGGGGCCGGCGCGCCACGACTCACGATCGACACCACGAGCTTGGCGAGGACGCCCTCGACCTCCTCGGGGGTCCGCGGGCCGCGGCGCAACCGCTCGTAGGTCGCGTACGACGTCAGCGCGCCGAGCGCATCGGTCGCTTCGTCGACCGTCCAGTGTCCGCGCATCTGGCCCGCGGCGGCCAGCGCTTCGACGAGGCGTCGCAGCTGATGCTCGTCGATGCCGTCGCCGGTTTGGTCACCGCCGGTGATCGCGGTCAGGGTACGTAGGCCGCTCATTCGCTCCTCGTGCTCCGCCCAGTGCCGGCACACCGCGGCGAGGAGGTCGCGCAACGCGACGAGCGGATCGGACGTGATCGTGCGCGAATCTTCCATGCTCACCGAACGGCTGATCGACGAGGCGAGCTCGTCGAGCACCGCGCGCTTCGAGCGGAAGTGCTCGTACACGGTTGCGCGCGCGACGCCCGCCTCTTTCGCGAGCATGTCCATGCTGAAGCCGGCGGCTCCCCGTTCGCGGGTGAGACGACCCGCCGCCTCGATGATGCGCGTGCGGGTCGCGCGGACGAGCTCGCGCCGGGTGGGGCTCATCGCACTGCTCCGAATTGCATCAGCCACTGCCTTCGTCGGCCCGCCCGGTGCCATTTCACCCTGCATGTACCCAGATTTGGCGTCGGCTACGCGCGGCCGGTCCACCGCGGAGAGCGTTCTCGCGGGGCGTCAGACGTCGACGGGGACCCGGGAGCCGCCCACGACCAGCTCCAACTCGCGGTTGAAGACCTTCTCGAACAGCTCTCGCCGCCGCCGAGCGCCCCAGAGCTCGAGCTCGGCGTCGTCGCGCGCGACGAGACGGATCACCACGAGGTCCTTGCCGACGAAGACGTCGAGGTTCTCGACGCCGCCTCGGCGACCGCGGTCGAGGCCGTCCGCGACGCGCAGGAGTGCCGCGAGCGCGCGCAAGCGTTGGCGGTCGTCGGGTGCGAGTGCGCCGAACCGTGCTTCCGAGGCTTTCGGGTCGCCGCGGCGGTGGTGCCGAACCAGGGCGGCCAAGAACGCGACCTCGGCGGGCTCGAATCCGCGCAGCTCGCCGTGCTCGACGAGGTACGCGGCGTGCCGGTGATGCCCCTTGCGCGACACGTGCTGGCCGATGTCGTGCAGCAGCGCCGCGAACTCCAGCATCTCGCGGTCGCGCTCGCCCAGATGGTGGAGTTCGCCCGTCTGGTCGAAGAAGCGCAACGCGAGATGCGCGACGTGCGCGGTGTGCGCGATGTCGGAGTTGCAACGCCGCGCCAGGCTCGCCACCGACGCGCGCCGCAGCGCGCGCGGGTCGTCGGACCAATCGCTCGGGTCGTGGCTGCGCACCGCATCGAGCACGATGCCTTCGCGCAGCGCCCAGTCGCTCACGGTCAGGCCGTCGAGATCGAAGAGATCGAGCGCGGTGACGAGCAGGCTCGAACCGGCCGGCAGCAGCTCGGCCCGGCGGGGCTCCTCGAGGCCGGGCATCCGTCGCCGCTCCGACGTCTTCGCGGTGAGGATGCGCAGGTGTAATGCCTCGAGCTCGGCGCGTGTGGCGCGCAGCGCGTTCGTGCTCGCCGGAAGGGTCGCCTCACCGGACCGCAATGCGACGGCCATGCGGACGAGATCGTTCAGCGTCCCACTCGTTCCCACCGCCATCCGTGGAAATCGCGAGCGGACTTCTTCGACGAGAGGCTCGAGGCCGCCGCGGATCCGCGAGTCGAGCCGCTTGCGGTCGTCCTTCGACGGCGGGTCGTCGTGTACGCATTCCGCGGTCAGCCGGCCGACGCCGAGAGGCAGGCTCGCCGCCCAGCGCAGCCCGGCCGCGTCGCCCACCATCACCTCGACGCTCCCGCCGCCGACGTCGAGGCAGAATGCAGGCGCCGGCTCCAGCACGACACTGGCCCGCACCGCCGCGAAGACGAGCCGCGCCTCTTCGTTGCCGTTGATGACCTCGACCTCGACGCCCGTCTCGGCCTCGATCCGGTCGATCAACTGCGGCCCGTTCTCGGCGGTCCGGATCGCGCTCGTCGCCTTCGCGACGATCTCGCGGGCCCCCAGCGCACCCGCGAGCTGGCACAGGCGGCGGATTGCCGCGATCGCGCGGTCGGCCGTCGGTTCCGGAATTCGACCGTGACGGGCGACGTCGTCGCCGAGCCGGAGCATCTCCTTCTCGCGAGCAACAGCGGTGAAGGTGCCGTCGAGGTGCACGTCGGCGACGAGGAGGTGGAACGAGTTCGAGCCGAGGTCGAGCGCGGCGATGCGCATCGGACACGACGCTAGCCACGCGCGTACCCTGGTCCGACCATCGCGCGGAGGAGAATCATGGACCTGTCGTTCGAATCTCGGATGTTGGTCGACGGCAAGCTCGTCGAGGCCCGGGGAGGCCGAACCTACGACAACCTCAACCCGGCGACCGAGGCCGTGATCGGCGCCGTCGCCGATGGGGCGCCCGCCGACATGGAGCAAGCAATCGGCGCGGCCCGGCGGGCGTTCGACGAGACCTCCTGGGCGAGCGATCGGGCGTTCCGCAAGTCCTGCTTGCAGCAGTTGAAGGACGCGCTCGACAAGCACAAAGAGGAGCTGCGCCCGCAGATCGTCGCCGAGGTCGGCACGCCGATCGGGCTCACATTCGCGATCCAGCAGGACTCGTGCATCGACGACATGCAGTGGGACATCGACCTCATCGACCGGTACGCGTGGGAGTACGAGCTCGGTAATCACGAGTTCTTCGGGCTGAACTCCAACCGGTTGGTGATCCGCGAGCCGATCGGCGTCGTCGGCGCGATCACGCCGTGGAACTTCCCTTTCATGCTGAACCTCTCGAAGATTGCGCCCGCGCTCGCGGCCGGATGCACCGTGATCCTCAAGCCCGCTCCGGACACGCCCTTCGCGGCGACATGGATCGGCAAGCTCGCTGCCGAGGAGACCGACATCCCGGCGGGCGTCTTCAACGTCGTCACCGCGTCCGACCCTGCGCAGGTCGGCGACGTGCTCACGGGCTCGCCATTGGTCGACATGATCTCTTTCACGGGATCGACTGCGGTCGGCAAGCACATCGCGGCGCGCGGCGCCGAGACGCTGAAGCGGGTATTCCTCGAGCTCGGCGGAAAGTCGGCGAACATCGTGCTCGACGACGCGAACTTCGACGAAGTCCTGCCCGGTGCGGGGATGGTCTGCATGCATTCGGGTCAAGGGTGCGCGATCACCACGCGCCTCCTGCTGCCTCGCGCGCGCTACGACGAAGGTGTCGAAATGGTGAAGGCCGCGTTCGAGAGCTTCCCGTACGGCGATCCGACCGATTTCAACAACATGGCCGGGCCGCTCATCAACGCCCGCCAGCGCGAGCGTGTGCTCGGACTCATCGAGCGGGGCAAGGCCGAGGGCTCGAAGTGCATCGTCGGCGGTGGCCCCGCGACGCAGTTCGACAAGGGGTACTACGTGCAGCCCACCCTCTTCGTCGACGTTGATCCCGACTCGACGATCGCGCAGCAGGAGATCTTCGGCCCCGTTCTCGCAGTGATCCCCTTCGGCGACGATGACGACGCGGTACGGATCGCGAACAACTCGCGCTACGGGCTGTCGGGCGCGGTGAGCAGCGGGTCGCTCGATCGCGCGCTCGGGGTCGCGCGCCGGATCCGAACCGGAACGATCGCGGTGAACGGTGGCCAGTGGTTCGGGCCCGACTCACCCTTCGGTGGGTACAAGGAGAGTGGGCAGGGGCGCGAGCACGGTATCGCCGGCTTCGAGGAGTACCTGGAGACGAAGACGGTCGGCCTCCCCGCGAGCTGACGTTGGCGCGGCCGGATCCGCGCTACTTCTGCGAGCGGGTGAACGCGATCGTGCCTTCGAGGAAGGCCCCCACGTCGGCGGCCTTGTGGGCGTAGACGCCGTTGAACCACTCGGGGACCGACACCTCGATCCGGTCGCCCTCGATCATGCCCATGACCGGTTCGACGATCGCGTCGACCGGCAGCATCTCGATGCCCGTCGTGCCGAGCGGGTCGTTGTCGGGCAGGTGGAAGAGCTCGGTGTCGATCACGCCGGGATACAACACGTGCACCTTGACCGGCGTGTCCCGGAGGTCGACCTGCAGCGACTCGGCCCACGCCGAGAGCGCGGCCTTGGTCGCCGCGTACGCCGCTTCCGCGGGCGGCGACAGCCGCGCCGCGACCGAGGACACGTACACCAGCCGCCCGCCGCGCCCGATGATCTCGTCGAGCAGGGCGAAGGTGAGACGCACCGGCGAGAAATAGTTGATGCTCATCGTCGACTCGACGATTTCGGGCGTGAGGTCGAAGACGCGCTTGCGCTTCGGGATGCCGGCGTTGTTGACGAGCACGTCGATGCCGCCGAGCTCTTCGGACGCCCGGCGCGCAAAGGCAGCGAGCCCGTCGAGATCCGCGAGATCGACCGTCCACGCGCGCGAATCGGGCGCGTGCACGCGGCATCGTTCGAGCACCGCCTGCAGGCGGTCGGTTCGACGGGCACAGATTCCGACGGTCGCGCCGCGCTTCGCGAATCCCTCCGCGAGCGCGGCGCCGATGCCTGCCGACGCGCCCGTCACCAACACGTGCTTGCCGCTGAGGTCGTAGCTCATGCGTCCGACGGTAGCCGCCGCTAGCCTCAACCGGCCATGGCCCTCACTCCTTCGTCCGTGCTTCTCACGGACCGTCTCGTCGTGGTAACCGGCGCGGCCCGGGGGATCGGGGCGGCCATCGCGGAGGCGTGCGCTCGCTTCGGCGCCGATGTCGCGGTGTGCGATCGCGACGCCGACGGCCTGTCGCAGACGACGGCCGCGGTCGAGGCCTGCGGGCGCCGCGCCGCGTCGGTCGTGCTCGATGTCCGCGACGGCGCGGCGGTCCACGGCTGGGTCACGAGCCTCGAGCGGGTCGACGTGCTCGTCAACAACGCCGGCGGTGGCTTCCGGGCCGGCTTCCTCGAAGTCAACGAAAAGGGGCAGGACTCGCTCATCCGCGAGAACTTCACCAGCGTGGCGCACTTCGTCCGCGCCGCGGTTCCGTTGATGCCGGCCGATGGCTCGGGTTCGATCGTGAACATCACGTCGATCGAGGCGCACCGCGCCGCGCCCGGCTTCGCCGTCTACAGCGCGATGAAAGCGGCGGTCGCCAGCCTCACCAAGTCGCTCGCCCTGGAGCTCGGCGACCGCCGGATCCGGGTCAACTGCGTCGCACCCGACGTCATCCCGACGCCGGGCATCGGCGAGGTCGCGGTGAAGACACCGTTGCCCCTGCCGGGGCACGTCGACGACGTCGCGGGCGCGGTGATCTACCTCGCCTCCGACCTCGGCCGCTTCGTCACCGGCACGACGCTCCATGTCGACGGCGGAAACCACGCTGCAGGCGGTTGGGGCCGCGGACCCAACGGCGAGTGGGTCACGGCCGGTGAGGAAGTCGGCTCGTGAAGTTCGGGATCGCGCTCGGCGCGCTCAATCCGCACTTCCATCTCGACGCGACGATCGCGGCCGAAGACCTCGGGTACGAGTCGGTGTGGCTGCCGGAGCATCTCGTGTTCACCCGGGCGATGTCGCGTTCGCCGCATCCCGGCGAGGAACACCCGCCCGTCCCGCCCGATGCGCCGATCTACGACGCGTTCGCCTATCTCGGATTCCTCGCAGCGCGAACGGAACGCGTGCGCCTCGGCACGCACGTGTTCAACATCGGGTTGCGGCATCCGTTCACCACGGCACGCGGCGTCCAGACCGTCGACCTGTTGTCGAAGGGTCGCTTCGAGTTCGGCATCGGCGCGTCGTGGCTCGAGGAGGAGTGGGACGCGGCGCAGCTCGACTTCGCGTCGCGCGGCCGGCGCGTCGATGAGGCGGTCGAGGTCTGCAAGCTGCTCTTCACAGAGGAGACGATCTCGCATCACGGCGAGTTCTTCGCGTTCGACGACGTCGTCTTCGAACCGAAGCCCATACAAGCACCGTGGCCGCCGATCCTCGTCGGGGGGGAATCGCGGGCGGCGCTGCGGCGCGCGGCCCGGCTCGGTGACGGCTGGATCGGGATGGCGCACTCGCTCGAGTCGGCGGGGCGACAGATCGGCACGTTGCGCGCGTTGCTCGCCGACTACGGGCGGGAGTCGGTTCCGTTCCAGTACGTGCTCGGTGGTCCGGTCGCGTCCGTCGACGACGTTCGGCGGTGGGAGGACGTCGGGGTGACGCGCATGATCGTCTCGCCGTGGCGGCGGTCGCCCGAAGCAGTCGAGGCGATGCAGCGCTTCGCCGACGCTTACGTCGGTTGAGCGTCAACGCGCGGAGTGCTTGCCGTCCACCGCGCCTGCCGCGTCCGCATCTACCTCCGGATCGTCGGCGTCGGCTGCGCCCAGCCGGTGGGGCCGGCGCGCGAAGTCGCGGATGGAGCCCACGTGACGCAGCGCGACCTCGACGATTCCCGGTTGCATCGTGTGGCAGACACCGGTCATCGAGCCGGGAAGCTGGCTGGCGACGGGCACGAGGTCGAGGTCCATGCCGCGACCCATTCCGATGTCGCACGCGCGCCGGAGCGTGATCGCCCGCTCCGCGTCGTCTGCGGAGAGTGTCTTGTCGGCCCAGCGCATGAAGCCGCCGCGCCACGGCGCGGCGTCGAAGGGCGGCTCGGCGCCTTCGATGCCGTTCGGGCCGATATCCCAATCGAGCGAGAGCTGGCCGTCGACCCACAAGCGGCAGCGCGTCGCCGTCTGCAGGTCGCGCCGCGGGACCTCGAGCTCGTAGATCCGCTCGTCGCGGCCCCAGGCCGCGTGCGTGATCGCATGGCAGGCCGCGTCGAACTGATGGGTGCAGTTCGCCTTGGGATCAGTCCAGGCGCCGGCCGCGGTGAAGCGACGCCCGAGCGGCATTCCCGCGAGCTTTCGTAGCGGCACTGCTGCGTCCGGGCACGTCGACCACGGCCAGCGCCGCGACTCCGCCTCGACCGATTCGACGTGCTCGCCGTGGTGGCGGAGGGTGACGACGAAATGGTGAAAGTCGTCCTGCAGATCGGATTGGACGACGCCGGCGGAGGTTGTCACGACCCGGATCCGGCGCCGGTAGGCGTCCGCGTCGAGGTCGAATTCGGGCCGGGATGACATCAGCCCGAGGATAGGTGAACAATGAACCGGTGCAGCCCGTCGTTGACTCCGACCAGCATCTCTACGAGAGCCGCGCGATGTGGCGCGATCACATCGATCCGGCCCGCCGCGACGACGCTCTGGAGATCGTCGACGACGATCTCGGCTACCCGTGGGTGACGTGGCGCGGCCGGAAGCTGCAGCCCGCCGACGTACAGCACCCCGGCGAAACGGCCGAGCTCGGCTCGTTGCACGAGCGCATCCGCGCGCGGCTCCCACGGGAGGGGCGATACGACGACGAGCTCCCGCGCGATTACTGGGACGCGGCTGCCCGCGCGGAACAGCTCGCAGCGATGGGAATCGACGAAGCGGTCGTCTTCCCGAACTTCGGCTTGCTGTGGGAGCGCACCCTCGATACCGACGTCGGTGCGCTCACCGCGAACATGACCGCGTGGAACCGGTGGTGCGCGGCAGTCGCGACCGACGGGCGGGGCAAGGTGCACCCGGTCGCGCACGTCACCTTGCGCGACGAGCAATGGCTGACCGCCGAGCTGGCGCGGCTCGATCGCGACGGCGTCCGCCTGGCCATGGTCGCACCGGCGCTCGTCGACGGCCGCCCGCTCTCACACCCCGAGCACGACCGGATGTGGCGCGCCTTCGTCGAGCACGGCGTCCGCCCGCTGTTCCACGTAGCCGATCAGCGCCGCCCGTTCGACGACGCGTGGTACACCGATCCGCCCGAGTCGTTCATCTCCACGCTCGACTCCGTGTTCTTGTGGACCGCGGCGGCGCTGGCGTGCAGCGACCTGATCTTGAACGGGGCGCTCGAGCGGCATCCCGATCTCCGGATCGGCGTCGTGGAGTTGAGCGCAGTGTGGGTGCCGATGTTCTTGATGATGCTCGACGGCGGGTCGGCGTTCACGGCCCGGTTGAACGGCCGACCGCTCGCAGAGCTCTCGATGCGTCCGAGCGACTATTTCCGTCGTCAGGTGCGCGTCTCGTCGTTCTCGTACGAGCTCCCGGCGCGCCTCATCCGTCAGACGGGCGACCTGTACATGTGTTGTTCGGACTACCCGCACTCCGAGGGGACCGCTACGCCGCTGGCCGACTACGCGCGGAGCGCGCTGCCCGTCGTTCCGGACGACGCGCCGGGACTCTTCCACGACAACGTCTCGATGCTCCTCGCGCGGGATTGATCCCGCCTCGACGCCACGTCAGGCGCGCGACGAGGTGATGGTCAGCGCTGAATCAAGAGCTCGTCGGGCAATGAGCCCTGGAACCACAAGGTTGTCTCGATGCGCCGCGCGATCCTCCATCCCTGCGGGGTACGCGTGAGCTCGTCGTCGTAGCGCGCGCCGACGAAGAAGAAATGCAAGCCGCCTTCACGGGTTGCCGCACCCTGCGGATTCGTCACCATCGTCCGGCATGTGGCCCCGTCGCCGGCGAGCGAGACGTCGATGTTCGCCATGAGGTGCTGTGTGACCGGGAACGCCGACATGACTTTCTCCAGCCAACCGCGCACTTCGCGGTACGGCCCTGCCTTCCCGCCCGGGTTCGAGGAATAGTCGACATGCGCGTCGTCGGTGAAGCACGTGTCGAGCAACGCCCAGTCCTTGGTGTCGATCGCCCAGCCGTAGCGGACGATCACGTCGTGGATCTCGGACCGGTCGGAGAGCTCCTGCGGGGTCACGAAGCCAGCGGCTTCGGTTCGGCCGCGTCCGGCTTGCAGTTGATCGCCAACGTGAACTTGGTCGTGACGACGGGCTTCGAGGTTCGCTCGTTCGACCAGGTGGTCTCCGTCACGTAAAACTCCAGCTTGCCGCCGTCGCTCTTCGCCTTCTCGTAGACGTCGGAGATGATGCCCTCGCCGACGAGCACGTCGCCGGCATGCGGCCACTCGCCGCCGTGGTAGACGAACTCCTGCTCGCCGTGCAGGATCGCGCGGCCCTTGCCGCGCAGGTTCTCGATCGGGAGGCCGGCCGCGCCGCCGACACCCATCGAGCCCCAGTACGGCATGACGAACGGGAACGTCGGCGGGACAGGCGCCGCGTCGGTCGCGTACACCGGATCGTCGTCCATCAGCGCCTGCGCGAAGACGCGGACCGGGCCGTGTTCGATGACCACCTTCTGGGTTCCGAGCGGACGTCCCTTGAGCTCGGTCAGTGCCACTGCGATCGCCTCCAGGTCGAGCTGACACCGGTGTCAGCATTCCGGACGCGGGAGGTTACAAGTGGGCGAGCGAGACCGGCCAGCCGCCGCGGCGAGCCACGCCGGCTCCGGCGCGAGTGCTCATCCCGTGCGCGGGAGCTGGATCAGCAGTGCCGCCTTCGCGGTCGTCGGCGTCACCGGCGGGATCGTCACCGGCGGGATCGTGACCGGCGCCGGCTTCACTGCGACGCGCGCCGGCTGCAC
>Ga0335085_10016784_pt1 | contig 10564 bp, 11 predicted proteins | sample Lox_Sample_45_FD_206712 | JGI IMG/M metagenome (GOLD analysis project Ga0335085, IMG submission 206712) | Soil microbial communities from Loxahatchee National Wildlife Refuge, Florida, United States - Lox_Sample_4.5 | ecosystem: Environmental > Terrestrial > Soil > Wetlands | place: USA...
TGCCTGCAGCACAAGCGCTGCGCCCAAAGTCGCCAATAACAATTGCTTGCGGCGCTCGCGGCGCACCAGAAATGCGCCGGCCAGAGCCGCGTTGACCACCATGATTTCGAACGACAAGCCATACACACCTGTGACCGTCGCAATGCGAGCCAGCGCGATATTGTCTACCTGAGTGACGCCGAGCAGGTCCCAGGGAAAGCCGGTGATGCGGGTGCGGGCCAACTCCGCGGTTACCCAAACTGCGGGCACGAGCAGCAAGGCGAACCGGTTGACCGACTTTCTGCCGGAAAGCAGGCTCACCAGCAGGCCAAACAGGCCGTGGTATAGCGCCAGGTAAAGGCAAAACAGGATCAGAATGCCAAGCGCCCCGGGTGCGTTCACGCCCCCGTAGCGATGCATCGTCCCATAGATCCAATAGCAGTTGCCTGCGTACCAGAGAATGCCGCAGACATAGGCAAGTAAGAATCCTTGCCATGGGGTAGCCGGTAGGAGCTTGATCCCGTCTTGAAATTGCAGAGTGTCCGGCTGGCGGGCGCGTAGCAAGGCAATCAGTAGCGGCGCCAGCGCGCACCAGGACAGCATATAAAGATTGGGCAGCGGGAAAATCAGGATCTGCAGGCCGGCAGAGAGCAAAACCAGCAGCCATGCGCTTTTGTGGATTTTCCGCACACCAAAGCATAGCAAACTGCATCTCTTGCCCATTCATGGGGCTGCCGGGGCGGCTCCGCTATGCGGTTTTTGAATTATCGGCTAACATTGTTGGACTATGCACGGAGTGGTCATTCCTGAAATCGGGGTTTCGGAACTGAAAGTCGCCATCGGAGTTATCGGTTCGGCTGTCGTCCTGAGCGGCGTCGGGGAGATCGAGGCGCTCTTTGACTCGGACGACTCCCTCCGCCACTGACCCTTGCGCCTACCTGCATAAATGTCCTCGCCTAACCAACCCGGCCCCCTCGCCAATCGTGTACGCATTGTGGTCGCCACGTCGGTGATGCTGACGTTTATTTCCTACTGGCGCGCCGCCGCCATCGTACTCAACGACCTTGGCTCATCGGCCTTCTATGCCGCCGGCATTGCCGAGCAGGCAGTAGGGAAGTCCGCCCCCTGGTTCATTCTCGCGGTGATGTTGTTCTCCTTCACGGTACGAGCGGTATACGTGGAAAGTTGTTCCATGTTCGTGCGCGGCGGCGTCTACAAGGTCGTCAAGGAAGCGCTCGGCGGAACCCTGGCTAAGATCAGCGTCTCGGCGCTGATGTTCGACTACATCCTCACCGGGCCCATCTCCGGTGTCTCCGCCGGCCAGTACATCGCCGGGTTGATGAACAACATTTTGCTGACCATGGACGTGCATGGCTGGATTCCGGGCGCGGTACACGCCCTGGCCCACGGCACGCCGCAAGTTAATGTAAATTGGACCTCCGTGGTGTTCGCCGTCGCGGTTACAGTTTACTTCTGGTGGCAGAACACAAAGGGCATTCACGAATCCAGCGAGAAGGCTCTGCAGGTCATGAAGGTCACCACTGTGATGGTGGTCATTCTGCTGGGCTGGTCGGCAATAACTTTGTTCAAGAATGGCTATCAGCCGGTGCCACTGCCCACTCCGGGCAATCTGAACTTCAGCCATGAAGCCCTGGGATTCCTGAAGCACACGACGCTGGCCCAGGACCTCGCCAGGAAATTCGGGCTGCTCGGCATCCTGATCGCTTTCGGCCACTCGGTGCTCGCCATGAGCGGCGAAGAATCGCTGGCCCAGGTGAACCGCGAACTGGCTCACCCCAAGCTGAAGAACCTGAAGCGGGCCGCCGTCATTATTGCGATTTACAGCTTCGTTTTTACCGGGCTGACGGCGCTGTTGTTCGTGATGATCATTCCCGACTCGGTCCGGATTCCGATCTACAAAGACAACCTGATTGCCGGTCTGGCCATGTATCTATGGGGGCCGCAGCTCCTGCGCCTGGCGTTCCGTGCGTTTGTGGTAGTGGTCGGATTCCTGATTCTTTCCGGGGCGGTGAACACCGCTATCATCGGTTCCAATGGCGTGCTGAACCGCGTCTCCGAAGATGGCGTAATGGCCGATTGGTTCCGCCAGCCGCATAAGCGTTTCGGCACCAGCTACCGGATTATCAATCTGGTGGTTGTGCTGCAGTTGTTTACCATTCTTGCCAGCCGTGGCAACGTCTACATGCTGGGTGAAGCCTATGCTTTCGGCGTGATCTGGAGCTTTACCTTCAACAGCCTGGCCATGCTGGTGTTGCGCTTCAAATACCACGGCGAGCGTGGGTGGAAGGTGCCGCCAAACTTTCATATTGCGGGACGCGAGATTCCGCTTGGCTTAGCCTCGGTTTTCCTGGTGCTGTTCTCCACCGCGGTGGTGAACCTGTTCACCAAATCCGTGGCAACGGTTGCGGGGGTTGCGTTTGCCGGGGCCTTTTTCTTGATCTTCACCATTTCCGAAAAAGCCAATCAGCGCAAGCATGCCCTGGCGCAAGCCCAGATGAAGGAGCACTTCCAGCTCCAGCAGACCGACGCAGTGGAACGCGCCGGCATGGGAATTCATCCCGGCAATGTGCTGGTGACCGTGCGCGATTACAACACGTTGAACCACTTGAAGTGGGTGTTGGAACGAACCGACACCAAAGATCAGGACATCGTGGTCATGTCTGCCCGGGTCAGCCAGTTTGGCGCAGCGGCTTACGATCTTGCGATGGAGCAGATTTTCAGCGATTACGAACAGACTCTGTTCACTCGCGCCGTCTCCATTGCGGAAAGTTTCGGCAAAAAGGTTTCTCTGCTGGTCGTGCCCGCGCGCGATGTCTGGTCGGCAGTGGTCCAGACCGCGATCAACCTGGAGTCCTCCGCCGTGGTGTCTGGACTCTCCAGCAAAATGAGTTCGCAGGAGCAGGCCTTTGAGCTTGGCCGGGCCTGGGAGGCCACTCCGGAACCCAAGCGCCAGTTTGTCTTTCAGGTGGTGCGCCCGGACAAAGCGGTCGATACCTTCCGCATCGGTCCGCACACGCCTACGATGAAAACCGAGGACGTGCACATGCTGCACCGGCTATGGCTGCAGATTACCCGCGAGCAGGGGCTGGACAAGCTGCACCATCACGACATCCTCACCGAGGCGCTTGCCCGGTTTTCCCGGGACTACTCGAATGAGCATCACGAGACCATACTCAATGACTTGCGCAAGAATGCGGCGGAAAACGGCGAGAACAAGACCTCCGGAAAGCATCCTGAGGATGCGTCGTAGCCTGCAACACGGCCTTCCTGGTTAATCTTTCCTGGCCAATCGCGCGACCGCTGCCAACTGCCTGAGATACATTCGCAGCGGCTGCGCCGGAGTTCCCCAGAAGGCGACTCCTCTGCCGCGCAAAATCTTCTTCGGCAAAATCCCACCCTGACCGCCCACCATCACGCCCTCGCAAATGCGCGCATGTTCACCAATGCCGACCTGCCCGCCCAGGACCACGTTATTCTCCACCACGATGCTGCCCGAAAAGCCGGTCTGCGCTGCAATCACAACGTCCTCGCCGATCTGGCAGTTGTGTCCGATGTGAACCAGGTTATCAATCTTGGTGCCGCGGCCAACGCGGGTGATCTCCAGGGCGCCACGGTCGATGGTTGTGTTGGCGCCGATTTCGACGTCATCTTCAATTTCCAGTTGCCCAATCTGCGGAAACTTTTCATAGTGGCCGGTGGTTTGGTCGCGCACGTAGCCGAAACCATCGCTGCCCAGCACTGTACCCGCATGAACAATGACACGGTTGCCGAGCCGTGTTCCCGGGTAAATTGTGACATTGGGATAGATCCGGCAATTGCGGCCGATAATTGCGCCCTCTCCGATCACGCTGCCCGCGCCGACGCGAGTGCCCTCGCCGACCACAGCGTTTTCACCAATCACGACTCGTTCCCGGATGACTGCATTCTCGCCAACCCGGGCCGAGGGATGCACAAGCACGCTGGGATGAATGCCAGTTTCTGCGCGGGAGAGGGGTGACAGAAGCTGTGCCGCGCGGGCAAATGCCAAACGCGGCTGACTGGCGATGAGCAGCGGCTTCGACGCCGTGCTCTTCGCCGCGAACTCACCGGCGATTACCGCCGCCGCCCGCGACTTCAGCGCCGCTCGCAGATTCTTTTCGTCCTCGACAAAGACCAGGTCTTCGGCTGCTGCCCGTGCGATGCTCGCGACGCCGGCCACCTCGACACGATCATCTCCAACGACCGCAGCGTTTACGTGCCCAGCTATTTCTCGGATGGAACGTTTCATCACCGGCCCTCTATTTCTTTTATACGCTGCCCCTGCAACCGGCCGCCGCCGTTCTCTCTGCATTCGCTGAAGATGCACAGACGCATTTTGGTCCCTGTACTTTCGGAAGGAGTGATCTCACATTATTCCCGGGTTGGCGGACTAAAGTGACTAGAATACAGGCATGGAGAAGAAGCTCTTCTGGGGATGCTTCACCGTTCTAGGGTTGATCGCCGATTTTGTACTACCGCTCTGGTGGGCACTGCTCTCGACGATTCCTATCGTTTATCTCAGCTGGTGGGTTGCCTACCGCAGCCACTGGTTCGACTAGTCTGGCCCAATGGGAAAGAAAATTCAGATTGCGCTTGGGATCGCCCTGGCGGTAGTCACGGTGCGGACCGCTTATATTCTCTACGAGCGCCATGCGGAAGAAGCGCCGCAGGTTCATAAACCAGCGCCGGCGCTAAACGCCGACTACTACGTGACGCCGAAGAAGCTATATCTCTATGACTTGAAGTCCGCGCAACAACTGACGCAGCAGCCGGTCTGGGTCAAGCTGGGCTACGCCTACACCTATTATCCCTATGACATGGAGCGCCACAGCGTGAACTTCGCGCATGAAGCCGGCCAGCTTCCACCCCTCGAAAAATTGCAAATCAAGGATGTCATCACCGCCTCCGCTCCCGGCAGTCCGGGCCGGCAGATCATGGCCGTGTTCGAGAAGGATGGCAAAGCTGACGCCTTCTCGATTGGCATGGAAAGCGATGGAAACTATCACTTCTACTCGGATGACATGCTTTTTATCCAGGACCCACACGAACTCTACAAACACTGGTCAGCGGAGACTTGGGCTGCAATCGATCAGCATCAGGTAATGCCGGGGATGAATGAACTGCAGGTGAGCTTTGCCGTTGGGCTGGGAGTTGCCGAAGGATCAGGCGGCTCCGAAGATAAGACTCTGGACTACGCCAACGGCGGCAAGCCGCTGAGCGTTACCTTCCGCAATGGCAAAGCCGTGCAGGTTCAGAAAGGGAGCTGATTAAATCCCAATTGCCGGTTTCAGGCGTAGGCCTTACCCACGACCGGCGAATCCGGCCCCGCCGCTTTGTCCTCCTCCGCGTGAATCTTGCCATCTTCCTCGGCATAGAACGAGCGGTGTTGCGCGTCCACCTGGGCGGGCGTCATGGTCAGGGCAAAACCGTCTTTGTTGGAGCGGAAGCCAACCGTGTAGTCTCCTTGGTCGGGATTGACCATGCGGCGCGTGAAGGAGCCGGTGTGAACAAGTTCAGTCAGCGACTTGGCATAGTGCCCGTTCTTCTTGTCGAACAGCTTTTGTGCCCGTAGTACGGTGCGCATGTAGCCGAGAGCGGCAGCTTCAGAATCCGAGTGCGCGGGATCTCCAGGAAATTTGGGCTTATATTCCGTTTGCGCCACTGCGCTCGCGACTAAGAAAAAAAATGCTACGCCCCAAATCAGGCTCCGGTACGCCAATCTCATGATTTTCAACCTTTCTTGTACCTGTTTTCTCCTATGTTACCGCCGTAATTGCCAATTCGTTACTGCGCTTCTCAATCTCGCCGATTTCCGTTTATGCTAACGCAGGTCGCGCATATCACATATGAAACCAGCATTGGCTAAGAAGCCACTAATCCGGGTTGCTGTGGTTGAAAGTGATCCTCTCCGTTTTGTCGGATTTCGAGCCCTTTTTGATTCGGAGCCGGACTTCGAACTTATCTCCTGCTCTCTCCCCGACATTAGTGCGTTGCAAGGCATCGATCTTGTGTTGCTTGGCAACCGCGGTGGAAATAATTTATTTGATCTGATGGCCAGCCTCAAGGCGTCTCGCCCCGATCTGCGCATCATCGTTACGGGTTCCGGAGTGGACGAAGAAACCATTCTCAAAGCTATCGCTGCCGGAGCTAAAGGTTACGTGGATGAGGCGGCAGCTCCCAAGGAATTCGTGCAGGCCATCCGCATCGTCAATCAAGGCTCCGTATGGGCTCCCCGGCGGGTGCTCTCCATGTTCATCGAGCGCGTCAGTTCGGCGCCGGGCCGTGTTTTCCCCGCGGGCCGCGTAACCTTCACCGACCGCGAAAAGGAAGTTTTGGAAATGCTGGTGGCTGGCCGCTCCAACAAGGAAATTGGCGCTGCCCTCGGGATTGAAGAGCGCACGGTCAAAGCGCACGTCGCCAAGCTGATGCGCAAGGTTGGGGTGCAGAACCGGATTGCGCTTTCGGTTCACGCCATCACCCATTCGCTGGTCACCGCCCGCTAGGTTGCAGTTCGTTACCTTGGGACACTGCCCTCGGTAATCTTGTTGGCTCGGGGCCCTTCCCGCATACTCGCTCCACCTACCACAGAACCTGGGAGACGGGGTTGGAAGTGGAGATTTAGGGTCACCGCTGCCAGCCCCGATTTTTTTGTCCTAACCCCAGATGTATCAATCAGATTCATCCACTTTCCACAACAGCCATCCATTTTGCTTGCCGCTGAATCATTTAGAATGAGTTTCAGCTTCTTAGCCCAGAAAAAGTAGAGGAAAAATGAAAAAGATTCTGGTTCTGTGGGTCGTGGTGTGTTTGTCCGCAATGGCGATGGCGGCCGACGAGAGTGAAAAGCCCAACAACCGCCTCCAGGCTGCAGCCGACGTTCTGAACGACATCCAGAATACGCCAGACAATGGCATACCTTCCGAGGTTTTCGGTTCGGCAGAGTGCGTAGCGGTGGTGCCCTCCATGTTGAAGGGCGGGTTCGTGGTAGGGGCGCGCTATGGGCGGGGTGTCGCCAGTTGCCGCACTCCCAAGGGGTGGAGCGCTCCGGCGTTTTTCACCATCGAGGGCGGCAGCTTTGGACTGCAGATTGGCGGGCAGGCTGTGGATCTCGTCATGCTCATCATGAATGACAACGGCATGAAGAACCTGCTTTCCAGCCAATTCAAGCTGGGCGCGGATGCCAGTGTGGCCGCAGGTCCGGTCGGCCGTCACGCCGCTGCTGACACCGACTGGAAGTTGCGCGCTCAGATCCTGAGCTACTCGCGGGCGCGTGGTGTCTTTGCCGGGCTGGAACTGAATGGCGCCGTGGTCAAGCAGGACAAGGAAAGCACGTACCAGTTCTACGATAAGTTCGTGCCCTTCAAGACTTCGCTGGACGGCGAGATCGAAGCGCCCAAAGGCGCCTATCCCTTCCTCAGCACGCTGGCCAAGTGGGCCAAATCTGCGGGGTAGCGCGCGGCGGGGAAAAACTCCCTAAATTTAGGCGGCCCGACTTGAAGTCGGGCCCTCCCCATTGGATCGAACCGGCCCGGATTCGCAGCATTTGACAAGCAAATTTTGCAAGTGCTACCGTCACGCTTCCCCCGATGCGGCAGCGAATCGAGTACGCGGTAGCCTGGCTGGTGATCAAGGGCCTGGGTGCGCTGCCTCGTTCCCTGGCTCGAGCGGTTGCCATTTCTATCGCGTGGGCGGTCTACCTGGTGCATTCTCGACTGCGCCGCGTCGGTATGCGCAATCTGGCGCTGGCTTTTCCGGAGAAAACGCAACATGAGCGGCGGAAGATCCTGCGCGGCGAATTTCGCTCGCTCGGGCGTCAATTAGCCGAGGTCTGCCGTTTCCCCAAATACACGCTGGAAAACGTCAATAAAGTCGTGGTGTACGACGGCTTCGAGAATTACGAACGCGCGTTTGCGCGCGGCAAAGGGGTGCTCTTCCTGACCGCGCACTTTGGCGGCTGGGAGCTTTCCGCCTTCGCACATTCGTTGCACGGGCACCCCATGCACGTCATCATGCGCCCGCTGGATAACGCTTATCTGGACCGCCTGATGCGACGCTACCGCACCATGCATGGCAACACCATGGTGGATAAAGATGATTTCGTGCGCGGCCTGCTTTCCGCCATGAACCGGGGTGAAGTCGTCGGCATTCTCATGGATACCAACATGATCGCCTCGCAAGGCATTTTCGTCGATTTTTTCGGCATTCCGGCCTGCACCGCCAGCGGGCTGGCAAGGATCGCTCTGCGCACCGACGCGGCCGTCGTTCCCGGCTTCACCATATGGGATCCTGCGCTCAGGAAATACCGCTTGCGTTTCGATGCGGCCGTCAACCTCGTCCGCACGAACAACGCGGAAGCCGATATCGCAGCCAACACACAGTTGTTTACCCGAATCATCGAAGATTACGTGCGCCGCTATCCTGACCAGTGGTTGTGGATTCACCGCCGCTGGAAAACCCGCCCTCCCGGCCAACCGCCATTGTATTGAGGTTGCTGAAGGCCCGGTTTGCCCTGTGGAGGCTTGGCCCTCGCCGACATGACTTAGGTAATCTTCAAGCTTAGGAGGCTTTTCCTTATGATGAAATTCCCAACCTCATGTTGTCCCGCATTACCAGACTGTGCGCGTTCGGGGGCCTTCTCCTCGCTACGGCCTGCTTTGCCCAACAAGACCAGTCGAATGGCCGCAAAGTAGTTTCACGGGTGGAACCCGAGTATCCGCGCATCGCTCGCGATCTGCATTTGGGCGGGACGGTCAAAGTCGAAGCGCTGGTGGCGCCCAATGGCACGGTGAAGACTATCAGTGTCCGCGGGGGCCCGCCAATACTCACCAATGCCGCCGCTGATGCCGTCCGCAAATGGAAGTGGACTCCTGCCTCGCACGAGACTCGCGAACCTGTGGAACTCAAGTTCAAACCGTATGAGTGAACCCCATGTGGGCGCGGCGTTGCGTGGCTGTGATACAAAACTGCTGTGAGCTCCGCATGTAGATCCGGGCGGTTTTCCTGCGTCTCGGAGGACCTCCTGTGCTGAGGGCACTCTTCACCTCGCTTTCCGCCAATCGCTCCTTGCGCGCCGTTGCCGAACGCTCCTCGGTTGGCCGGCGCCTTTCTAGCCGTTTCGTCGCCGGGACCGAACCCGAAGATGTTCTCCGCGCTGCGCAGTCCGTCAATCAATCCGGCCTGAGCGTTTCCATCGATGATCTCGGTGAAAACGTCACCAGCGTGGAGGAAGCCCGCGCCAGCGGTGAACTGTATCACTGCCTGCTCGACGAAATTGCCGCTCGCAAACTGGACGCCAACATCAGCCTGAAACTCACCCACATGGGTCTCGACATTGATGAAAACCTGGCTCGCGAACAGGTCTCCTCCCTGGTCGCCAAAGCCGCAGGGATGTCCCCTCCCAGCTTTGTCCGGGTGGATATGGAAGGCTCGGCCTACACCGATCGCACGCTCTCGCTGGTTCGCGATCTGCACCGCCAGCCGGGGAACCGGGGCCGGGTTGGGGCGGTGATTCAAAGCTACTTGCGCCGCTCGGAGGATGATGTCGCCGGACTACTCTCCGATGGCATCCGCATTCGCCTCTGCAAGGGCGCTTACAGCGAGCCGCGCACGATTGCCTTTGAGAAGAAGTCCGATGTGGATGCCAACTATCTTAAGCTGGCGAAGTTGTTGCTCAAGAGCGACATTTATCACGGGTTGGCCACCCACGATGAAAGCCTTATTCGCCGCCTCAAGCGCTTCGCGGTTCAGGAAAAGATTCGACCCGGGAGTTTCGAATTCCAGATGCTCTACGGCGTTCGCCGCGACCTGCAGCAGAGTCTCGCACGCGAGGGATGGGGCATGCGGGTCTACATTCCCTTTGGCAATGCGTGGTATCCCTACCTGATGCGGCGGCTTGCCGAACGGCCGGCCAATGTCCTGTTCATCGCCAGGAATTTGCTGCGGAAATGATTGGAAGCTCGAATACAGTGAATCTGCTACCGGCTGGAGTATCGACCCTATGGTTTTGACGAGGTCGAATTTGGCATAATTTATTCAGGAATGATCGAGATCAAACGAAAAGGAACGCTTTGGCATTTTCTCCGCGCACCCGTGCGCCTCTACCACTGGCACCTGGGCTGGCTATTGGGAAAGCGCTTCGTATTGCTTACCCATGTTGGCCGCCGTACTGGTCTGCCCCGGCAGAGCGTCCTGGAAGTCGTTCAGTACCGGAAAGAAGGTCCCGAGGTCGTAGTGGCGAACGGGTTCGGGCCCAATTCTGACTGGGTCCGCAACATTGAGGCCAGGGGAGGGGAAGAGGTGACCGTCGGCTCGCAACATTTCGCTGCCTCGCACCGTTTTCTCGGCGAGGAGGAAGCAGCGGAAGTGATCAAGGATTACGAATACCGGAATCGGTTCATCGCGCCGGTGGTGCGCGCAGGGTTTAGCTGGCTGCTGGGCTGGCGATATAGCGCCAGTGAAAGTGATCGCCGCCGGCTGGTGAAGCAGCTTCCGCTGATCGCGTTTCGTCCCCGGAGCTCGGCGCTTCGCGCTACACTTCCAGCCCAAC
>Ga0335085_10016785_pt1 | contig 10564 bp, 10 predicted proteins | sample Lox_Sample_45_FD_206712 | JGI IMG/M metagenome (GOLD analysis project Ga0335085, IMG submission 206712) | Soil microbial communities from Loxahatchee National Wildlife Refuge, Florida, United States - Lox_Sample_4.5 | ecosystem: Environmental > Terrestrial > Soil > Wetlands | place: USA...
ACGGCCGCGTCATCGGCCGGGCAGCGCGTGGACGCGCTCTACCCGGCCTTTGCGGGGCAGTACGACCTCGCATACGACGAGCTGGTGCCCCCCGGGCTCGACGGGATCGACGTCGCTTTTGTCGCGCTGCCGTCGGGCGAAGCGCTGAAGGTCGTTCCGGCGCTCGGGGGGAAGGTGGGGCGGGTCATCGACCTGGGGGGCGATTTCCGCCTGAAGGCGAAGGAGCTCTATGAGAAATTCTACAAGCGCCCTCACACGCAGCCCGGGATCCTCGCCTCGGCGGTCTACGGCCTGCCCGAGCTGAACCGTGAAGCGATCGCCGGGGCGTCGCTCGTCGCCAACCCGGGCTGCTACGCCACGAGCGCCATCCTGGGCCTCCTGCCGGCGCTGAAACACGGGGTCATCGAGCCCTCGGGGATCGTGATCAACGCGCTCTCCGGCGTCTCGGGCGCCGGCCGGAGCGCATCGGTGGAGATGAGCTTCGCCGAGCTCAACGAAAACGTCCGGGCCTACCGCGTCGGCTCACACCAGCACATCCCGGAGATCGAGAGCGTGCTGGCAGGGGCTTCCGGCGCCGCGGTCTCCGTGTCGTTCGTCCCCCACCTCCTGCCGATCACGCGCGGGATCTACGCGACGACGCACGCCACGCTCGCCGTGGGCGTCAGCGCGCAGGAGCTCCTGACGATGTACAGGGAGTTCTACGCGCCTCACCCGTTTGTCAGGATCACGCAGGGGATCCCGCAGATCCTCGCGGTCACCAGGTCGAACTACTGCGATATCGGCCTCGCGGTCGAGCCCCGGACGAACCAGGTGATCATCATGTCCGTGATCGACAACCTCGTCAAGGGGGCGGCGGGGCAGGCGGTGCAGAACATGAACCTGATGTTCGGCCTCGACGAAGCCTCTGGTCTGAAGTAATCCCGAACCCTGGAGAACACGATGCATGATCTTGAATCTCTTGTCATGACGAATTCCAAACCTGCAGCCGCCAATCCTGTCATTGCGAGGGGCGCCGCAGGCGCCCCGCAGCAATCTGACTTCACGGACCTCCCGGGCGGCGTCACCGCCGCGAAGGGCTTCCGCGCCTCGGGCATCCACTGCGGCGTGAAGAAGGCGAAAAAAGACCTCGCGCTCGTCGTCTCGGACACGCCGGCTTCCGCCGCGACGGTCCTGACGACGAACAAGGTCCAGGCGGCGCCGGTCCTGCTCGTGCGCGAGCAGATGGCGCACGGGGAGACGTTCCGCGCGATCGTCGTGAACAGCGGAAACGCGAACGCCTGCACGGGCGACCGGGGCATGGAGGACGCGCGGGCGATGGTGGCGGCGACCGCCGCCGCGCTGCAGTGCGCCCCCGGCGAGGTGATCGTCTCCTCGACCGGCGTCATCGGTCAGTATCTCCCGATCCGGGCGATCACGTCCGGGATCGGGACGGCCGCCGCGGCCCTTGCGCCCGCCGGCGGCCGCGCGGCCGCCGAAGCGATCCTGACGACCGATACGTTCGTGAAAGAATGCGCCGTTGAGTTCACGTGCGGCGCCCCCGGTGCCGGCACCCGCGCAATCATCGGCGGCATGGCGAAGGGGTCGGGCATGATCATGCCGAACATGGCGACGATGCTCGCGTTCGTCACCACCGACGCCGCCGTGTCGCCCGTCGCCCTCCAGGCGGCCCTCAGCCGGGCCAGCGACAGGTCGTTCAACAGGATCTCCGTCGACGGCGATACGAGCACGAATGACATGGTCGCCGTCCTGGCGAACGGGGCCTCGGGTGCCGCGCCCATTGCCGAGCCGAAGGGAGAGGCATACGAGGCATTTGCCTCCGCGCTCCAGCACGTGCTCACGGTGCTCTCCAAGATGATCGTCCGCGACGGGGAAGGGGCCACGAAATTCATCGAGATCAACGTCACCGGGGCCGCCGACGAGTCGAGCGCCGCCCGGGCGGCCCGTGCCATCGCCAATTCCAGCCTGGTGAAGACGGCCATGAACGGTGAGGACGCGAACTGGGGGAGGATCCTGGCGGCCGTGGGGTATTCCGGCATCGAGTTTGACCCGGCAAAGACGGAGATCGCGTTCGGCAACCTCCCCATCCTGCGGAAGAACTACACCATCGACTTCTCCGAGGAGGAGGCGGCGCGCGTCCTGCACGCAAAGGAGATCACGATCAACGTCCGCCTGAACGGGGGGGAGGGGAGCGCGTCGTTCTGGACGTGCGATCTCTCCCGGGAGTACGTCGCCATCAACGCGAACTACAGGACCTGAGGCGATGCTCACGACACTCGGCGCGAAAACCGAAGTCCTCATCGAGGCCCTCCCGTACATCTCCCGGTACGAAGGGAAGACGTTCGTCGTGAAATACGGCGGCGCGGCGATGGTGGACGAGGAGCTGAAGGAGACGTTCGCGCAGGACGTCACGCTCCTCAGGAAGATCGGCATCCGTGTCGCCATCGTCCACGGGGGCGGCAAGGAGATCACCGGGATCGCCGCAAAGCTGGGACTGGAGTCGCGCTTCGTGAACGGGCAGCGCTACACCGACGCGCCGATGATGGGGGTCGTGCAGATGGTGCTGGCCGGAAAGACGAACAAGGACATCGTGGGGAAAATCAACCGCCACGACGGTGACGCGGTGGGCCTCTGCGGGATCGACGCCCACGTGCTGAAGGTGAAGAAGTTCGAGGAACAGGGCGCCGACCTGGGATTTGTCGGCGAGATCACCGGCGTGAACACGGTCTACCTGAACCTGCTCCTCAACAACGGGATCATGCCCGTGATCGCCCCCATCGGCGTGAACGACGCCTTCGAGCCCCACAATATCAACGCGGACGTCGCGGCCTCGGCGATCGCCGCCGCGCTGCAGGCGGAAAAGCTCGTGTTCCTGAGCGACGTGGAGGGGGTGATGGCCTCCGACCTGCTGGTCCCCAGCATGGACCTGGGCATGGCCGAGAAGCTCATGGCGGACGGGGTCATCTCGGACGGCATGATCCCCAAGATCCGGTCCGCCTTCTCCGCGCTCGCCGCGGGGGTCAACAAGGTGCACCTGATCGACGGCAGGATCAAGCACTCGATCCTCCTCGAGATCTTCACCGACATGGGGATCGGGACGGAGCTCGTGCACACGGCCGGCGTCCCGGCCGCCGCCACCTGAGGAGACGCATGACGAAGCAGGCACGCCTGTACGCCATCAGGGAGATCATCGGCACCCGGAAAATCGGGAGCCAGGACGATCTCCGGCATGAGCTCCGGAAGCGCGGCTGCGACGTCACGCAGGCGACCCTCTCGCGCGACATGAAAGAGCTGGGCGTCAGCCGGATCGCCGGCGCGGGGGGAGGCACCTACGCGCTCCGGGCGACCGACGAGGTCCGGGCGCTGCGCCCGCTCGTCAACGCGGAAATCCAGTCGATCGACGCGAACGAGAGCATGATCGTCGTGCACACGCTCCCGGGGTGCGCCAACACGGTGGGGGAGTTCATCGACGTGCAACGGCACCCCGACGTGATCGGCACGGTGGCGGGGGACAACACGGTGCTGGTCATCCCGGGTTCACACAGGAAGACACACCAGGTTTTGCAATTTCTTAAAAACAAACTCATTGAGGGACAGGAATGAAATCCACGAAGGTGGTGGTGGCGTATTCCGGCGGGCTCGACACGTCGGTGATGGTCAAGTGGCTCATCGAGAAGAAGGACGCCGAAGTGATCGCGGCGACCGGCGACCTGGGCCAGAAGAAGGAGCTGAACGGCGTGCAGGCCAAGGCGTACGCGACCGGGGCGTCGAAGGTCTACGTCAAGGACCTCCGGGAGGAGTTCCTCACGCAGTACGTCTTCCCGGCCCTGAAGGCGGGCGCCATTTACGAGAAGTCGTACCCGATGGCGACCTCCCTCGGGCGGCCGCTCCTGGCCAAGATGCTCGTGGATATCGCCCGCAAAGAGGGGGCAACGCACGTCGCCCACGGGTGCACGGGGAAGGGGAACGACCAGGTCCGGTTCGAAGTTTCCGTAGCGGCGCTGGCGCCCGACCTGAAGGTGCTGGCGCCCCTGCGGGAGTGGGAATTCAAGTCGCGCGAGGAGGAGATCGCCTACGCGCGGAAGAACAACATCCCGGTGGCCGCCACCGTCGCCAACCCGTACTCCATCGATGAGAACATCTGGGGGACGAGCGTCGAATGCGGCGTGCTGGAGGACCCGATGGTCGAGCCCCCGGCGGATGCGTACCAGCGGACGGTCGCACCCGAGATGGCGCCCGACACGCCGGAGTACGTCGACATCGAGTTTGAGGAGGGGGTCCCGGTCGGCGTCGGCGGTTCGCGCCTGGAGCCGGTGAGCCTCGTCTTCACGCTGAACGACATCGGCGGCGCGCACGGCGTGGGCCGGATCGACCTGGTCGAGAACCGGCTGGTCGGCATCAAGTCCCGCGAGATCTACGAAGCCCCGGCGGCGACGATCCTCCACTTTGCCCACACCGAGCTCGAACGGCTCACGCTGGACCGGTCGGTGTTCCACATGAAATCGCAGCTTGCGGCGGAGTACGCGAACCTGGTCTACAACGGCCTCTGGTATTCCCCGCTCCGCGACGCGCTCGACGCGTTCGTCAACGAAACGCAGAAGACGGTCAGCGGGACGGTGCGCGTGAAGCTCTACAAGGGGATGATCGGCGTGGCCGGACGCAAGTCGGTCTACTCCCTCTACAGCCCGAAGCTCGCGACATACACCGAGGAGGACCAGTTCGACCACAAGGCCTCGGAGGGGTTCATCAAGATCTACGGCCTGCCGGTCAGGACGTTTCACGAGGTCCGGAACGCCGCCGCCGCGGGCGAAACATCTGTAGAGTCGCCTGTCATGCAGTCGGTCCCCGTGCGATGAGCAGCCCGAAGGGCCGGTTCCGGGAACCCCTGGACCCGCACGCGCTCCGCTTCTCCTCCTCGCTTGCCGTCGACAGGCGGCTGGTGAACGAGGATATCGACGGGAGCATTGCGCACGCCGGGATGCTCGCTTCCCGGGAGATCATCACGGGCGCGGAGGCCCGCGCGATCGTCCGCGCGCTCCGCGCCATCCGCCGTGAGGTGGAGGCCGGGCCCCCCGCCTGGCTCGAGATCGACGGCGCCTCGGGGCGCTTTGCCGCGGACGACGTCCACATGGCAGTGGAGCGGCGCCTCATCGCAATCGCGGGGCCGGTCGGGGGCAAGCTGCATACCGCCAGGAGCCGGAACGACCAGGTGGCCCTCGACGTGCGGCTCTTCCTCCGGGGGAGGATTGACCGCGTCGCCGTGCTGCTCCGCGCCGTCCAGCGGGCGCTCCTCGGGCGGGCGCACGCCTACAGCAGCGTCATCATGCCGGGCTACACGCACCTCCAGCGGGCACAGCCGGTCCTTCTCGCCCACCACCTGATTGCCTACATTGAGATGTTCGAGCGCGACAGGGCGCGGTTCCTCGACTGCAGGAAGCGGGCGGTGCGCTCGCCGCTCGGCGCCGCGGCGATGGCGGGGACGTCGTTTCCGATCGACCGGGAGCGCGTGGCCAGGACGCTCGGGCTTGACGGCATCGTGCGGAACAGCATCGACGCGGTGAGCGACCGGGACTCGCTCCTGGAATTTATCGCCGCCGGGGCGATCACGATGATGCATGCGAGCCGCATCGCGGAAGAGCTTGTGCTCTGGACGTCGCGGGAGTGGCGTTTCGCCTCGATCGGCGAGCAGTTTACGACCGGGTCGAGCATCATGCCGCAGAAGAAGAACCCCGATATGGCGGAGCTCATCAGGGGAAAGACCGGACGGGTGTACGGCGACCTGATGGCGCTCCTCACCGTGATGAAAGGGCTTCCCCTGGCGTATAACCGCGACATGCAGGAGGACAAGGAACCCCTCTTCGACGCGGCGGATACGGTCGCCTCCTCGCTCGATATACTCGCCCGGATGCTGGGGACCGTGACATTCGATGCGGAGCGGTTCGAGGAGGAGCTGAACGGCGACCAGCTCCTGGCGACCGAGATCGCGGACTACCTCGTGCGGAAAGGGATCCCGTTCAGGGAAGCGCACGGGATCGTCGGCGAGCTGGTTGCGCTCTGCGCGGAGAAGGGGACGTCGCTGGGGGAGTTGCCGCTGGGGGAATACCGGAAACGGTCGAAGGCGTTCAGGAACGACGTCGCCGTGCTGCTCCACGCGCGGACGTCGCTTGCCATGAAGCGCTCGGCGGGGTCTACGTCACCCGCCGAGGTGGCAAAAGCCCTGAAATCCTGGACGAAAGAACTCGGCAGGTAACGGCGCGCCCCGGGGGCGCCGCCGCATCAGTCCGGCCGGGCCCGGGGAGCCGCCGCGAGGCGGTGCACCTCGCCCACGATCTCTCTCGCCCGCGCGGAGTCGATCGTTCCTTCCCTGTAGCTGCCGTAAAACATCACGGCCAGGCTCTTGACGTCCTCCGTGCTGACCGTCCCTTCCTCAAGCCGTCCGTGGAGCTTCACGAAATCCGCCTTCGCTTCAACGACCTCCCGCGCATCGGGGAGCCGCAGGACTACCTGCTCCTCGACCTTCGTCAGCGCCCGTTCGATCGAATACGACAGTATCTTCTCCCGGTTGAGGTAAAGAAGGAGCGATCCGGTCAGGACGACGACCGTCAGGATGCCCGCGAGGATCAGGAGGACTTTTTTCATCGCGGGGTCACGCCCGGGCCGTAGACCATCGATTCCAGCCGCGCGATTCTCTCCTCCATCGGGGGATGCGTGCTGAAGAGGTTGGCGAGGCCGCCGCCTGTGAGCGGGTTGACGATAAACATGTGGGCGGTCGCGGGGCTCGCATTCATCGGGATCTGGTGTGATGCCGTGTCGAGCGTCTTAAGCGCGTTTGCGAGCGCGAGGGGATTCCCGGATATCTGTGCGCCGCCGGCGTCGGCCTCGTATTCGCGCGACCGCGAGATGGCCATCTGGATCAGCATCGCGGCGATCGGCGCCACGATGATCATGGCCAGTCCGCCCAGCGGGCTCCCTCCCTCGCGGTCGTTCGAGCTCCGCCCCCCGCCGCCGAATATCAGCGCCCACTGCGCCATGCTGGCGATCATGCTGATCGCGCCCGCCATCGTCGCCGCGACAGTCCCGATCAGTATGTCGCGGTGCTTGACGTGCGCCAGCTCATGGCTCAGCACGCCGCGGAGCTGGTCGGGCGGCAGAGCCTGGAGTATCCCTTCGGTGACCGCGATCGCCGCGTGCTCGGGGTCTCTCCCCGTGGCGAACGCGTTCGGTTGTTCTCCTTCGACGAGGTAGACGCGCGGCATCGGAAGCCCGGCCCTCCCCGCAAGGTCGCGCACGATCTGGAACAGCGCGGGGTTGTCCGATTCCGCGAGCTGCCTGCCGTGGTACATCCCCAGGACCATCTTGTCGCTGAACCAGTATGTGCCGAAGTTCATGACGATCGCCAGGAGAAACGCGATCATCATTCCCCCCTGCCCGCCGATCAGGTTCCCGATGACAACGAACAGCACGGTCAGCACCGCCATCAACAGAACAGTCTTCGCCGTATTCATAGCACGCCGTACACCTTTGTTCCGTTCCTGAATACTCTCTGAACGCTCAATATACGCAATCCGCCGTATTTCCTGCAAATCCATCTCCCCTGCCATTGCGAGCGCACGCTTTGTGTGCCCGGAGCAATCCCTTGCTTCTGCTCTGCTTCCGGCGTATCTTCTCCGATACCGCCTGTTCGTCCCTTCGCAGAGCGTCCGCATTTCCATGAAGCAGCTTGTCATCGGCATCGCCGGGGGGACGGGGTCCGGGAAGACCACCGTCACCGGCGCGATCCTCACGCAGCTCGACCCGGACCGGGTCGCCGTGATCCAGCATGATTCCTATTACCGGGACATCAGCGCGCACGGCGGGCTCTCCCCGGAGGAGGTCAATTTCGACCATCCCGATTCGCTGGAGACGGATCTCCTTATCGCGCACATGGAGGAGCTCCGCGCGGGCCGGGCGGTCGAGCAGCCGATCTACAATTTCACGAACCACCGGCGGCTGGACGCGACGCGCCGCGTCGAGCCGAAGGAAATCATCATCATCGACGGCATCCTCATCCTGGTGGACGAGCGGCTCCGGGACCTGATGGACATCCGCCTCTACGTCGACGCGGACGCCGACGTGCGCCTCATCAGGAGGATCCGCCGCGACATCCTCGAGCGCGGCCGCTCCATCGAGTCCGTCATGAACCAGTACATGAAAACGGTGAGACCCATGCACCTCCAGTTCGTCGAACCGAGCAAGCACTGGGCCGATATCATCATCCCACGGGGCGCGGAGAACACCGTGGCAATCGACATGGTGGTCTCCAAGATCCGCATGATGCTCGGGGAGGCCTCCCGGTGAACACGATCGAATGGACCCCGCAGCTCCGCTTCGCCGTCGCCCTGGCACTGGGGTTCCTGGTGGGACTCGAGCGGGAGGGGGCGAAGATCGAGAAGAAGACGATGGTCTTCGGCGGCGTCCGCACCCACCCGATGATCGCCATGTTCGGCTTCGGCTGCGCGTGGCTCTCGCAGATGGGCGTGGCGTTCATCCTCCCCGTGGGCCTCGTGGCGATGATCGCGCTGACCTCCGTCGCGTACGTCGCGAAGATCCGGGCGGAGCGGTTCGGCTCGACGACGGAGTTCTCCGCCATCCTGACATTCGTGACGGGGGCGCTCGCGCTCCTGGTCGACATCTGGGCCGCGATGGCCGTCGGCGTCCTCAACACGATACTCCTGTCGGAGAAATCGTCTCTCGAGACGATGGTCGAGAAGCTCGACCGCGTGGAGTTCCTGGCCACGCTCAAGTTCCTCCTGGTGACGCTGATCGTCCTGCCCGTCATCCCGGACCAGGCCTACACCCGCTACCAGCTCAACCCGACGCATATCTGGGAAGTGGTCATCCTGGTCTCGACGATCGGGTTCGTCGGGTACATCCTCTCGAAGCGCCTCGGCGACAGGGTGGGGCTCTGGGTGAGCGGCCTCCTGGGGGGCGTCGTTTCCAGTACGGCGGTCACCGTGGCCGTCGGCCGGGCGGCCCAGAACTCCCCGGGGCGGGGGCGGAGCGCGCTCCAGGCGGCCATCCTCGCCTCAAGCGTCATGTATCTCCGGATCCTGGTGCTCATCGCGGTCATCGGCCCCTCACTTGTGCCGTACCTCTGGTGGAAGTGCGTGCTCCTTGCCGGGGTGGGGATCGTCCTGGCGATTGCCACGCCCCGGCGCAGCGAGGATGAAGTGCCGCACGGGGCGCCGCCGCTCCACAACCCGTTTGAAATCACCCCCGCGCTGCTCTTCGGCGCCCTGTTTGTCGTCCTGATTGTCGCCACGTCCGTCGTGCGCGACACGCTGGGGAATTCCGGCCTCATCGCCCTGGGGGCCGTGGTCGGTGTGACAGATATCGATCCCTTCATCCTCTCCCTGGCCAGGCCCGGGAGCGCCTCCGCGGAAATTGCGGTCGCCGGAATGATCGTGGCGATGATGAGCAACACGATCGCCAAGGGAGCATACTTCGGCTTCCTGGTCCGGACGGAGCGGAAGCAGACCGCCTGGCGGTATCTCCTCTGGGCCGCCATTCACATTCCGCTGGTGCTGATCCCATGAACACCGAGCGTCTGATCGTCCCCCCCGGCAACACCATCCGGCTGAAGGAGTACGACCCGGCATGGACGGGAAAATTCCGCTCCAAGGAAGATGCGGCCGAAAAGCTCCAGTCCGACATCGCGAGCCTGGCGGCCCTTCAGGATGTCCTCTACGCCCAGGCGAACTTCGCGCTCCTCCTCATTTTTCAGGCTATGGACGCGGCGGGAAAAGACGGCGCGATCAAGCACGTGATGTCCGGCGTCAACCCCCAGGGGTGCCAGGTCGTGAGCTTTAAGACCCCTTCGGCGGAGGATCTCGCCCACGACTATCTCTGGCGGTCGATGAAACAGGTGCCGGAGCGGGGCCGTATAGGGATATTCAACAGGTCCTACTACGAGGAGGTCCTGGTGGTGCGGGTCCACCCGGAGATTCTCCACGGCCAGCGGATTCCCCCGGCGCTCGTCGGGAAGGAAGTCTGGAAAGACCGCTTCAGGGACATCAACGCGTACGAACAGTACCTGGCAAGCAACGGGACGGTGATGCTCAAGTTCTTCCTCCATGTCTCGAAGGGGGAGCAGAAGAAGAGGTTCCTGGAGCGCATCGACACGCCCGAGAAGAACTGGAAGTTCTCCGCGGCGGACGTCCGCGAACGGGGGTGCTGGAAGGACTACATGCGGGCGTACGAGGATGTCTTCAGCCACACGAGCACCCCCTGGGCCCCCTGGTACGTGATCCCGGCGGACCGCAAGTGGTTCACGCGCGTCGCGGTGGCCGACATCATTGTCCGGAAACTCCAATCGCTGAATCTCCGCTACCCGGAACTCGATGAAGACCACCGCAAGGGACTGAAAGACGCCAGGAAGCTCCTCGAAAACGAACACTCACCCACAGCGAAGAGGTGACCATGCACGCGCACCGCATCATCGCGCTTGGGGCGGCCGTACTGCTCGCCGCCGGCCTTCGGGCGCAGGAAGCGAAGCCGCCCCAGCCCCCGAAGGAGGGGATCAAGCCGT
>Ga0335085_10016786_pt1 | contig 10564 bp, 5 predicted proteins | sample Lox_Sample_45_FD_206712 | JGI IMG/M metagenome (GOLD analysis project Ga0335085, IMG submission 206712) | Soil microbial communities from Loxahatchee National Wildlife Refuge, Florida, United States - Lox_Sample_4.5 | ecosystem: Environmental > Terrestrial > Soil > Wetlands | place: USA: Florida...
CGTCGGCGCCACGACCGCCACCCCCGCGGCACTCGACTTCGACGTAGTGCACGCCGGTTGGCGCGGTCCAGCTGCCGGTGGAGGTAAAGGTTGCGCTGGGGACCGAGATTGTGACGGAACTGGAGGTGCCACTCTTGCCGCTGACAGACAGCGCCTTGAACGTGCCGGTCGTCGTGTTGCCGGTGTAGGTGAGGCCGAGGGTGGTGAGGTTGGCAATGCCGGCGCTGAAATCGCTGGCGCTGTTGAGCGTGTCGCCGCCGTGAATGCCGGAGATGATTCCGACGAGGGGCGAGAGAGCGCTGACGGTGACGTGGTCGGTTGAGGCGTCGAACGAGGTGTCGGTGTTCAGGTAGCTGTCTTGTGCCTTGAGCGTGTTGGTCCCGGTGAATGCGGTGGCACTCTGCTGGGGGCTGGTGAGCGTGAGCACGAACCCTGCGAGCGCGGCGGGTGCGACGGTGACGTTGAGGCCCGTGTTGCTGAGCGTGCCGTCGGTGACGCCTATACTGGCGCTTTGCGCGTCGTACAGCGTCATGGCGCCGCCGGCGGATGAGGCGCCCGCGCTGAAGGTGACTGTCGTGGCGGTGCCGAACGTCTTGGCCGCGCTACTGTTGTCGGTCACGGTCGGATGGGTGCCGTCCGGCGCGTTATCCGCGCCTGAGAACGTCAACGACTTCGCGCCGCTATAGCCAGTGGCAGTATTGCCGTACGTGTCTTTGGCAGTTATCGTGAGCTGATCGCCGTTGCCGGCGTTGGGGGAGGTTGTAGCGGCCGACAGCGACAGCGACGCGGCCGATGTGGGGCTGACCGTGACGTTGAAGCCGCTGTTGCTGATCGAGCCGTCGCTGGCTGTGATAGGCGCGGTCTCGGCGGTGTAGAGCTTCATCGAGCCGCCGGCACTGGAGACGCCGCTGGTGAACGTGATCGTGGTTGCGCTGCCGAAGTTGATCGCGCTGCCGCTTTTGTTGGTGACGGTCGGGTGCGTCCCGTTCGGTGAGGTGGAGGCGCCGCCGAAGGTGAGCGAGTGGTCGCCCGTGTAGCTGGTGACTGTGTTACCGCCGGCGTCCTGCGCGGTCAGCGTAACGGCGTTGGCGGTTCCGGCCGTCTGGCTGGACGTCGCGCTGAGAGCGAGCTTGGCCGCGGCACCGACGGTGATGTTGAACGAGCCGCTGGTTGCGTTTGTCAGGGAGTGGTTGTTGCTGGTGGTGAGCGTGTAGCCGTTGCCGGCTTTGTTGATCGCGCAGCCGGCGAGTGTCGCGACGCCGCTCGACACGGTGAGCGGATTAGTGGTGCAGGTGAGCGTGCCGCCCGAGGGGTTGGTGCCGATCGCGAGCGTGATACTGGTTGTAGTGTCGTTTGCGACGACGTTGCCGTTGCTGTCCTCCACCGATACGACCGGCTGGGTGGCGAATGCTGTCCCGCCCGTCGAGCTCGAGGGCTGTGTGGTGAAGACGACCTTCGTCGCGGTTCCAAAGATGATCAGCCCGCTGCCGGGGTTGGCGGCGACCGTGTCGGTGCTGGACTTCACGGAGAGGGTCGTGTTCGCGTAACTGCCGGCTCCGGGGTTCGTGACACCGGCGATCGTCACGCTGGCTGCGGTGCTCGCGGCGAGCGAGCAGGAGCCCCCCGAGAGCGTGATCGTGGCGACATTGCTTGCCCCCGCGCCCGTTGCGGTGCAGTTGCTGAACCCGCTCGGCAGCGTGATTGTTGGCGATGCCGGGACCGTCGTTCCGCTCGGCAGCGTCACCGTCACGCTGTCGCCGTTCCCGAGCGCGCCGGTCGAGCTCGAGCTGAAGCCGGCGGTCACGGTTGAGGACGCACCGGCGGCGCGGGTGTCAAGGCTGAAGCTGACGGAGCTGACGCTCGTGGCGGCCGCGATAGTTACGTTGCCGGACGGGCTGGCAGTGCTTGTATCGGAGCTCGTCTTTACCGTGAATGTGGTGTTCGTGACCGTCCCGGCCGCAGGGTTGGTCAGTCCCGCCAGCTGAAGCGTGGCGGCGGTGCTGGCCGCAAGCGAGCACGAGCCCGCGCCGCCGGAATCGGCGAGCGTGACCGTAACGGTCTGCGCGGAGGCAGCGGCCGTTGCCGAGCAGCTGGAGAAGGCGGCGCCAAGCGCCACCGCGGGCGTGGCCGGGACCGTGAAAGTGCTGGTGAAGACGGCTGTAATCGTCGAACCTCCAACCAGTCCGCCGTTCGCGGACGAGGTAAGGCCGACCGTCCAGGTTGAGCGAGCGGCCCCCGTCTGCGGTGAGCCCGAGTAGCTGATCGACGATGGCGCTCCCGCCGCAACAATCGTGGCGGTCGTATTGGTCGCCGTCGTGTCGACAGACGTCTTGACATTGAACGTCTTACTGCCGGTGGTGGTCGGGTTCGTGATATCGAGGGCCTCGATCGATGCCGCAGTGCTGTTCCCAAGGGCGCACGTCTGCCCTGAGGCGTTGCCGAGAACAGCTTTCACGACGTTCCCCGTCTCAACCGTGGCGGACGACACCACGCACGTCGTGACGAAGCTGCTCGGGCTCAACAGCACAACAACCGGCGTGCTTGGAATAACCGCGCCCGTTGGCAGGTTGAAGCGAATGAAGCCGCCGGATGCCAGCGCCCCCGTGGAGCTGGTGGTGAAGTTCGCCGTCCAGTTCGCGACCGCCCCCGCCGCAAGCGACGTGGAGGAGACGGAGACGCTGCTCACGGCGGGGTCGATCGTGTACGGCAGCGGCAAGCGCCGATCATCGAGCCGCAACTCGAGCAGCCACGCGCCTGTCCCGCTCCGCCGGATCGACCAACGCGCACCGGCCGGCGTTACGACGCTCCCGTCGGCCGCGTAGACCTCGACGGGCGCAACCCATAACCGCGCGCCCGAAGCGAGCGACAGCGCGACGCGTCCATCAGCAAGTCGCGCAGCCTTCAGCCCCGGACCCTGAAGCCGCCATTGCCACATGTGGACCCCGTGCCGCGACGTTACCGTCTCGAGCTCCTCCACCTGACCCGCCGAGAAGGTAATCGCCTCGTACCCGAACGGGGTCGGCCGAGCAGCGCCGCGCGTATACCGACTCCAGGTTCCTTTCTGAACCCCAACGGCCGCGACTCCAATCAACGCGTGTGCCTCCGCGACTCGCAGGCCGGCCCTGTCGACAAAGGCCGAGAAGCGGCGCGGACCACCGCTCGCCGGCGTCGGCGCAACCTGGGTGACTCCGCTAGCTCGTACCGCCCCTCGTTCGTGCCGCCGCACGCCGGAGGCGGAGAGGGAGGCATGGAGCGGCGCATGTGCTGCCCGGCCATGCGTTCGAGCAGTCATCGGACGCGGCCCCTGCGTGACGGCAGCGCCCAGTTCTCGCTGGATGAAGGCCGGTATTCCCGCGGAAGAAATCGATCCCGATCGCTGCTGAACGCGCCACGCGACGCTCGCAGTGATTACGCACGCCGCGACTGCGGCCACGATGCCGAGGTTCCGCCAACTCACGACCTTCTCCTTCCGTAGGACTGACGGCCGGCAGGTTCTACAAGAGGTTCCGGCGCAAAGTCAACAACTGTCGCGGGCACTCTCTCCGCTATTTGCGGGCTTCTTCATTGAAGACCGCGGCACTATCCGCGTCCCGCCGCAATCCATTCGCACCGGCGCGCACTTCGCGGCGCCATTTGCAGCCCTTTTCTCGCTTCCCCTCATGGGTGACAATTGATCCGCGTTGCCCTTGACTTGACGTGACTCGTTTGAGAGGGTCGGCCGGTTCAAAGCAGGACGCTCCGTTTGTCACGTACTGAGGAGGTCAGACACCAGGCTCGACACGACGCGGCACGAGGGGTCCCCTTTGCCTTAGTGAGCACTCTTGGAGAGAGTGAGGGATTGAAATGAGCGACGTACTCAAGGCCGCACCCGTTATTGCGCCCTCGGTTGACACCGGCGTGATTTCCCTTCCCGCCGGCTTCGAGTTCAACCAGGTACTCAACCCAGGAGTCGCTAAGGAACTCCTCGCCCCCGCGCCGCCGCCGACGCTTGGCCCGCTGCAGGCGTTCGTGGGCACTTTTGCCGGCGGTGGCTTCAACACGATCTTCCGGCCGAACAGCCCGCTGACTCCGACGCCGCTTCCGAACCCTTCGACCGATCCGATCAAGGACAACGTTCTCGAGCTGAACCTGACCAAGGAGAGCCTTGCCTTCTCCCCTAGTCTGGGCAGCGTCCCGAACCGCGGCGCGCACGAGGCGGACGCGTTCCTGAATGGCGTGCCGTACCTGCAGACGGTGCAGGACATCACCGATGCCAACAACCCCGTCGGGATCCACGTCGAGCCCGGGATCTGGATCTGCGTGCCGCCCACCGACGAAGAAGACCAGCAGACGCTCGTCCGGATGGCCTCGATCCCGCACGGAACCACCATCTGCGCCCAAGGCACCTCGACCACGATCGCCGGCCCGCCGACCATCCCCGCGGCGCCGATCACCCCTTTCGGGATTGGCTCGAACGCGCCGCAGCTCTTCACCTTCCCCAGTCAAACGCTCGGAAACTCGAGCACGCAGCGGCTCCCGCAGGTGCTCGCCGGCTCGACGATCCCGATTACGCAGGCGATGCTCGACGATCCCAACTCGGTGCTGCGCGACCACATCGCCGGCCAGAACATCGTCTCGACCACCGAGATCTCGATCACCACCCACGGCACCCCGCCGACGGTGTTCAAGGCCGGCGGCACCAGCAACATCGACTTCCTCGCCGCGGCGCAGGGAAACGCGAACACGGTGAAGATGGACGCAACGTTCTGGATCGAGACGATCGAGCACGTGATCCACCTGCCGATCCTCGATCCCAAAGACCCGCCGGTGACGCTGCAACCGGATGTCGGGCACCCGGCCTTGCATCGCCCCACGTTCATCGGCGTCGCGCCGGGGCCGATCCCGGCGGGACGGGTGCTTCGAGTGCACTCGACTCAGATTCAGTACTCGCAGACGGTGCTGCTCAACTTCGGCCCTCTCTCGTGGCCGCATGTCTCGGTCGCAACCCTTACGCCCGCGGGGCCCATCCTGATTCCGCCGGGAGCTTGGAACGCCGCCGCCGCCCTCCATGGCTGACGAGCTAGACAGCTCGCGGGCGCGGGAAAGCCTCGCCCTCCCACCCAGCGGCCCCGGCAGTGCAGGCGCTGCGGACGGGCGGTGCGCCGTGACCATCACAACGCACTGTCTTTAATGGCCCTTGCTGAGACATCCTATGAAGCGTCGCGACCGGCGTACGAAGCAAGCAACCGTGTCTAGCTCCGTCACAGAGAGGCCGCCAGCGCAGTTCAGGCACTTCATTTACCTGGATAGCGACGAAGTCCTGAACGCACTCTCCGCCGTCCAGGGCGGCGCGATCGACGAGGCCGTCGACGAGGTCGTTCGCGCCGGCGGGAGCAACGTCGGCTTTTCTCTCAAGGTGGGCGGGCAGGGCCTCCAGGCCGGCGCGAAGAACTCGACTCAGATCAAGAACAGTCTCACGCGGCGACAGACGACCCATGCCGCCATCGCAGCACTGCTGTACACACTTCGGCAGCAGATTAAGCACCTACCCATCGTGAACGAGGGCTTCGAAGAGAATGACCTTGTCCAGTTCGACTGCGATTGCTGTTACGCGATCTCGACAGCGGCTAAGCGTCCCGACGCGAACGGCGAGTTCGCTCTCACTCCGCCGGGGAGGTGGCGTCGGCTGGTCGGGTTATCCGCTCCGTTGACTCCGCTAGAAGGAAAGATCGCCGCGTCGGGCATCGGCCATGCCTTCGTGGCGCTTGCTGCGACGAAGGGCGGGACAAGCATTCCATTCGTGCTGCGGATGAAGTCTGAACACTTGCTGGTTGAACCGGCGGAGTTTTCCCGGCGCGTAACTGTCGTGGGACAGATCGCCGAGCATCCTGAAGAGGATGAGCAGACGATCATCACAGCCGATGCGAACGGAACAACGGCCAGCGTCGTTCCGGCACCAGATTCGTCGACGAACGAGCTCGTCAATCAGCTTCTCGCTGTCGGATTGGTCACAGACGACCCCAGATGGAAAGGAATTGAGTGGCCGCAGAGCCCACGTTGGCTCGAACACATCGGTGAGGGATGGAATGAGGCCGCGATCGTGCGGCCCCTCTGCATATTCAAGTGAGATCCCTTGTGTTCAGGGAAGGAGGCGACCGACTCGACGTTGTCCGCTGCACGTCGGGAGTCCTTAGCTGGCAAACCGCCGGCGCTGGATGAGCCATCGGCCGCCCTCGGCGATCGCGGCGAAGATCGGTGCGAGTGAAATGGCTCCGAACAGGAGCAAGAACGGCATCGTCGTCTTCCACGCACCGGACTTGTGGCTGATCGCGATGTACGCAGCTCCACCGGCGATCGCCGCGGCGGCGGCGATGAACGCCCATCGCCAGCCCCAGATCAGGAGGGTTCGGCCGCGGCGATAGCGCTCGGCGAGCAGGCGGACGACAGCTGCGGCGAGCGCCGCAAACATCGCGCAGCCTGCCAGGTCGACGGCAACAGAGCCGCATTTCCGATCGAGCCATTGTGACGCGCCGCCCAGCGCCCGATCGGCACGATCATCGTGCAGACCGAACGGCGGAGCGAATACGAACAACACGAGCACGACGGGGATGAGAGCCAGAAGAACGAGCCCCGCCTTATGTTTCCACGTTCGTGCGCCTGCCTCGAGCGGGCTCGTCGCCATGGTCAACAGCACCGTGGCGCCTCCAACCGCCGCGGCCGCGAGCGCTGGCAGGGCAGCCGACAAGGTGGCGTTTGGCTGCGTGAGGGCCCACACCACACCGACCGCCGCTACGACGACTGCCGCAACCCCGACGGCGGGGGTGCGAACGAGCAAACGGGTGATGAGGTTGAAGACGAGCGTGAGCGCACGCAAGAACGCGAGCGGCGCCCGAACCGCTGCGGGGAGGCCGCCTCTTCCGCCGGCGAGCGCGGCGGTGGCAACCGCGGCGCCGGTACTGATCACGTCCATGCCGAGTTTCGATGAGGCCTCGGCCATCGGTGTTTCGTCACGTCCTAGCCGCAGGCTCCTGAATCGCTCGACAAGCTCGTGCGGACTGTCACCGACCGCGTTCGTCGCCCAGTCGTTGCCGGCAGTGTTTCGGCTTGCGCCTGCTGCGGCGTCCTGTTGGATCGCTTGTCGGATTTCGGGCAGTTCGTCGCGGAGAATCTGGAGTTGGATGCGGGCCGCAATCGGGGCGCGAGCGACGTCAAGGAGCGCCATAGCGAAGGAATGCTCCGCGGCGGGTTTCGCGACTTCTTTCAGTAGTCTCGCGAGCTGCTCGGCAGCGCTTCCGCTCGACGAGATCGCCGTTAACCGCTCGCAGACGGCCTTCTTGGTTTCCGGATCTGGGTAGAGGCGTTCGTTCCTCGCCCAGTTCAGCGTCCGCTCCCACGCCGTTTCGAGTACGGCTTCTGCCTCAGGCTCGAAAGCAAAGGCGGCGAGATCCTTGTAGAGCGTGCGCTTGCTGCGGACGGCGGTTTGGAGATACTCCTGATCGAGGACCGCGGCAACGAGATATTGGACGCCATCGAGGCGGCCCCACATCCAGTCATTTGCCCTCCACGACCGTTTCAGGAAGCCGGCGAAGTGGTTCAGCTTGATCCCGGCGAGCTTGGTCGCGGGACTCGTGTCGGGATGTCCGAGCGCGTTTCGGATGCCGGCGCTGACGTGAAGGAAGTCGAAGGCGGCAGACGCGCCAGGGGCGTCTGCGCTCACCGCGTTCTGGACGATCTCGGCGTATAGGAGATCTTGAAGGCTTGGCGCCTGCCGGACCTTGTCGAGCTCGGTTGCGAGGTTCGCAAAACCAATTGCAAGCACCCCGCTGACTGGTCGATAGGCACGGTCGGCGCTCTCCGCCAACCAGAACCTCTCGTAGTAGCGGCGGAAGCGATAAAAGGTCTGAAGTTTTAGCTGCCGGATCGAGGCGACTAGTTGGCTTGCGGTCTCCCGCGCCGCGGCTGCATCCCCGTCACCTGGCGTCTCAGCGAGGATCACTCGCAGGCGGCGCAGGGCGTCGGCCGCGACTCGCTCGCTCGGCGTCAGCCCCCAGTTCCAGCGCTGCCCTTCCGACCACGTTGGCTCGTCGGGCAGCCAGGAGTAGCGCTCCCCCGAGGTATACGCCGGAAAGGGCTCGGCCGACGGCGGCGTCCGCGCGAAGACCTGTTCGACCGTCAGCGTTTCGGACTGCGCGATCTCGCCTTCCCCGGGCGGAAACTGAGGTGACGCCCAGTGTCGCAGCGTTTCGCCGACCTCGCGGTGCCGGGTCGAGCGGTACGCCTCGAAGAGGGATTCGGCGGCCGGCTGAAGCTTTCCGTCGCCCTGGAGCATGTCGAGTCGTTCTTGCGCGTGCTGCGCTTGCCGCTGCCGAACGATTTCAGCGCTCACCCTCTCCAGGTCGACAAGGCGAGGAAGGTCACGCGGTAAGGAGTTCGCTGCGGAAACCGTCGCTGTCGCGGCGGGCTGAACCGAGACTGGGCGACTGTCGACGCCACCCGGCTCAGTCACATAGGGCACGACGAACGCCAGGACGCGCCGCACCGGTGTCGTCTTCGCAGGCATCGTCGCGATCCGGTTCAGCACAGGGACGAACGGCTGATTATCGAGGACTCCACCGTCGATCAGCCAGCGCAAGCCACTTCCGTCCGCAAAAGTCACCGGGTGCGCCTCGAAAGCAAACGGGAACGAAGACGAAGCGCGAGCCGCCGACGCGAGCAGGGCGGCCGCATCGCCGTCACTAAAGCTCCCGACCGTGGGCATCTCGCCTGTCTTGGGCTTCTGAGCTGCCGCCGGGACCCGAGATCTACCGCGGCTCTCCGGGTCGTGCTGGAAACTAAATATCCGACGGTGATCGAGCTCACTAAAACGACGCTCGGTGCTGTCGGAAAACGTCTTCTCGACGCCGTAGAAATCGGTGCCGGTCACATAGAGATACACCGGTTGGTCCTCGGGACCGTTCTCGACGCCTTCAAGAATCTCCTTAAAGCGATCAACGAGCTGTGGCAGAACGAAGTCGTCACCGCGAAGCAACGACGGTGGCTGAGGAGTCGACGGCGAGCGCAGAAGCTTCGTAAAGTCGCCGATCGTAATCCAAACGTCGCGCAGCGACGGCAGAGGCTCCTGCGCGAACACGGCAGCGGCGAGCAGGGCTCCATTGATGCCGCCAGCGCTCGCGCCCGCAATCACGTCAATTCGAACTGACTCGCCCAGAAGCTCGAGTAGCCTCCCGTATAGCCGCGCCGTCGATGCGACCGGACGCCGGCGCTGCGCCTCGGCGACCCGCCCGAAACGTATCGAGTCAATTTCCGCCGTAACTCCGCCGATCCAGACAGCGAGGCTGACGCCGCCGTTGAGGACCAGGGCCAGTCGAACTTCCCGTCTCCGCGCCGAGGATCTCGTTGTGGCAGGCGACGTCTGCCGCCTCCGCGACGTGCCCGCCTCCATGGGCTGGACGTTACAACTTCAGTCGCGTCTAGTCCATCACTAAAGGCAAGTCAGCGGCAGAGCGCCGGACCCCGCCGACGTCCGGGCAGAAGTCGACGGGGCCGGCACCAAACCGTGCCATACCTTCGCGGCGCACGGCTATTACTTCACTGAGATCGTCCCCTGCGCGGCCCGCGCGCGGGCCGCGACATCGGACCGATCGAAGAGCCGCGCGTAGTGCCTCGCCGTCACCGTCGCGTCCGAATGACCGACGATCGCGGCGACCTCGACGAGGCTGAGCCCGCTGGCAGCGTAGAGCGAGATCGCGGCCGAGCGCAGGTCGTGGATCGTGATCCCCCTTCCGGCGAGGCCGGCTGCCTCGAGCGCCGGCACCCAGCCGCGGTCGCGGAAGTTCCAGTACTGGATCGGGCGCCCACCGGCATCGGACGAGAACACGAAGTGGTCATCCTCGGCGTCGAGTGGCTTGATCGTCAGGAGCCGGTCGACCAGCCCTGGCCCGAGCGGGATCACGCGGACGCCCGCCCTCGTCTTTGGCGCGTCTAGCTCCTTCGTGACCCGCGAAAGCGAGTGCGTGAGGCGGATCTCGCCGTCGACGAGGTCGATGTCTCCCCAGCGAAGCGCCAGGGCCTCTGAGACCCGCATTCCCGTCAGGGCGAGCAGGTGGATCAGCGGGGCATAGTTGTAACGCGAGGTCTTCAGCTTCGCCCGCTCGTCCGCGGCTGCGATCAGCGCGCTGATCTCCTTCGGCGACCAGACGTAGTGCTCGCGCACCCCGCCACCCGACGGCTTCTCGTCGTCGCCGAGCACTGAGATTGGGTTCTCGCCGACGAGGCCGCGGCGGATCGCGAGCCGCATGATCGCCGAAAGCGGCGTCAGGTACCGCCGGATCGACGTCGGGCTCAGGCCCTTCTTCTGCAGGTCGCGGATCAGCCGCGCCACCCGGTCGGGTGTCACCTGCGCAAGCCGCAGGTGGCCGAGCTCCGGGAGGATGACCTTGTCGAGCGCGTACTGGAACCCCTGGAACGATGACGCCCGGAGCTTCAGCTTCTTCGCCTCCCGCACCTCTTCGGCGAGGTCGCGGACGAGCACGTGCGGGTTCGGCGCGGGACGGCCGGCGCTCTTATCGAGGCGCGCCTTTGCCTG
>Ga0335085_10016787_pt1 | contig 10563 bp, 7 predicted proteins | sample Lox_Sample_45_FD_206712 | JGI IMG/M metagenome (GOLD analysis project Ga0335085, IMG submission 206712) | Soil microbial communities from Loxahatchee National Wildlife Refuge, Florida, United States - Lox_Sample_4.5 | ecosystem: Environmental > Terrestrial > Soil > Wetlands | place: USA: Florida...
TCTTGGCTTGTCATCACCAGCGAAGCGAGGGATCTGCTTCTCACAACTGACAACCGGCAACGGACCACCGTTTCTTGTCATCACGAGCGAAGCGAGGGATCTGCTTTCGCAGTCTTGCGGGCGCGGGTACCCCATCTTGAGCCGTTAGCTGGCGTGAACGTAGTGGGAGCCAGCTGGCGAAATCCTGAGCGAGAAGCGAAGCGACGAGCCGAAGGACCCTTCTTTGGCGAAGCGTGGGACCAATACCCCAACTGCCTTTGCCGCCGATTCGGTTTCTCGCGCATCTAATTCAACGTGAACGATCAAAACCCAACCTTGCTAGCGGAGAGCACGCCTCCAGCGCAAACGGCTCCCGTTCGTCCACCCGTCGAGCGCAAGCTGGTGTCCGCCCGCCTGGTGCGCGCGATTGACTTGTCCGATCAGACCAAGCATCTCGAGTTCCGGATTGAGGGCGGCGACAGCTTCCCCTTTACACCCGGTCAATTCGTTTCGATTCAGCAGCCAAAGCCTGACGGCAAGGTGCACACCCGGGCCTACTCTCTTGCCTCGACGCCGCGCCGGGAACCCGGTTTTGATCTCTGCCTGAATCGCGTAGAGACCGGATTCCTCTCCAACTGGCTGTGCGATCTGCAGGAAGGCGCTACCGTCCAATTCCATGGTCCCCACGGCATGTTCACCCTGCGCCAGCCGCACCAGGATTCGGTTTTCATCGCAACCGGTACCGGTGTCGCTCCCATCCGCGGCATGGTGCACTGGCTCTTCGAGCAATCGGAACGTCATGCCGGCCATGAATTCTGGCTCGTCTACGGAACCCGTCATGAGCACGGCCTGTACTATGCCGACGAATTCCGGGCCATCGCGCGAGAGCATCCGAACTTCCACTACCTCCCAACGCTCAGCCGCGGACGGGAAGACTGGTCAGGCCTGCGCGGTTATGTCCAGGACCATGTGCGTCAGCTTGTCGGCAATCGCCAGGGTATGCAGGCCTACATTTGCGGCCTGCACCAGATGGTCGACGCCAACCGCAAGCTGCTCAAGGAAGAGCTCGGCTGGGACCGCAAGCAGATCGTCTTCGAGCGCTACGACTAGACGAAAACCCCCTATTCGCCCTTCGCTTCTCGCTTGTGGACTCTAAACCACAACTGACCGCGGGCAACCGGGAAGCATTTATGGATTGTGTGTCCATATTTCCCCGCACGACTTTCCCGTTTTGGGAAATTTCTGGTTACCTTCGTTCCGTCTTCCACAGATTTTTTCTCGACTGTCTGCTCTCCCTTGCACTATCCCTCAAATGGGACCTTGCTTCGCGCGGCTTCTGTGGGCGGCCCACGTTTTTTGTGAGTGCCCACATTTCCCGAATTGGGAATCTGTTCTTTGAAATTGCAGTCTAACCCCTTTCTTTCTGCGACTTTGTCTGTAAGTCTTTCGTTTCTGCGATCTTGCAGACCAAGTCGCCTAAGTCGTTTGTTTTCACGAACCAGAAAGGGGGGCTCAAAAACACGCGGGCCCAAATCGTGATCTCGGACCAGAAGCAAGAGCCCAAAGCAAGAGCTAATAGCTATCCTCGAGGAACATATGTCAAATCAACCAGAGACTCTGCAATACCGCACTTGTGACCACTTAAAAGAAAACGGAATCTATTGCGGTTCGCCCGCCTTGTACGGACGCAACTACTGCCATTACCACATGAACTCGCGTGGTCGCCGCCTGGCTCGCGCCCAGACCCTGCGCACCGGACAGCCTTATCGTCTTCAACTTCCCTTGTTCGAGAACATGCATGCGATACAGGCCTCGCTCCACGAGGTCATGCAGTCACTCGCCGACGGATTGCTCGACTCCAAAACCGCCGGCCTGATGCTCTACGGCCTGCAGCAGGCCGCCGCCAATCTCAACAACCGCCAGTGGGGAGGCGAGTGTCGTGAGCTCCGTTTCACCGAAGAGGGCCGCGCTCTCGAATATCCCAGGTTCGAAGAAAAGTTCGGAATTCCCCAGGGCGTCGACCTCGACTCCGAGCCCGAAGCAGCGTTGCAGGAAGCCGAAGCGCATCCCGAGACTCTTGCCCAGCCGCAACCAAAGCCTGTCCCGGCGCAGATCGAAAGGGGTGGCCTGCGCCTTAAGGTCCGCCACAATCCCGCCTGGCACGGTGATGATCCCAACTGGGAACCCACTTTCGAAGATCTCAAGCGAGAGGTCGACTTCATGCAAGGTGTCCTCCGTGAAGACGACCCTGCTAAGAAGCCTCCTGCCTTGGCTGATGTCGAAGAAGAAATGGAGGAGATCGAAACTGCATAAGCAGCCGCGCCGTCGCGGCCGCTCGAATAAGTCCCCCATAACGCCCTAGAGGCGCATGGTTTCCCGGTTCTTTGACAATTCGATGCGCTACTGTAGTGCCGTGCTCAGGAACCCGCTCACGTCCTTCTTTAGTCGGCCCAGTGACTCGCTCTTGATGTACATCATGTGGCCGGCGTCGTAGTAACCCAGGGTGATCTTCTGGTGCTGCGTCGGCGTGAGGTTCATGTGGTCAAGCGTATAGCGAGTGGCGAAGAAGGGAGTCGCCAGGTCGTAATAACCGTTGGCCACAAACAGCTTCATGTACGGGTTCTTGACGAACGCCAGACGCAGCGCTTCGCTGGTGTCAGGAAAGCCCTCGCCCGCGGAACCCCAGTCCCACTCACCGATTCCGCCCCCGAGGACGTAGTATTCCAGGTCGCTCTTGAAACCCAGATCGGTGCGCACGTAGTTGTTGAAAGTCGCGGTGAACGGAGGCCGAATCACCGCCATGGAAGGATCCCAGAACTGTCCTTCGCGCTGCACCTGGGAGAGCTCATCGCCGGTAAAACGGCTGTCGAGACGCCCGACCATCAAGCGCTGGCCCTTCAGCAACTCGCGACAAAATGCCGGCTGCTTCAGCCGCATGTCGTTAAAGCTGACCACGCTGGGGTCGAGACCCGTGTACCGCGCCACTTGGTCCACCAGCGTCTGTCTCTCCTGCGGCGTAAGACTGTCGCCCTTTCCCAGGGCAGTGGCATAAGCCCCGGCGGCAAACTGCTGAGCCTCGTTCAACACAGCCGCAAGCTCCTGCGACTGCAGATCGGAAGGTAGCTTCTTGTGGTACCACGCTGTCGCGGTGTACGTCGGCAGAAACAAAATGTAGGGCAGGTCATTGCCGCGAGTGAATTCCAGGGTCTGGAAGTTCAGCACAGAGGAGACGAGCACGACTCCGTTAAGTGCTATGCCGTGGTCGATCAGGTATCCACTCAATCCGGCGGCGCGCGTCGTGCCGTAACTCTCGCCGACCAGGAAGAGTGGCGCGTTCCATCGCTGGTAGCGGCTGAGGTAAAGGCGGATGAATTCTCCAACCGATGAAATGTCGCCTCGAACGCTGAAGAATTTCTTGGCCAGTTCCTTTTTCGCTGCCCGGCTGTAGCCGGTCCCGACCGGATCGATGAATACGAGGTCTGTTTGATCGAGCCAAGTGTCTTCGTTGTCGACCAGCTCGAACGGTGGCTGGGGCATTCCGCCATCGGGCAGCATCTTCACGCGCCGCGGGCCAATCGCACCCAGGTGCAGCCAGATCGACGCCGAACCGGGTCCGCCATTGAACGAGAACATCAACGGCCGCTTGGGCCCGGGGTTGTCGAGAGTGTAGGCCATGAAGAAGATGTTGGCCTCGACCTCGGTTCCCTCTTCGTTGCGGATCGGCATGTAGCCCGTCGTCGCGGTGTAATGCAATATGCGGCCGCCGACATGAATCTCGTGATGGGTGACGACGGGCGGCTCGTCTTTTATGGCCCCGGTTTTTTCAGCCTCGGCAGGGGGCTTTCCCGATTTCTCGGCCGCTTTCTCGGCGGGCTTCGCGGCCTCGCCGGCCTCGTTCTGCTGCGCAACCATCCCTCCAACCCAAAGCAGCGCACAAAAAACAGCAACGACGCGGTACATTCGCATCCACTTCTCCTCTATTGCCTGACAAATTTATCCTGATACCAAGAAGGCAAACCGTGCAACTGTAACATGCGCCGCGATTCCCTACGATGTTCGCGCTTTGCGCTGCTCGCGTTCGGCGCGGGCGGCCTCGCGACGCCGAAGTGCACCCTCGTACCGGCGCTTGTCGTCGTTGGTCTCAGGAACAACGGGATTGACGGGCAAGCGGCGGCCATGCCGGTCAACAGCGACAAACGTCAGATAGGCGGTTGCAACCTTTTGGCGGGAATTTGAAATGTAGTTCTCAACGGAAACTCTCACTCCGACTTCCATGGAGGTCTTGAAAACGCGATTCACCGACGACTGCAGTAAAACCATGTCGCCCACATGTACCGGCACGAGAAAGTCGATGTGGTCCATCGACGCGGTCACGACATAGGAGTGCGAATGGCGATGCGCGGCCAGGGCGCCCGCTAGATCGATCCAATGCATCAATCGCCCTCCCAGCAGCGCGCCCAGCGGGTTGGTGTCGTTGGGCAACACCAGTTCGATCATTTCCGACTTCGACTCGCTGACGGGTTTGGGTGTAAGGACTGATTCGTTGGGTTCCATTGTGCTCCTGACTTATGATTCGAATTGGTTCCGATAGCACGACTACGTCGAGTATTAGTTTTGCGACTGTTTTCACATTGTAAAGGTGGAAAGGCCCGGCCGCGCTGCGTCGCCGGCCAAAGAGCTACCGGAAAGTCCGAAGAGCAGATCTTTCGTCCGCGCGGCGGGCTCGGGATGCTGTACCATGCGTTCCGAACGAGGAGCATTCATTATGGTCGATGAAAGCCGCATAACCGCGTTGCTGGAAATCCTGAAGGAAAATCCGAACGACGCCTTTGCGCGCTACGCATTGGGACTGGAACACTCCAGCGCCGGCGAAACCCAGGCTGCGCTCTCGGAGTTCGACAAGCTCCTCGCAGCCCACCCGGACTACACCAACGGGTACTTCATGTCGGCCCAGGTGCTCGATCGCGCGGGCCGTAGCCACGAAGCCCGGGCAATGCTCGAGAAGGGCATCGAATCGGCCCGGCGCACCAACAACAGGCATGCCCAGTCGGAGATGGAAGCCATGCTGGAGGAGTTGCAGCTTCGGGACTGAGCACAAAGCAAGCCCTAGCTGAAAATCAAGTTTTGCGCTCGTTAGAGCGGGTCGTTGGGTGATAATTACGAGACATGCTCCGGGTTGAGAACCTCTCAGGTGTGGGTCAGTGGCCGGAGGCCATTTCTGCGCGAGCGGCGAGCCGTCGCGGTTCGCGGCTTGTGGTGCTCATCTTCGTTCTATTGACGGCGCCTTCGGTGCTACAGGCGGCACAACAAGGGTCTGGCGCAGCGTCAGCGGCAAAGCCGCCCACGAATCCATTAGCATCGCTGCTGAAAGACAAGCCGAAAGTTCCGGTCGCTGAGCAGGAGCTACCTTCTACGCTGCCCGAGCCAACCGGCCCCATTCCGCTGCCCGACGTAGCTGCCCGATCGCTTGTCCTGGCCCAGACGCTTCGTGAGGCCACGGCCAAGCTACCCACGAACGAACAAGTTCAGGCGATACAGGATGCGGTCGCAGAACTGGAGCCGGACCTTCAAAGCAAGCAGGAACAGACGAAAACCCTGCTCTCGGGCACTCCCAACTCGCTGGAGGTGAGGGAAGAAGAGAACTTCTGGCGAGGCGTACAAACCTACACGAGCGATTGGCAGCGGCGATTGCTCGATTGGGCGAACAACGCTCAGGCTGCCATTCAACTGCTTGACGCACAAGAGCCGGCATGGGCGGCAACCCTGGAGGCCAACAAAGACAACCATGAGCTCGGGCCCGCTCTGGCCGTGATCTCGGGGAACCTCAACGAAATCCACAAACTACGAAAGCAGGAGCAGCAGACCCTGCAGGCTGTAGTGAACTTGCAGATCAAGATCGGAGAGGTCGACCAGACCGCGCAGGACGTCGTCTCGCAGCTTGCCGACGTCAAAGTGAAACTGAAAGGCCATCTTCTAGATCGCGACAGTTTGCCTCTGTGGCGAATTCGCTCGCGGCGGGCTGTCGGCGAGAGCCCCAGCGTCTTCCATGCGGTCAGCAGCCGCTGGATCTCCATCTCAACGTTTCTCAAGGAGAATCGTGGCGCCCTTGTATTCCTGGTGTTCCTGTTCGTCGTGTGTGAAGTCCTGGCGAAGAAACTGCACGATATCGTGCGTATCAAGGAACCCACGGATGAACTTGAGGTTGACGCCTACCGGGTCCTCAGCCACTGGTTCGCGGTGGGGCTCCTTCCGCCTCTGGTCGCGGGCTACCTGGTGGCTCCCAGTGCTCCGGTGACGCTGCTTGGGCTGGTGATTCTGCTGTCGTTTATTCCGATTCTGGTCGTCCTGCCCCCCCTGGTTCACCCGCGATTCCAAAAGTTGCTGTACCTCTTTGCGGGGATTTACGGAATCAATTGGGTGATGTCGTGGGTCGGACTGAGCGCCTCGTCTCGCCGGGAGCTGCAGTTCATCACCAACGCAGTCCTGTTTTTTGTGCTCGCATACCTGGTGCGTCCTTCGCAGAGTTTACCGCCGCAGGCAAAGTGGTGGGGGCAGTTCGTCCTTGCGGGCATTCGCATAGGCGTGAGCGTACTTGGTATCTCACTTCTGGCCGACCTCTTCGGTTATGTGAAACTCGCGCATGCGCTGGGCATAGCCTGCATCTACGGGGCATTCGTCGCGATCAGCGTGTTCACGGCTGTGAGGGTGGCCATCCTTCTGCTGACTGTGGGATTGCGATCGCCTCAGGCCGAGCGCATTGCCGCGGTTCGCCTGCATCGCGCGGGTATCATGCGCTGGGTACCCAGGGCGCTCCAGTGGACCGGAATGCTGATCTGGTGTCTTGCGGCACTCGATCTTCTGGGTCTCGAAGATGGAGTTCGCTCGTGGTTTCGAAGCCTGTTCAACTTCCATATCGTGGGAGGCTCGAGCGAAGCAACCCTGGGAGGCGTCTTCGGCTTCTTCGTCATTATTCTTTTCGGATACGGCATTGCGACGGCAATCCGCTTCTTCCTTCGCGAAGAGGTTCTGCGCCGGTTTCACCTGTCGCGCGGACTTCCCGAGCTGTTTGCGTCGATCGTCTATTACCTGCTGATGCTTATCGTCGTATTGGCGGCGGTGAACGTTGCCGGCGTCGAGTTGAACAAATTCACCGTCCTCACGGGAGCCTTCGGCGTGGGCATCGGTTTTGGCCTGCAAAACATCATCAACAACTTTGTCTCAGGACTGATATTGCAGTTCGAACGGCCGATACACATCGACGACATTCTGGAAGTGGACAACAACACAGGCAGGGTCAGTCGCATTGGAATTCGATCGAGCACCATCCGAACGGTCCAGGGAGCCGAAATCATCATTCCCAATGCAACCTTGATTTCGAACAAGGTCATCAACTGGACGCTGTCGGAGTCGAAACGCCGGCGCGAGCTGCCCGTGGGAGTGGCGTACGGCACCGATCCTAAACGTGTGCTGAAGATTCTTCGCGACGCAGCCGCGAGGCACGAGCTGGTGCTGACCAAGCCGGAGCCGATGGTCTACTTCATTGGATTCGGCGACAGCGCACTGAACTTCGAGCTCCACTTCTGGGTGATGCAGGAGAACAACGGACTACAGATCACCAGCGAAGTCGCGCTGGCGGCGATGCAGATGTTCGAAGACGCCGGGATCGAGATTCCTTTCCCGCAGCGGGATCTGCACGTGCGGTCGGTCGATCCTTCAGCGGCAAGCTTGATGCCGGCCGGCGAGTCGCGTTCACTCACCCCGCCGGCTGAGCGTGAGTTTGAATCGCTGCCGCGAGAGCTTCCTCGCAAGAGACACAGCTCGGCAGACTAGTCTCGGCGCGGGCTTGTCGATGTCTTCGCCGCTGCAAATCGTCTTGTCGTTCTTGGCGTAGAATACGGACAATCGATCGCCGATGTGGGTGGGCGGTCGCGACCCTGGAGGTACCCCGGCCTTGAGTAATCTTCCCCGCACGCTTGCCGAGCTTCGTCGTCATCCGCAATTTTCTGAAGAACGCGTTCGGACGCGCCGCGTCAAGGATGAACTGCGCGACAACCTGCTGAATCGCCTGCGGGGAGAAGGACCGGCATTCCCCGGCATCGTGGGCTTCGACGACACGGTCATTCCGCAAGTGGTAAATGCGATACTGTCGCGGCATAACTTCATCCTGCTCGGACTTCGCGGACAGGCCAAGAGCCGCATTCTGCGTGCGTTGACGACGCTGCTTGATCCGCAAGCCCCCTATCTGGCGGGATGCGAGATTCATGACAATCCTTATGCTCCGCTGTGCTCGCCTTGCAAGAAGTTGCTCGCGGACGATCCAGCTGGAGCACCTATCGCCTACCTGACTCCGGACGATCGCTACGTGGAGAAGTTGGCGACTCCGGATGTGACCATTGCGGACCTGATTGGTGATATTGATCCGATTAAGGCGGCTAAGGGTGGGCACGAACTGGGCAGCGATCTGACGATTCATTACGGCTTGCTGCCGCGCGCGAATCGCGGGATTTTTGCGGTGAACGAGTTGCCCGATCTTGCCGGAAAAATCCAGGTCGGATTGTTCAACATCATGCAGGAAGGCGACGTACAGATTAAGGGTTATCCTGTGCGGCTGCCACTGGATGTACTGCTAGTGTTCAGCGCCAACCCCGAGGATTACACAGCCCGCGGCAAGATCGTGACTCCACTGAAAGACCGCATTGGCTCGGAGATTCGGACCCACTATCCGGCCAGCGTGCAGGAAGGAATTGCCATCACCAACCAGGAAGCCTGGACGCAGCGCAATGGGCATCCACTGCAGGTTCCGGACTTCATCCGGGAGATCATTGAGCAGACCGCTTTCGTGGCGCGGGAAGACAAGCGAGTGGACAAGCGATCCGGTGTGAGCCAGCGACTCCCGATCAGCGCGATGGAAAATGTGATCTCCAACGCTGAGCGTCGCGCTATTCGGTCGGGCGAGAAGTTAGTAGTGCCGCGCGTCGGCGACATCTATGCCGCGATGCCGGCCATCACCGGCAAGCTCGAGCTGGAATATGAGGGTGAGTTGAAGGGCGCGGACACGGTGGCCCGCGACATTATCCGCGCCGCTGTCGCCCGCACGTATGATCACTATTATCACGGCAATAGCAATATGAATCAGATTGTCCAGTGGTTCGATCTAGGCGGTGAAATTCAGTTGCGAGATTCCGCAAGCGCCCAGGAAATGTTACACAAGCTGCGCGGAATTCAAGGTCTCCTCGACAAGCTCAGCCCGCTTGGGCTCAGTGGCAAGGAACCGTCGGAGATGCTGGTGTCAGCGGCTGAGTTCATCCTGGAAGGTCTCTACGCTCACAAGCGCATTGGACGGAGCGAAGAACGTCTGTTCACCGCCGGAGAAAAGCAGCCTCATCCTGAAAAGCGGAACCTGCGCGACGAGGACGAGGAGCGTGACTATCGGCGGCAGAGAAGGCCGTACAACTAGGAGCGGCTAGCAACTAGCAGCGAGCAATTAGCAGGACTGGTAAGCAACATTGAACATTTCGCCCGATTCGTTTTGCAATCACGATAGGTGGCGGTGCGCAATCGTTCTCACGATCCGAGAGCTAATTGCTAATTGCTAGTTGCTAATTGCTAATTGCTAGCTGCTGTTCTTATGAAATTCGTTAAGTACAAAAAGTACGTACCGGAGCCGGCCTCGGAGATGAGCATGGAGGACCTGCTCGGCGCGCTCTCCGACCATTTGCTGCAAAGCGGATTTCAGCGCCAGTATACGGATTACTACGATCAGCAGTTTTCCGATCAGTCGTTGGAAGACCTGCGCAACGCCATCGCTGACGCCTTGATGAACAGCGACCTGCTCGACGAAAAGCTGCGCGAGCAGATCGAATCGATGAGTGCGGAGCAGTTTGATCAGCTCATCGAGCAGCTCATGAATCGCATGCAGCAAGAGGACTATATCTCCATCGATCAGCCACACGATCCATCGCGCAATTCTTCAGTGGGCGGACAGGTTGGAGAGTCGCAGGCGCAGGCCCGGTTCGAGATTACAGACAAGGGTCTCGACTTCCTCGGCTTTCGGGCCCTGCGCGACTTGCTGGGGTCGCTGGGCAAGTCGAGCTTCGGACGCCACGACACGCGTGACAATGCAACGGGCATCGAGGCTAGCGGGGCCTCCAAAACCTACGAGTTCGGCGACACGCTCAACCTCGACATCACCGCGACGCTATCGAGCGCGATACAGCGCGAAGGGCTCGGCCTTCCCCTCAACATCGAATACTGCGACTTGCAGGTACACCAGTGCGAATACCAGTCGTCGTGCGCAACTGTGCTCATGCTCGACTGCTCACACTCCATGATTCTTTACGGCGAAGACCGTTTCACGCCGGCAAAGAAAGTCGCGATGGCGCTGTCGCATCTGATTCGCACACAGTATCCCGGCGATTCGCTTGCGCTGGTCTTGTTTCATGATTCTGCGGAGGAAGTCCCGTTATCGCAATTGGCGCGCGTACAGGTTGGTCCCTATTACACCAACACCCGCGAGGGATTACGCATGGCGCAACGCATTCTTCAGCGCCAGCGCAAAGACATGAAGCAGGTTGTCATGATCAC
>Ga0335085_10016788_pt1 | contig 10563 bp, 7 predicted proteins | sample Lox_Sample_45_FD_206712 | JGI IMG/M metagenome (GOLD analysis project Ga0335085, IMG submission 206712) | Soil microbial communities from Loxahatchee National Wildlife Refuge, Florida, United States - Lox_Sample_4.5 | ecosystem: Environmental > Terrestrial > Soil > Wetlands | place: USA: Florida...
TTGCTCTCCGTCCTACCGTTAATCCGAAGTTACGGCTGATTTGGATGCCGAGATCGCTGCTGGCCTGCGGTTTCGCGAGGAGCGGCCCCGCTTGTCCTGGCTACTTTCTCAGGGTGAGGGGGATGGGGGCTCTGATGAGGTCGAAGGCCTGGCGCTGGCGGCTGGTGGGGTCGGTGAGGACGGGGAGGGCAGCGGGCGTGCCGGGGAAGCGGAGGTCGTTGCGGGTGAGGGTGGCGAGGTGGGCGAGCAGGCCGGGGAAGCTGAGGTAGGGGCGGCCGTTGCTGTCGTGCTGGCGGGATGCCTTGGCGCCGGCGGATGCCGAGCGGCGTGCGGGCGCGACGGGGTTTGCCTGGGCGGGCGGTTCCTCGTCGGTGTAGGTGAGGGGTGCCCAGGCCTGGCGCAGGTGCCAGGTGAGGTAGGCGGCGAGCATGCAGATCAGGACGTGGCCCTTGACGCGTTTTTCGAGGCGGTGGAAGACCGGCCGGAGGTCGAGGTCGTCGGACTTGATATGGCGGAAGTCGCGTTCGACGTGCTTGAGGTTCTTGTAGGCGGTGACGACGCCGGCGGGATCGAGGTCTTCGGCGGGGACGGGGGTGCGGATGACGTAGATGCCGTCGAGGCGGGCCTCGTCATCGATCTGCGCCTGCTTACGCTCGACGGCGAGGCTGGTATCGGTGATGGTGACGGTGAAGTGCTTGGCCATCTTGTACTTGCCGATTTTCTCGCCGACGGCGACGCCGATCTCGTCGCTGCCGGAGAGCCGGCTGGCCTGCACGCGGGCGATCACGGGGGCGATTTCCTTTTCGGTGGCCGCGAGGAGGGCCTCGCGCTTGCGGGCGCGCTCCTCGGCCAGGACCGGGTTGCGGCAGGCGATGAGCCGTTCGCCCGGGAAATCAGGCGAGCTGATCTCGGCCAGGTCCTGCTCGTCGAGCAGCGACAGCTGGAGCGGCCCGTCGTCGGTCATGAGCTTCTTGATGGCGGGGGCGCGCAGCGCGGTGATCCATCCGTACTTATCGTCGAGTTCCCTCAGGGCCTCGATGCGGGCGGTGGTGATCATGCCGCGGTCGCCGGCCATGACCATCTTCCGCAGCCCGAACTCGCCGTGCACCACATTGGCAATCTCGGTGAAGGCGGCCGGGTCGGCAGTGTTCCCCTCGAAGACCCGGACCGCGACGGGCCGGCCCTCGGGGTCGGTGAGCAGCCCGTACTCGATCTGCACCTTGCCCTTCTTCCCGTCGCGGGAGTAGCCGCGCGCTCCCAGCGGGCAGTGCCGGCCTTCCAGCCAGGATGAGGACAGGTCGAACAGCGCCATCCGCTGCGGGTTCGCCTGCGGGGCGAGGTGGCGGCGGGCGAGCCTCTTCTCGATCGCGTCCTGCCGCCCTTCCAGCCAGTCCATCGCCGCATACGCCTCGTCGGTGGCGGCGTCGTCGATGCCGAGGTCGGGGCCAAGCGTCGTGTCGGGCCACCAGGCGAGCGTGGACAGCTTCGAGCCCGGCTGCACCACCCGGGAGATGATCAGGGCCAGAGCCAGGTCGCGGTGCCGTCCGGCCGGGCCGAGGAGAGCGGGCAGGCCGAGCTTGCGGGCCATCGCATGGACGGCGGCGACGTGGCCGTGCGGCAGCGACCGGGCGATCGTGACCGCCGCCGGCGCGCCCTGCGCGGCGGTCAGGGCATCGCCCTTGAGCGCGGCCTCGACCGCGTCCACCACGTGATCGGGAAGCTTCGACAGGTTCGCGAGCGTCTCGTGCCGTACCTTCCCGTCCTCGCGGTAGGTGCGGCGCAGCAGCCGCGACTCGTACTCCCGCCGCCGTCCCTGCTTGTCCGTATGGGAGCTACTGATCCTGGCCACGTGCATCGCCGTCGGCTGCTCCAGCATGACCGCAGCATAACAGCGTGCAGCCAGGTAACCGTGGCGACACGCCAAGATTTTCCTGGCTACATCCCAAGGCCGCCGGACGGCTCGCGTGCCTGGTCAGGCACGAGATTCCTACTCGGAGACCCCGTAACTTCGGCCTAACCCGTAGTTCCCCCCAGTGGCGAACCGATATAGGCGCTGACCAGGTGAAACAGCCTCAGCTCATGACTACGTAGTCATGTAATTTCCATGATCAAGGGCTCTACCACCCGGTCAAACGCGTTGACCAATCGGCTCGGGGGGAACTTCGGCTTAATGCCTGCGCACCCATGGCCGCAAGTTACGCAGCGCGGGCAGTCGCTCACCAGTGCTATCCAGGCGCGGCAGCGGGCCCTCCCGAGTGAATATCCGCAGCTCCGCCCATGGTGCGGAGCGGACAGGAGCATCGACGTCATCGCCCACACAGCCCGCGCACCTCAGTAACCATCAGCGCAGCACGCTACGCCAGATCTTCCAGCATCCCGCGGGCCACAACGTCGAATGGCGTGCCGTGCTGTCGCTGCTCAGGCAGTCGGCTCAGCCGAGGAGCAGCACGGCGGCAAAGTTGCTGCCACCATCGGCTCTGAGACCGAATACTTCGACCCGCCCCCCACAAGGACATCGGCACCCAGGCAGTTGCCAGCCTGCGCCGGATGCTGACCCAGGCCGGCTACGGAGCCGACGCTGCGGATACCGGAGCCAGCGGCGCCGGGAGGCCTGACCCTTAACAAGCTGCACGCTCAGTGCCAGGCAGCCGGCCGCACCCCGCCGTCCGGCGTCGACCGCCCCGAGCTGGCGTTGTTGCGGCGATGGTGCGCGAGTCAGGAGGGACCAGAAGTTGCCCTGGTGACGGGGCCCGGCGGTGCTGGGAAGACGCGGCTGGCGCTGCGTCTGGCGGAGGAGCTGGAGGAAGAGGGGTGGCTGTGCCGTCGGGCTCGTATCCGGGTCGAAGGCGGTGTGGTGTCGGCTGTTCGCGCGGTCAGCCGCGGGCCTGTCCTGCTGATTGTCGCCCTTCGTGCTTGACGAGCCGCGGCCTCAACCGGTGGGGCCGGCGCTGGACTCTGCTCCGCGGCTGAAGCGGAGCAGGAGCTTCTGGTCGCAGTAATAGTCGAGCCGGCCGAGCAGGCCGCCCGGGTCGTGGTGCCCGCAGCGGCTGGCGGGCACGAATCGGACCGCGAGCCGGGCGGCTGCTGCGTCGAAACCTGCAGCCTCGAAGACGGCGACCACCTCGTCGACGTCGTACAGCTCGGGGAGATGCAGCTCCTCTACGTTGGCGCGATGCCACGCCGCCATCAGCGGGCTGCCGGCGTGAACACCCATAACCGCGTAGTACACGCCACCGGGCACCAGGGCGTCGAAGATCGTCCGGGCGTGGACGCGGAGGTCGTGGAGCAAGTAGAGCACCTCGTGGCTGAACGCTGCATCGAGGTCACGCCATCCGGCAGGCACCGTGCCGGCAGCCTCGAACTGGAGGGGCCGCTGCCCGGCGAGCCGACGGGCGTCCTCAATCGCGCCCGAGGCTGGGTCGTAACCGAAACCCTCGGCGATGCCGCACCGGTCGGAGAGCAGCCGGAGGAACCCGCCCCGGTTGCACCCCACGTCGAGAACCCGCTTGCCGACGAGGTCGATTTCGATCGTATCGAGCATCGCCGTCCAGACGAACGCGTGCTCGTCCTGCATCGCCTCATCCGCTGTCGCGTCCCGCCAATAGGTCTGGCTCATGATCCCGACACTATGGCACGACCGGTGGGGTGGTCCCGGGCGGAAGGCCGAGGCGCACGGTCGCAGTAGGCAAACCCTCAACGCGAACGTTGCAGGCGACAGGCCCTACCCGCTCAGGGGCGTCCCATATACCCCGCCCAGTGAAGATTCTCCCTAGGGTGCCCTACACGGGACACTCGTTACGCCCACAGCAGTCCGGCACAGAACCCCCAATCTGGACGGTCGAAGGGATGAGCCTTGTCGATCTCGCGGCCGTCCAGATCGGCGGATACTTGCGCACTGGGCCGGGCCATCACCCGTCACTGAGTGTGATCCGATCTCAGGACCGGCGTGTTGCCTGCCGGCTATGCGTGCCGCAGGAGGTGTAGACCCGTGGCTACCGCAGCCAGTCCTTGCCATTCTCGTCCGCGTGCTTGATCAACGGCAGGGTCGTCACCTGTTCGTGCTGGAGCAGGTCCGCCGTCTTGATCTGAACGGATTCGGTCTGGCTCCCTGCGGCAAAGACCACCGTTTCGTGCTGGAGCACCTCCTGATCGACGTAAAGGGGTGCGCCTAGCAGCGAGCCAAGCGGCGGCAGGGCGCCCAGCTCGATGCCCGGAAAGTCCCGTAGCAGCTCCTCTTCGGTGGCAAGCCGGACATGGGGGTCGCCTACCGCTGCCTGGACGAGATGCATGTCGAGGCGACCGGTTGCCGGGACCGCCATCAGGGCATAGCCGCCCGCGACGCGCACTGCGACCGTCTTGAGAACCTCGCTGGCGTCGATGCCGAGCACCCTCGCCCCGCCGATCGAGGTGTAGGTCTGCTGGTGCACGATGGCCTCGAACGGGACGCCGTGGGTTTCGAGATGCTCCGTTACCTGCCCCATCACCCCGCCCCTCATCTCGCCGGGGAACCGAGCATCGAGCATAACGCGGATACGCCCTCGCGGCCCATGGCAGTTACCGGCCCGCCGGGGCGGCTGGGGCCGCATGATCGCGGTTAGGACGCCTGGCGTGATCGCGGCAATGACGAGCATGACCGCGCCACGAAGGGGCAAGACCTGCTCATGCGGTACGTGGAACTGCGCCGGCACACTGATAACGAGGGTGACCGCCTGACACCACAGGGAGCGGCAGACGCCGAGATGATCGGCCGGGGCGGCCTGCACCCGCCTTATGTCGCGTTCGTGTCCACCGGCGCGGCCCGCGCCACCCAGATGCTGGAAATCTTGCGGCACGCGGCCGGCCAGGACGACACCCCGATCACCGCGGCGACGGGGCTGCGGTCCTCGGTGGAGTATCGCTGGCGCGACGCAGCCAAGGCAGCGGGCAAGCGAGCGGACCTGGAGGGCATCCGGGCCATCGACCCGGACCTGGTCGAGCGCGACTCTTGGCTGCTCGGCTCGGCGCTGCGGCAGGTGGTGGCGGGGCTGCCCGAGGGTGGCCGGGCGCTGGTGGTGGGCCACAGCCCCACCACCGAGGCCGCTGTGCTCGGGCTCGCCGGCCTGGTTGTCCCGCCACTGGGCAAGGGCAAAGGGGTTCTGCTGGTCGAGGACGGCGGGGCCTACCGGGTGGAGCCGCTGGACTAAATGGCGGTGAGAGACGGCGGATCGGCGCGTAAGCCAGGAGCAGGGCTAATCACGGAAAGTGACGTTTAGCCTGGGCGGCCTGCGGCCCTGCCGAATAGGCGCGCGCGACAATTGTGGCGGTAGTACGACTGGCCCGGTGCAGATCGTCCAGTTATGGATGCCCTGTGGCGGCGTCAAAGGCACCATGCACCAGGCCGCCAGCCATGGCGTGCGACGCGCCCGCTACCGCGGCGCGGCCTGCCCAAAACCCGGCTCGACCACGTGTACATGGCCTGCGCGCTCAATCTCCTCCGGGTGGAGGCATTCTGGACCGGCACGCCACGAGACCGGCAGCGAACCAGCCACCTGGCACGCCTCGAACTCGGTCTCGCCGCGTAGAACTCGAATTAACCACCAGGATCCACAGGCTGTGCCAGCGGCTGGACGGCACCCCCTGGCGCTGGAACTGGCCGCCGCTCAGCTGCGGGTATTCTCTCTCCCCCGCGCTGCGTCGTTTACGCCGATCACGTCGGTGACGCGGTAAGCACGCTCATTCGCCCGCTTCCGGTCCTTCTCGATTCTGTACGGACGATCTCGGTACGTGGTCCTCGAGCCAGTCCATGGCTTCTTCGCGGCTTTCATAGATGTGCGGGGCCAGGTCCCGGTGGTGCAGCCGCCTGGTGAGCTTGAGCCGCATGAAGGAGCTGGTCGTGTACCTGGTCACGCTGGCGTAATAGCGCTCGGCCAGCCGGCGGACCCCGGCGACGTAGCTATCGGTCAGGGCTGGGTCCAGGTAGAAGTTGTCGTAGTTGACGACCATCTGCACCTTCTTGCCGATCGCGGCCAGGCGGTTGCGGACCGCCATCCCGATTGCCTCGGCGTCGTCCGCGCTGACCAGCGACATGCCCTCCATGTTCAGGAAGAACATGTTGCGTTCGGCGTCGTAGGCGAACCGCGCCTCAAGCGGCATGGTCAGCAAATCGTCCTTCAGGCCCATCGGCCCGGCACCGAAGATCCGCGCGTCCATCAGCTTCGGCTCGCCGCGGATGATGGGCAGGGCCGGGTGCGGCATACGTCACAGCCGCTGCCCGCTCTTCCACCAAGAAGCGATGCCCATCGGGTCCTGATACCAGGGCGGCGCGTATGCCCCCGTGCAGGGTCATGAGGTCGTCGTCGGCCAGGGGCGTGCCGCGGCGTGCGAGCGCCGCGCTGATTGGGTCGAGCGACGCGACCTGTATAACGGAGTGTGTCGCCGCGATATCGTTGCTGGCGGTGTCGGGAGGGATCGGCCGGCGCGTGCCCACGTGGTAGAGCAGCAGTTCCAGCTGTGGCGCCGGCAGATCCGGCGCGAGCCGGGTGACGCTGACGTGGACGTCCTCGACGTCGTCGAGAGCATCTTGTTCACGCCCGCGGTTCTCGGTGCGGGTTCCCGCGCTGAACCCGAATACGGACCTGAAGAATCTCGTGCTGCTGGCCGAGTCGCTAACCGCGATGGCGGTGTGATCGACACCGAGAAACGGGCCGCTGCCGTTAGCGTTGCGCCATGCTGCCGGGACACGTCCCTCGGGGAACGCGAGCAGTTCCAGCGGGTGGCCGTCGTGATCACGGAACTTGAACGCTGTCACGCCTCCGGAGCTATCCGGCAGGCGCACCGGACCTTCGCGGCTGATGGGCCGGAAATGCCGGTTGGCCATGACCCGCTGGTGCGCGTGCGTCATGTCGTTCACGACGATCGCCATGTGCTGGAACCAAAGGTCGGCGCTCGTGCTGTCCGGCGGGTACGGGCGTCCCGCCATGTCCGTGAACTCCAGTAGTTCGATCCGCTCGCGGCCCAGCCGCACCAATGAGCGCCGTCCGCGCGCCCGTGAGAGGCACAGCACGCGGGTCAGCGCCGGGTCTATGTCGCCGCGTTGCTCGACGCCGCATCCGAAGGTCCTGACGTAGTCGTCTTCTGCCCGGTCAAGGTCCGACACGATCAGGGTGACCCGGCTGATCACGGTTTGCTGTCTCATGGTCATCTCGTCATCGGGTTGTCGCTGCGGGCCGGGCTCCCCATGTGGAGCTGGAGGGCGCTTATGATCAGGGCGAAGTGGCTGAACGCCTGTGGGGTGTTGCCCAGCTGGCGGTGCGTGGCCGGGTCCCATTCCTCGCTTAGCAGCCCGACGTCGTTGCGCAGCAGGAGCAGGCGCTCGAACAGCTCGATGGCGTCCCGGTGCCGCCCGGACGCGTGCAGCGCGTCCACCAGCCAGAACGAGCAGGCGATGAACAGGCCTTCGCTGCCCTTGAGGCCGTCGTCGGTCTCGGTGGCCTGATACCGCCTGACCAGGCCGCCATCGGTCAGTTCGCGGCGGACCGCGTCGATTGTGCCCATTAGACGCGGGTCCGTGGCGGGGAGGAAGCCGACGCGCGGGATCAGCAGCAGGCCGGCGTCGAGCGCGGTGGAGCCGTAGGCCTGGGTGAAGGTGTTGCGTTCGGCGTCGAACGCGTGAGTAACGACATCCTGGTGGATCTGATCGCGGAGCTGTTCCCAGCGCAGCACCGGGCCGGGCAGGCCGTACACGCGGACCGATCGGGCCATCCGGTCGGCGGCGGCCCACGCCATGACCTTGGAGTGCGTGAAGTGCCGCCGGTCGCCGCGCACCTCCCACAATCCGTTGTCCGGTTCGCGCCAGGCTGATTCGAGGTAGTCCATCAGGGCGACCTGCAGGGCCCACGCGTCGCGGTCGGCGGGAAGACCTGCCTGCCGGGCGAGGAACAGGGCGTCCAGTGTCTCACCCCAGACGTCGAGCTGGACCTGACCGGACGCGGCGTTGCCCGTGCGGACCGGGCTGCTGCCTTCGTAGCCGGACAACCAGGGCAGGTCGGCTTCGGGAAGCCGGCGCGCGCCGTCAATGCTGTAGAGGATCTGCAGCGTCTCCGGCTGACCCGCTATGGCGCGCAGCAGCCAGTCACGCCACGCGCCGGCCTCGGACCTGAACCCGGCCGCGAGAAGGGCCTGCAGTGTGTAGGTGGCGTCGCGCAGCCAGCAGTACCGGTAATCCCAGTTGCGGACCCCGCCGATCTCCTCCGGCAGCGACGTGGTCGCCGCCGCGACGATCCCGCCCGTCGGCTCGTAGGTCAGGGCCTTCAGGGTAATGACCGACCGGTCGACGGCGTCGCTGTACGGCCCGGCCTGGTAAGTGGCATGAGCAGACCACTCGGTCCAGAAGTCCATCGTCGCGGACAGGGCCTGCTCGGCGTCTACCTGCGGCATCTGCGGGTCGTGGCCGGGCGCCCACGACATGACGAACGAAACCCGATCGCCCTTGCGCACGGTGAAGTCCGCGAGCGTGCCCCAGTGATCGCCGCGCAGCGGGACCGCGGACATCAGCCGGACGCGGTCAGGCCCCGCGATCGCATGGACCTGGGTGCCAAGGTTCCGGACCCACGGAACGACGCGGCCGTAGTCGAACCGCAGACGCAGCGCCGATCGCATCGCCACTTCGCCGCGCAAGCCCACCGCGATGCGGATAAGGTGCGGGGTGCCCGCCCGGGGCGGCATGAAGTCGATGACCCGTACGGCGCCGTCCGCGGTGACCCAGTCCGTCTCGAGCACCAGGGTGTGGCCGGCGTACCGGCGGGCCGTGCAGGTGCTCGCCCCCGCGGGCGCGAGAGCCCAGTGTCCCGCCTCGTGGTTGTGCAGGAGGGCGGCGAACGCGGCGGGCGAGTCGAAGCGGGGCAGGCAGAGCCAGTCGACCGACCCCGCGGTGCTCACCAGAGCGGCCGTGTGCAGGTCTCCCAGCACGGCGTAATCTTCTATCTTCGGCATGGTCAGAGATCTCTCACAGGACGGGCGAGGACTACGCGGGGACGGTGCGGAGCTGCGGGTGGCGGGTGGTCCCGATGCGCTCGGCGATGTGATCGCCCACACGCAGCGCGTTCGCGATGATCGTCAAGGTGGGGTTCACCGCACCGATCGAAGGCATGAAGCTGCCGTCCACCACGTAGAGGTTGTCCAGGTCGTGGGCCTTGCAGTGCACGTCGAGGACCGAGGCGGCCGGCTCGGTCCCGAAACGCGCCGTGCCCGCCTGGTGGGCGGTGGCGGCCGCGTCGAATGCCTTGTGCAGGTAGAGGCTACGGACGAACATCGTGTCCACCATGCCGAGCTTGCTCAGCATGCCCTGGAAGGTCGTGCGGAGGCGGGTGAGGCCTTCGGTGTTGTTGCCGGGCTGCAGCGCCAGCCTGATCGCGCCGTCACGCCGGAGCGTGACCCTGCTGCCGGGGAGCGGGAGGTCCTCGCTGGACAGCCAGAAGTCGATCGAGTGCCTCGCGACCTCGCCGTACGGGGCGGACGGAGCCCACCCCAGCCGGCGTGGTGCCGCTCCCTTGATCTGCCAGTCATCGGACTTGCCGAGCATCTGGATGTGGCCCATCGGGTACTGCCAGTGCTCGCCGGGGCCGTAGAAGTCGTTGAGCGCCAGCGTTTTCTGGAACACCGTCGGGTTGAGTTCGCGCGAGAACGCGATGAGCGCAAGATTGTTGTGCCGCATGTAGTTCCGGCCGACCATATCGGACGAATTCGCCAGGCCGTGTGGATGCTTGTCGTTGGCTGACTTCAGCAGCAGGGCAGCCGACAGGATGGCCCCCGCGGACAGCACGACGATGTCGGCCGTGAAGGTATGCGGAGAGCCGTCCGGGAGCGTGACCGCCACGCCACTGACGGAACGGCCGCTGCTGTCCGTCAGCAGGCGCTCGACAGTCGTTCTCGTCATCAAGGCCAGATTGGGATGCGCGGCCAGGGCCGGGCGGACCACGGCCCATTCGGCGTCGGCCTTGGCGCCGAGCAGGCAGGGGAAACCGTCCACGCGATCGCACCGTATACAGTGCGAGTCCGTGGTCGCCCGGCCGTGCGCGTCCTGGGTCAGCTGCACGCCCAGCGGCAGGTGAAACGGATGCAGGCCCAGCTGCTCCAAGCCGTCCGACAGCTGCTGAATACGATGCTCGTGCCGCACGGGCGGGTATTTGTAGTCCCGGCTCGAGATGCCGGCGAACGGGTCCTCGCCGTGCTGGCCGTGCACCCAGAACAGGTGCTCGGCGCGGACGTAGTACGGCTCCATGTCCTGGTAGCTCAGCGGCCAGGCCGGCGCGACACCGTTCGGATGCTGGACCTCGCCGAAGTCGCCGGGCAGCAGCCGGAAAAGCGCCGCGCCGTACGCCTTGGAGTTGCCGCCCACGTAGTAGTGCAGCTCGGGCCGGAAGGGCCGGTCGCGGTGGTCGTAGAAGGTCTCGTCCGCGGTGTATTTCGCGTCGCCGAAGACAGCCTGCGAGCTCCAGTTGTCGCGTTCCCGCGGGAGGAAGTCACCGCGTTCGAGCAACAGTACGCGCCTGCCCGTTTCGGCCACGCGCGCCGCGGTGGTCGCGC
>Ga0335085_10016789_pt1 | contig 10562 bp, 6 predicted proteins | sample Lox_Sample_45_FD_206712 | JGI IMG/M metagenome (GOLD analysis project Ga0335085, IMG submission 206712) | Soil microbial communities from Loxahatchee National Wildlife Refuge, Florida, United States - Lox_Sample_4.5 | ecosystem: Environmental > Terrestrial > Soil > Wetlands | place: USA: Florida...
GCTCTCGAATCCACCTGAGGCGAAGAGATTCACCAGTGGATAGTAGGCGGTCTTGGCGAGTCCCACCTGGGCGTTTGCGGATGCGACCGTGCGCTCCGAGGCGGCAATGTCCGGACGCCGCTCCAGCAACTCAGAGGGTACGCCGACTGGAATCGGAGGCGGGGGCGCCGTCAGTGGCAGCGGAGGCAGACTGAATTCAGCCGGAGGCTTCCCAACCAATACGGCGGCCGCATGCTCATACTGAGCGCGAGCAACTCCAACGTCAATGAGTTGCGCTCGTGTCGTTTCAAGAATTGTGCGCGCCTGCTCGACATCGACGTCTGATGCAAGTCCGCCCTGATATCGGTCCTCATTCAACTGCAGGGCCTGTTCGTACTGCGCAACTGTGTCTCGAAGCAGTTTTTCTTCGGCATCGAGGGCGCGCGCGGCGAAGTAATCAACTGCGAGATCTGCATGCATCGTTAGATTCACAACGGCAAGATCGGCGGCGCTGGCCTGGGCCTGGTCACGATAGGCCTCGACATTCTTGCTCACGCGGCCCCAGGCGTTGACCTGATACGAAAGGTTGATCGGAACAACGAAATCGTTGAACGTCAGACCGCGGCCAACCGCTATGGTGCGGTTGGATGAGTACCGCTGGCGAGTTGCCGATGGATCTGCGGTGACCGTCGGATAGTAATCTGCGCGTGCATATCGGAGAGCCGCCCTCGCTTCCTGGTACTGCGATACGGCAGCTTTCAGGTTCTGGTTTGAAACATTGATCTGCTGCTCCAGAGTGTTCAGTTGCGGGTCCTGAAATAACTCCCACCAGTTGCCGCCCAGATTCTGATCATTCGGCTGCGCGGTCTTCCAGTCTCCCATCTCCTTATATGCAGGCGGAGTCGGTACCGTGGGTGTTTTGTATTTCGGTCCTACAGCGCAGCCGATCGACCCAGCAAGTGCAACAAGCGCAACGAGCAAAGCTGCTCGCCGTATCCGATGCAGCTTGATACTTGAACTGTTCATTGCGATTCTCCTGGCAATGAGGCCTGCACGACCTTCACTTCCTGCCCTGAGATCAGAGAATCAGGCGGATTCACCACAATCTGATCGTCAGATTCTAATCCGGCAACGACCTCGATCTGGTTGCCAAAGTCGTGGCCAGGTGTGATGTCTGCAAGTTCGACTTTGCCATTTCGGACGACGCCGACCTGAAGATGTTGCGAACGGAATAGCAAGGTATTGGTCGGAATCAGGAACGTCGGAGTCTCCCCAGGTACATGCAAATGCACTTCGGCATAAGAACCTGACAGCAGAGTGTTGTCGGGATTGGGGAGGTCTATCTCGGTGAGAAGGGTACGTGTGATGCCATTGATTGCTTCCGAGGTGCGGACTACCTTACCGGGGAATTTCTGCCCAGGAAATTCGGCCAGAACGACGTCGGAGACCGTTTGTCCCGCCTTGATGCCTCTCCAATACTCCTCGGGAACATTCACGTAGACACGCAACGTACCGTTTTGTTCAATGTGAAAAAGATCCGTCCTTGGTACTGTATTGCTCCCGGCATTAATAAGGTCTCCGATATCGGTGTTGCGTGCCGTGATCACACCGTCGAACGGAGCGTATACGTTCTCGTACGAAACCAGGGCCTCATAGTGGCGTACGTTCGCCATGTCGGCATCGACGATCGTTTTATTTGCGCTGTAGGTCCCGACGGCGTTGTCGACGTCCTGCTGAGCCACGGCGTGCTTCAACAGCAATCCCTGATACCGGTCCATGGTGATCTGCGCCAGCTTCAGGTTGGCTTGCGCGGTGGCAAGGGTGCTGCGCGCCTGCGCGAGTTGCTCATCGACTTCCGGAGCCTGGATGGTGGCGAGCAGCTGTCCCGCTTTAACGTGCGAGCCGATGTCGAAATACCACTTCTTCAGATATCCGTCAGTACGTGCGTAAATCGGCGATGAGATGAACGACTGTATGCTGCCCGGCAGAATGATCTCCTGAGCTGGCGCGGCTCGCTTCGGCAGCACGACCGAAACGGGAGTCACTGACATTTCCACACTCACAGCTCGCAGATTTTCCTCGGCCTTCCGCCGGGAGAGGATTCCGAAAAACAAGACTCCCGCAATTACCAAGGCTAAGGCCACGATGATTACCAGCCGCTTTGCACTTTGCCCCCCTTGTGGTACGCGCTTCTGCAAAGCCGGTTCAACAGGGATAGCGATGTGCTTTGTTATGGTGTCGCTCATATCGTTTTCCATTTCGATTCCAAAGTTCATTCTGTGGCTCGCTTTGCTGCGGCTCTTCCATGCAGCAGACTGAAGAAAGTGGGAACGAACAGTAGTGTTGATACCGTGGCGAAGATAAGGCCGCCAATGACCGCACGGCCCAGCGGAGCATTCTGCTCGCCGCCGTCACCAAGGCCAAGGGCCATCGGCACCATGCCAATGATCATTGCCAACGCGGTCATGATCACCGGGCGAAAGCGCGTGGCGCCCGCCTGCAATGCCGCGGTAATTGAGTCTTGCCCCGCGTCCATCTGCTCACGGGCGAAGCTGACGACAAGAATGCTGTTCGCCGTCGCCACGCCCATGCACATGATGGCGCCCATGAGTGCGGGAACGCTTAGGGTCGTATGCGTGACGAACAGCATCCACGCGATTCCCGCCAGCGCTGCCGGCAAAGCGGAAATCATGATGAATGGATCCAGCCAGGACTGGAAGTTCACCACGATCAGCAGATAATCCAGGAGGATCGCGAACACGAGACCAATCAGCAGTCCGCTGTACGAGGAACTCATGGTCTGCACCTGTCCGCGCACAACCACCCGCGAGCCCCGGGGCAAACGGCTCCGGTTGGCGGCGATGATCTTGTTAATGTCGCGGGAAACCCCTCCCAGATCGCGTCCCGAGTTGGTACCGAAGATGTCGATCACTGGCTGCACGTCGTAGTGCGATACCTCGGCCATGCCGTTTGCCCGCTGGATGGATACCAGGCTCGCCATCAGCGACGGCGCAGCCGAAGCGTTCGTGCTGGTCACGGGGATGTTCACAAGGTCCTGCAACGTGTCCGCGTCGTACTGCGGTGTTTGCGTCTCGATGTTGTAGCTGACCCCGGTCTTGGGATCGACCCAAAACGTGGGCGCAGTCTGAAAACTGCCACTCAGGGAAACCAGCAAGTTCTGCGCGATATCGTGGGCCGAGAAACCAAGCTCCTGGGCTTTGGTGCGCTCAATGCGCATGTTCAGGTACGGTTCGTTAAACGGCTGTTGAATCCGCATATCAGCGGTACCGGGAACCGCCTTGATCTGGCGCAGGACCTCGTCTGCCCACGCATGATCCCCTTCCAGGTCCCGGCCAATTACCTGGACATCGATTGGCGCAGGCAAACCGAAGTTGAGAATCTGCGTGACGATGTCCGACGGGAGAAAAGCGAAGGTCACACCCGGGAACTGCTTCGCCAGGTTTACCCGAAGCTGTTTGACGTACTCGGCCGTTGGGTGGTGCTTAGGAGCGAGCGTCACCAGAATGTCTGCATCCGAGGTCCCGACCGGGGCCGAATTGCTGTAGGAAAGATTGATACCGCTGTAGGGCAGGCCGATGTTGTCGATGACGCTCGAAATCTCGACTGCCGGGATCTGCTGGCGAATTGACTTTTCAATCAAGTCGCACAGAAACGCCGTGTCCTCGATGCGCATACCTGTCGGGCCGCGCACGTGCAGTTTGAAGCTGCCCGCGTCCACGGGCGGGAAGAAGTCCTGGCCCAACCACGGCACCAGGATCGCCAGTGATCCCAAACAGGCTGCAAAGAACGCAGCCAGGAACAATCGGCGATGCTGGAGCACACGCTCTAGAAACCTGTGATAGGCAGCGCGGAGCTTTTCGAAGCCGACCTCGAAACTCAGCTGGAACCGGACCAGGGGGTTCCGGGTGGAAGTCGCTTCGCCACCCTCCCGGTGATGCCGCAGCAGATACTTCGCCATGGTCGGAACAATGGTTCGCGACAGGATGTACGAAGCGAGCATTGCGAAAACCACAGCCTCGGCCAAGGGAAGGAAGAGATACCGCGCCACCCCCGATAGCAAGAACATCGGGGCAAAGACGATACAGATCGACAGCGTTGAGACAAACGCCGGCGTAGCGATTTGCATGGCGCTGTCGAGCACTACGTCATCCATCGTTTGCTCGGGATGAAGCTCGAGGTTGCGATTTATGTTCTCGACCTCGACGGTTGCGTCGTCCACCAGGATGCCCACCGCCAAGGCCAGTCCGCCGAGCGTCATGATGTTGATGGTTTCGCCGAGCGCGCTCAGCGCGATGATGGATGTAAGAATCGCGAGTGGTATGGAGGTCGCGATGATCAGCGTGCTGCGCCAGCTCCCCAGGAAGACCAGGATCATCACCGCTGTCAGGCAAGCTGCGATGAGCGCCTCGCGTACCACTCCGCTGATAGCGCCCTTAACGAACACCGACTGATCGGACAACGGCTGCATCTTCAGTTGCGGTGGAACAGTGGTCGCAATCTGGGGAAGAAGTGCCTTGATTCCCGAGATCACACTCAGCGTCGAAGCGCTGCCGCCCTTCTGAATGGTGAGCAGCACGGAGCGCTGTCCATTCACGCGAACGATGTTGGTCTGCGGCGGCGAGCCGTTGTGTACCCAAGCGACATCTTTTATGTAAATGGTCGTGTCGCCGATGGTCTTGACGGGGATGCGATTGAGGTCGTCCATCGTCTGCGGCGCCGCATTCGGAACCGTGACCTGGTATTCGGTTCCACCAATCTTCGATGTTCCTGTCGGCAGAATCAGGTTCTGTAACGCAATCGCATTGACCACGTCGAGAGCAGAAAGACCTTTTGACTGCAGCGCGCTAGGGTTAAGGTCGACCTCGACCTGGCGCTGCTTCCCGCCATACGGGTACGGTACCGACGCTCCTGGAACGGTAATGAGCTGCGTGCGTATGAAGTTGAGGCCGTAGTCGTTGAGTTGCTGCTCCGAGAGACCGTTTCCGGAAAGCGCAAGCTGGAGCACCGGGACACTGGATGCGCTGTAGGCCAGGATCAGCGGTGGCGTCGTGCCCTGAGGCAACTGCCTCAATTGCGTCTGTTCCACTGCCGTAATCTGCGCGATGGCACGCTCGATGTTCGCGTTTGGCTGGAAGAAAACTTTGACAACAGCAACTCCGTAAAGCGACTGCGATTCGACGTGCTGAATGTTGTCTACCGTCGTCGTGAGAGATCGTTCCGTCACGAAAACGATCCGGTCGCTCATTTCCTTGGGGACCAGCCCGTTGTAATTCCAGATAATGCTGACGACAGGAATATTGATATTGGGGAAAATGTCCGTTGGTGTGCGGAAGATGGCAACCATGCCCATCACGAGAATGAGGATCGACATCACCACGAACGTATAAGGCCGACGTAGGGCTAATCGAACGATCCACATGGTGGCCTACCTCGCCTTTCCTGCCGACTCTTCGTTGCTGGCATCCTGTGAGCCATTTCGTTCGCGCAAGATCCACTGGCGGATGAACGCGGGACAATTTCTCAGGCTTGCGCGTGACTGTTCGATCTCTGCCAAAAATCGGACCACATCGCGGTCCACCAGCTTTATCTGCTGGAGGTCCAGCACCAGCTTGTGCTCCGCGGACGCGGACTGCAGCAGAGCTTCGAGCTCCGGCAACTGATCCGCCTGAATGCGACCGGAGAGCGATAGGACCATTTCTTGTTCGCCATCCGATCTTTGAATTCTCAGTGTCATGGACGTGGTGCCTTTCGCTGGTGATATTGCAGCGAAGCAACCAAACGCTAACCGCATGAACGCGAACGGTTTACGTCAGAAGCCGAACATGAGAAGTCGGAAATTTCCGGAATCTCGAAAGGCTTAAAGTCAACTGTGGGGAAATGCGGGCGGGGCCGGAGGGGATTACCTGGCTAGATTTTCTTAAATTGGTGTTTATTGATTTTCAGGGACCTGATTTTGGAGTCGAGCGTTGACTGCGGAATTCCAAGCTTAGCCGCCGCTCCAGAAAGGCCGGAGACCCGACCATTGCTCTCGGCGAGGGCTGCCTCGATCAGCTCCCTTTCCTGGTTAGCAAGTCTCTTAACAAAAGGGTGCATTGCCGAATCGTCGGCCACGGTGCGTTGCCCCAACCAACTCTCATCTACGGAGAGATCTTGTGAATCAGAGATAATCACCGACCGTTCGATGACATTCTGCAGCTCCCTGATGTTGCCGGGCCATGCATAGGAGTGAAGCAGGTCGAGACTTCTCTTGTTAATACTGGTTATTTTCTTTCCAACTTGGCTGGCATAACGATCAACGAAGTACTCCACCAGCAACGGAATATCTTCTCTTCGATTGCGCAGAGGAGGAACTTGAATGGGAAACACGTTCAGGCGATAAAATAAGTCCTCGCGGAATGCCCCTTCCGTGATGGCCGCTTGCAAGTCACGATTCGTGGCAGCGACCACTCGCACGTCTGCCGCCAGGGATTCGTTTCCGCCTACACGCTGGAATTCGCGCTCTTGCAGTACCCGTAAAAGCAAGATCTGCATCTCTGCCGGCAACTCACCGACTTCGTCCAGAAAAATCGTACCGCCTTCGGCCGACTCGAAACGACCCAGTCGTCGCTGGGTGGCCCCGGTAAAGGCGCCTTTCTCGTGGCCGAAGAGTTCCGAGGCAATCAGATCGCGGGGGATGGCTGCGCAATTCACGCTCACAAAGGCTTTTGAAGAACGCTGCGAGCGTTTGTGAATCGCACGCGCGATCAGCTCTTTTCCCGTACCCGTCTCGCCTGTGATCAGGACCGTTGAGTCCGTGGGCGCCACCTTAGCGACTTGCGAGAGTACGGCTTGGAGCGCGGGAGATGAGCCGACAATCTCCTCGAACATCCTGGTGATGTCGATCTCTTCGCGAAGTGCGACGTTCTCCTTATAAAGCTGGTCCCGCAGCGTTCGGATCTCTTCGAACGCATTCCTCGCGGCGGTGATGTCCGTCACCGCTCCGATGAGTTCCGAGAAGCCAGTTACCGCCCGATCTTGCGCGGCTCCCTGGACGTGAACCGTCTTGACTGAGCCGTCCGGCATCAGCAACCGATTCTCTACATCAAGCTTCTCGCCACGAGACGCGGCTTCAAGCGCCTGCTGCACACGCGCAAGGTCATCCGGATGGACGCGTTGGAGGACCGCTTCGATGGTGGGCTTGAATGACCGTTCGTATCCGAAAATTCGAAAGGTTTCGTCGGACCAGAAGAGTTCTCCGGTCGAGACATTCCAACCGGCACTCCCTGTATGGCTCAAGCTCTGCGCTTCGGCCAAATACGCTTCACTCTTAACGAGTGCTTCATGATTCTGGCGCGCTGCTTCCTCAGCGCGTTTCTGCTCGGAGATGTCCTCACACACGACCAACAGGACCGGCCGCTCCTTCAGGAAGACAGCATTCCCCGTCTCCCGGACCCAAAGGATTGCGCCATCTTTGCGGACTTTCCTCGCCTCCCAAGTCATGTTTCGTCCAGGTTGATCGAAACATTCCTGCGCATGTTTTTGAGCTAGAGAACGATCAGACTCGCAAAACACATTCGATACAGGTTGTCCTACCAGTTCATCCACTTTATAGCCCAATTGCTCCGCGCCAAGCCCGTTCACGCTTACGATTGTGCCGCCCGAATCCACAATGAAGTACATCGTGGGATTGCTCTCAAATGCCGCTTTCCACTGTTCCTCAATTTCCTGACGAGCTTGCTCCGCCCGCTTGCGCTCAGCAATCTCCTGGCGTAGCGCCTCGTTCGTTCTTTGGAGCTCACTTACGATTTCCCTTAGCTCGTCGCGGGCTACCCGCAGCGATTGAGCAGCCCATCGTTGTGCGACGCTCAAACCACCGACGACAAATGCTGACACAACAAATGCCACGAACCGCGGTATCTCCTCCGGTTTTGGGCCGAACGAATAAATTGGCGGCAGGAACCAGCGATAGAAGGCGACGGCGGAAAGGACGGCAGCCATCAAGCCCGGACCGACCCCTCCAAACCACGCACTGAACATGAGGGCGCAAAGAAATAAGGACACCGGAGCAGTTTCCAAATGCAGTGGCGACCAATTCGAAAGCAGGAGTGCCGCCAAAACAGAGAGAAGCGCAGCGCCGTACCTGCGAACTATTCCCAACGCATTCTCTTGATGAAGATTGGAAGTGAACACCATAGGTGCTCCAGCGAATGAGCGAAATCTTAGCCCCCAGAATCCGCGTTCCGCAAGCAATCTGACCTACCCACAAGATGAGTTCAGCGGAGGGCACGACTCAGCCACCCATCACGAGATTTCAGAAATTTTCGTCTTTTCGTGAAGCCTCCGCAAGCAACATCTTGCTATCTCAGTGGCTTACCTTTTGGCCGCCGCCTTGCTTCTTCTCCAGTAGCGAAGGCAAGCAGGAATCGCCTTCGAGGAGAACATCAATGAAATTGCACAAGAGTTACATCATGCTCGGCCTGGTCATAGCTTTTGCCCTCTTCTGCGGGATTTTGGCGAACGCTGACGAGATTAACGAACAAATCAAGGTCACTTTCGACAAACCGGTCCAGATTCCGGGACAGGTATTGGCACCCGGGGCGTACACCTTCCAATTAGGTGATCCTGACGCTGGGCAAAATGTCGTCGAAATCTTCAATGACGACGAAAGCGTTCTATACGCGATGTTGCCGACGATCACAGCGCAACGTTCTAAGGCAACGGCCGGCGTCTCACTCACACTTGCAGAATCAGGTGCCGGGAAACCGGACGCTCTGCTGACGTGGTTCTGTCCCGGCAGCACAATCGGACACGAATTCGTTTACTCGAACCAGGACAGGCAGAAACTTGCGCGTGCGAAACAACAAACGTTCGTTAGCAGCCGGTCAGGTTCGAACATGGAAACCGCTGGTAACTGAACCAACGCTGTCGCCTTCGCCCAAGGTGTGAGCTAACCGGCACGCCCCAGTCAGCGAATGCGTTGCAAAGAAATAGTGAAGTTTGAATACCGATAAATGAACGTGGGAGGCATTTGTGAAGATTAATAAGCGTTCACTGGGGTCCAGTGGACTAGAAATTACAACCGTTGGCTTCGGAGCATGGGCCATCGGAGGCGGAGGCTGGTCATATGGTTGGGGACCACAAGACGACAAGGCCTCGGAGGATACCATCCGTCATGCCGTCGAACTTGGTATCAACTGGGTTGATACAGCGGCAATTTACGGGCTCGGTCATTCCGAAGAAGTAGTTGGTCGCGCGCTGCGGTCCTTGCCTGACTCTGAGCGGCCCTATGTTTTCACCAAGTGCGGGCTGGTTTCAGACAAAGAGAATGCCATGCAGGAACCGAAGAGAACCCTCAAGCCAGAATCGATCCGCAAGGAGTGCGAGGCTTCATTGCGCCGACTGGGAGTCGAACGGATCGACTTGTACCAATTTCACTGGCCCGATGAAACCGGAACGCCGGTCGAAGATTCGTGGGCTGAGATGCTGCGTCTGATCGAAGAAGGCAAGGTACGGCTCGGCGGTGTATCGAATTTCAACGTCAGCTTGCTCGATCGCTGCGAAAACGTTGGGCATGTCGATTCGCTCCAGCCTCCGTTCTCGCTCATCCGGCGCGACGTAGCAGCGAGCGAAATCCCGTATTGTGCGGCGAACGAAACGGGAGTTATCTGCTACAGCCCAATGCAATCCGGGCTGCTGACCGACAGCTTCAGCGCTGAGCGAGTCGCCAAGATGGCCGGCGATGACTGGCGACGCCGCTCTCCGGAATTCAACTCGCCCAACCTGGAACGCAACCTCGCTTTACGCGATGCGCTGGTGCCCATCGCGAAGAGGCATGGTGTGTCGGTCGCATCTGTGGCAATCGCCTGGACGCTCAGCTGGCCGGGCGTGACCGCTGCTATCGTCGGCGCGCGTTCACCTCAGCAGGTGGATGGCTGGGTTGGTGCTGCCAACCTCACACTAACCCCGGCCGACCTCGACGAGATCGCACGCGCAATCGATGCCACGGGCGCGGGAACTGGCCCAACCCGTCCTCAGACACAAAAGAAAGAGCAGCCACGCAATGTGGCTTTCAAGAAAGCTTCGTGAAGGGAGACAGTATGGAATCGTTTACTTCAGACCGAGTAAGTCTTGGATTCATTGGCGTGGGAGCTATGGGAAGCCGTCTGGTGCGGCGTCTGCTCGAACGCGAGTATCAGGTGGTTGTATATGACCTGGATCCGAACAAAACCGCGAAATTGGCGACCTCGGGAGCGGTCACAGCCGCAACTCTTGAGGAATTGGTTGGCAACGCTGACGTCATCGTGTCTTGTCTGACCGACGATGCCGCCGTGATGGATGCCTATCTTGGACGCTCCGGAGTACTCGCCAGCGTACAACCGGGAAAGACCGTGCTCGAAATGAGCACGATCGCGCCGGAGACTTCCAGGAAGATTCACGCCCAAGGCATGCAGCGTGGTGTCAATGTGATGGACGTCGCTATCTCGGGCAGCCTCCTGGCGGTGGAACAAGGCACGATCGTACTGCTCGCCGGAGGCGAAGCTGAGGTGTTTCAGGCGGCGCAACCAATCTTCGAGTCTGTTGCG
>Ga0335085_10016790_pt1 | contig 10562 bp, 9 predicted proteins | sample Lox_Sample_45_FD_206712 | JGI IMG/M metagenome (GOLD analysis project Ga0335085, IMG submission 206712) | Soil microbial communities from Loxahatchee National Wildlife Refuge, Florida, United States - Lox_Sample_4.5 | ecosystem: Environmental > Terrestrial > Soil > Wetlands | place: USA: Florida...
TCCGCTATTATGTCATTTGCATGATTTTTGTCATCTTCGACATCGAGGCGGTGTTTCTGTTCCCCTGGGCCGTGGCGTTCAGGCAGATCGGCCTGGTCGGTCTGGTGGAGATGGTGGTCTTTATCGTGGTGCTGCTGGTCGGGTATGTGTACGCATGGAAGAAGGGAGCGTTGGAATGGGATTGAGCGACGGCCAGCTCGACGCCAACATCCTGACGACCCGTCTGGACTGGTGCATCAACTGGGCGCGCAAATCGTCGCTGTGGCCCATGTCGTTCGGACTGGCCTGCTGCGCCATCGAGATGATGGCGAGCGTCTCCTCGCGCTATGACATCGACCGGTTCGGCGCGGGGGTCTTCCGCGCGTCGCCGCGGCAGTCGGACCTGATGATCGTGGCGGGCACGGTGACCCGCAAAATGGCGCCGGTCATCCGCCGCATCTACGATCAGATGCCCGAACCGCGCTATGTGATCTCGATGGGCTCCTGCGCGACCTCGGGCAACATCTACGACAGCTACAGCGTGGTGCAGGGGGTCGACCAGTTCATTCCGGTCGACGTCTACGTGCCCGGCTGCCCGCCGCGTCCGGAAGCGCTGTTGCACGGGCTCCTGACGCTTCAGCAGAAAATCATGCAGGAGAAGGTGTTGGTGAAATAACCGGCGCGGCGCTCTGGTTGAACGGAGCCGGGTCAGAGGCTGCGTCTGTCATGGAACGGGCAACATTTCTATCACGACCGCACGTATCGGTCTCAGAGATGAGTTCATGAACGATGATGGGGGACTCGTGTGTCATCGCGTCTCCCCTTGACGACACAGAGCGAACGAGTCGTGCACATGGACATAGCCGACCAGATTGAGCGGGCCATCCCAGGCGCGGTGCGGGGATCCGCCGAGGCCTTCGGCGAGCAGACCGTGCTGATCGCGCGGGAACAGATCGTGCCGGTCAGCCGCTGGCTGCATGACGAGCCGGCGCTGGCGTACGAGCAGCTCTCCGATTTGACGGCGGTTGACTGGCCTGAGGCGCCGGAGCGCTTTGAGGTGGTTTATCACCTCAATTCGTTTCGCCACCGGAAACGCCTGCGGCTCAAGGCGCGCGTGCCCCTCTCGGACTGCGCTATCGATTCGGTCACTCCGGTCTGGCGGGCGGCCAATTTCCTGGAGCGTGAAGTGTTCGATTTGTTCGGCATCCGGTTCCGCGGCCATCCGGATCTGCGCAGGATCATGATGCCGGAGGAGTATGACGAGGGCTACCCGCTGCGGAAGGACTTTCCGACCGCCGGCAAGGGATGGCGCAACACGTTTGAATTCTGGCCGGCGATCGACCCGGGAAGGGAAGTAGAGATCGACGCCAGCGCGTTGAAGCAGGCATGGAAGAAGACCGATGACTGACGAGCGGGACCGGGACGATTTCGGTTACATCGTGCATGCCGCTCATGACGCCGGTCCGGCGATCCAGGAGGAATCGGAGGTCGAACCGCGGTTGGATGCTGCTGACGAGCGGCAACCGCTCTTTCGGACCGAGGATCTGCTCCTCAACATGGGGCCCCAGCATCCGGCCACCCACGGCGTGCTGCGTGTGGTGCTCGAACTGGAGGGGGAAAAGATTAAGAAGGCGACACCCTACCTCGGATACCTGCATCGGGGAACCGAAAAGCTGGCGGAGGGCAAAACCTACAATCAGTCCATCCCCATGACTGACCGGCTCGATTATATCTGCGCGATGGCCAACAATTACGCCTACGTGCGCGCGGTGGAAAAGCTGCTGGGCATTGCGGTCCCTGAACGGGCGGAATATGTGCGGACGATCGTGGCGGAAATGCAGCGGATTGTCGGCCATCTCTTCTGGCTGGGCACCCAGGCCCTTGACATCGGGGCGATGACCATCTTTTTCTGGACCTTCCGGGAACGGGAACTGCTGCTTGATCTGTTCGAGGCATTGTGCGGAGCCCGCCTGACCGTCAGTTATTTCCGCGTCGGCGGCGTCGATCCACAGGGCGATTTGAGCCCGGAGGTGATCGCCAGGCTCAGAACGTTCCTGTCCCGCTTCGACGCCAACCTCTACGAGTATGAGGGATTGCTATCGGAAAACCGGATCTGGCTCGCCCGCACCAAAGGGATCGCGGTGATCTCCGGCGAAGACGCGGTCAATTTCGGCCTGACGGGCCCTCCGCTGCGGGGATCCGGCGTCGCCTACGATATCCGCAAAGCGGAGCCGTACGGTGTCTATGACCGCATCGACTGGGAAGTGCCGTTGGGGCGGCACGGCGACACCTACGACCGCTACTGGGTGCGCATGCAGGAGATGCGGCAGAGCGCCCGGATCATCGGTCAGGCGCTCGAACAGTTGCCGGAAGGGCCGATCCTGCTCGATCTGCCCGGTGTCACCTATCCGAGCCGGGAGAAGGTGATGACCGACATGGAGAGTCTGATCCATCATTTCAAAGTGGCCTGCTATGGGTTTGAAACCCCGCCAGGCGAGGTGTACTGCGGGACCGAAACGCCGAAGGGGGAGCTGGGATTTTATCTCGTCAGCGACGGGACCAACAAACCCTATCGTCTGCGGATCCGCACCCCGTCGTTCGTCAATATGGGGGCGTTCGATTACATGGCGCGCGGCTACCTGATCGCTGACGTCATCACGATCTTCGGGACCTTCGATATTGTGATGGGAGAGTGTGACAGATGACGCGGCCAGTGGGAACGATCATGGTGGCTCGGGGTGTGGGGGCAATGGAGGACCCTTCTCTGCTTCTGCCGCACAGGCCCCCACATTCGATAGACATGGGAGAGTGCGATCGTTGAGTCGCCCCGGCGTCAAAACATCAACGGGGGGTGTCGGGGGGAGATACAGTCTCCCCCCGAAAGAGCGAGCGATCGCGAGCGGATCAATAAGCGTATGACGCAAACACCCAGCAACGGCTCGTCGCAGAAGCCCAAGGGCCTCTCTGAATCCGCCCGGCACGAGCTGATTGAAACGGCAAAACGCTATCCGCTCAAGCGATCGGCCGTCCTGCACGGTCTCAGGCTCGTCCAGCAGGAGGCCGGATTCGTGACCGAAGCCGGCATGCGAGACGTGGCCGCGCTGCTGGAGATGACGCCGCACGAAGTGTATGACGTGGCGACCTTCTACACGATGTTTTATCTCAGGCCCAAGGGGGAATATTTGATCCAGGTCTGCCACACGCTGCCCTGCGCGCTCAGCGGAGCCGAGACGTTGTTGAGCCATCTGGAGCAGCGGCTCGGCATCCGGCCAGGGGAGACGACGCCGGACGGCAAATTCACACTGGTAACGGTGGAGTGTCTGGCGGCGTGCGGCAAGGCGCCGGTCATGCAGGTCAACGACCGGTACCATGAGACCGTCACCGCCGAGCAGGTCGACCGGCTGATCGAATCATTGAATACGGGGGCCAGTGCGGCGAAGAGCAATGAAGGATTCTCCGAAGCCCCCACGCCCCGATCCACCGTTGCAAACCCATCGGCCGCGGAAGGCCGCCGGCGGGATGGACAAACTAATGGCTGAGAAGATCCTCTTTCGCAACAAGGATCTGCCGGGCTACACCGGCTCGCTGCCTGATTACGAACGTCAGGAGGGCTACAAGGCGATCGGTCAGATGTTCAGACAGCATGCCCCCTCGGACGTGATTGAATTGGTCAAGCGCTCCAACCTGCGGGGACGCGGCGGCGCCGGATTTCCCACGGGGATGAAATGGAGCTTTCTGCCCAAGGAGCGGACCGTCACCTACCTGTGCTGCAACGCCGACGAAAGCGAACCGGGCACGTTTAAAGACCGTGAACTGATGACGGTCGACCCTCACCAAATGATCGAAGGCATCATCATCGCCAGTTATGCCATCGGCGCACACGTGGCCTATATTTACATCCGCGGCGAATTTGCCAGCGAGGCGGCGATTGTGGAGCGTGCGCTCGGCGAGGCCCGCCGCGCCGGCTATCTGGGAACGAACATCCTGGGGAGCGGCTTCGACCTGGACGTGACGCTGCACCGCGGAGCGGGCGCCTACATCTGCGGCGAGGAGACGGCGCTGCTCGAGTCGATTGAAGGGAAACGGGGGTTGCCCCGCTCCAAACCCCCCTTTCCCGCCACGTACGGCCTGTACGGCAAACCGACGGTGATCAACAACGTCGAAACGCTGGCGAGCCTGCCGCACATTCTTCGCCGCGGGGCGGAGTGGTACGCGTCGATCGGCTCGCCGCCGAAGAGCCCGGGGACCCGGATCTTCTCCGTCAGCGGCCACGTCAAGCGGCCGGGCAACTATGAAGTGCCGATGGGCATCACGTTCCGGGAGCTGATCTTCGGCTTGGCGGGCGGGATGAAGTCCGACCGCCCGTTGAAAGCGTTCATTCCAGGGGGGGCGTCGGCGTCGTTTTTCACACCCGACCATCTGGACATCAAAATGGATTTTGACGAGGTGGCCAAGGCCGGTTCGATGCTGGGCTCCGGCGGGGTGACCGTGATGGACGACTCGGTCTGCATGGTGTGGGCGGCGCTGAACCTGATGGGATTTTTCCATCATGAATCCTGCGGGAAATGCACCCCCTGCCGGGAGGGGAGCAACTGGCTGTTGCGGATGCTCCGCCGGATCGAGCACGGACAGGGGCGGCTTGCCGATCTGGACGTCCTGCCGCAAATCTGCGGCAACATCGCCGGCCGGACGGTCTGCGCCTTCGGCGATGCGGAGACGGCGCCGGTCATGAGCACCTTGCGCCATTTCCGCGCCGAATACGAGGCACACATCACCCGTCGGGAGTGCGTAATGGGTCATGCCAGCCGGGCGGCGGAGACGGGTTCCGTCGGGGCGGTCCGCCATCCCTTGACGTTCACGGGCCATTGAGGGGACGATGGCGGCGCTCACATCACCGGTGACGTTGACGATCGACGGCAAGTGCGTGACGGTCGAGAAGGGCACCTTTGTGATCGACGCGGCCAGGCAGGCCGGCATTCACATCCCCTATTTCTGCTCCCACGTAAAGCTGGCGCCGGACGCCAACTGCCGGATGTGTCTGGTCGAGGTGGAGAAGATGCCCAAGTTGCAGACGGCCTGCAACCTTCCCGTGGCCGAGGGGATGGTGGTCCGCAGCACCAGCGACAAGGCCGAGCAGGCGCACAAGGGCGTCATGGAGTTCATCCTGGCCAATCATCCGCTCGATTGCCCGCTCTGCGACCAGGGCGGCGAGTGCGAGCTGCAGGACCGCTCGCATGCCTACAGCGACAACGTGAGCCACTACACCGAAGCGAAGCGGCTGCCGGAGAAGCGGTACTTCAGCCCCTACATCGAGCGGGAGATGAGCCGCTGCATCACCTGCATGCGATGCGTCCGCTATTGTGATGAAGTGCTGGATGTGCGCGCCATCGCCGCGGTGAACCGGGGCGACCGGATTGAGATCAGCACATTCATGGACAAGGAGCTCGACTGCGAATTCTGCGGCGGGTGCGTGCAGATCTGTCCGGTCGGCGCCTTCACCAACCGCGTCGCGCTCTATGACTACCGGCCCTGGCAGCTCAAGAAGACCGACACGATCTGCGCCTACTGCGCCGACGGCTGCACGCTGACGCTGGAGAGCAAGGTCAGGGAGAATGAGATCGTCCGCGTCACGTCCGACTGGGAAAAGGGGCGCAATCTCGGAGATCTTTGCGCCAAGGGATTTTTCGGCTATCACATGATCAACAACCCCGAGCGGCTGTCGGCCCCGTTGATCCGCCAGGATGGTGGACTTGTCGAGTTGCCCTGGATCGAGACGATCGAGTCGGCCGCGCAGCAGTTGCTGGCGATCAAGCATCGATACGGCGCCGGGGCGATCGGCGGCGTGATCTCCGCCCGGTGCACGAACGAGGAGGCCTACCTGTTTCAGAAACTGTTGCGGCTGGCCATCGGCACGCCCCACGTCGACAGCTCGGCGCGCGACGGTCATCTGAACAGTGTTCGCGCCCTGACCCGCGTGGTCGGCCATGGCCGGATGACCGCGTCGTACGAAGAGATCGAAGCGGCGCAGGTCGTCATGGTCATCGGCGCCGACCTGACCGAAACCAATCCCATTACGGCGTTGCGGGTCAAAGCGGCCGTGCGTAAACACGGCGCACAGCTGATCACCGTGGGGCCCTATCAGAAGGAGATCGGGCCGGTCAGCAATCTGGTGAATTTGGCTGGAATACCGTTGACCGTCGCGCCGGGTTCGGAGTCGGTCGCGGTTCGCGCGCTGGTCAAGGCCGTGGTGGAGGAACGCCTCGCCGCCCCGGCGATCTCCGCGCAGGCGCCTGGGTTCGTTTCCCGGATTGAGGCGGCGGTCGTGCGGCTGTCCTGGTCCGAGGTAGAGGCGCGCACGGGTGTGTCGGCGGAGGCGATCAAGACGGCCGCCCGCAGGCTCGCGAACGCCGAACGGGCGGTGATCGTGTTCGGTCACGAATTAACCCGACAGACCGGCGGATACGACGCCGTCTGCGTCCTGGCCGACCTGGCGATTGTGTCGGGTCTCTACACGAAGCCGGGGAGCGGACTGAATCCGCTCTGCGAGGAAAACAACGAAACGGGCGTGGTGGAAATGGGCGCCTCGCCCGAGTTTCTTCCCGGGCTGATTGATGTGCGCGATGAGACGGGGCGCCGGCGGCTGCGCGAGGCATGGAAAGATGAGCTGCCCTCGTCATCCGGATGGAATGTGATCCAGATGCTGGAACAGGCGAGAAAGGGCCGGTTGAAGGCCTTGTATCTAGTCGGCGAGGATCCGTTGGGCAGCCTCCCGTCGTCATCTGGGGTGCGCGAGGCGCTGCAGTCGCTCGAACTGCTCATCTGCCAGGACCTGTTTTTGACCGAGACCGGACGGATGGCGCATCTGGTGCTGCCGGCGGCCGGTTTTGCCGAGAAGGAAGGGACATTTACGAATCATGAGGGGCGCGCGCAGAAGGTCCGACGGGCGATCGAGCCGGTCGGCGAGTCGCTGCCCGACTGGGAGATCTTCAGTCAACTGGCCGCCGAGATCGGCTATCCGCTCGACTATGCCAGTGCCGGGGAAATCGCCGACGAGGCGGACCGCATGACGCCGACGCTTCGAGCCGCCGGACGCCAATCCGGCCAGGACGACGGACACCCCGGCAGTCGCATCAACGAGCCGGCGCTGGCGCGATATATGTCAGAGGCAAGCGGCGCGGAGCTGGACGCGCGCTACGCACCGTCATTGAATGTGGGGGCCCGTGCGGAAAGGACTGAGAAAGGTCCTCCGTTGCCCCCACACCCCCAGCCCCTTTTTACGTCCCATCGGCCGCCCGATGCCCTTGATCATCCGGGGACCCGTGCGGCTGAAATTTCGGAATCCAGCCGCCTCACCGACTCGGCGGCGCGGACGGATGCCGCTCCGTTCGCGTCGCAGCGTGTGGACATTGATTCAATTCCCCGAACGCCCCGAGCCGACAGCGAGCACCCATCGGCCGTCATGACGCTGCTGCTCAGCCAGAGCTTGTTCCATTCCGGCAAGCTGTCCCGGCGGGCATCCGAACTCGAGAGGATTGAACCGGAGGGCCGGTTGCAACTCAATCCGTCGGACGCGGAACGATTGGGTGTAGAAGATGGGGACATGGTCCGTCTCCGGCGGTTCAGCGGCGATTCGTCCGTCGAAGTGGTCGTGCCGGCGGTTCGGCGGCCGAAACTGTCGCCGGGCTTCTGCCGATTTCCCGTCCATTTTCCGGAAGCCGGGGTCAAGGAGCTGGTCGACTGGTCGGTGGATCCGGTGACGCAGGCGCCGTATTTCAGGTCGGGGCGGGTGTGGGTTGAAAAAACGGCGGGTGCCGCGGCAACGGCCTCGACGAAGGCGGCCATGAGGAGGGGAGTGTAGACCATGCCGGATGTGACATCGGTGGTGACGACGCTGGGGCTCATTATTGTCGTGTTCGGCGTGGTGTTAGTTCATGTGGCGTGGCTGACCTATTTTGAACGGAAGGTGCTGGGGCACATGCAGGACCGGCTGGGACCGATGGAAGTGGGCTACCACGGCCTGTTGCAGCCGATTGCTGACGGCTTGAAGCTATTCTTTAAGGAAGACATCATCCCGACCGGTGCGAACAAGGTTATTTTTACCTTCGCGCCGATCATCTCCCTGGTGCCGTCCCTGATCGCGTTCGCTGTGATTCCCTTTGCCGGCACGCCGCTGCCGATTCCCTCATGGGTGCCGCTGATCGGGGGGATGGAATTCCGCCCCTACGTCACCGACATCAACATCGCCGTGCTTTATATTCTGGCTCTCTCCTCGATCGGGGCGTATGGTATTTTGCTGGGCGGGTGGGCGTCGAACAGCAAATATTCGCTGCTCGGCGGCCTCCGTTCGGCGGCGCAGGTGATCAGTTACGAACTGGCGCTCGGCATGTCGCTCGTGGGCGTGCTCTTGCTGGCCGGATCGCTGAGCCTGACGAAGATTGCCGCGGGCCAGTCGGGCGGTTTCTGGCATTGGTATGCTTTCGCTTTTCCGGCCCCTCAACTGGTGGCGTTCGTCATTTACCTGCTGTCGGCCCTGGCCGAAACCAACCGCCTCCCCTTCGATCTGCCGGAAGCGGAAAGCGAGCTGGTGGCCGGCTTCTTCACCGAATATAGCGGAATGCGATTCGCCTTCTTCTTCCTGGCGGAGTATGCCAATATGATTCTGGTGTCCTGCGTCGGGTCGGTGTTGTTTTTAGGCGCGTGGCACGCCCCCTTCGGTTTTCTGCCGTCGTCGGGCTGGTGGGGAGTGGTCTGGTTCACGCTCAAGGTTTACATCCTGCTGTTTCTCTTTTTCTGGCTGCGGGCCACCCTGCCGCGGTTGCGGTACGACCAGTTGATGCGGCTGGGGTGGAAGATCATGATTCCGCTGGCGCTGGCCAACATCGTGGTGACCGCCGTGATCGCCTATGCGGTCCGGTAAGGTGGGAACTGATCGCATGAGGGCACGGATCATCCGCCTGCTGAAGACGGTCTTCCTGCTGGAGATTCTGCGGGGGCTCATGCTGACCTTCCGGCATCTGTTCGCCCGGCCGGTGACCGTGCAGTATCCGCACGAACGTCCCGAGGTGGCCAGGCGTTTTCGGGGCGTGATGTCGCTGCTGCGCTATCAGGACGGCGGCGAAAAGTGCGTCGGCTGCGGGCTGTGCGAAGTGGCCTGTCCCTCGAACGTCATCAAGGTGGTCAGCGCCGAGCAGGAGGGCTCGCCGCTGAAACGGTACGCGCGGGAATACTGGTTTGATCTGAGCCGGTGCGTTTTTTGCGGCTTTTGCGTCGAGGCCTGCCCCGTTGACGCGTTGGCGATGACGCCGAATTACGAATACTCGACCACCGACAAGCGCAGACTGCTGTTGAGCAAGGAGACGATGCTGGAGCTGGGTGATCGGTATTTTCCCCATCAGCCGCCCAAGCCGGCCTTTGTCGGCTCCTGCGAAAGCGAAATGTATCTGTTGTCCGTCAAGCAGAAGCACTATCCCACCAAACGTGACGATCAAGCTGACGGAGACGAAGCCAACGGCCGCCAGGATCCTATCCGTCAGGGCGCGCCGTCATGACAGCGCTGCTGTTTTTCTATTTCGCCGCCGGAATTATCGGATCATCGCTCATGGTCGTCCTGCTGCGCAATCCCATTTACTGCACGCTCGCCCTGCTGGTGATGTTCGCGCATGTGGCCGGCTTGTTCGTCCTGCTCAACGCGGAGTTCATCGCGGCGGTGCAGGTTGTCGTCTACGCCGGCGCCATTTTGGTGCTTTATCTGTTTGTGGTCATGCTGTTGAACGTGAAGCGGGAGGAACGGTTTCAGCGGCAGGCGGTGCCCGCGTTGATTGTGGCGGCGCTCCTGCTGTCCGAAGCGGCGGTGGTTTTTTTTGGAATGCACGCGGCGGGGGCGACGGTTGGGGGAGTGGGAGAAGCGTCCGGAGCCTTATCTGTGGGGCGTATTCAGGCCTCGGGCAACACGGCCGCGATCGGGCAGGTTTTGTACTCGACTTATTTGTATCCGTTCGAAATCGCCTCGCTCCTGCTCCTGGCGGCTATGGTGGGCGCCATTGTGCTGTCAAAAAAAGTGAGTTAAGCGTGGCCGAGGCGTACGGGCGATGGGGCCGAGGTGTGGAAGCTACGGAGGACGCAGATCTATTCCGGAGGGCCCCCACATTGAATCGATCAGGGGTAGCTGAGCATCTCCCCCTGACTCAATAGATAGGCGCCATAGTGCTGTCAAAGAAGAAGATGACTTAAACATGGCCGGTGTATACGGGCTGTGGGGGATGTCGGTTATGTGCGCCGAACGAGCGGCGGTTCACCGGCGTAGATGGGGTTGTCAGGGGGAGATAGCGTCTCCCCCTGACTTCAATAGATAGGCGCCATTGAGCTGTCGAAAAAAATGGGGTAAAGGGTCAGGGGGCAAGGGTCAAGGTCGTCAAGAGGCATGAGACAAGAATCAAACCACGTGGATGAATGAATGGTGCCTCTCTCTTATTATTTGATCTTGAGCGCGATTGTCTTTGTGATCGGGCTGGCGGGGGTGTTGCTTCGCCGCAATATCGTCATCATTCTGTTGTCGATCGAATTGATGCTCAATGCCGCCAACA
>Ga0335085_10016791_pt1 | contig 10562 bp, 8 predicted proteins | sample Lox_Sample_45_FD_206712 | JGI IMG/M metagenome (GOLD analysis project Ga0335085, IMG submission 206712) | Soil microbial communities from Loxahatchee National Wildlife Refuge, Florida, United States - Lox_Sample_4.5 | ecosystem: Environmental > Terrestrial > Soil > Wetlands | place: USA: Florida...
CGACATACACGTTTTCGATCTGCAGTCCGATCTCATCAACACTCTTTGCGACGCCATGGCCAACTGGGCGTCGACCGGGCTCGGGCCGCGCCGCGGGCGGGTCGAACTTCTCGGCTCCACGCACGAAGCCATTGAAGTTTCTCTGGCGAACGGCGCCCCTGTTTCGAATTGTTCCCTGCGGTTTTGCACTCCGACGGATCTGAAAGGCATTCCGGCGCGCCATCAGCTGCCTTTCGGTATTCTGTTCGCCCGCGTACGCGATCGCGTGTCCACGCTGAGCAGCCTCTATGGTGACGGACCGCTCCCGATAGACTTTCGCGCGCTGGGCGAGCGTGCCGCCGCGGTCCGGACTGTTCGCACGAATCTGCGCTGGCGCGGGGTGTCCCGACGCAGTTCGCGCACCGGCGCAGAGCACTCCATCGGCGGTTTTACCGGGGAAGTGGATTATGAGGGCGCGCTGACGGAGTTCCTTCCGTGGCTCGGTGCCGCGTGGTGGACCGGCGTGGGCAGGCATACTGTCTGGGGAAACGGCGTGGTGGAGATTCTGCATGCCGAGTGACAGTAACGTCCGGGTTCCGTTCCGGGCAACGGTTTCCGGGTCGAAGTGGCAGCATTCGCATCGGCTGCCGGTTTCAGTCCTGCTGGAAAACGTCCGCAGCCTGTATAACGTCGGCGCTTTCTTCCGCACCGCTGACGCCGTTGCGCTCGAAAAAGTTTACCTGACCGGCATCACCGGGCATCCGCCGCAGAACATGATCACCAAGACGGCTCTGGGAGCGGAAGAAACTGTCGCCTGGGTGCACTCGGCAGAAACAGAGGCGGTTCTTGCGGCCCTGCGCGCAGCGGATTACGAGATTGCCGCGATTGAAACCAGCGCGCATGCGGTCGATCTGTTCGAATGGCGTCCGCGCTTCCCGGTGTGCGTGCTGTTCGGGCACGAAACCGACGGACTCGCGCCGCGCACTTCGGCCATGGCTGACACGCACGTCCGAATCCCCATGCTCGGCCGCAAACATTCGCTGAACGTGGCGTCGGCAGGCGCGGTGGTTCTATATGAACTGCTTCGAAAATATGTCGCGCTCGGATGAAGGTTCGGTCCCCGCAGCTGCCGTCTCCCCAGTCCCGATCTGCGGCGCGTCTGGCTCTCCGATCAATTCATCCAGCACCCGGCGCCGCGCAGGGTCGTGCTGCAGTGTCGTGCTGAAGAAAACTCCGATATTGTAGTTCAGTTTTTTCACGTTGCAGTATCGAACAGAACCCAGGCCCATGCGCCCGAAGTCGTCGGAGTGCACGAGCACGACAGTTCCGCGCTGAATACGCTCCCGGGTTTCCAGTTTGGCGCCCGATGCGGAAAGGTCCAGGCACCGGGCGGCAGCGCGGCGCACCGCCTGGCCCAGCTGCCACTGCAGCTGCACCGGAAAATCAGCCTCGTAGCGTTTCTCGCGGCGCGGAATCATGACTGCAGAAAGTACCCCGCTACTGCGCGATGGAGATCCTGCCGCGTGACAACCGGCGGACGGTGTTCGTAAATCGCGATCGCGCGAATGGCATTGCAGATATCGCGCGGATAGCAGGGCCGAAGATCGGAACCGTGCCGGAGACAGAGTTCGCGCAGGAGCTGCTCACTGCCCACTTCGAGTTTGAGACCGCTGGCCGCTGCCGTCATGCGGAAAATCCGGTCGAAAGGATCGGGCCCCACCGACTCCAGCAGAATTTTGTTCGGAATGCGCCGCAGGAACGCTTCATCCGCCAGTTCATTCGGCGCGAGATTAGTGGAGAAGACCACCTGCAGCTCGAAGGGAATATCGAATTTTCCGCCGCTGCCCAGGGAAAGAAAATCCACGCGGCGATCCAGCGGGACGATCATCCGGTTCAGCAGATCGCGCGGCGAACTCATCTGCCGGCCGAAATCGTCGATCAGAAGAATTCCGTTGTTGGCTTTCATCTGCAGCGGCGCGGTGAAGCAGCCGTTCAGTTCGTCGCGGCACAGGTCCAGCATGCCGGCGACCAGTTCGCCGCCGACCGCAATGAATGGCCGTTTGCAGACGATCCAGCGCGGATCGAGATCGCGCCCGGTTTTGATCGCCTCGAACTCCACGCGCTCGTGGATGGCCGTATCGGCCAGAGTAATGATCTGTCCTTCCACCTCGACCGCCCAGGGGACGACGACAGCGTCTTCGAAGACGCGCAGCAGGCGCTCGGCCACGGTGGATTTCCCGGTGCCGCTCGGCCCGTGCAGGAAGATCGCGCTCTGCGAAATGAGCGCGGGGCCCAGCATATCCAGCAGCTTGTCTTCGATGACGATGTCATGAAACGCGGTGCGCAGCTTTTCGCGCGTCACGTCCACCCGCGCCGCCTGTGCCCGAACGGCCGCCGTCCATGCTTTCAGAGAAACCGGCGTGGGGCCGGTATAACGGGTCGCGAGCGCACGCTCGACCGCCAGCTTTCTGCCGGTGGGGCTGAGGGAAAAGACGTAATCGTCTCCGGACATGCGGCGGACTTCCAGATACTGGTGTTCGCTGAGATTCCGGAACAACGCTTCGGCCAGCTCGAGCGGCAGCTTCATCAGCTGCGCCAGCTGCTGGATGGTGGTACTGCCGCGCGCATTCACGTGGCGGACGGCGAGATCGATCAGAAGATTTTCGGGGACGTCGAGGTCGCGGATCGTCTGAGGAAAAGGAGGGATGTAGACCGGCTGCTTGAGTTTGCCGGAAATCCTCGCCGCTTCCGCGTAACCGGCAGGACCGGTTCCGCCCATGATTGTCGCGGTGCTCACGCGGGGATTCTCTTGCCCTGAAGTTTGCGCTGCGCGGCGATATTCAGACCCGATTGCGCAGAGCTGCGGTAGAGTTTCAGCTTTCGGATCAGGGTGCGGCGCGAGATTCCCAGCAGGTCCGCCGCCTTTTGCTGATGGCCGCCCGTCTGAGCGAGGACACGGTGGATTGTCTGCTGTTCGAGGCCGTCCAGCGAATACGGATCGGGCCGCGCGTCCTGTCCGCCGAGCAGGATTTCGGGAGGCAGGTCGCGCGCCTCAATCCTCGAACCCGGCGCGAACAGACCGGCCTTATGCAGGCAATTGCGCAGTTCCCGCACGTTGCCGGGCCACGCGTAATCTTCCAGAAGCTGAAGCGCATCGCCGCTCAGCGCGACGGGAGAATCGCGCAGAAACCATGTTGCCAGCGGAGCGATGTCTTCCACGCGTTCGCGCAGCGGCGGCACGTGGAGACGAAAACCGTCCAGCCGGTGAAACAGATCGCGCCGGAACCGGCCCTGCTGTACCGCATCTTCGAGACTGAGGTTCGTGGCCGCGACGAATCGGACATCCACCGTCACCTTGCGCGAGCCGCCAAGCCGGAAATAAGAATGACCGTCCAGCACCCGAAGCAGCTTGGCCTGCATGCGGCTGTCGAGCTCTCCGATTTCATCCAGAAACAGGGTGCCGCCATGGGCCGCTTCGAAAAAGCCGGGCTTCATATTCTCCGCGCCGCTGAAAGCGCCTTTCTCGTAACCGAACAGCTCGCTTTCCATCAGGTGCTCGGGAAGGGAGGCGCAATTGACATCGACGAACGGCTTTGCCCGGCGAAGAGAATAGTGATGCACGGCGCGGGCAATCAACTCTTTGCCAGAGCCGCTTTCACCGGTGATCAGCACGGCCGAGCTGGTGCGCGCCACTTTCGCGGCAGCGCTGCAAAGGCGGCGCATAGCCGGAGACGCGATGACCGTCGTCATCCCCAGAAATTCTTCATATTGCGGTTCGGCGCGGCGCAAGGCAAAGGGTGCACGTTTTGCCGGGCGGATGGGAAACGTTTCGGCGGACAGCGCCACTTCGTCACTGACAGGATCCATGACCCCCGCCGCCTCGCCCATGTTGCCATTCTGGGCCAAGCCATTGATTAGTCAATGCTAACCTCAGAGATCACAGCCCGCGCCCGGTTCCATGCGCCTTTCCGGTTGTATCAATCTGACCATTCAGGACGGTGACAGCGCGGCCTTTATGTGTGCCTGATTGTCACCGGATCAAGCATTTTTATGGAATGCTAAACGATTTAATTGCTATAGTTTAAATTAGGTACTGTTGTATACAGACTGATCGCAGGGCATGCCGATCCGGGCCAGACTATACATCGCACTGATCCTCGCCTCCGGAATCTTCGGGGTAGTGGCTCAGCTTACGCATTTCCACTCTGAACATCCGGTTCAGTTCTGGTGTTATTTCCTCGTCACTATTCTTACTTCCGGTCTGAAGATTCGTCTGCCGATGGTGTTCGCAACGCTGTCGGTGAACTTTCTGTTCATCCTCGTCGGAGTCGTCGAGTTCAGTCTGCCGGAAGCCATACTGCTCGGTGTAGCCGGCACCATCGTGCAGTGTCTGTGGCGTCCGCGTTCGCGCCCGAAAGCCATTCGCATCGCGTTCAGCACCTGTTCCATCGCGATGGCCGTGATGGCGGCGCATACAGTTTTTCACGGCCCGCTCAATCCGCTGCTGGGTGACCTGCATCCTCTGCTGCTCGGTCTGGCCGCGTGCGCGTATTTCGTCGTCAACACAGTTCTGGTCGCGGGCGTCATCGCGCTGACTGAACGCAAATCGATCTACAAAACCTGGTACACCACTTACTTCTGGATTCTTCCCTACCATCTCGCCGCGGCATCTGTAGCGTGGCTGATCGTCGTGCTGACTCGCTGGAATTCATGGACGTCCGCGCTCGTTCTGTTCCCGCTGGTTTACTTCGTCTACCGGTCTTACAAGATTTATCTGGAACGGCTCGAGAAAGACAAGGTGCACGTCGAAGAGATCGCGGGCCTGCACCTGCGCACCATCGAAGCTTTGGCGCTGGCCATCGAAGCCAAGGACTCCACGACGGGCGACCACCTGCAGCGCGTCCGCGTATACGCCACCGAGATCGGCAAAGAGATCGGCCTCACGCAGAGAGAACTCGATGCTCTGCAGGCGGCGGCTCTGCTGCACGATATCGGCAAGCTGGCTGTTCCCGAACACATCATCTCCAAGCCGGGCCGCCTCACCCCGGAAGAGTTCGAGAAAATGAAGATTCATCCTCTTGTGGGCGCGGAAATTCTCGAAGAAGTGAAATTTCCGTATCCGGTGGTTCCGATCGTCCGCGCGCATCACGAAAAGTGGGACGGGTCGGGATATCCGTTCGGCCTTAGCGGCGAGGAAATTCCGATTGGCGCCCGCATCCTCTCAACGGTGGATTGCCTTGATGCGCTCGCCTCCGACCGGCAGTACCGCCGCGCTCTGCCGCTCGATCAGGCGATGGATGTGGTGTCCGCCGAATCCGGTAAAAGCTTCGATCCGGTGATCGTCGACATTCTGCGCCGGCGCTATGTCGAACTCGAGCGGATGGCAGTGAGCCTTGGTTCGGAAAAGGAAAAACCCAAGCTGTCGATGGACGTCAAGATCGAGCGCGGCCTCGCGCCCGCAACCGGTTTCGCGGAGCCGGCCGACGACCTGATGCCTCCGCCGGCAGGGTTCGCCGCCGACCCGCTTTCCACGATCGCCGCCGCGACACAGGAAGCGCAGATGCTTCACGAGCTGACGCAGGATTTGGGCAATCTGCTCAGCCTGCAGGAAGCTCTGGCCTTCGTGGGCGTGCGCATGAAGCGGCTGATTCCCTACGAAACCATCGCCGTCTACATCCGCCGCGAAGACAAACTGATTCCCGAATACGTCAGCGGCGAAAACCTGCGTCTGTTTACGTCGCTTGAAATTCCCATGGGACAGGGACTCTCTGGCTGGGTGGCGGAAAACAATAAGCCGTTACTCAATGGCAATCCCTCGGTGGAAGCCGGTTACCTGAACGATCCCACCAAATACAGCACGCTGCGTTCGGCGCTTGCGGTGCCTCTGAACGGAGCCAACGGCTGCATTGGCGTGATGGCCCTTTACCGCGCCGATCGCGATGGGTTCAACAAGGAAAACCTGCGCATCCTGCTGGCGATCAGTCCGAAGGTTGCGAATGCAGTCGAGACCGCACTGACCCATCGGCTGCTTGAAACCTCGATCACCACCGACTACCTGACGAGTCTTCCGAACGCACGCTCGCTCTTCCTGTCCCTCGACAACGAACTCTCGAGAGCGCAGCGAACCGGATCTTCGCTGGCAGTGGTGGTCTGCGACCTCGACGGATTCAAACAGGTCAACGATCGCTTCGGTCATCTTGCGGGCAATAAGGTGCTTCGCCTGGTCGCCAACGGACTGCGTGAACTGTGCGGGCCGCCCGATTATGTGGCGCGCATGGGCGGCGACGAATTCGTGCTGCTGATCCAGAATTCCGGCGAGCATGAACTGGATCACCGGATGGAACGCATGCGCGCGGTGGCGAAACGCGCCGGCGATTCAACGCCCGAGCCCTCGGCCCTGTCGATGAGCTTCGGCGTGGCCCTGTATCCCGATGACGGCGCCGATGCCGAATACCTGCTCGCGGAAGCGGATCGGCGGATGTACAAGAGCAAGCGGCAGCGCAAGAAATCGGTGATGGCGGTTTCGATCGAGTCCGCACCTGTGAGCATCGCTTCATAAAAGAAGGGACAGACCGGCTCTCTGTCCCGAACGCGAAATGATCCACAGCAGCGAGACAATCGGGCCTGGACAGAGTGGTCTGTCCCGTTTTTTCATGAGGCGGATCGCCTCCAGCCTGGTTTCGCTTTCGCTCATTGTGCTGGCCGGAGGTTTCCTGGCCGCGGCACTGGTTCGCTACAGTCCCGGATTCGATTCCATCCCCGAAGATCTCGACCCAGCTGTCAGCCCCGCCACTCTGCGCGCGCTCCACGAGCAGCATCTGAAGGAGAACTCCCTGCCGCGTTTCTACGCTCGCTATCTGGCGCGCGCGGCGCACGGTGATCTGGGCATCTCAGAGAATCTGAAAACACCCGTCAGCGAACTCATACAACGAAGATTTTGGGTTTCAGCGAAACTCATCCTGCTGGGAACCGCCGGGGGATGGCTGCTGGGCGGACTGCTTGCATGGCTTGCCGTGTGGCTGCGCCGCGCGTCCATCACCGCGGCCGCTTTTTCTGTCAGCGGCCTGTTGCTGGCGATTCCTCCCGCAGTGCTTGCGCTCGGATTTTTCTTCTACGAGGCTCCGCTGTCGCTGGCTCTCGCCATCGCCATTGCGCCGCGCGTATTCGGAACGTTCCGGGCGCTGCTTGCCGAATGCTACGACTCTCCGGCGCTGCTCGCCGCGCGCTCCCGGGGAATCGGCCCCGGCGCGGTCGCGGCACGATATGTACTGCGCGCCGCGGCGCCGCAGATTACCGCCTTGTTCGGAATCACGCTGGTCCTCGCTTTCGGATCAGCTATTCCGATTGAAGCTCTCTGCGACGTGCCCGGCCTCGGCGCGCTCGCCTGGCAGGCGGCCATTTCGCGCGATATGCCGCTGCTCTGCGGCATGGCTCTGCTCATCACCTTTTTTGTCACTCTGGTTCACTCGGTGGGAGATCTCGCCGCCGCATGAAACGCGCGCTCGCCATCGGGTTGCTTGCACTGGTCGCGATCAGCGCCATCTTCGCCCCGGTAATCGCGCCGTACGATTACAGCCGGCAGTTTCGCGAATCGCCCAACGCCCAAGCCGGACATCAATTCCCCATGGGCACTGACGATCTGGGCCGCGATCGTTTCTCGCGCCTCCTGTATGCCACGCGGATTTCGATTCTGCTGGCTCCCGCGGCGGCGTTCGTATCGATTCTGGTGGCGCTCGCCATCTCCTCGCTCTCCGGACTGCGATCGACGGTTGCCGACCAGTCCGTTTCGTGGCTGACCACGCTCTCGCTCTCGCTGCCGTGGATTTTTCTGTTTATCATGCTACGCGCGCTACTTCCGTTGAACACGCGGCCCGAGGCATCCATCCTGCTGACGTTCGGCCTTATGGGTTTCGCGGGATGGGCGTGGCCGGCACGCATCTTCCGCGCCTCCATTCGCCAAATCCGCGATTCGGGGTGGCTGATCGAGGCCCGCGCTTCCGGAATTTCGGCCTCGCGCATCGCTCTCGTGCACGTGTGGCCTCACCTGCGCGCTATCGCCATCGCACAGTTTCGCGTGCTGATTCCCGCATATATTCTTTCCGAAGCCAGTCTCGGACTGCTTGGACTCGGCGTTGCCGAGCCGCTGCCGTCATGGGGCAATCTGCTCGCGGAACTGCAGCATCCCGACCGCGTCCGCGATAATCCCTGGATACTCGCTCCGCTGGTTCTCCTGATGCTCGTGATGATTGCGCTCGAGGCGCTGCAGCCCGTGCGCGAGCAGCTGCGCGAGGTGGTGAGTTGAAAGCCGCGCGCCTCTTGGCCGTTTTTGCCGCCACCGGAATTCTGCCCGCGGCCGGGCCCGCGCGCGAACTCCGCTTCACGCTCCCCGCCGATCCGCGGACCTTCGACGCGCTTCATGTCTCCGACCAGCCTTCGGAAACCATTCGCTACCTGACCGGCGGCGTCCTGCTTCGGATCAATCGCGTCACCGACCAGCTTCAGCCGGAGCTCGCCGAATCCTGGAAGATCACTCCGGACGGCCGGGCCATCATCTTCCATCTGCGCGCGGGCCTGAAGTTTTCTGACGGCAGCCCTCTGATCGCGGCAGACGTCGCCCGCACACTCAACACCGCGCTCGATCCGAAACAGGCCTCGCCCGCCGGAGACACACTTCGCTCCGGCAGAGGCGATCCGGAAGTGCGGGTGGTCTCTGCGCTCGATGTCTCTGTCCGGTATCCGCAGCCTAAGGCCGGCATCGATCGCATCTTTGACCAGATATCCATCGTTCCGCAGACCAGCGCCAAACTGCCGCCTTCAGCCGGACCTTTCTTCGTGGCCGGATACAAACCGGGCGAACAGATCACGCTGGCTCGCAATCCGAACTACTGGAAACACGGCCAGCCGGATTTCGATTCGATCCGCATGGATATTCAATCCAATCGCGAAATCGAGCTGGCTCGATTTCTCCGCGGGGAAATCCACGCCATCCAGAAACTCGAACCCGAAGCTTTCGACCGCGTGAAAAAAGAGCAGCCCGCCGCGGCGCGCAATCTCGGCGCATCGCTCGATCCCGAGTTCCTGTGGTTCAATATGGCGCCCGCCGCCCCCATCCCCGATTACAGGAAGAAGTGGTTCAGCTCCGCGGCTTTCCGCCACGCCATCAGCCAGTCGATTCATCGCGACGATCTCGCCCGCGTCGTCTTTCGGGGTTACGCACATCCGGCGGCCGGGCCCATCTCCGCTTCCAACCGCTTCTGGTTTAACGCTTCGCTCAAACCGCTGCCTTACGATGCGCAGAGCGCCATGCGGAATTTCGCGGCCGACGGATTCGTTCTGCGCGACGGGGTCCTGCGCGATCGCGATGGCCACGAAGTCGAATTCTCCCTGGTGACTAATTCGGGCAACCGCGCCCGGGCCGCGATGGCTGCGTTTATTCAGGACGATCTGCGCAACGTCGGAATCCGGGTCAACGTGGTGACGCTCGACTTCGGATCTCTCATCGAGCGCATCTCGCGCACACTGAATTATGAGGCCGCGCTGCTCGGCTACAGCAACGTCGCGGTCGATCCCATCGAAGATATGAACGTCTGGCTCAGCTCCGGCCCGCAGCACGCGTGGTGGCCGGAGGAGAAGACTCCGGCGACGCCCTGGGAAGCGCGTATCGATCAGCTCGAACTCGACCAGGCTGCGCAGCCCGACCGCAGGCTCCGCAAAAGATCCATGGATGAGGTGCAGCGCATCGCGGTGGAGCAGGAGCCCATCATCTATCTGGTCTATTCCGACTATCTGGCAGCCATCTCGCCTTTGCTTCGCGGCGTCCAGCCTGTCGCCGAGCCCCCGCAGCTTTTCTGGAACATCGAGTCCCTCGGCTTGAAATGACACCCGGCCCGAGCGAACCCGTCCTGGATTTCCGCATCTCGGCCCGTTACGGGCAAACGCCCGTTCTGCACGACGTCACCGTCACGATCCACCCCGGCGAAATCGTCGCCCTTGCCGGACTGAGCGGTTCCGGAAAGAGCACGCTCGCACTCTCACTGCTACGGCTCCTGCATTATCGCGGCGGCGAAGTGACCGGAAGCATTCGGCTCGCCGGGCGCGAACTGACGGGGCTCAGCCAGCGGGAAATGCGCGAAGTCAGAGGCAGGCTGATTGGCTATGTGCCGCAAAGTCCGGCGGCGGCGCTGAACGAGCGGCTGCGCGTGCGGACTCTGCTTCAGGAAACCTGGCGGGCCCACGAGGGCGGCCGCGCTTCCGACGATTCGTTCGGGCCGCTCCTCGAAAGCGTGCAGCTGCCCGCCGACCGCGTCTTTCTCGCCAAGCGCGCCGGCGAACTCAGCACCGGCCAGGGACAGCGTCTGCTGATCGCTCTCGCCATCATGCATCGTCCACCAGTCCTGTTAGCCGACGAGCCGACCAGCGCCCTCGATGTCATCACACAGGCCGCCGTTTTGCGTCTTTTTCAGGATCTGAACAGCCGCTACGGCACTGCGATGCTTTTCATCTCGCACGATCTTCTCTCGGTTGCCGCCATCGGCCATCGCGTTGAGATTCTGCACGAAGGCCGCATCGTGGAATCAGGCGCG
>Ga0335085_10016793_pt1 | contig 10561 bp, 7 predicted proteins | sample Lox_Sample_45_FD_206712 | JGI IMG/M metagenome (GOLD analysis project Ga0335085, IMG submission 206712) | Soil microbial communities from Loxahatchee National Wildlife Refuge, Florida, United States - Lox_Sample_4.5 | ecosystem: Environmental > Terrestrial > Soil > Wetlands | place: USA: Florida...
TAGAAGTGAACTCCCTTCAGCAGCTTGACGAACGCTTCGCGCTCGGCGCTGGGAGACGCGCTATCCTGCGCCGCGGCCTGTTGCTCGCCGAGCGCGCGGCGCGATTCCGGAAACATGCGGAAGCCCACGCTCAGGATCGCCTGCGACAGGCGCGGCAGCAGCATGTGCATGAGCTGGGCGAACACCCCGACGCGCGTCCACTGGTGCACCGGACGCTCGATCAGCGCGCGCGCGACCAGCTCCGCCGCCTCCTCGGGCGAGAGCATCGGCACCTGGCGGTAGGCGTCGGTCGGCGCGCTCATCGCCGTGCGCACCAGCGGCATGTAGACGGTGGTGAAGTCGATGCCGCTGTCGGCGAACTCGGCGCCGGCGCAGCGCGCGAAAGCGTCCAGCGCGGCCTTGGAGGCGACGTAGGCCGAGAAGCGCGGCGCGTTGCTGAGCACGCCTAGAGAGGAAATGTTGACGACATGCCCGCTGCCGCGGCGCTGCATCGCCGGCAGCAGGCGCAGCGTCAGGTGCAGCGCGCCGAAATAGTTCAGCCGCATCAGCCTTTCGAAATCGTGCAGGCGGTCGTAGGAGTGCTCGATGGCGCGCCGGATCGAGTGCCCGGCGTTGTTGACCAGCACGTCCACCGCGCCATGCTCGCGCAGCACCGTCTCGGCGAGGCGGTCGATCTGCTCGCCTTCGGTCAGGTCGGCGGAATAGAACGCTACGCTCCAGCTTCGCGGCGCGACCTCCTTGCGCATGCGCTCGAGCTTCTCCTGGTCGCGGTCGACCACCAGCACCTTCGCTCCGGCGGCGGCCGCCTTGAGCGCGGCGGCCTTGCCGATGCCGTCGGCCGCGCCGGTGATCAGCACCGTCTTGCCGCGCAGCGCTCCGGCGAGGCTGCGGTCGACGTGCAGATCCGGATCGAGGTGGCGCTCCCAGTAGTCCCAGAGCTTCCACGCATAGTCTTCGAGCGGCGGGACGCGGATGCCTTCCACCTCGAGCAGGCGCGCCGCTTCGCGGTTGTCGAAGCGCGTCGGGTAGTTGACGAAGCCCAGCGCGTCGGCCGGCAGGCCGAGGTCCCGGAGCGCTGCCGCCTGCAGCCGGTGCAGCGGCGCGAGCATGGCGAACGCTTCGCGCAGCCAGCCGGGAACGAAGGCGAGCATGCGCGCATTGATGCGGAACGCGGGCGCGGGCGCATGCGCCGCGCGCGCGAAGATCTCGAGGATGTCGCCGACGCGCCGCGCCCGCGGATCGGTGAGGTGGAAGCAGCGGCCGTCGAGGCCCTCGCGGTGCGCGAGCGCGTCGAGCGCGCGCACCACGAAATCGACCGGCACCAGGTTGAGCCGGCCGCCCTCCAGCCCGACCGCCGGCATCCAGGAGGGCAGCAGGTTGCGCAGCTTCTGCAGCGGCTTGAAGAAATAGTAGGGACCGTCGATCTTGTCCATCTCGCCGGTGTCGGACTGCCCGACCACGAGGCCCGGCCGGTACACCCGCCACGGCCGCGCGCACTCGGTGCGCACGATTCGCTCGGCCTCGTGCTTGGTGCGGAAGTACGGGTGCTCGAGGTTCTCCGCCTCCTCGAACATGTCCTCGGCGAAGGTGCCCTCGTAGAGCCCGGCGGCGGCGATCGAGCTCATGTGGTGGAAGCAGCCGGCGCCGATGCGGTTCGCGAGCTCGACCGCGTGCCGCGTGCCCTCGACGTTGGCCGCGACCTGCGCCTCGGCGCTCGCCCGCAGGTCGTAGACGGCCGCGAGGTGGAAGAAGTGCGATACCGCGCCGTGCAGACGCGCCGCATCCTGTGGCGCGAGCCCCAGGCCGGGAAGCGTGAGGTCGCCCGCGAGCGGCACCGCGCGCGCGCGATCCACGCCCCAGCGGCGATACAGCGCATCGAGCTTGCCCGCGCTACGCGGATGCACGAGGAAATAGATCGGACCGGCGTCGCGCCCGAGCAGCCGCGCGACCAGCCGCTTGCCGATGAAACCGGTCGCGCCGGTCACGAAATAGCCTGCCATGGCGGCAATGGTCGCGCCGCACGCGAGCCGGTTCTTTGCCGTAGATCAACAAACGAGTTGGAGCGCCATGGCATCGTATGGATGTCGACTCACTTCTCCCATGAAAGGAATCACCATGCCGAAAGCAGCCCAAGTTCATCTCAGCAAAGCCATGGCGCAGTCCGGTCGCGAGATCTGGCTCGCCGGATTGGGCGCATTCGCCACCGCCCGCCACGAGGGCAGCAAGCTGTTCGACCTGTTCGTGCAGGAAGGCAAGCGCGCGATCGGCGGCAACGGCCTCGGCAAGATCGGCGCGCGCGCGCGCGGCACTGTCGGTCAGCTCGAGCGCGCGTTCGAGGATCGGGTCGAGAAGGCGCTCAAGGGCATGGGCGTGCCGACCTCGCGCGAGATCCACGACCTGGCGCGCCGTGTCGAGAAGCTCGACGCGCACGTAAGCGCGCTGGTGCGCGGCCGCCGCGGGAAGCGGGCCGGCCGCTAAGGGCAGGCACGGGTGATCATGCCCCGGACGGTGCGCCGCCCGGGAGGGGGTAGACGCGCGCCGCGCATCGGCCTCGCGCTTGCGGGAGGCGGGCCGGTGGGTGCCGTATACGAGGTCGGCGCCCTCTGCGCGCTGCAGGACGCGCTGCAAGGCGTCGATTTCACGCAGCTCGACATCTACGTCGGCGTGAGTTCCGGGGCGTTCATCGCCTCGATGCTCGCGAACGGCTTCACGCCGGCCGACCTGCGGGAAATCCTGGTAGAAGCCGCCTCCCCCGAGCACGCGGTCGACCAGCAGGTGTTCCTGTCGCCGGCGCTGGGCGAGCTCGCGCAACGCACCGGCTCGCTGCCGCGTCTTGCGCTCGAGACGCTGTGGCACCATGCCCGCGAAGCGGTCGGCGCGCGCGGGCGCACGCCCGCGCCGGGTGCCGCGGCAAGCGTGGGCCGCGCCATTCCCACCGGCTTCTTCGACAACCAGCGCCTGGCGGGCTTTCTCGAGCAGGCGTTCCGCGGCGGCTCCCGCAGCAACGACTTTCGCGCTCTCAGCCACCGGCTGCGCGTGATCGCCACCGACCTCGATACGAGCGAGGCGGCGGAGTTCGGCGCGCCCGGCCTGGACCGGGTGCCGATCTCGCGCGCCGTGCAGGCGAGCGCCGCGCTGCCGCTCTTCTATCCGCCGGTGGAGATCGGCGGCCGCTATTACGTGGACGGCGCGCTGCGCAAGACCATGCATGCCTCGGTCGCGCTGCGCGAAGGCGCCCGGCTGGTGTTCTGCATCAACCCGATCATCCCGTTCGATGCGAGCCGCGCCGCGCGCAAGCGCGGCGTACCACGGCACCGGATCATCGACCGCGGCCTGCCCGCGATCCTGTCGCAGAGCCTGCGCACCCTCATCTATTCGCGCATGGAGACGGCGATGGAGCGCTACGCGCGGCAATACCCGCGCGCCGCGCTGCTGCTGTTCCAGCCCAAGCGCAACGAGGGCGAAATGTTCTTCACCAACGTGTTCAACGATGCCGACCGCCACGAGGTGTTCGCGCGCGCCTATCACGCCACGCTGCGCGACATCGCGGCGCGGCGCCGCCAGCTCGCGCCCACGCTCGCGCGCCACGGCATCTCGATCCGGTCCGCCTCCTCGCGCGTCCCGGCGCCGCCGCAGCGGCGGCGCGCTCATCGGACCACGGCCGGCCTGTCGCGCACGCTCGAGCGGCTCGAGCACTGGATGGGCAGGACATGAAGCGGCGCTGGAAGCCCTTTGCGCAGCCGCGCGCGGACTTCGCGTTCGCGGGCGCCGCGCTGAAGAAGAACTGGGCGCGGCTGCACCGCGGCGACTGCGAGCGTTTTCCCGACGCCGCGCCGCTGCAGGAGGCGTGGCGCGCTTTCCATCGCGGCGACTTCCAGCTCGCGTGCGAGCAGGGCCTCGCGCTCGGCGCCGAAGGCGAGGCCGTGGCCGGCAAGGCCCAGTTCATCTACGCGACCCATCTCGAGCCGGACAAGAAGACGCGGCTCGCGCTGTTCGAGCAGGCCGCCCGGCGCGCCGAAGCAGCGCGCAAGGCGCGGCCGGACGACGCCGCCCTGCACTATCTCTTCGCCTGCTGCATGGGGCGCCACAGCCAGTCGAAGTCGGTGCTGGAGGCTCTCGCCGCCGGCACGGCGGGGCGGATCCGCAAGGCGCTCGAGCGTGCGCTCGAGCTCGCGCCGCGCCACGCCGAGGCGCACATCGCGATGGGCGCCTGGCACAGCGAGGTCATCGACAAGGCGGGCGCGCTCGTCGGCAGCCTCACCTACGGCGCGAGCGCGCCCGAGGCGCTCAATCACTACCGCAAGGCCCTTTCCCTCTTCCCCGAGTCGGCCATCGTCCGCGTCGAATACGCGGCGGGACTGACGAGGATGGATTCGTCCAGGGAGGAAGAAGCACGCACGCTCCTCGAGCAGGCCGCGAAGCTCGCGCCCGCCGACGCGGCGGAGGCGCTCGACGTCGAGCTGGCGCGCAGCCGGCTGGAGGCCCTCTAGATGAGCGCGCATGCCGCCGCGGAAACGGCGCCCCGCGCCCGGATGTCGGGCGTCGATACCGCGTGGCTGCGCATGGAGCGCCCGACCAACCCGATGGTCATCACCGGGGTGATGACCTTCCGCAAGCGCCTCGCCCTGCCGGCCCTGAAGAAGACGATCGCCGAGCGCTTTCTGGTCTTCGACCGCTTCCGCCAGCGACCGGTCGAGGGCGTGGCGGGACACTACTGGGAGAAGGCCGCCGGCTTCGACCTCGAGCGGCACGTGCACCGGGTAGCGTTACCGCGCCCGGCCGGAAAACGCGAGCTCGAGGAATTCGTGAGCGACCTCGCGAGCGCGAGCCTCGACCCGGCGCAGCCGATGTGGCAGTTCTACCTGGTCGACGGCTATCGCGGCCGCGGCAGCGCCCTCGTCTCGCGCATCCACCACTGCTATGCCGACGGCGTCGCGCTGATGCGCGTGCTGCTGTCGCTCACCGAAGCCATGCCCGCCGCCCGCCGGCGCCGTTCCGCCGGCGGCCTGGAAGCCTGGATGCCGTGGCTCGAGCCGATCACCGGCGCCGGGATGAAGATGCTGGAGTGGAGCGGCGCCTTCTGGCGGGGCTACTTCGAGCTCCTGCTCAACCCCGCAAAGGCGCTGCAGTACGCGCAGACCGGAGGCGGCTTTCTCATGGAAGCGGCGCGGCTGCTCACGATGTCGCCGGAGCCGGCGACGCGCTTTCGCGGCAAGCCCGGGCTGCGCAAGCGCATCGCCTGGTCCGATCCGCTGCCGCTGGAGGAGGTCAAGGCCGCCGGCGCGGCGCTCGGCTGCTCGGTGAACGACGTGCTGCTGTGCGCGGCCGCCGGCGCCCTGCGCGGCTATCTCGCCGCGCACCGCGATCCGGTCGACGGCCTGGAGATCCGCGCGGTCGTGCCGGTCAACCTGCGCGAGCCCGAAAGCGCCGAGCAGCTCGGCAACCGCTTCGGCCTGGTGTTCATGTCGCTGCCGCTGGGCATCGCCAATCCGCTGCAGCGGCTCTACGAGGTGCACTCGCGCATGCAGGCGCTGCGGCATTCGCCGCAGCCGATGCTGCTGCTCGGGCTGCTCGAGTTCGCCGGCCAGGCGCCGCTCGCGGTGCATGAGGAGCTGCTGCAGATCCTCGGCTCGCACGCCACCGCCGTGCTGACCAACCTGCCCGGCCCGCAGCGCCGCCTGCATCTCGCCGGCGTGGAGATCGACGAGCAGCTCTTCTGGGTGCCGCAATCCGGCGACATCGCGATGGGCCTCAGCCTGCTCTCCTACGCCGGCCAGGCGCAGTTCGGCGTGATGACCGACGCCGGCATGGTTCCCGACCCCGAGCGTATCGTCGGGCGGTTCCACGACGAGATCCGCGCGCTCAGAAAGGCAAAGCCATGGAAAAAATCTGGCTGAAGAGCTATCCCGCCGGCGTGCCCGCGGAAGTCGATGTGCGCCGCTACCGCTCGCTCAAGGAGATCCTCGAGGCGAGCTGCCGGCAGTTCCGCGACCTGCCGGCCTACACCAACATGGGCACAAGCATCACCTACGGCGGGCTCGACGAGCTGACGCGCCGCTTCGGCGCATATTTGCAGAAGGGCGCCGGACTCCCCCGCGGCAGCCGGGTGGCCATCATGCTACCGAACCTGCTGCAGTACCCGGTGGCCCTGTTCGGCGCACTACGCGCCGGCATGACGGTGGTGAACGTGAACCCGATGTACACGCCGCGCGAGCTGCGCCACCAGCTGCGCGACTCGGGCGCCGAAGCGATCGTGGTGCTGGAGAACTTCGCCCACACCCTGCAGGAAGTGATCGCAGAGACCTCGGTCCGGACCGTGATCACGACGCAGGTCGGCGACATGCTGCCGGCCGCCAGGGCGGCGGCAGTCAACCTGGTCGTGAAGTACGTGAAGCGCATGGTGCCGGCGTGGCGCATCGAGCACGCCGTGCCGTGGAGGCGCGCGCTCGAGGAAGGCGCGGCGCGCGGGCTGGACGAAGTCCCGGTCGATCGCGAAGACGTCGCCTTCCTGCAGTACACCGGCGGCACCACCGGCGTGGCGAAGGGCGCGATCCTCACCCACGCCAACATGGTCGCCAATCTCGAGCAGACGTCGGCGTGGATACGCGGCGTGCTCGTGGAGGGCGCCGAGACCATCATGACGCCGCTGCCGCTCTATCATGTCTTCTCCCTGACCGCCAACTGCCTCACGTTCCTCAAGTGGGGCGCCAACAACGTGCTGATCACCAATCCCCGCGACCTGCCATCGTTCGTGAAAACGCTCAAGCACACGCGCTTCACCGTGATCACCGGCGTCAACACGCTCTATAACGCGCTGTTGAACGCTCCCGCGATGCGCGAGGTGAATACGCGGGCGCTGAAGCTCGCGGTCGCCGGCGGCATGGCCGTGCAGCGCGCCGTAGCGGCGCGCTGGCAGGAGGCCACCGGCGTGGCGTTGATCGAGGGCTACGGTCTCACGGAAGCCTCGCCCATCGTCTGCGCCAATCCGCTCGACGCCAAGGAGTTCTCGGGCGCGGCGGGCCTGCCGATTCCGTCGACGGAGGTCGCGATCCGCGACGACTCCGGCCGCGAGCTCGCCTTGGGCGAGGCCGGCGAGGTCTGCGTGCGCGGTCCGCAGGTGATGAAGGGCTACTGGAACCGGCCGGAAGACACGGCGGAGGTGCTCTCCGCCGACGGCTGGCTGCGCACCGGCGACATCGGCGTGGTCGACGCGAAGGACCTGATCGTGGTATCGGGCTTCAAGGTCTTCCCGAACGAGGTGGAGGACGTCGCGGCGCTGCACCCGGCGGTGCTCGAGTCGGCGGCGATCGGCGTGCCCGACGAGCGCTCGGGCGAAGCGGTCAAGCTGATCGCGGTGCTCAAGGATCCCTCGCTCACGGAGGCGGCGCTGATCGAGCACTGCCGCAAGAGCCTCACCGGCTACAAGGTGCCGAAGCTGGTGGAGTTCCGGCGCGAGCCCCTGCCCAAGACACCGATCGGCAAAGTGCTGCGCCGCGTGCTGCGCGACGAAGAGCTCGCCGCACGCAGGAAGGCCGCCTGATGCCGCAAGTCGCCGACAGAGAGGCTTCGGCGCTGGTTCCGGCGCTGCGCCGCTGGCAGGCGCAACGCCTGGAGCGCACCTACGCGGACCTGCGGGCCGACGAGCGCTACGCGCAAGCCGCGCAGTTCTTCCTCTCCGATTTGTACGGCGACGCCGATTTCGCCGAACGCGACCGGCAGGTGCGCAAGGCCTATCCGCTGATCGAGAAGGCGCTCCCCAAGGCGGCGCTCGCGCCCATCGCCGACGCGCTCGAGCTGCACGCGCTGTCGGCCGAGCTCGACGAAAAGCTGTGCGCAGTGCTGGTGGGCGAGCTCGGCGTGAAAGCGCGCGTCACCGACGCTCTCTATGCCGAGGGCTACCGCCTGTGCCGCAACCGCGCGAAGCGCCAGATCGCCTTGATCATTTCGGTCGGCAAGGACCTCGACCGCATCGTCGCGAAGCCGCTGATCTACGGCATGCTGAAGCTCGCGCGCCGGCCCGCGCACAGCGTCGGCCTCGGCGAGCTGCAGGACTTCCTCGAGCGCGGCTTCCTCGCCTTCCGTCGCATGGCCGGCGCCGAGGCGTTCCTGCAGACGATCGAGCGCCGCGAGACGCTCATCCTCGAGCGCCTGTTCGCGGGCAAGCCGCGCCCCTTCGAGCTTCCGCCGGGAGCGAAATGAGCGAATTCGACTACGTCATCGCCGGCGGCGGCGCGGCCGGCTGCGCGCTCGCGGCGCGCCTGAGCGAGGATCCGGCCGCCACCGTCTGCCTGCTCGAGGCCGGCGGCGACGGCACGAGCGCACTCATCCGCGCACCGGCGGGCATCGCGCTGATCCTGCCGACGCGGCTGCACAACTGGGCGTACCAGACCGTGCCGCAGAGGGGGCTCAACGGCCGGCGGGGCTACCAGCCGCGCGGCAAGGGGCTCGGCGGCTCGAGCGCGATCAACGCGATGCTGTATGTGCGCGGCCACCGCCGCGACTACGACCACTGGGCGGCGCTCGGCAATCCCGGCTGGTCCTACGAGGAAGTGCTGCCGTTCTTCAAGCGGGCGGAGAACAACGAGACCTTCGACGGCCGCTACCACGCAAAAGGCGGGCCGCTCAACGTCGCCGCGCAGGTCAATCCGAGCGCTCTCAACGCGGCGTTCCTTGCCGCGGCCGCGCTGCGGGGCATTCCCAACATCGAGGACTGCAACGGCGAGGAGCAGTTCGGCTCGCTCATGTACCAGGTGACGCAGAAAGGCGGCGAGCGCTGCAGCGCGGCGCGCGCTTACCTCGAGCCGATCCGCGCGCGCCCGAACCTGAGCGTGGTGACCGGCGCAACCTGCGCCCGGGTGCTGTTCGACGGACAGCGCGCCAGCGGGATGGCGTACTACCGTGGGAATACGCTCACCGAAGCGCGGGCGCGGCGCGAGGTGGTGTTGTGCGCCGGCGCGTTCGGCTCGCCGCAGCTGCTGATGCTGTCGGGCATCGGGCCGGAGGCGGAGCTGCGCCGGCACGGCATCGCGGTGCGCGAGCACCTCCCCGGCGTCGGCAGCAACCTGCAGGACCACATCGACTACATCCAGAGCTATCGCGCGCCTGCCGACAGCGACACGATCGGCCTTTCGCTGCGCGGCGCGGCGCGCATCGTGCGCGGCATCCTGGAATGGCGCCGCCGCCGCACCGGGCTCGTCACCACCCCGTTCGCCGAGTCGGGCGCGTTCCTGAGGTCTTCGCCGGAGATCGAAGCGCCCGACCTGCAGCTCATCTTCGTCGTCGGCATCGCCGACGACCACAACCGGCGGCTGCACCTCGGCCACGGCTTCAGCTGCCATGTCACGGTGCTGCGGCCCTTCAGCCGCGGCGCGGTCACGCTGGAGAGCGCCGACCCGCGCCGCGCGCCGCGCATCGACCCGGCGTTCCTCGCGGACGAGCGCGATCTCGCCCTGCTGATGCGGGGCGCGCGCCTGCAGCGCGCCCTGCTCGAGTCGAAGCCGTTCGATCCCTGGCGCGGCGCGATGCTCTATCCGCTCGCGAAGGACGACCCGCGCGCGCTCGAGCAGGACATCCGCGACCGCGCGGACACCCAATACCACCCGGTGGGCACCTGCAGGATGGGCCCCGCCGGCGACCCGCTGGCGGTGGTGGACGCGCAGCTCCGGGTGCGCGGCATCCCGGGCCTGAGGGTCGCGGACGCCTCGATCATGCCCACCTTGATCGGCGGCAATACCAATGCGCCGTCGGTCATGATCGGCGAGAAAGCGGCGGCGATGATCCGCACCGAGCGCGCATGAAAGAGCGCCTGGCAAGCCAGCGCGCCGCGTTCGGGCGCCATCCCTATCCATCGCTCGCCGAGCGCAAGGACAGGCTGCGCGCGCTGCGCGCCGCGCTGCGCCGCCGCCAGGAAGCGCTGTGCGACGCGATGTCGCAGGACTTCGGCGGTCGCTCGCGCACCGAGAGCAAGCTCTCCGACCTGCTCGGGCCGGTGCTCGAGATCGGGCATGCGCTACGGCACCTGCGCGCGTGGATGAAGCCGCAGCGCCGGCGCACCGAGCTGCTGTTCCTCGGCAACCGCGCCTGGGTCGAGTACCAGCCGAAAGGCGTGATCGGCATCATCGCGCCGTGGAACTTCCCGCTCTACCTGTCGCTCGGCCCGCTGGTCGCGGCGCTCGCGGCGGGCAACCGCGCGATGATCAAGATGTCCGAGCTGGTGCCGCGCACCACCGAGGCGTTGCGCGCCGTGCTCGCCGAGTGCTTCGCCGAGGACGAAGTCGCGGTGTTCGGCGGCGACGTCGAGGCGGGAAAGGCGTTCGCCGCCCTGCCGTTCGACCACCTGGTGTTCACCGGCTCGACCGAGGTCGGCCGCTCGGTGATGCGCGCCGCGGCCGACAACCTCGTGCCGGTCACCCTCGAGCTAGGCGGCAAGTCGCCCGCGCTGGTGTCGCGCTCGGCCGACCTGGCCGAGGCGGCGCGCAAGATCGCGCACGGCAAGGTGTTCAACTGCGGCCAGGTCTGCGTCTCGCCCGACTACGCGCTGGTGCCGCGCGAGCGCGAGGCG
>Ga0335085_10016794_pt1 | contig 10560 bp, 10 predicted proteins | sample Lox_Sample_45_FD_206712 | JGI IMG/M metagenome (GOLD analysis project Ga0335085, IMG submission 206712) | Soil microbial communities from Loxahatchee National Wildlife Refuge, Florida, United States - Lox_Sample_4.5 | ecosystem: Environmental > Terrestrial > Soil > Wetlands | place: USA...
CGGTGAAGAAAACTTTTTCTCTCCGACGAAGAACAAAAAACTCGCTATGAACCCAGAATTCCCTTGACTCCGACCGGCCTTCTCATGGAAGGCCATTACACTCTTCAACTCAGAGGAAAATGTTTTTCCTGATGGTAGAAGAATGAAATGGCAATTTACTAAAAACCATCCTGCAAGAACACTTTAGAACTCCGTTCTCGCGATAGGCATACACTTACGTTTGAGGAGGGTGATATGAGGAAGACCATCCTTTTTGGTTTTCTGCTGTCATTGGCCTTTGCCTGCATGTCGTTCGCTCAACAATCCCAGAAAACCGCCGTGTTCGATGGCGTTTTTGCTTACGCTGTCAATTCGAGACAACTTGTAACGATCAGCAAGGATGTCAATGAATCAAATGCTCGATTACTTACAAAAGCGGTTTGTCCAACCCACGCTACCCGGTCCGCGATAAGCCTGGCTGCTGTTCAGAAGGCAGGCAGATCTGGTAGCCCCCGTTTTCAGTACGACGCCGACAGCGAAGTTCCAGCGGGAAACTACTGTTTGCTTGTTGACTCAAACGCCCATCAGAAGTTATTCACGTGGGGCACCGGGGACTCTGACGTTATTCTTCACGAAAAGAAATGCAACAATGAAATTGCGGAACAAGCAGAGACCTTAACGGGGCGTAAGGTTGCTTCTTGCTACCTGATGGGCGGGGGCAACGGGAGACTGGAATTAATTGAATACGCTTCCGATTCGCCGAGCGACCGCTTGGCTGCTCTGATGGTAATTCAGTACTCACCAGTTGAGGGCTCCAGATACTCAATCGCTCGTTTCCCTGCAAGCAGCCCTGTCTGGACTATGGAGAAGGACGGCAAATTTCATCCCGAACGATTCCGGCACCTGTTCACCATTAGCGATGACCCGGATTCAGACGTGTGGTTGCCTGCCATTGAGTGGGCAGGCCCCGCCGGAAGTGACCTGACACTCTACCAGTCAGTAGGCTCAGAGCTACGACCGGTCCTCGCCAACCATGATTCATCTCATCACGAAAACCAAAATGCCGACGTTGCGTCCAACTGATTGACCACCTCTCTCGCAAGATCACCGTGGTTTTGCGGTAGGTGTTGTGACCAGCGATTGCACAAGCTTGCGCCGTCTATTCGCAAGGGTCTAAAGGCCAAGGTCAAAGGTCGACCTACTTCACAGCTACTCCCCATGGTTGGTTGTCCGTCGCAATTGTGGGCAGGACGGAAAGCGCGCCTGTCGCCGGCGTAACGGAATAGTGCGAAACCGTGGCGGCGCCATAGTTGGTAACGAAGAGCCAGTTGTCGTCGCCTCGAATTGCGATTGAGATTGGCTGTAATCCAGTGGCAACGGTAGCGGGACTCAGCGCCGTCAGACTGCCAGTCACGGGACTGATCTTGAAGGCGGAGAGAGTGTTCGAAAGAGTGCCAACGACATAGACGTTATTTCCATACGGGTCGACAGCGAGCGGTCCCGGGCCATTGGCGCTGCCCGTCAGGATATATGGCGAGTCAGAAATCGGGACCAAGCTCCCATCAGCTCGCGGACATGCGCCAGTCGGAGCGCTGGTAACGCACATCGTGTAGCCGCTAATCTTGTTCGCGAGGCTGTCGCTAACGTAGACGAAGCGATCGCAGGGATCGACTGCCACGCCCATCGGAATCTTGTCGGAAGCAAAAAAGCCGGCTTGGGCCGCGCCCGGAGGATTGCCCAGCGTTCCCGAACTCGTATCCACCGAAAACTCCCATACGCCGTAGTTGTTCGCATCCACTGCATACAGGTACTGCGACGTTGGGGCAACCGTGCCGGGAACTGAGCAGACAGAATTCACCGTTCCGTTGACGCCGATGCTGGGGAAGGTTGTGGGGCTGGCCGCAACATCGACGATATCAGGAGTCATTGGAGCCGCGGGCATGGAGAAAGGCGAACCGGGCGCTTCGGTCAGGCTTCCGCCAGAGCCGATGGCAAACACAGACACCTTGCCGGCGCCGGTTGAATTGGCACGATCGGCCACAAACAGGAACTTCCCCGCGGAGTCTCGGGACATTGTCTGTGGGTTTACACCGCCTTTAAACGACGTTAGTCCTGCGGTTTGTGTGATGTTTCCACCGGAACTGATTTGAAATGTCGCGATTCCAGTCTTGCTGCCTTGGCAGGTTGTATTCGAATGGATGATGGCAAACGCGTAGGAGCCCGTGCTATCGACCACGATGGCGCCCGGGAGACCGCTGAGAATGCAGACATCATTGGCGGTGTCATTTGGCGAGTTCGCAATAGCTGAGACGTGTCCGCTATTCAGAGTGAAACTAAAGGTCTCCAGTACGGCCGATCCCTGGCTGCCTACAATGACTAATCCGTCTGACGAGGCGTTGTAACTGCTTCCGCACGCGAGCAAAAGGCCGAGAAGCACCAACCCCAAAAACACCCCGAGCAGACCAAGTTTCTTCGACATTCTCTCTTCCATCTCCATCGTTTATTGTGAGATTTAAGCGAACACACTCCCGGACCCGCGCCGGGCGTTCCAAAAGTCTGAATTTGCGGAAAACTCAATCTACCTGTGTATCAGGAAAGTGGTGGAAGAGCAATTCCGCCAAGTGGTTGGAACCCAGGGACCACCCCGGAGTTGCCCACACAGTCAGTAAGACAGTATACGGGAATTAAACGAAAACGTGCCCGGTGCACACCTGTTTGGAATGTCTCACGCCTGAAACAGCGGAACGGCTTGAGGCGGCTTCACCAATTGCTGTCCGGAGACAATCAAAGGCAATCTGATCTCTACCATCAACCCGGCGGGCTGGCGGTTGAACGCTGTTACCTTTCCTCCGTGAAAACGCACCGCTCGTTCAGTAATCGCCAAACCCAGGCCAACACCGCCAGTCTGGCGGCCACGAGCTTCGTCGAGACGATAGAACGGCTCGAAAAGCTTACCCAAGGCATCGGAAGGCACGCCGGGGCCGGAATCGCTCACGCGGACGACAGCTTCCTTGCCTCCAACCGCGGGCTCACTGCTCAACGCCACCTCGACCGAGGTTCCCTCATGCGTGTATCGGATGGCGTTACGGACGACATTCTCGACCGCGCTATGCAGGAGAGAGGGATTTCCTCTGACCAGCCAGTCGCCTTCGGGTATGGAAGTCGTCACATGGCAATGACGAGCCTGGGCTTCGAACTCAGCGTCTTCGGCGACGGTCGCGACCAGGTCATCCAGCGAAACCGGCGTTTGCGGAACAAGCTGCTCTCCATCTTCCAGTCTCGCGAGTGTCAGGATCCTGCCGATCAGTTCATTCAAGCGGCTGGCTTCCATTTCGATGCGATCGAGCATGTCCGTGCTCTCCACGCCGGAGCGCTGACGAGCCAAGCCCAAGGCTACGTTCAAACGCGCAAGAGGAGACCGCAACTCATGCGAGATGTCGTTCAGCAGTCTCGATTGGGCTTTCAGCAAGGTCTCAATTCGTTCGGCCATGGCATCGAAATCTCTCATGAGTCCGGCTACCTCGTCGCGACGAGAAGTAGGCGAAGCACCGGTCCGGGCGCTGAGGTCTCCGGCGGCCAGCCGCCTCGTGGCTGTTCTGAGGCGCACGATTGGCTTGGTCAAATACCAGGAGAGCAGATAGCAGACCAAGCCTGACGTGAGGACTCCGATCAGCAGGCCAGTGAATGGAACGCCGCGTGGACCGATGAACACGCGGGGTCCGGGCGGTAATCCCATCACGACTGTGTAGCGATGCTTGCCGTCCAGGGAGGCTTTTGAATCGCGCTGCATCGGCGGCGCGGGGAAAAGAAATCCATCGTGAGGGGAGCGCGGACCTCCAGCGGCTACTCGCATCGCCCAATCCGGCGCGCCGCGGTGAGCAAGCTCGTCCATGTGCTCGTCAAACAGGTAAGCGCGGACATGCTGGGTTCGATCCAGGTCGTCCAGATATTCCCGAAGCTGCTTCTCCCCGCCTTCCTCGTAGGCGCTGACCGCTTCATTCAGAACCGAGGTACGGAGTGCCTCCCAGGTCGAAGTGCGCGGACGGAAAGCGAGTGTCACCAGAATGGCGAGCACGAAGAACAATGCTTGCGCAAACCAGAACGACAAAAAGATTCGTACGAAGAGACTCTTCATCCGTGGATTCCCTCTAGATGTTAAACCTTGGCTTTCTCGCGTGGGCGCGCAAAAATATATCCCACTCCGCGGACGGTCTTGATGTGCTCATCGTTCTCCGTGTCGCCTAGTTTCTTTCTCACCTTGCTGACGTGCATATCGATACTGCGATCGAAGGGCGAGAATTTGCGGCTCAACACTGCATTGACCAGTCGTTCGCGAGGAACGACGCGGCCGGCTTCACGGAGCAATACCTCCAGCAGATTGAACTCGACTGAGGTTAGATCGACAGGATTGCCTTCCAGACGGACGGTGCGGGTGGCAGGATCCAGTTCAACATCGCCCACGGTGACGACATCAGGCGCTGAGGGTGCTCCGTTGCCGTCGCCCCGCGTTCGGCGAAGTACCGCACGAATTCTTGCGACCAGCTCTCGCGGATTGAAGGGCTTGGGCAAATAATCATCGGCTCCGATTTCCAGTCCTACAATGCGGTCGACATCTTCGCCGCGAGCGGTCAGAAGCAACACTGGGAGCCGCGATGTCGCGCGAATCCGTCGCAGCACTTCAAACCCATTGATACCCGGCAGCATCACGTCGAGAACGGCCAACAGATAATCTCCGGCTTCCGCCTTCTTCAGCCCGCTCTCGCCGTCATGAACACACTCAATGGTGAAACCTTCTGCGCGCAGATATTCCCCAACCAAGTGGCAGAGCTCCACATCGTCGTCGATAACCAGTATTCGTTCCATGCTCATTTCATTGTGCACCCATCAGAAGGGGCAAGTGGTAAAGAATTGTCAAATAAACCCCTTGGCGCCGTTCCGAGTACCTGCGTGGGGGTTACAAAACTTTACTCCGGTTGACCGTCTTTTTACCGCTTTTGCGGCTCCCGCCGTGTTCTCATTTGCGATAGGCATTTTGTAGACCCGGATTACAGGAGTGACAATATGAAATCGATTCGTTTCCGACTTTTGATAGCGACTCTAGCCGTACTGCTCGGTTCCGTAATCGCGAAGTCCCAGACCGCAGAAGACGCTCCGCCGCCACCGCCAATGCATGGTCATGCCCATGGATTCGGACCGGGTGGGATGGACCACTTCCTTTTCGCCAAGCTTAACCTGACCGATGATCAAAAGGCACAAGCCAAGGCGATCATGCAGAAAGAGCATCCGCTGATGCGTCCACTGTTCCAGCAAGATCGCCAGATCGACCTCCAGATCCGCCAATATGTCGAGGGCAATTACGACGAGGCGAAGGTCCAAGCGCTTGCGGCGCAAAAAGCGCAGGTGCAACAGCAGATCACGATGCAGGAAACGCGCACTCACAACGAGCTCTACCAGTTGCTCACCGCCGATCAAAAGACGCAACTGAAGCAACTGGAGGCCCAGCACGAACAGCGCATGCAGGAACGAATGCAGCGGCACATGCAGCAGCAGCAATTTCAGGAGCAGCAACAGTAGTCGATTTTGCGATGAACTCTCTGGCGAGGAGAGTTCATCGGCTTTTCGCCGAGAGCCTTCCCCCAGGAGCAGCGCGATGAGCAGCAACTCCTTTTCGGACGTCGGATTGATCTTCTTCGTGAGTTGGACGTTTGTTCTGACCAGGTTGAGCATTACCGCCTTGGGAAGGGATCTCCTCCCTTGGCGAGCAAAGAACTCTTCCGAGGCGCGACCGGTTCCTTTGTTCCAACTGCGGGGACCCGGCACTCCCCTCTCAGCCTTCATTTCAATGCCTCTGCGGCCAGAGCGAAGCGATGGAAAAATCTTCCGTCAAGTGCTTTATCAAGCAATAGCCGACGACAATCACCTCCAGGGCTAGAGCCGGTGGCGTGACGGGTACCGAATCCAAGTCCTGAAATCCTGCAGCCAGCCTGCTACTATTCTCATCTACTTAACTTCATGTTTCCCAAGAATCTGCGCCCACTTCTGCCTTACCTCAAGCGATACCGCTGGGGATACATTTTCGGCACAGTATGCGTCTTTCTGACGAATGGAATCTGGATTCTTTTCCCATTGGTAATTGGGCGGGCTGCCGACGATCTGCATGCCGGCGTGACTCGCCACAAACTCCTCGTTTATGCGGGCATGCTGCTCGCCATTGCGATCAGCAAAGGTATCTTTCAATTCCTGACACGTTGGGTGGTCATTGGCATCTCGCGAGATATTGAGTTTGATCTCCGAAATGACCTTTTTGCCGCGCTCGAGCGCCTGAGCTATTCGTACTACCAACGCCATCGGACCGGCGACATTATGGCGCGGGCGACCAATGATCTGAACGCCGTCCGCATGCTGCTGGGCCCGGCCATCATGTACTCGGCTAATACGATCGTCTACACCGCGGGCGCTCTCGCGTTCATGATCTCGATCAGTCCGTGGCTGACACTATTCACGTTCCTGCCACTTCCTGCGGTCAGCATCATCATCCAGACGTTTGGCCGACGCATCCACGAGCGTTTCGAACGGATTCAGGCGATGTTCTCTGACATTTCAGCGAGGGCCCAGGAGAATTTTTCTGGGGCACGCCTCATCCGCGCGTATGTTCAAGAAGACGCTGAGATTCACGCTTTCGAAAAGGAAAACAAGGAATATATTCGCCGCAGCCTGAAACTCGTGCGCCTGATGGGCATGCTATGGCCAACTCTGGAATTGATGCTCGGCTGCGCGCTGGTTCTGGTCTTGTGGCTTGGCGGTCGCGAAGTGCTCACTGGGCAATCCACGGTCCGATTGATCTCGGATCTTGGAGCGCCTGCACCAGCTGTTGGCACGACGTTGATGCTGTCGGGCACGATGAGCGTCGGGCAGTTCGTCTCGTTCATCACTTACATGATGCAACTCACCTGGCCCATCATCGCTCTCGGTTGGGTCATCAACATCTTCCAGCGCGGAACTGCGTCGTTGATCCGCATCAACGAAATCATGCAGGAAGAGCCGGCTATCAAGGATGCCTCGGGCGCCAAGGACCTAGTGGTAAACGGAGAAATCGAATTCCGCAACCTGAACTTCAGCTATGACGGCAAGCAGGTCCTGCACGACATTAATCTGTGCATTCCTGCAGGAACCAGTCTGGCGATCGTAGGCCCGACTGGATCAGGCAAAACGACGCTGGTGGACCTGATTCCCCGAATCTATGACGCAGAGCCGGGCATGGTTCTTGTAGACGATCGGCCCATCCGCGATTTCTCGTTGAAGTCTCTGCGCAAGCACATCGGCTTCGTTCCGCAAGAGACATTCCTGTTTAGCGACCGGATCCGCGAGAACATTGCATTCGGCGTCGACTCTGCTTCCGCTGAAGATGTCCGCCGTTCCGCCGAAGCAGCCAATATTGCGGCCGATATTGAGAGCTTCCCGGAAAGTTACGAGACGATGGTTGGAGAGCGCGGCATTACGCTTTCCGGCGGACAAAAGCAGCGCACTGCAATCGCGCGTGCGCTAATTCGCAATCCGAGAATCCTGATCCTTGATGACGCGCTCTCTTCGGTCGACACCCAGACGGAAGACAAGATTCTCAATCATCTGCGCGACGTGATGCAGGGGCGTACGACCATCTTCATCTCTCACCGGGTTTCGACCGTGCGCAACGCCGACCGCATTGCGGTGCTACACGGTGGGCGCATCGTCGAACTAGGCACGCACGATGAGTTGCTGGCGCTGAACGGCTATTACAGCGATCTCTATAGCAAGCAATTGCTGGAAGAAGAACTCGCGGAAGTCCAGTAGAGTGAACACTGCTCCGGCGAAAGCTGTAGGGATTCCTTCGTTCTTTGAAGTTGTTACGCCTTACATTTTCTTGACACGCTTCGGCACGAATCGGTCTAGACTCCTCTTAACTGGGGTTTGGGTAGTTCGCCAAAGCATGCTCCGTACGAACTCAGAGGAAATTCTTGACTCCGAAGAGTGCCCTGCGCTCGAGACGCAGAAATCTCTACGCGACCTCTGCCGGATTAATCGCTGGTTTGGCGGAGTTGGGACCACCAGGAAGCTCATCTTTCGGGTTGCGTCGGTAGCCAGTCTGAAGCGCGTGACTCTCCTGGAGGTCGCCGCAGGATTTGGCGAAGTTCCACGTACGGCCGGCCTTCAGCTCGCCCGCCGTGGCATCACCCTCGACATCACCGATCTCGACCGTGTTCCTTCGCACCTGCGCCCGCGACACCGAGCCTTGGCTGCCGACGCTCTCGCTCTTCCCTTCCGCGATTCCACCTTCGATATGGTCAGCTGCAGTTTGTTCGCACATCATCTGCAACCAGAGGAGCTGCGGCAATTTGCTACCGAAGCGCTGCGGGTGAGCCGGCATGCTTTCGTGATCAACGACCTGATTCGGCATCCTTTGCACCTGGCACTGGTATATGCCGGCTTCCCACTCATGCGCAGTTACGTCTCGCGAGTGGACGGAGTCGCGTCAGTAAAGCGAGCGTACACGCCGGAAGAGGTCCGAGAGATCGTCTCCGAAACACCCCAAACGTCGAAAGTCGATGTCTCCACACACTACCTCTTCCGGATGGGAGTCATTCTTTGGAAATCCCAGCGAGGCTCCAATGAAGGTCCGATGGAGACTGCGGCTTGATGACTAGCTCTTCGCCAGGGCCGGCGTGCCCATCTTCTGCGTCAGGAAACCGACAATCGCGCCGACGATGAACCCAGGCAGCATGATCTCGAGATAGTGTGACTTTCCACTGCTCGCATCCATGACAGCAACGATGAACGCGAAAAGCAGGCCCAGTGCTGAACCAACCACGATTCCCCATCCGGTCGATTGCACTTTTCGAGCAAACCATCCGCTCAAAAGGCCGACGAGCATGCCTTTGAATGACGATCCGACCATAATGCCGGCGATCAGCGGTCGTGTTTCTGGATAAAACAAGGCAGTCGCGCCGTCTACAGCCCCCAAAACGATGCCAAAGATCAGTCCCACCACAATCTTGTTCATTGATATTTCCTCCTGCCTAAGAATTCCAGATCGGCGGAAATTCCTTTAAGGCTTTCGCAAGAAAAATAATAGAAACTTTACAACGGTGTAAGCGGCCAGCAGCCAGAGCAGTATCGCATTGCGCGTTGCAAACCTTTGCAGGCGGTGCCAGATGGGCTCCGACCACGCCTCGACCGCCAGTCCTTGTTCAAAACGATCGACATCGGCAAGAAATGCCGTGACAGACGAATAACGATCACCGGCTACTGCACTTGTTGCTTTCTGGGCAATGGCACTTAGGGCAGGCGACGATGACGCAGGGACAAGGTACTGCAGCAGAGCTCCCAGGGAATAGATATCGGAGATTTTGTCGAGCCCTGCTTCAGGCGCGCGGAATCCCGGCGTTCCCGCCACGGCCTCCACGCCCCAGTCCATCAAATAGACCTCACCGAATTCGCCGATCATGACGTTCTGTGGCTTGAGATCGCGATGACAGACTTCCCGCGAATGCGCAAAAGCCATGGCCTCGCTCACACGACGGATTACACGCAATCGTTCGGCGAGCGCGTGATCCGTCTTCGCATACTGGTCCAGACGCCTGCCGCTAACCAGTTTCATTGCATAGAATGCGCGCCCGTCCGGCAACGTCCCGGCCTCGTAGATGGGAACTATGCCGGGGTGTTCGAGACGAGCAATCAACTGCGCCTCGCCGGGCAGGGGTACATCCAAAACCTTCAGAGCAACGCGACGGTTCAGTTCGCGATCATGCGCAGAGTAAACGACGCCCATGCCTCCGCGTCCGATCTCAGCCTCGAGCTCATAGCGGGTGCCAGTGAGATCCGGAAGCGAAGCTACGCGGCGAAGATGCTCGAGAATCGAATCGCTCACTTCCATACGCGCCGCATCTCCTGGTGAAGTTCTCTCGAGTCTGCCGTCGTTCCCTTTAGGCGCTCCGTCACGAATTGCCGCAGCATGCGGCGGGCCCATGACAGATAATTCGTCACGGCCGTTTCTGGAATCCTGTACTTCTCCGCCAAATGTGTGTAGGCAGGCCGGTCATCATCACACAAATCGTAATCACGAAAAACATCGAATTGAACCTGCTTTTCGCAGGCCTGGCAGTGTGAGCGGAGATCGTCCAAAGCCAAAGCGAACAACTGCCGGCGCCATTCCCGCTCGAATTCTTCTTCTGGCGAGTCAGTTGTAGCGTGCTCCTCCTCGACAGGCTCAAACTGTATCTCGCCGCCGCGCTTTTGGCGGTTCGCGGCGGCATATTCGTTCGCGGCATATCGTTCGACGGCCATTCGCAGGTAAGCTCGGAACGATGCTCTCTGCGGATCGAATCGCGAAAAGAAATCGCGCTGCATCGCGCCGGCGAAAAATCCCTGCGTCAGATCTTTTGCGTCCTCGTTGCTCTTTTGGAATTTGAAGCGGATGTATCGATACACGGGCTTCCAATAGAGCGCGATTACCTGATCCATCGCGGCGCTCGAGAGACCGGAGGCGGTCGCCTCCAGCAGCGAGAGATGCGTCGTGGGAAAATGGCCGCTGCGGCCACCAATGGC
>Ga0335085_10016796_pt1 | contig 10560 bp, 8 predicted proteins | sample Lox_Sample_45_FD_206712 | JGI IMG/M metagenome (GOLD analysis project Ga0335085, IMG submission 206712) | Soil microbial communities from Loxahatchee National Wildlife Refuge, Florida, United States - Lox_Sample_4.5 | ecosystem: Environmental > Terrestrial > Soil > Wetlands | place: USA: Florida...
TCTGGTGGAGATCGGCGCCCATGACGGGCACGCGCCCGCCGGCTCCTCCTACAAGCTGCGCAAGATTCAGCCCAATCAGCGCACCCAATATCTAAGCTGGTTCGATCCGGCGTCACCCTACGTCTATGACGGCAATCCGCTCGTCGGCCAGATCTTCTTCCCGACGGCCGACGCGGCGCTCGACGGAGTCTCCGACCGGGTCGTGCTCAATGCCGTGATCAAATGGTTCCAGTTCGAGCTGGGGCAGCTGAACAAGGTGGAGCTCGAGTTCGTCGGACATGCCGACCCCCGGGGCGCCGCCAGCTACAACGACAAGCTGGCGTTGAAGCGCGCACAGGTCGTCGACAGCTATGTCTCCGCCCGCATCAAGCGCGACGTGGGCCCGATCGGCGCATTTTTCCGCTACAGCTCCAAGGCCACGAGCGAGGGCGAGAACGCGCCGACCGGCGACAACGCCGCCGACCGCCGCGTCGATATCGTCCTGCGCTCGACGAAGGCCCGCAGCAACGTCGGCATGCCGCCGTTGCTGTTCACAGCAAAGTATACGGGACAACTCACCAGTCAGCTTTTGTTTCGGGGCTGGGGGCAGTTCGGCGCCGGCCTCAAGGTCGTGGGTGTCGACTATCTGGAGATCGAGATCAAGAACCCCAACACCGGCAAGTCTGCCTTCTACGTCTACACCGGCGCGAATGCCGGCTGGTCGCCGAAATTTTTGCCGGTGTCATTCAGCACGCCCGCGACCGACTATACGCCGAAAGAGGTCCCCTTCGGGCTCGTCGACATCGACAAGTTCGAAGGACCGGGATCGATCAGTTCCGCCGCGGCGTACGGCGGCGCCCAGTGCCTCATCTTCAGCGGGCCCGACCTTGCCTACAGCAAGAAGGTGCTGAAGAAGAGCGGCGTCGAATTCTGCTTCACCGGCACCTCCTGGCAGCTGGGCGCCAGCGTCGGCGCCGGCTATTGGGCGAAGCAGCCTTATGACACCGAGACCGGGCGGGCGCTCTATCTGCAGCAGCAGGCCGAGCGGCGGGACAAGCTCGCAGAGCACGGCCCCAAATATTGACCGACGGCCGCCCGGGAGAACGGGCGCCAGCGCCTTCAGTGGGCGGCCGCGGCGGCCTTCAGCACGAAGCGCCGGTCGCAATAGGGGCAGTCGACATAGCCCTCCTCGCCGATGGCGAGGAAGACGCGGGGGTGGCCGAGGGCGTCCCCGCTGCCGTCGCAGGACACGGTTTCTTTGTCTGTTTCCACGATTTCCGGCGGTTCGATCGGCATCGTTAACCCGGCTTTGCTTGCGGCGAGGCGGCGCGGATGATACCCATGCGCCCAAGCCATAATCAACCGCATGTCGTTCGCCCTGGGCCACAGAGACCCCATGCCTGCCGCCACGCCCTCCGGACTGCCGGATGACGCCGTGGCCGTGCGCGAGCTCAACAAGACCTATCGCGCCAAGAGCGGGACGGCCAAGCAGGCGCTGATCGACATCGACCTGGCGATCCCGCGCGGCAGCCTGTTCGGCCTGCTCGGCCCCAACGGCGCCGGCAAGTCGACGCTGATCAACATCCTGGCCCAGCTGGTCATCAAGACCTCGGGCACGGCCACGATCTGGGGCATCGACATCGACCGCGAGCCGCGCACTGCCGCTGCCGCCATCGGGGTGGTGCCGCAGGAGCTGAACATCGACCCGTTCTTCACGCCGCGCGAGCTGCTGGAGCTGCAGGCCGGCCTCTACGGCGTGCCGAAGGCCGAGCGCCGGACCATGGAGATCCTCGATGCCGTCGGCCTCGCCGACAAGTCGGAGGCGTATGCGCGCACGCTCTCGGGCGGCATGCGGCGGCGGCTGATGGTGGCCAAGGCGCTGGTGCACACGCCGCCGGTGCTGGTGCTGGACGAGCCGACGGCGGGCGTCGACGTCGAGCTGCGCCAGCAGCTCTGGAACTATGTGCGCCAGCTCAACGCCGCCGGCACCACCGTCCTGCTAACGACGCACTATCTCGAGGAGGCCGAGGAGCTGTGCGACCGCATCGCCATAATCAATCACGGCCGCGTCATCGCCTGCGAGCCCACCGTTGCGCTGCTGCGTCGGCTCGACAGTAAGGAATTGGTATTCATTGTCGAAGACGATCTGGCGGCCGTCCCGGCGCCGCTGGCCCGCTTCGACGCGCAGCTGCAGAGCCCCCGCCGCCTGATGCTGCGCTATCAGCCGAGCCGCACCCGCATCGGCGAAATCCTGGCGGCGGTCCAGGCTACCGGCCTTAACATCGTGGACATGACGACGCTCGAAGCCGATCTCGAAGACATCTTCCTGCAGCTGACGCGCCGCGACACGGCCGAAACGGACCACGCGGCATGAAGCGCCTGGCCCTCCTGCTTCTGCTGCTCCTCGGCGCCTGCGCGCCGCAGCTGCAGCCGCCGAGCACGCAGAGCGCGGCGCCGCAGCTGCTCGCCGATCGCATCGTCATGAACGACGGCGCGGCGTTGCCGCTGCGCCAATGGCAGCCGAAGGGCGAGCCCAAGGCGGTGATCCTCGCGCTGCACGGCTTCAACGACTACTCCTTCTCGTTCGACGCGCCGGCCAAGGACTGGGCGGCGGCCGGCGTCGCCACCTTCGCCTACGACCAGCGCGGCTTCGGCGCCACGCCCTATCGCGGCCTGTGGGCCGGCGAGGACCGCATGATGGCGGATCTGCGCACGGCCGCGGCGCTGCTGCGCGAGCGCTATCCGGCCACGCCGCTCTACCTGCTGGGCGAGAGCATGGGCGGCGCGGTGATCATGGCGGCCGCGGCTTCGACCGACCCGCCGCCGTCCGACGGCCTGATCCTGGCGGCGCCGGCGATCTGGGGGCGCGAGACCCAGGGGCCTATCCAGAGCGGCGCCCTCTGGCTGGCCGCCCACACCGTGCCCTGGGCGGAACTGACCGGCGAGGGCCTCCATATCCATCCGTCCGACAACATCGCCATGCTGCGCCAGCTCGGGCGCGACCCGCTGGTCATCAAGGAGACCCGCGTCGACGCCATCTGGGGCCTCGTGAACCTGATGGATCGGGCCTACGCGGCGGCGCCGCGGCTGCACGGCCGCATCCTCGTTCTCTACGGCAGCCGCGAGGACATCATGCCCGGCAGCGCCGTGCTTGCGACGCTCCGGCACCTGCCCGGGGGCGCCGGAGAGCGGCCGCGCATCGCGCTCTACCAGAAGGGCTACCACATGCTGCTGCGCGACCTCGAGGCCAAGGTGGTGCGCGACGACATCGTGGCATGGATCGCCGATCCGGCGGCGCCCCTGCCCTCTGGCGGCGATGCCCTGGCGGAACACGTGCTGGCCGCGGACGACGACGACAGCCTGAAGGCCGAGCTGCCGGCCATCGCCGGGCAGTGATGCGCCGGCGGCCCGGGGGGCCGCAAGCAAGGCCATGACAGACCCATGACGGTTGGCTATAAGCCCCCGTCCTGCCACCGTTCACGCCGTCACGATGAATAGAGACACCGGGATGACCTCGCCTGAGGACGCCGTCGCGCCGCGCATCGCCGCCGTGACGGAGCAGGTCGTCGACTTCTCGCGTCGCCACGCCCGCGCCGTCGTGGCCGTCTGCCTCGCGCTCACGGTGCTGTTCGGCTGGTACTACGCCACGCACTGGGGCATCGATGCCAGCACCGACCATCTGATCGATCCAAACCTCCCTTGGCGCAAGGCCGAGACCGAGATGGACCGCCTGTTCCCGCAGAACGAGGACACGCTCGTCATTGTCGTGGACGGCGCGACGCCCGAGCTGGCCGACGATGCCGCCGGCCGTCTGGCGGCACGGTTGCTGGCCCGCGCCGACATGTTCCATTCCGTGCGGCGGCCCGATGCCTCCGACTTTTTGCGCCGCAACGGCCTGCTGCTGCTCTTGACGACCGCCGAGGTCGAGCAACTGACCGATGCGCTGGCCAAGGCACAGCCGCTGATCGCGGCGCTGGCCGCGGATCCCAGCGTCAACGGTTTGTTCAGCGCCTTCAACCTGGCCCTGGAGGGCGCCGCAGCCGGCCAGATGGATCCGGCCGAGCTTGACCCCGCCTTCGCCGCCATCGCGGACAGCCTGCAGGCGGCGGAGGCCGGTCGCGGCTCGCCGCTGTCCTGGCAGCGCCTGCTGACGGGCCGTCAGCCGACGCCCATGGAGCTGCAACGCATCATCATCGCCAAGCCCGTGCTCGACAACACCAAGCTCTCCCCAGGGGCGGGCGCGAGCAATTTCGTGCGCAGCACGGCGGCCGAACTCGGCCTGACCGAAGCCAATGGCGTGCGTGTTCGCCTGACCGGCATCGTCGCTCTCAACGATGAGGAATTCAGCAGCATCCAGAGGGGTATCGGCTTTGCCTTCGTGGAATCATTCATCCTCGTCCTGTGCTGGCTCTATCTGGCCCTTCGCTCGTTCAAACCAATGCTCGCGATCGCCTGCACGCTGGTGGTCGGACTGATCTGGACGCTTGCCTATTCAAGCCTGCAGTTCGGGCCTTTGAACCTGATCTCGGTGGCCTTCGCCGTGATGTTCATCGGGATCGCCGTCGATTTTGGGATCCAGGTCTGCGTGCGCTACCGCGATGAGCGCCACAGGCACGGCGACCTCGAGATCGCGCTCCGCCGCACCGGCCGCACCATCGGCGCGCCGCTCTTCCTCGCGGCCATCACGACCGCGGTGGGCTTTCTCGCCTTCTGGCCCACGGCCTACAAAGGCGTCTCCGAACTGGGTGTCATTGCCGGCGTCGGCATGCTGATCGCGTTCGTCCTCAATCTGACGCTGCTTCCGGCGCTGCTGATGATTCTTAAACCGGTCGGAGAGGAAGAGCGTGTCGGCTTCCCCTGGGCGGCGCCGATCGATCGCTTTCTGCTGCGCAACCGCTGGCGCGTGCTCACCCTGGCCGGCATCCTCGCGCTCGGCGGCCTCGCCCTGTTGCCGTTCCAGAAGTTCGATTTCAACCCGCTGAACCTGAAGGACCCGCACGCCGAGTCGGTCGCCACGCTGCTCGAGCTCATGCGCAACGAGGTGACGACGCCGAACACGCTGGAGATCCTGACTCCTTCGGCTGACGCGGCGGCGGCGCTGGCCACGCGGCTGGAGACGCTGCCCGAGGTGAGGCAGGTTCTCACCATCCGCTCCTTCATCCCGACCGACCAGGACGAGAAGCTGGCCATTCTCGGCGACGCCGGCCTCCTGCTCCTGCCAAGCCTGTCGCCGAGCGCGGCGACGCCGACGGCCGATCTGCAGGTCACCCGGCAGACGATCGCGCAGACCATCGAGAAGCTGACGGCCCTGCCGGACGCGACACCGGCGGCCAAGCGCCTGACGGAGGTCCTGCGCCGTCTCGCCGCCAAGGGCGGTGACGGCATCGCCATCATGCAGAAGACCCTGATCACGGGGCTGCCGGGCCAGCTCGCGGCACTCCGGACCGCGCTCTCCGCCGCGCCCGTCAGCTTCGAGAGCCTGCCCGCCGATCTCAAGCGGGAGTGGCTGACGCCCGACGGCCGCGCCCGCGTCGAGGTCTATCCCCGCGGCAATTCGAACGACAACGTCACCCTCGAGCGCTTCGTCGACGCGGTGCAGAAGGTGGCCCCCAACGTTACGGGTACGGCCCTCAGCCTGCAGGAATCGGGCAGCACCGTGTGGCACGCCTTCCAGCTCGCCATCGGATTCGCGCTGGTAAGCGTCGTCCTCGTGCTGATTCTCGTGCTGCGCCGCCTGTGGGACGTCGTGCTGGTGATCGCGCCGTTGCTGTTCGCCGGGTTGATGACGGCTGAAACCGCGATCCTGCTCGATCTGTCCGCCAACTTCGCCAACGTCATAGCGCTGCCGTTGCTGTTCGGCATCGGCGTTGCCTTCAGCATCTATTTCGTCGTGAACTGGCGTGCCGGGCGTCCCGGTCCCCTGCAGTCGAGCACGGCCCGCGCCGTGCTCTTCAGCGGCCTCACCACCTCGACCGCCTTCAGCAGCCTGTCGCTTTCGGCCCATCTCGGCACGGCCGCCATGGGCTGGCTGCTGACGATCGGCCTCGGCCACATCCTGTTGGCCTCGCTCCTGCTGCTCCCCGCCCTCATGGGGCCGGTGCCGGAGCGCCGCTAGGCGGCCGGCGTCAGCTGCCGGCCAGCTCCTCGTTCTTCTTCTTCAGCAGCGCGATCAGGCCGTCGACGCCCTGGGTGCGGATGATGCTGGAGAACTCATCGCGCCGGCGGGCCAGCTCGCTGATGGTGCCGTCGAGATAGACGTCGACGATCCGCCAGCCCTGCGACGTCTGGCGCAGCAGATAGTTGAGGGCCACGGGCTTGTCGTCCTTGAGCACGATGCGGGTCTCCACGACGGTGCCGAGGCCGGGCTGGGCGCGGTCGTCGCCGACCTCGAACTGCTCGCCGTCGTAGCCGGAGAACTCGCGGGCATAGGTGGAGACGGAGAAGCGGCGGAACAGGTCGACCAGCTGCTGGTGCTCGGCGTCGCTGAGCTTGGCCCAGCGCGTGCCGACGACGATGCGGGTCATCTGCTCGAGGTCGAAGGCCGCCTCCATGGCCGGCTGCAGGCGCTGATAGCGGCCCTCGAAGCCGAGCGGGCCGGCCTCCTTCATGGTGGCGAGCAGGGTGTCTTGAAAACCCGAAACGACGGCGCGCGGCGCCGCCTCCTGCGCGCGCAGGTCATGGGCGCCCAGCGCCGCCAGCATGAAAGCGAGAATCAAACAACGAAAGGACCGGTCGAGAGCGCGATTCGCCATCCCCGACCGGCCGCGCAGGACATCGAGCATGCGAGGCCTTTCTTGATCTACCAACGTTACGGGCGAGCGGCCCAAAAGGGCGAGAACGAGGGCTGTGGCCTCGCCTCCACACAGATGGGCTCATCGGCGACAGGATCAAGCCGCCGCCAACGCGGCGTTGTCGTACCCGATCCCAGATGAACCGTGGCTGAACGGCGGGCTCGCCGCTCCCGCCTTTACCTCAATAGCGGGATTACAGTATGTTGCAAGGGCTTTTTCAGCCGCCGGACCCGTAGCTCAGCTGGATAGAGCGCTGCCCTCCGAAGGCAGAGGTCGTGAGTTCGAATCTCGCCGGGTCCGCCATTTTGCTTCGCGCGCGCCGCGCTTCGCAGGATCGGCATCCTCATCGTTCAAAACGCGAAACAGCCCTCCGAAGCCTTGGCGAAGCCACTCCCGTGCGGAATATCCGGAACATCGCCGCCAGCATGCGCGTTAGTTCCAGATGGCCCAACGACTCGGCAACGTTCGCATTCTCGTGGTGGAAGACGAACCGATCGTGGCGCTTGATCTTGCGGATTTCCTGGCCAGCAATGGCGCGGTCGTTCTCGGGCCGGCAAGCAGCGTGGCCGCAGCCCGCCAAATCGTCGCTGGCTCGGACATCGATTGCGCAGTGCTGGACGTGAATCTCGGTCGTGAAAGCGCGGCGCCGCTGGTCCGAGAACTGAGTGAACTGAAGATTCCGTTCGTATTCATGACGGGATACGACGAAAAGGACATGTCACCCCTGTGGCGCAACCATCCGATGCTGCGCAAGCCCATGGACCCCGCCGAACTGATCGATGCACTGACCGATATTTGCCCCTCTCGCTGACCAAGCCCGAACGGACGGCATGGGCGAGCGGCTAGGGTGCCGCCGCCAAGGACTCGATCTGCCTCGTGTCGCATCTTTGGCCGAAGTGCCGCTGCGTGATTCGTGCCGCAGCAAGACGGCGCCGCGTCGAATCTGCTCTCGCGAGCGGGCCACACGTATCGCGCTTGGTGGGCCTCCCGGGGGAGGCTAGCCGCGCCTCCCCCATGCTGCACAGCCGATCAGAAGACCGCCGCGTCAGTTCGCCACCGCCTCGAGGTCCGCCGTCAACTGCGCCAGGTTGAAGCCCGGCGCGAACTGCGGGTTCTTCGCCTCCGGCGGCAGGATGGCATAGGCCTCGTCGACGCACTCGTCCCACCAGGCCCACGTCGCCTGCTGCGTGTTGCCCCAGGTCAGCACCGTCAGGCTGTTGGCGTCGTAGGCGACGGCGAAGACGGCGTGGCCGTCGTTCGTCAGCGGACCTGGAATCCAGGGCTTGCGGGCGTCGAACTCCTCGATGCAGTTCTGCTGCACCTGGAATCCCAGGTACACGCCGCCGAAGAGCTGGATGCTCTGCTTGATGTGGTCATGGTTCTTCGGATCGATGCTGACATAGGCCATGATCTCGTCACCGCCGACCTTGTGCTGGCGCCAGTAGTTCAGCACGTCGAGCTCCACCAGGCCGGTATCGGGACCGCCCGTCAGATGCTGGTAGAGCTTGATCACGGCCTGCTTGGTCATGATCTTCTTTTGCCCCACGATTCCGCGATAGACCGTCATCGCATGGGCCAGCCCGGCGATCGTGCAGTCGCCGAGCGTGTCGTTTCCATCCATGGGAAACAGCGCCGTCGGGTCCGACGTGTGCAGCTTGTCGTAGACGCGCGTGAGGACGTTGAAAGAGGCCGGCGGCGCCGGCAGCTTGGCCGCATAGGTGCGGAACCGCAGCGTGCGATAGTCGACCTTCGGCGGGTGTTTTCCAAATCGAAAACTTGCCATGATGTGAATACTCCCTTTCTCTCGATAAGAGCCGGCGCCTCCCCCTCATTCGGTCGGCTTGGAGACGTGACTGCGTGCCGCCTTCGCGCGGCGGCCGCTCGAAACAAAACGCTTCCTTCGGCCGATGAATCAGAAAAGGAAGCCCGGCCGCCCACAGTGAGCGCCCGCAGGCCGCCGTTCTTCTGTGACCCGCATCACAGCAACCGCCGCGAGCGTGCGACCGAACGCCGCACGGTGCACGAGGCGCAGCGCGGCGCGGACGGGTTGTCGGGTTATCTGATCGGCGACACGGCGGCGAGGCGCGCCGGGCGACGCTACTCCAGCGGCAGCCCCACATAGTTCTCCGCCAGCGCCCGCATCGCCGCCTCCGAGCCGGTGAGGTAGTCGAGCTCGGCGAGCTGGCGGCGGCGATCGAAGGGCGAGTCGTCGGGATGGCGGTGCAGCATGGTCGTCATCCACCAGGAGAAGCGCTGCGCCTTCCACACCCGGCCCAGGCAGCCGTCGGAATAGCCGTCCAGCAGCGCCATCGCCCCCGAGCGGTAGTAGGCCGCCAGCGCCCGCGCCAGCCGGTGCACGTCGGCGATCGCAAGGTTCATGCCCTTGGCGCCGGTCGGCGGCACGATGTGGGCGGCGTCGCCGGCCAGGAACAGGCGGCCGCAGCGCATGGGCTCGGCGACGAAGCTGCGCATGGGCGTGACACCCTTCTGCAGCACCGGTCCTTCCGGCACGCGGAAGCTGCCGCCCGTGGCCGCGCGCCGTTGCAGCTCCTCCCAGACGCGCGCGTCGGGCCAGTCGGCGACGTCGTCCTCGGGCCCGCACTGCACGTAGAGCCGCGCCAGCGTCGGCGAGCGCATGGAGAGGAGCGCGAAGCCGCGCTCGTGGTGGGCATAGATCAGTTCCGCCGCGGCCGGCGGCGCCTCGGCCAGGATGCCCATCCACGCGAAGGGGTAGCTGCGCTCGTAGATCGTGAGCCGGCCGGCGGGAATGCTCGGGCGGCAGATGCCGTGGAAGCCGTCGCAGCCGGCGATGAAGTCGCAGGCGATCTCGTAGACCTCGCCGCCGCGCCGGCAGCGGATGAGCGGGCAGTCCCCTTCGAACCCCTCGATCGCAGCATCGGAGACCTCGAAATGCAGCGGCCGGCCCTCCGCAAGATGCGCGGCGATGAGGTCCTTCACCACCTCGTGCTGGCCGTAGACGGTGATCGCCTTGCCCGTGAGCGCGCGGAAATCGATGCGGTGGCCGCCGCCGCCGAAGCGGATCTGGATGCCTTCATGAAGCAGCCCTTCGCGCCGGAGGCGCACGCCGACGCCGGCCTCGGTCAGCAGATCGCAGGTGCCCTGCTCCAGCACGCCGGCGCGGATGCGGCTCTCGACATAGGCCCGGCTGCGGCTCTCCAGCACGATCGAATCGATGCCGGCGCGGGCCAGCAGGCAGGAGAGAAACAGGCCGGCCGGCCCGGCGCCGACGATGCCGACCTGGGTGCGCTGCCTCACGCCGGCGCTCGCCGCGGTGGCGACGGCCGGTCTGCGCTTCGCCCGATTCGCCTTGCCCTTGCCAATCTGCTAATACCGGTTGCCGCGGCGCCATACGAGCTTAGGCCCGCGAAGGTTTGGAGGCAAACCAATTGCCGAAGCGACCGGCCCGCAAGGCTGAGCGCGGCCGTGTGCGGCCCGCGACGGGTAACAGCCCCAAGGGCAACGGCCCCAAGGGCAACGGCAACATCCGGCTCGGCGTCCTCGCCGACTTCATCGGCTTTCACCTGCTGCTCGCCCAGAACGCCTCCTTCCGTGCCTTCGCCAGGCACGCCGGGCAGAGCGATCTAAAGCCCGGCCGCTTCGGCGCGATGATGGTGATCCACAATAATCCCGGCATCACGCAGGCGGCGCTCGGCCGCGCCATCGCGCGCGACAAGTCGACCGTGACGCCGCTCGTCCAGGAGCTGCACCGCCACGACTTCATTCACCGCCGCCCGTCGGCCGTCGACCGCCGCAGCATCACCCTGACGCT
>Ga0335085_10016797_pt1 | contig 10560 bp, 9 predicted proteins | sample Lox_Sample_45_FD_206712 | JGI IMG/M metagenome (GOLD analysis project Ga0335085, IMG submission 206712) | Soil microbial communities from Loxahatchee National Wildlife Refuge, Florida, United States - Lox_Sample_4.5 | ecosystem: Environmental > Terrestrial > Soil > Wetlands | place: USA: Florida...
CAACGCATCGACGATCCCGATTGGCTTTTCGTCGCACCCAGGGAGCAGGACGTCGACGCGTTGCTGCAGCGTTTCGGTCTTGCGGTCCAGCGAACGCCATCCGGCTTCGATCACCTGATCCAGTCCTCGATCGTCGACCCGCGCGGTGTCATCGTGCAACAGGTATACGGCGACAGCTTCGCACTGCCGATGCTGATCAATCCGCTCAAGCAGGCGCTGACAGGTCAGGCGACCGGGACGCCTTCGGTTCAAGACATCTGGACCAAGGTGCGGCTCTATTGCACGGTCTATGACCCGTACACGGGCAGGTACAAACTGGATTACTCGTTGTTCTTCGAACTGTTCGCGGGAGTCACGACGCTCGGTGCGATAGGCTGGTTTCTCGTGCGCAGTCTGCACCGGACCTGAGTTGCGGCATGGGTGAACGAGAGGACGTCCTGCCGCGAACCCCAGCATTCCTGCTGCTGAGCCTCTGCCTCATCGTGGCGAGTCCGGTCGGAGCGCAGGACACAAATAACAAGACAGCCCCAACGAGTGCCGGGAAGCGTGTCGAAGTGACCAACGCGATGCGTGGCGCCGGTGTCGTCTCCAGCGGGACGCCCTTGCCGCCGGTGCCGCCACTTTCCGGCAGCCGCAGGAATCCGGTCGCATCGTGGGGCAAGCCGTTGCCGTATCCGATCGTCATCGCCGACCGGCGCAACAACCGCCTCATCGAAATCACGCCCGACAAGCGCATCGTGTGGGAAATGCCCTCGCCCGATCTGTCGTACTACCGCGGCAACGAAGACGTCAACTTCGCCGAGGACGGCCGGCTGCTTGCGGTGAGCGAGGAAGACAACTACGACCTCCATATCGTCGACTACGAACGCCGTGTCGTGACGTGGACCTACGGTGTGCCTGACCACCGCGGAAATGCGGCACCGCTGCTCGACTATCCCGACGACGCGCACCTGCTTGCGGACGGCCGGTTCCTCACCGCCGACATTCGCAACTGCCGTGTGCTGATCATCGATACGGCGACCAACACCGTCGAGACCGAATGGGGCAAGCCCGGCGATCCGAAGAACTGCCGGCACGACCCGCCCCGTTACCTCGCATATCCAAACGGCGCGACACCGATGGCAGGCGGTGACATCCTGGTGAGCGAGATCCGCGACGCATGGATTTCGCGTATCACGCGCGCCGGCGAAGTCGTCTGGAGCGTGCGCGCGCCGAACGTCCGCTACCCGTCGGACGCGTTTCCGACTGTCGACGGGAAGCACGTCATCGTCGCCGATTTCTGGAAACCGGGTCGCGTCGTCATCTTCGATCCGGCTACGCGCAAGGTGTTGTGGCGCTACGAAGTCGGACACGGTCCCAATGCGCTCGACCACCCGTCGCTGGCGCGTGAGTTGCCGGACACGGGCGACGTGCTGGTGGTCGACGACCTGCGCAATCGCGTCGTAGTGATCGACCGCAAGACCAAGCAGATCATCTGGCAGTACGGTGTCACCGACACGCCCGGCCACGCGCCGGGCTATCTCTTCTATCCGGACGGACTCGACCTCGACGTGTTCCGCCACTGGCGCAGCGCGTCCCAAGCCAGGTAGGCGTCGCGGTACCTCTCGACGTCGAGAACTCCCCTACGACTCTGTGGAGCGATCTGCATGCGACTGCTGCTCGTCAACCCGCGCTTCCGCGAGAGCTTCTGGAGCTTTCGCTTCGCGATGTCCGAAATCGTCCCGGGCAGGCGAACCCTCAACCCGCCACTCGGACTCGCCACGCTGGCGGCTCTGTGTCCGCCGCGTTGGGAGGTGACGATCGTCGACGAGAACGTGGAGCCCCTGCCACACGATCCGGCCGTCGACCTCGTCGGCATATGCGGGATGGGCGTTCAGTTCCCGCGCCAGCGCGAGTTGCTGACCTTTTATCGGAGTCGTGGTTATTTCGTCGTGGCGGGCGGCAGCCACGCCTCGTTGTGCCCCGAGAAATACGCCGAACTCGCCGACGCCACGGTCGCCGGCGAGGCGGAGTCCATCTGGCCCGAGTTCTGCCGCGACTTCGAAGCCGGTGTGCCGCGCAGCCTCTATCGCGAAACGGGGACGGTGGCGCTCACCGATTCGCCGACGCCGCGCTTCGATCTGCTCAAGCTCGACCGGTACAACACGGCGAGCATGCAGTTCTCGCGCGGCTGTCCCTATCGCTGCGACTTCTGCGACATCATCGTCATGTTCGGCCGGCGGCCGCGCACCAAGTCGCTGCAGCAGATCGAGCACGAACTGGATGCCCTGCGCGCGCAGGGCGCTCGCCAGGTCTTTTTCGTCGATGACAACCTGATCGGCAACCGCCCGCAAGCGAAGGCATTGCTGCGTTTTCTCGCCGAGTATCAAACGCGCCATCGCTACCGCTTCGGATTCGGCACCGAAGCTTCGATCAATCTTGCGCGCGATGCCGAGCTGATGCAGCTCATGCGCTCGGCCCACTTCGGCTGGGTCTTCGTCGGCATCGAGACGCCCGACGAAGCCACGCTGAAGTCGAGCGGAAAGATGCAAAACGTCGGAACCGATTTGCTCGGTTCCCTGCGCACCATCTATGCGCATGGAATCGACGTGCTGGCTGGATTCATCGTCGGCTTCGACAACGACACGCCGGAGACTTTTGAGCGGCAGCGCCGTTTCATCATCGCCTCGGGCATCCAGGCAGCGATGATCGGCCTGCTCACGGCACTGCCACGCACGCCGCTGTACGAGCGCCTGCGGCTGGAGGGCCGTCTGATCGATCGCGCCGACGATACCGACAACACCCGGCTGGGTACCAATGTCGTGCCGAAGTCCATGAGCTATGCGGCGATGATTGCCGCGTACCGCCGGTTGTACGAGCAACTGGTGACGGACCAGGCGATCGCCCAGCGCATCCGCAACAAGCTGCGCTGGTTGCGCGCACCGGTCTATCGCAGCGAGTACACGCCGCTCGAGCGGCTGCGTATCGTCGTGCGGCTCATCACCCGCGGAATCCTCCCGGGCGGACCGCGACGGTGGGCGGCGTTTGCGCGCACTCTTCCCATCTTTTCGCCGCACAAACTGCCAGTCGTGATCTCCGACTGGATCACCGGGCTTTCGATGCGGTCCTACGTCTCGCGGCATTTTGCGCAAGCTGCCGTCGACCGCGCGGTGCTCGAGCGCCACATGCGCTCACTGCGTCGGGTGATCGATCCCTACCTGCATGCGAGAGCGGCCGCGTTCGCACGCGAGCCAGGCGGGCTCCGCTTCGTTGTCGCGCTTACCGGGCATCTGGACCTGCAGTTCTTTGCCCGCATGGCGCGGCGTCTGGATGGATTGTTGCGGAACACGCCTTCCACGCTCGTGCTGCGGGTCGAGCACCTGCACGGCCAGCATGTACGGCCTCTGCAGCAGCTGCTCTGCCGGCTGTCGCCGCATGGCGATCGGGTGCAAGTGTTCCTGCACGAGACACTGCGCGCGCTCGTGCCGGTCGACTCCTCCGTCTTCAGCGTGGCGATGACCGCCGAACGCCTGTAGACCCCGCGGGCCGCACCCTGCTGCGTGGTCAGACGGTCGCAGGGATCGCAGCGCCGATGTCTCGTTCTGCGCGTTTGGCTTGCGGATCGAACCAGGCCAGCTCGTCGTGCAAGGCGACGACAGATCCGACTACGATCAGCGCAGGCGCCTTCACCACGCGCGCCGCTGCCATCGCGGGCAGCGTGAGCAGCGTCGCCGTTATCACCCGCTGCTGCGCGCACGTCGCCTGTTCGACGACCGCAGCAGGCGTGTCGGCGCGCAGTCCGTGTGCGATCAACTGCTGGCAGATGCGCGGCAACGCGCCGATGCCCATGTAGAACACCACCGTCTGTCGCGGCCGCGCAAGTGCAGCCCAGTCGGGATCACCGCCGGGCACCTTGCTGTGGCCGGCCACGAATACCACGCTTGCCGCGTGATCCCGATGCGTGAGCGGTATGCCGGTGTAGGCGCTCATCCCCTGCGCCGCGGTGATGCCGGGAATCACCTCGAACGGGATACGCGCTCGCGCGAGCGCCTGCACCTCTTCGCCGCCGCGTCCGAAAACGTAGGGATCGCCGCCTTTCAGCCGCACCACGGGCTTTCCCGTGCCCGCGATCCGCACCAGCAACTCGATGATCTTCTCCTGCTCGAGCGTGTGGTGCTTGTCCTGCTTGCCGACGTAGATGCGCTCCGCGCGGGGACTGACCAGCGCCAGTACGCTGTCGCTGACGAGATGGTCGTACAGCACCACCTGTGCCGCTTGCAGCACCTTGACCGCGCGCACCGTCAGCAGATCCGGATCACCCGGACCGGCGCCCACCAGCGTCACCAGTCCCGGCGGTTGCACGCGATGCACCGCGCCCGTGATCACCGGGTCGTACTTGGCTTCCATCGAGAAATTCTTCCGCGCCTTGACCAGCGGCATTGTTGCCGCGCAATTGGCGCGTGACTTTGAACCAGGTCAAAGTATTCGCGGCCGGCTCGCTCCACTATTCGCCGGGTTGCATGCATCAGATCGCCCGTCAGGAGCCCACATGTCGAAGTTCTGCCCGAGCCGTACGAAGGTGACGCGCGCGTTGCACGCGATGCCGGTTGCGCTGTCCGTCCTCCTCGCCAGCGCCCCGCTGCATGCGCAGGAGGCCACCAAGCATTCGACGCAGCCGGAAATCAACTACCAGGCCGGTTCGTCGCCGCTCGCCACCGAGCCCATGTACCAGAGTTCCAATCCGAAGGCGCCGCCGATGACGCAGGCGGAGTTCGATACCGGGCGCCAGATCTACTTCCAGCGCTGCGCGGGCTGCCACGGCGTGCTGCGCAAGGGCGCCACCGGCAAGCCGCTCACGCCCGACATCACGCTCGGCAAGGGCACCGACTACCTGAAGGTGTTCATCTCTTACGGCTCGCCCGCCGGCATGCCCAACTGGCTGACGTCGGGCGAACTGAACGAGAAGCAGGTCGACGTGATGGCGCGCTACATCCAGCAAGACCCTCCGCAGCCGCCCGAATTCGGGATGGAGCAGATGAAGGCAACCTGGAAGGTGCTGGTCGAACCGGCGCAGCGGCCGAAGAAGAAGATGAACAACTACAACATCGAGAACATCTTCTCGACCACGCTGCGCGATGCCGGTGAGGTGGCGCTGATCGACGGCGACAGCAAGAAGATCATCAACGTCATCAAGACGGGCTATGCAGTGCACATCTCGAGGATGTCGGCGTCGGGCCGCTATCTGTTCGTGATCGGGCGCGACGCGAAGATCAACATGATCGACCTCTGGATGGAGAAGCCCGACAACGTGGCCGAGATCCGCATCGGCCTCGAGGCGCGCTCGGTCGACACCTCGAAGTACAAGGGCTACGAGGACCGCTACGCCATCGCCGGCTCGTACTGGCCGCCGCAGTACGTGATCATGAAGGGCGACACGCTCGAGCCGCTGAAGATCGTCTCCACCCGCGGCATGACGGTCGACACCCAGGAGTACCACCCCGAGCCGCGCGTGGCCGCGATCGTCGCCTCGCACTTCAAGCCGGAGTTCGTGGTCAACGTCAAGGAGACCGGCAAGATCCTGATGGTCAACTACGAAGACCTCAAGAACCTGAAAGTCACCGAGATCCCCGCGGCGCGCTTCCTCCACGACGGCGGCTGGGACTCGACGCACCGCTACGTGCTGATGGCGGCCAACCAGTCGAACAAGGTCGGCGTGGTCGACGCCAAGGAGGGCGCGCTGGCGGCGATCGTCGACGTCGACAAGATCCCGCATCCGGGTCGCGGCGCCAACTTCGTGCACCCGACGTGCGGGCCGGTGTGGGCCACGGGCCACCTCGGCAGCGAAAAGATCTCGCTCATCGGCACCGATCCCGAGCACCACAAGGCGTACGCCTGGAAGGTGTGCGAGACCCTCGACGGCCAGGGCGGTGGCAACCTCTTCATCAAGACGCACCCGAAGTCGACCCACCTGTACGTCGACACGCCACTGAATCCGGACGCGAAGATCAGCCAGTCGGTTGCCGTCTTCGATATCAAGAACCTCAAGGCCAAGCCGACGATCCTGCCCATCGCCGAATGGACCGGCATGAAGGACGGCGGCGCAATGCGCGTGGTGCAACCGGAGTTCAACAAGGCGGGCGACGAGGTCTGGTTCGCGGTCTGGTCGGCCAAGGACAAGGAAAGCGCGCTCGTCGTCGTGGACGATAAGACGCTGAAGCTGAAGACCGTGATCAAGGATGCGCGGCTCATTACGCCGACCGGCCACTTCAACGTCTACAACACCCAGCACGACATCTACTAGTGGAACTGTCACAACCGAATCGGACGACAGTTCATGGCGACCTTGTCATCCCGAGGAGCGCACGCGACGAGGGATCTCGACTACTCGCAATACCGAGATTCCTCGCCGTCGGCTCGGAATGACATGCTGGAGCCATTCCGCGGAGAGAATCGGCGCACTACTTCCCATTCAGGCGTCGCGCGTCAGCAGGAAAGGCCACCGTGAAACTGATGCACCGGTTAACGGCGGCAATCGGGGCGCGGCGCGCGTGGATGTGTTTTCCCTTGCTCACGCTCGCGGCAACGGCAGCCATGGGAGGCGACGCCTTCGCCCCGTCTCCCCAGCGCGAGCAGAAACTCGTCCGCATGGTGCGCCAGGACTGCGGTTCATGCCACGGTCTTCAGCTCACGGGCGGCCTCGGCCCGGCGTTGACGCCTGCCGCACTACGCGCCTGGTCCGCGGACAACCTCGCCGCGACGATCCTGCACGGCCGGCCTGGCACACCGATGCCACCCTGGAGCACCCTCGTTTCGGCCGACGAAGCCGAATGGATCGCACGCCGCCTACTCGAAGGTTTTCCGCAGGAAGGAACGGTCGTGCGATGAATGCGTTGCGTTTGCTTGTCATCGTCACCGCGCTCGTCTTGTCGGGTTGTGCATCGAGCCCGCCGGCCGGAACCGGCGATCTTGGCGTCGTGATCGAGCGCGCCAACGGCACAGTCGCGGTCATCAACACCACCGATCGCCGCATCGTCGGTGAAGTGGCAGGCCTGGGAGATCTCTCGCACGCCTCGGTCGTCTTTTCGCGCGACGGGCTGTTCGCGTATGTCTTCGGGCGCGACGGCGCGCTCAGCAAGGTGAACGTGCTCACGCGCCGGATCGAGATACGCACACAGCAGGCGGGCAACAGCATCGGCGGCGCCATCTCCCAGGATGGCCGCTACGTCGCCGCGCAAAACTATGTGCCGGGCGGCGTGAAGATCTTCGACGCGCGCACGCTGGCACTCGTTGCCGACGTGCCGGCGGTCGTCGACGGCAAGCCGTCACGGGTTGTCGGCCTGGCCGATGTACCCGGCGGGCGGTTCGTGTTCTCGCTCTTCGACGCGGGTCAAATCTGGCTCGTCGACATGCAAGCCGGTCCTGATCCCGCGCACCCGAAGGTCACGCGTTTCCCGGATGCCGGCAAACAGCCGTACGATGGCCTCGTCACGCCGAACGGTCGTTACTACGTCGCCGGCCTTTTTGGCGAAGACGGCCTTGCGTTGATCGATCTCTGGGACGAAACGCCCAGCGTGCGCAAGGTGCTGTCGGGCTACGGCCGCGGCGAAGCCCCGCTGCCCGTGTTCAAGATGCCGCACCTGCGCGGGTGGGCGATCGCCGGCCGGTACGCATACCTGCCGGCCGTCGGTCGCCATGAAGTGCTGGTGGTCGACACCGAAACCTGGAGCGAAGTCGATCGAATCGCGGTCGCCGGCCAGCCGGTGTTCGTGATTGCGCGTCCCGACGGCCGCCAGGTCTGGGTCAACTTCGCGGTGCCCGACTATGACCGGGTACAGGTGATCGACACGGTGTGCCACCAGGTGGTGCGCACGCTCGAACCGGGCGCCGCGGTGCTGCACATGGAGTTCACGCCGCGCGGCGAGGCGGTCTGGATCTCCTCGCGCGATGCACATCGCGTCAGCGTGTTCGATACCGAGCATTTCGCGACGCTGGGCGTGCTCGATCTGCCGTCTCCCAGCGGCGTCTTTTTCACCGCGCGCGCGGCGCGCATCGGCTTCTAGATGCAAGCGCTGCCAGTCTCCGCTCCCCTCCTGCTCGGTCCCGGCGAACTGAGCTTCGCGCTGCTCAACGACTGGCAGCGCAACTTTCCGCTGCAGCCGGAGCCGTTCGATCACATCGGCGCCCGCTACGGCGTGAGCGGCGACCAGGTGATCCGCGCGCTGCAGTTACTGCACGCAGAAGGCGCAGTCAGCCGCGTCGGCGCCGTCTTCAACATCGGTGCGGGAGGCCACGGCCTGCTCTGTGCGATATCGGTGCCGCCCGCTGATTTGATGCATGTGGCGGCCTGCGTCTCGGGTCAGCCCGAGGTCACTCACAACTACGAGCGCGACCATCGCCTGAATCTCTGGTTCGTCGCCACGAGCGGCAGCGCACAGCGTGCTGTCGACGTCGCCGACCGGATCGCCGTCGAAACCGGTATCGAGGTGTTGCGCCTGCCGATGCGACGCGCATTCCATATCGACCTTGGTTTCGACCTGTGCGATGGTTCCAACACGACGCGCGTGCCGATGTCGGCGCCCGAGGAGATTCCGCTGCACTACCGCCGCCTTGCCGCGCGACTCGAGCAAGGACTGCCGCTCACGCACCGGCCGTTCGAACTGCTGGCACGCAGCTGTGAAATGCGCGAAAGCGAAGTGCTGCGCGTGCTGCAGACGTGGTGCCACAACGGCACGTTGCGCCGCTTCGGCGTGATCGTCCGCCACCACGAGATGGGGTGGACCCAGAACGCGATGACGGTGTTTGCTGTGCCTGAAAAAGATATCGAACGGCGCGGCAACGCGCTCTGCGTTCACCCCGGCATCACGCTCTGCTACCAGCGCGAACCCTGCGTGAGTTGGCGGTACAACCTCTATTGCATGGTCCATGGCCGCTCGCGCAGCGATGTGGAGGCGATCGTCGCCGCCGCGGCCCGCCGCGCCGGCCTGGCAGGCGTCCCCCACGAAATCCTGTTCGGTGCGCGTCGCTTCAAGCAGACCGGCAGCCGGTATTTCGCCGAGGCGCTCGGATGAACGCGGTAGAGATCAAGGAAGAACGAGCGGCGGCATGCGCCAGCGAGACGGCGCAACGGTTCGATGCCGCCGACCTGCGGTTGCTCGAGCGGCTGCACGGCGACTTCCCGCTCACCGATGCGCCATTCGCGGATGTCGGGGCGGAGTTGGGTCTCGACGAGGCGGACGTCATCGATCGGTTGCAGCGGATGCTCGACGAGGGACTGTTGACGCGCTTCGGCCCGCTGTTCCAGATCGAACGCGCCGGCGGCTGCTTCGTGCTCGCGGCGATGGACGTCCCGGCCGAGCGCTTCGATGCAGTTGCCGCGCAGGTGAATGCTTTTTCCGAAGTCGCGCACAACTACGAGCGCGAACACCGGCTCAACATGTGGTTCGTGATCGCGGCCGAATCGCAGGCGGCGGCCGAGGACGTCCGCCAGCGCATCGAAGCCGACACTGGCCTGAAGGTGATCGCGCTGCCTAAGGAGCATGAGTACTACCTCGAACTGCGGCTGCCGCTCGTGCCATGAACCTGACTCCCTTCGACCGCTCGCTGGTGGCTGCAACGCAGGCGGGCTTGCCGCTCGAACCGCACCCGTACGAGGCGATCGGTGCCCGGATCGGCGTCAGCGGCGCGGCGGTCCGCGAGCGGCTCGCCGGCATGCTGAACGAAGGCCTGATCCGCCGCATCGGCGCCGTGCCGAACCACTACCGTCTCGGGTTCACCGCCAACGGCATGACGGTCTGGGACGTCGACGACGACCGGGTCGACGCGCTCGGCGCCAAGGTCGGTGCGCTGCCATTCGTCTCCCACTGCTATCGGCGGCCGCGCGTCTTGCCGGCGTGGCGCTACAACCTGTTTGCGATGGTGCACGGGCGCTCGCGTTCCGACGTCGAGTGCTATGCGCAGCAGATCCACTGCCTGCTCGCCGACAGCGCGCGGGCGGCCGACATCCTCTACAGCACGCGCATCCTCAAGAAGACCGGGCCGCGTCTGCGCTCTGGAGATTGACCATGTTTCGCATTTCGCAGTTCATGCGCAGCCTGGCGCAAGCCGAGGCGACCGGCATATACCCGGCGCGCCGCGCGGGTGCTCCGGCGGGACCGGTCGTGATCTGGAACCTGATCCGGCGCTGCAATCTCACCTGCAAGCACTGCTATTCGATTTCCGCCGACCACGACTACGCGGGCGAACTGTCGACGGCCGAGGTCTACGGGGTGATGGACGATTTGAAGCGCTTCCACGTTCCTGTGCTGATCCTCTCGGGGGGCGAGCCCTTGCTGCGCCCTGACCTGTTCGCCATCGCCGAGCGTGCAAAGAGCATGCGTTTCTACGTCGGGCTCTCGACCAATGGCACGCTGATCGATGCGCCGCTTGCCGATCGCGTCGCCGCAACCGGCTTCGACTACGTGGGCATTTCACTCGACGGTATCGGCGCAACGCATGATCATTTCCGGCGGCTGACGGGTGCATTCAAGCGCAGCCTCGGTGCCGTTCGGCACCTGCGCCAGCGCGCGGTAAAGGTCGGGTTGC
>Ga0335085_10016798_pt1 | contig 10558 bp, 7 predicted proteins | sample Lox_Sample_45_FD_206712 | JGI IMG/M metagenome (GOLD analysis project Ga0335085, IMG submission 206712) | Soil microbial communities from Loxahatchee National Wildlife Refuge, Florida, United States - Lox_Sample_4.5 | ecosystem: Environmental > Terrestrial > Soil > Wetlands | place: USA: Florida...
GTTCACCGAGGGCCTTCGTCTGGTAATAACCGCTCGGAACCGGTGCAAAAGGCGTCAGCTTGGCGCGCATCCACGCCTGGCGGACCCAGGCGCGAACCGGGCGGCTGGCCACCGCCACGCAGTCAACGCCGTTCCATCCCGTGCCAGTACGCTCGAGACAAAACCGGATGGCTTCGCGCGGAATTCCCGCGGCGGTGCGCCGCCGAACCAGTTTGCTCTCTTCGATCGCGGCGAGTATGCCGTTATCGGAAAGGAGAGCAGCAGCGGAGTCATGAGCGAGCCCGGACAGGCCCAAAATGTTCACAGGCATCCCCTGTTCTGGCAAATACTGCGGCAGACGCGCGCGGATTCATTCTGCGCGTGCGAGCCGTGGGCGTCTATCCCGCCGGCGGGCTCAGCCGCGATTCTTGGGAAGGATCGAACCGCCGGAAAGCAGCCCGCGAAGAGCAAGCAATAGAATGCGCGGCTGGCTCATGGCAATGTGCCAGAGAACGCTCGCGGCTTCGTCGCGGGTGTACTGGCTGAGACAATGCCGCGTCGAGGCGTCCATGAGATCGACCAGGCGGCAGTAGTCCGCCTGCTTGAATTGGTGAATCGTTTTTCGAATCAACAAGTGCAGATCGAGCTCGCGGCGCAAAGAACGCAGTTCACGGCTCTCTCCGCCGTTCAAGATCGCTTCGCTCACGCCAATGGCGCCCCGGAATCCGGTGACAATTCCGCCAACCGTCGTGACCTTTACTTGTCCGGCGGCGTCGCCGACCAGAAACACGCGTCCCGCGCCGACGCGGCGCTCGACCGGAGTCCAGCGGTCATACACTGGGATTCGCGCACCCTGGTATCCAAGCGGCGTGAACCCGCGCTTCTCCATGAAGCGATCGAGGCAGCGGCGCGTTTCCTGGCCATCTTCGCCGATCAAGCCCAATACCGCGCGCTCTTCCGATTCCGGGATGAGCCAGTAGAAATACGGCGTGTCATCCGGCACGAACCAGACACGAACCGTATCAGGTCGCATATCCGAAGGCACGCGAACAATGGCTTGCACGAGGGGAACCGTAGGTTGGCGCGGCCATCCAGAGGTCTGCGCGACGCGCGAAAGCGCACCATCGGCGCCGACGACCACGTCCGCGTGAAGCTCTTCGGTGCGGGCCGCGTGCGTGCGCTCAACGTGGACGCGCAGTCCGTTTCCGTTGCTCTGCAGGTCCACGAACCGATTGCCGAAAGAAACTCTTGCACCGTGGCTTTGCGCCTCGTCGGCAAGGCCGCGGATCAGCCGGGACCGTTCGATGATCAGGTCCGGACGCTCCAAGAGAACATGAGCGGCGCGGCCGTCGGTGAACAATTCGAATTTGCGGATCTCGTTGACAACAGCGCGATCGCTGATTTCGCCCAGCAACGTGCGCATGTGGCTCGTCACGATCAGCGTCCGCGGCGTGGGGTCAAGCTGGTCGGCCCGCTCGAGGACTTCCACGCCGCAGCCTGCGCGAGCCAAGAGCGATGCTGTAAAAAAGCCGGAAGCCGAGCCTCCGATCACCGCGACCTGTGTTCCGGATTTCGCGGCTTCTCCTGGTTTGATTCCTCGGTGCAGGGTGACCTTCCCGCGCTTCAAGATCCCGCCGCGCGCGAATAGCGCATCGACGAGGAAGCGCTTCCATTTTCAAATTTGCAGACGCAATGCGGGAGCTAAAATCTCAGGACGGCCACCAACCCGCATCACAACGTGAAGGGAGCACTCCAATCCACCCGCAAACACAGCCATCCCCTCAGAAACCTCCAACATCGACAAAGCAGTATAGCCAAACCGTGACATTAGGCAAAGCAGAAGGCTGTGCGTATCGAAAGAAACTCATCTGTTCCAAGTTGAACTATCAGGTCCAAGACCAACCATTATGGTGAAGCAACCAAACGTCTAGCCGGTCGTATTTCCCTTGCGGGTTTGGCGTTCGTAGGGGGCAAGCTCGAGCAGGCTGACAGCGATTACCACGCCCAGGGCCGCGACTCCCGCTACCGTGACGGCAGCGTGAGCAGGCAGGTGGCTGATTGCCAACGCCAGCAAGCCAAAAATGGCGCCGAGCGAATACATCAGGAGGACCGCGCTTCGCTGGCTCGCAAAAAGATTGGCGAGGCGATGGGCGGTGTGATCCTTCCCCGGAGTCGTGAAAGGAATGAAGCCGCGCCGCGACCGGGAAACCGAAATCAACGTCGTATCGAAGATTGTCGCGCCAAGGATGAAAACGGGAACGAGCCACGCGGTGTTGTGATCGCCGGAGATCACGGGGCGCAGTTTGAGAGCTAGCGTCGCCATCAGAAACCCAAGAAACATAGCGCCACCATCACCCATAAAGATCTTCGCGGGCTTGAAATTCCAGCGCAGGAATCCCGCGGCGGCCCCGAGAACCGCAGCCGCCATGGTGCTGACGAGAAGCTGTCCGCTTTCAAGGGCAAAGATGGCGAAGAAGAGTGACGCCATCGCGGCGACGCCGGCGCACAAACCATCCATGTGGTCCAAAATGCTGAAGGAAGCGGTGACGCCAACGACCCAAACGAGCGTCAGCGCCGTATCCGCCCAGATTCCCATGGCGCCGGGCCAAAGGTTCGAAAAGACCTGCGCGCGAATCCCGGAGACGAGCAGGATGATCGCCGCAGCCGGCATCGCGCCAAACAATTTGATCTGATGATGGAGCAGACCTCGATCGTCCAGAATACCGACAACGGCGACGAGCGTCGCGCCTGCATAGACGGCAATCACTTGCGTCAGCGCGGGTCCATCCAGCGAGACGAGCAGAGCAATGAGCACGCCCAAATAAATGGCCAGGCCGCCGAGGAGCGGCATCGGCTGAACGTGCACCTTACGCGGGCCCGGATGATCCACCATCCCGACGCGAAGGGCCAGCTGTCGCACCGGAACCGTAAGCCCCATGGAAGCAATCAGAGCAACGGCAAACGCAATCAGGCTGTCATTCATGAAAGCACCGGATTTAGCGCTCGGTTAGCATTCTCTTGAAGATGGCCTCGACATGCGCACGATCTCTATCTTTGTAATACCATTCGATAGTACGCTTCAAGCCTTCGCGGAACGGAACCTTTGGCTCCCACCCCAGGAGCTTTCTTGCTAGCGAATTGTCGGCGACCCGGTTGAGCGGGCCCGTCGGCATGTTGGGCAGCAGCTTGATCTGGGCCTCATGTCCGGTAAACTCCATGACCATCTTCACCGCGTCAATCACTTTGACGCGTTCCATTGTGCCGAGGTTGACCGCCGCACCGTCGTCGATTTTTTCGCCGGCCAGAATCGTACCGGACACGATGTCATCAATGTAGGTCCAATTGCGAATTTGCGTGCCATCGCCCCATACCTCAAACGGATCCTGCTTCAGGAACGCTCGTGCAATCATGGCGATGACGGCGTGATTTTCCACACCGCGCGGGCCGTACACAGTGAAGTAACGGCACGAAGCCGCTTTCAATCCGTGTTCCTTGTAATACGCCTGCAAGGTAAATTCAGCCATCAGTTTGGCCCAGCCGTACGTGTTGTCGGCATCATTGGGACCTTTGGTCAGGTCCTCGGTCAGGAAGAGTTCCTTGTTCACGTCGGATTGGAGAAAATTGGGATAGACGCAGCCCGACGAAGCGAAAACGACCTTCGTCACCTTGGCCTTCAGCGCTTCCCAAAAAATCAAGCCGTCGAGAAAAAAGTTCGACGCCGGGCCGGCCTGATGCAAGTCCACGTAGCCGCGCCCGCCGTGATCCGCGGCGAGATGAAATACCGTGTGGACTCCCTGCACGGCAGCGCGGGCAATACCCGGGTCGCGCATATCGGCGCGCACGAATTCGATGTTCCCTTTGGCAATGTGACCTGCGATGTTGCCGAGATGACCACTCGTGAGATCGTCGACGACGCGAACCTTCGCCCCGCGTTCTATGAGTTGATCCGCCAGTGTCGAGCCAATGAAAGATGCTCCTCCCGTCACGAGAACTGTTTTTCCCGTCCACATTGTTTCCGCCTGCTTCATTCGCGAACAACCTCCTCAAGCGTTTCCATGAAAATTTTAAACTGCAACACTCTATCATAAGAAAAAGCGATCTCCCGGGCGCGCTGCGCCATGTTTTGCAGGTGTTCCGCGCCATGCAACACCCCTCGAATGGCCTCGGCAACGCTATTCGGATCATCCGGATTCGCTGCGATACCGCAACCGGTCCGCCGAATAATTCGCACGACGTCGGTTTCCTCCGGGGCGATTCCCAGAATGGGCCGGCCGGCCGCGAGCGTGGGATACAATTTGCTGGGAACCACAACGCCCTCCAGCCCGCGCTTGACCGTAATGACGTGCAGGTCGCCGGAAGAGAGCACGAGCGGCACTTCACTCGCCGGGCGAAACGGCAGAAAGCGAACTGCGCCGCATTCGTTTGCCATGGCGCGCACTTGGGGCTTCATCGCGCCCTCCCCGACAAATACGAGGCCCACCCCCTCACTCTCCAGCATTCGCACTGCCGTAATGAGCGTCTGCCACGCTCCATAGAAGCCCAAATTCCCGGCGTGTACCAAAACGAAACGGAAATCGCCGCGAATTTCTCGCGCCACTGGATTGTCCGGCGAGGGCAGAGTCTCCGGAATATGAATTCCATCGCGTGAGATCACCACGCGAGAGGGATCGACTCCCTTGGCGACGATGCGATCGCGCATGTCTTCGCCTAACACAATGACGCGAGCAGCGTGGTGCAGTGCCCAGCGATGCATCGCTTCCCAGCGCGCTGTAAGACTTCCGGGACGGACGATGGAGCCGCCGACCGCCATGTCGGGATAGAGGTCGCGGATGTTATACACGAACGGACGGCCCGACAGACGAGCGACGAATGCTCCTGCGATGCCTTCGATGGGAGGGTCCGTCATAGCTAGCACAAGGTCGGAACGAATGGACAGTGCTCTCGGTACCGCGAGCGAAAGGTAGGTCAGATAATTCGATACGCGGCGCCGCATTTCAAAGCGAGGATAGGCGGTCGAACCCACGCGCTCGACGGTGAGATTGCCGTGGACTTCCCGCCGCAGGAGGTAGCGCGGATGGCGCTCGGTCGGATCGTAGCTTGGCCGGCCCGCCAGCACGGTTACCTGATGTCTTTCCGCCAGCGATTCCGCCACCTGCGCGGCACACTTAGCCGTAGCGCTGGTGTCCGGCGGAAAATATTCGTTTAGAAGAAGAATGTGCACTGGTCCATCCGGAAGGGGACAGAAAGAAACGCACGAGCGAAAACCCGATCGAGCTTCATCGCAACGTGCCGAATCAGCGCGGCACCTCAGCAGCCCCCGGCTTGCGGACGAAGACATCGCCCAGCACAAGCACATCCATTTTGGTGCGCAGAAAGCATTCGATAGCTTCTTCCGGCCGGCACACAATCGGCTCATTGTCGTTGAACGAAGTGTTCAAAACCACGGGCACACCGGTGAGGTTGCCGAATTCGCGGATCAGGCGCCAATACCGAGGGTTCGCCTCCTGCGTGACGGTCTGGAGCCGGCCTGTGCCATCCACATGCGTCGGAGCCGGAATCGCACCGCGCTTCTCCGGCCGCACCGAATAGGCCTGCGTCATAAATGGCGACGGGTAGGATTTTTCGAAATACTCGCCCGTGGATTCCGCGAGGATCGACGGCGCGAACGGCCGGAACATTTCACGATGTTTGATGCGGGCGTTCAGAACGTCTTTCATGTCGGGGCGTCGCGGGTCAGCCACGATGCTGCGATTCCCAAGGGCGCGCGGTCCCCATTCGGCGCGTCCTTGAAACCAACCGAGAATCTTTCCGGCCGCAATTTCTTTCGCCGCTTCCCTCGCGAGTACTTCTTCCGGAAGCTCGGAAATTTCCATTCCTTCGCTGCGCAACCGGCTGGCCGTTACCGCGGCCTGAATCTGCTGGGGCGTGTAGCCGGGTCCCCAATAGGAATGGTCCATGACGAAAGAACGAGGCTGGCCGAGAATCTGATGATGCACGAAATACGCGGCGCCAACGGCGAGCCCGGCGTCTCCGGCAGCGGGCTGTACGAAGATTTGCTCGAACCCCGTCTCATCAAAAATTTTCCCGTTGGCGACGCAATTGAACGCGACCCCGCCAGCAAGACAAACGGCCTTCTGCCGGGTTCGCGCGTGCAAGGCCCGAAGCATTTCGAACAGAACCTCTTCGAGTCGCGCCTGTAAGGTAGCTGCGCCGTCGCGATGCATTTTTTCGACCGGAGCGGCGGGGTCGCGCGCGGGCCCCAGCCGCTTAACCATGTAATCGGAAAACATCGCGCCCAGTTCGGGCGTCTTCCCGGCATCGCTCCAAGTCATCTCCGGGCCCGTTCGGTGATGCTGGAAATAGTCAAGCCCCATGCGGAAGCCGATGCCTCCATTGGTGCGTACAATGCGGCGAAATTCTTCGAGATAAGCCGGCTCGCCATAGGCGGCGAGTCCCATCACTTTGTATTCATCGCCAAATTTCCGAAATCCCAGGTACTGGGAGACCGCCGTGTAATACATGCCGAGAGAATGCGGGAAGGCGATCGCCCCATCGATTCGCATGCGATTGCCGTGGCCGGTTCCCCACATGGTGCTCGCAAAATCGCCCAGTCCGTCCGCGGAAAGCAGCGCGGCTTCGTCAAAAGGCGAGACAAAAAACGTGCTAGCCAAGTGCGCCTGATGGTGCTCGATCCGGTGATATTGAGCCCGAATCGTTTCCGGTGCGACGTCAAACGATTGCGCGAGCGCCTCGGGAATTCCCACAAACCGAGCGAGAACTTTTGCCCTCTCGCGGGCAAAACTTGGCATTTTCAATGCGTACAGGAGTTTCGTTCCCAGGCGCGCCCAGGGATTGCGCGGGATCGCGATGTGGTCGACTTCGCGGAGCGTGATACCGGCGGCGTCCAGGCAATAACGAATCGCCGCCGAGGGAAATCCAGCCGCGTACTTCACACGATTGAAGCGTTCTTCTTCGACGGCGGCTACCAGGCGGCCATCTGAAACGATGGCCGCGGAAGCATTGCCGTGGTAGGCGTTAATTCCGAGAATATGCATCCGGAGTGGTTTCCCCCTACATCAGGCCCGAGGATTCGCGGCGGCAGTGGTCACCGCGGCGACGTGAGCGGTGTCCCCAGCCGTCCCTTGATTGCCCTTTGCGGCGGTCATGTGATGGCGTACCCATTCATTGAGCACATACAGACTCCAGGGGCGCGCCCAATTCGTCTGGCCGATGACGAAATTCTGCCAGGAGCCTCGCACCGCGCGAGGATTCATGTAACGCCGCAACTCCGGAGTGAGATTCGCCAAATCCTGCGACAGGTGCACGCCGAGCGGACCCCTGAGCCAGACATCCCAGGGCAGAGTAAATGTCCGCTTAGATTGACCGACCACTTCATCGGGCAGCACGCCGGAGAGCGCCTCGACCAATAGGGACTTCGGAACGTCAGACGTGTATTTTGCATTTTTCGGCAGGCGGCCGACGAACTCCACAAGGCGATGGTCGAGGAACGGCACGCGAACCTCAAGCGAGTTCGCCATACTGACGGCGTCCGTATCGCGCAGCAGCGTATTGAGCATGTAGGACTGCAATTCGAAACAGGAAACGGAAGTGAACGAATCGAGCCGCCCAGCTTGCCGCGCGGTCTCATGAATGCGAGCGCGCCAGGAGGATGTGCGGTCGCGGCTGTACTCGCCCGAATCGAAATACGGAGCGAGCAGCCGCCGAACACGAGAAGGAGTGAACAACATCCGCGTGAAATAATACGCGTGCGGAAAATCCCTGGGGGAACGCCAGGCCGCTGCGGCCTTGCGCACAGCGTCGCCAGCCGCAATCCGTACGGCCGCGGCAGCGGTGAATCTCCGGAACGGACTGGGAATCCATCGCCCAAGTCCGGCTACAAATGCGGCGCGAGGGGTCGTTATGAACGTCGAGTAGCCTCCGAAGATCTCGTCGCTGCCCAGTCCCGACAAGGCCACCTTCAAACCGGCTTGCCGCGCGGCGCGCGAGACAAAATAAGTGTTCAGGCCGTCCATGGTGGGCTGATCGAGCGACTTGACCGCGTCCTCGAGCTGAGCCAGTAGCTGATCCGGTCCGAGCAAAACCTCCTGATGGCGCGTCTTGAAGCGTTTCGCCGTCTCTCGCGCAATCCTAGATTCGCTGAATCGCTGTTCGGGAAATACAACCGTAAAGGTATGCAATTCGCTCTGGAAACGGCTGCCCAGCGCAACCAGGGCTGTCGAGTCCAGCCCGCTCGAAAGGAATACGCCGAGGGGGACGTCCGCAATCAGGTGATCGCGAACGGTTTCCTCGAGTAACGGGCGTAACTGTTTTGCGGCTTCCTGGAGATTCTTCGGCTTCGGTCCATCCTGTTGCAGCACGGCGGTGGAATAGTCCCAATACGCTTTTGGCGCGGGGTTTGCCGGCGGAGCGTCCGCGGAAAAGGCAAGCGCGTGCCCCGGTGGAATCGAGAAAACACCCTCGGCAAGCGTGGCAGGCTCGGCAACGGAACCAAACAGAAGGTACGATTCCAAACTATCCGGTGATACGCGCCGAGCAATCCGCCCGCTCGCCAGCAGCGAACGAACTTCGGAGGAAAATAGAAACGTGTCGCCCACGACTGCGTAATACAGCGGCTTGATTCCCAGACGGTCGCGCGCGAGAAAAATTCGGGCGCTCCTTGCTGCGTTTCCCGACGTGCCGCAGGCTCGCGCATCCCAAATGGCGAAGGCGAACATTCCGCGGAGTTCGCGCAGGCAGTCGTCACCCCACTCCTCGTAGGCGTGCACGATGACTTCCGTGTCCGAGTGCGTCCGGAAGAGGTGCCCACGCCCCTCCAGCGTCTTGCGCAACGGGGCGAAGTTATAGATCTCACCGTTGAAGACCACGGCGACGTTCTGTGCTTCGTTGAATACGGGTTGGTGTCCGCCGGGAAGGTCAATGATGCTGAGACGCCGCATGCCGAGCGTCGCGGACGGAGCCGCCAGGAGCCCGTCTTCGTCCGGGCCGCGATGCAGGAGCGCCCCCATCATCCGGCGCACAACGTCTTCGCCCAGTTCGGACCGTTCGATTCCGATTACACCGCAGATTCCGCACATTCCGCGCTACTGTATCGTGAACCTGTCCGCAGTTCCACTCATACCTGACATTGGTTGTGCACACAGATGCAAGTGCGCGTCCCTATCGCCGGTTGAAGATCACGCGGAATCCGAGAACCGACTGAGAAACCGGGTCATGCGGGAGGGTTGTGAATTTTCTTATGAAAGCCGGCAACCGTTCCAAAATGAATCGTCTCGCCACTTTCGTTAACCACGATGACGCATCCCTCGGGACCTGCAACCCGGCGAAGGAAACTTGTGCCTGGGGGCGCTTCCCTGTGTGCTTGGTAGTCCTTCTCCAGCTCACAAATTCGTTCTTCGATCGAGGCTGTTTCGATTCCGCAATACTTCATTTGCTTTGCCTGAAGCCGGCGCAAGGCAAGAGCGCCCTGCAGGGACGCTTCGATCTCCTCTCCCATCTGTACCGAGGATGAAGATTGCAGGTAGACGTGCGTATTGCGTTCGGTCTTGTCTGCGGACCGTCCCAAAATCCAGCCGGACAAAGCGAGGCGGCAGTTGGACCATCCCGGCTCCCAAGTGACTTTTTCGATTTCGTGAAAGCTGTTGTTGTGAACTCGAAACATCGCGAAACGATTAAACTGCGGCCGTATGCGTTCCTCGGCGCCGCCGGGAGCCCAGACCCGCACGCATCCGCCTTTTTCAGGAGGCCATTCGCCGTCCTCCGGCGCCGTGAGGTATAGCATCCAGGCCACCAGCCGCGTTTCTTCGTGGCCGTATTCAACGAAATCGGTGTGGGGCGATAGCCATGCGCCTCCGCCATACGCCATCGCGTTGATTTCGACCTCGCGTGCGTCTTTGGGATTCATATCGACCAGCGAGCAAAGCGTGTCGAAACTCCGGGCTATCAGATCCCGAAATCTAAGGCAATGCGGGAGACGATTCCGATCCTGCTCGCCAAGATGGCCCGTGGTGATCCCATTCTGTCGGTCTGGAGCGAACACTTTGCCGCCGCCAAATCCTCCTTGCCTCATTTCTTTCCAGTTCGGGTAGTGGAGGAGCTCGTCGCGAACTTCGGCCGCGAACTCGCAAAAATCGTCTTTGTAAAGAATAGAATGGACGCCCGGCTTCGAAAAGCCCAGACCAATATTGACGCTGGCAGCGGTTGACATGCGTGCCCACCACCTCTCAGGCTGCACGAACAAAACACGGATGAATCGACGCAACCCAAGTTTAGAATATACCTGGCCGCCGGTAGAGTAACAATTTTCGTTACGGTCCACGATCCGGAAACATCCCTTGTTGGTTGTTTGATTGTTGAAATCCCGTTTCGGCACAGATGAAAAGATTGCCGATTGCCGCTCTTTCCGCTGTGCTTGGGATGGGTTACAGTTCGAACACGGAGTCTGGAGCCGGGAACGATGAGATCGGTGGCGGAGACGCAAACGGTTGGGGATGCGGCGGGCGAAGGCAGGGAGGTGGAGTTGTCGGTTGTGATGCCGTGCCTGGACGAAGCGGCGACCGTG
>Ga0335085_10016799_pt1 | contig 10558 bp, 9 predicted proteins | sample Lox_Sample_45_FD_206712 | JGI IMG/M metagenome (GOLD analysis project Ga0335085, IMG submission 206712) | Soil microbial communities from Loxahatchee National Wildlife Refuge, Florida, United States - Lox_Sample_4.5 | ecosystem: Environmental > Terrestrial > Soil > Wetlands | place: USA: Florida...
CCGCCTTCTCCGGATCGCGGCGCTCGTCCACCCAGAAATCCTCCTGGAGCCCGTATCGGCGGCCCGTCGCTGCGATGAACTGCCAGTTGCCCACCGCCCGCGCCCTGCTCTTCGCGAAGTTGCCGAAGCCCGACTCGATCATGGCGAGGTACACGGTGTCCTCGGGCAGCCCCTCCTCCTTCAGGATCTCGCGGAAGCGGGGGATGTAGCGGTGCGAGCGCCCCAGCCACTTCACGAAGTGGGGGCGCGCCGCCGGCGACTGGAAGAAGCGGATGTACGAGACCACCGCCTCGTTGACGTCGATCGGGATGTCGTACTGGGAGCGAAGGGTGGCGAGGTCCACGTCGAGCTGGGGGAGGAGATCGATGCGGCCGCTTCCCGCCTCGGCGGGCTTGACGGCGCGATCGGAGACGTGCGCCGCCTCTTCTGCCTGGCGCATGGCCTCGATCTCGGCGGAGTCCTCGTCGATCTCCTTCGCGATCGCGGGCTCGTCCGGCGTGTCGGCCTCGGCGACCTCCTCCTCGTCCGGCGCGGTGGGGAGCGGGACCAGGACCGGCGGCTTCACGGACGGTCCGACCAGCCGGGGCTCGCGGACGACGGCCGGGGTAGGGGCGTCGTCCGCCACCCGCGGCGCTCGGGCGAGGGCGAGCGCGGGCGCCAGGAAGAGAAGGAGGGGGAGCGGGGTCGTCGGCCTCATCGTTCCTCGTCGCGTTGCCGGCGCCCGGCCGGAAGGCTCCATCGTACCGGGCTCCGGCCGGCCGTCAAAATCGGTCGCCTGCCCGCCTGCTCGAATCACCTGTCCGGCCGGCTCCCAGCGCCCCCCGGGGGCGTCGGCCGGCCGCCCTGCGGTGCTGCACGCCCCGGGCCCGCGCCGACCGACCCCATCCCGGCGGACCGCCACGGGTGCGGGCCCCGGCGGGCCGGTCTCGACGTGGTACCGGCCGGACCCCGGGTCCACTCGCGGGTTCCCCGCTCCCTCGCGAGGTGCTACACCGTCTCGCCCGCTCCCCCCGGGCAAGAGCATGCAGATCGGCCCCTACACGTTCTCCGGACGCTACTTCCTCGCGCCCCTGGCCGGAGTCTCCGACCGGCCCTTCCGCGCCCTCTGCCGTCGCATGGGAGCGAGCTTCGCCTACACCGAGATGGTCTCCGCGCACGGGCTCGTGCACGGAACCGAGCAGACCGCGAGCTACCTCGACCGCGATCCCGAGGAGGAGCCGTTCGCGGTCCAGATCTTCGCCTCCGAGGCCGACGTGCTCGCCCGCGGGGCCGAGGTCGCCGTCCGCGCCGGGGCGGGGATCATCGACGTCAACATGGCCTGCCCGGTGAAGAAGGTGTGCGGCACCGGCGCGGGTGCCGCCCTGGGGCGCGAGCCCGCCCGCGTGGAGGCCGCGGTGCGCGCCATCCGCCGGGCGGTGGGCGTGCCGGTCACCATCAAGATCCGGGCGGGCTGGGACGAGGGCGAGGTGAACTGCGTGGACGTGGCCCGCGCCGCCGAGGCGGGCGGAGCGTCTGCGGTGGCGCTCCACGGGCGCACCCGCGCACAGATGTACGCCGGCCGGGCGCGCTGGGACCTCGTGAAGGCGGTGAAGGCGGCGTTGACCATCCCGGTGCTGGGCTCCGGCGACGTCTGGACCTCCGACGACGCCCTGCGCTTGCGCGACGAGACGGGCTGCGACGCGGTGCTGGTGGCGCGGGGGGCCTGCGGGAACCCGTGGATCTTCCGGGAGCTGCGCGCCGCCGAGCGCGGCGAGCCGCGCCCCCCTCCGCCGGACCGTGACGAGTGGGTGGCGACCGTGCGCGAGCACGTGGCGATGCAGGTCGATCACCGCCGCCGGCAGTCGCTCGAAGAGCCCGGAGACGAGGCCGAGCGGAGCGCCATCCGCGAGCTGCGCAAGCACCTCCTCTGGTACACGCGGGGGAAGCGCGGGGGCGTACTGTTCCGCAGGGACGCGGCGCGGCTCCAGACCGCCGCCGACGTGGCGAGGCTCCTCGAGGAGCACTTCCCCCCCGGCAGCCCGGCGTTCGAGACCGACCCCGACGCTGCGCCCGGAGGTGACCTCGAGTGAAGGCCGTCCTCCTCGCCGACGCCCCGGAGACCCTGACCGCCGCCTGCGCCCGGGCCGGCCTCGACGTCGTCCGCGCCGCGTCGCCCTCCGAGGCGCGGGCCATGGCGGCGCGCGGCGGATTCGACCTCGTGGAGGCGCGCCTCGCCGGCCCCCTGCCGCTCGACGCGGAGATCCAGGCGCGGCTCGACGCGTTCTTCTCCCGCATGCGCGGGCAGCGCGCCTCCGGACTCTACGCGGCGGTCATGCGCGAGGTGGAGCGACCGCTCATCGTGGCGGCGCTGGCGCGGGCGCGCGGCGTGAGATCCGCCGCGGCCGAGGCGCTGGGCATCGACCGCGGGACGCTGGCGCGCCGGATGCGGGCGCTGGGGCTCGCGCGATGACCGCCGGTGGGACGCTCGCCTTCTACACCGGCGCCATCCTGGCGGGCGCGCTCGCCGGCGGCGCGCTGCCGCTGTTCGGCCGACTGCGGCGCTCCGACCTGCTCCTCTCCTTCTCGGCCGGCATCATGCTCGGCGCCGCGTTCCTGCACATGCTGCCCGAGGCGGTCGAGTCGGCCGGCGCCGCCGCCATCCCGTTCGTGCTCGTCGGGTTCATCCTCATGTACGTGCTCGAGCGGCTGGTGCTCGTGCACCTCTGCGCCGAGCCGGGGCCGAACGCGACCCTGTCCGGCGAGGCCGCCCCGGTCGTCCACGGTCACGGGCACGATCACATCGGATGCGAGGTCCACACCCTCGGCCTCGCCGCCTGGGTGGGGATGTCGCTCCACACGATCGTGGACGGCTTCGCCCTGGGCGCGGCGAGCGTCACCCCGGAGCTCGGCCTCCTCGTCTTCCTCGCCATCCTGGCCCACAAGGTGCCGAACGCCTTCTCGCTCTCTGCCATCCTGGTGGCCGAGGGGCACTCGCGCCGCCGGGCCCTCCTCCTCAACGGCGCGTTCGCGCTCATGCTGCCGCTCGGCGTGGGCCTGTTCGTGCTCGCCCGCGAGCTCGTCCAGGTGAGGACCTTCACGGGTCTGGCGCTGGCGGCCAGCGCCGGCACGTTCCTGCACCTCTCGGTCTCCGACATCCTCCCCGACCTCCACCGGCGAGGCGGCTCGAAGTGGCGGCTCTCGGGCGCCGTCCTGGCCGGCGTGGGGGCGATGGCCCTGCTCGGCTTCGTGCGCCACACGCACGGAACGTGAGGATTCCCGGTCACGGGAAGAGGCGAGCGGGATCTCTGTTCTCCGGCGGGTGTGGCGGCTACGATGCCAGCCCCGCTCCGGAGGGACGAGACCTCGCATGAACCCCGACATCCGCGCCGTCGCCGACGAGATCCAGGCCCGGGCCGGCTTCGTCGAGGCGCTGCTCGCCGAGACCGGCAAGGTCATCGTCGGCCAGCGCTACCTCGTCGAGCGGGCCCTCATCGGCGTCCTCACCGGCGGCCACGTGCTGCTCGAGGGCGTTCCTGGCCTCGCGAAGACGCTGGCGGTGAAGACCATCGCCGACGGCGTGGAATGCGCGTTCAGCCGCATCCAGTTCACGCCCGACCTGCTCCCGGCCGACCTCGTCGGCACCCAGGTCTACGACCCCCGCTCCCAGACCTTCCACGCCAGGAAGGGCCCGGTCTTCGCGAACGTCGTCCTCGCCGACGAGATCAACCGCGCGCCCGCCAAGGTGCAGTCGGCGCTGCTCGAGGCGATGCAGGAGCGGCAGGTCACCATCGGCGACGAGACCTTCCCGCTCCCCGATCCGTTCGTGGTGTTCGCCACCCAGAACCCCATCGAGCAGGAGGGCACCTACCCGCTCCCCGAGGCCCAGGTGGACCGCTTCATGCTCAAGGTGAAGGTGGGCTACCCGAGCCGCGAGGAGGAGCGCGCCATCATGGACCGTATGTCGGTCCTCGAGCCCCCGCGGGCCCGGGCGGTGGTGAATCCGGCCCAGCTCCTCGAGGCGCGCGCCACCGTGCACCGCATCTACCTCGACGAGCGGGTGAAAGACTACATCGTGAACGTCGTGTTCGCGACGCGCGACCCGCGGGCGCACGGCCTGCCCGAGCTCGCGCCCATGGTCGAATACGGCGCCTCGCCGCGCGCCACGCTGTTCCTGGCGCTCGCGTCCCGCGCCCACGCCTTCCTGCGCAAGCGCGCCTTCACCACCCCCGAGGACGTGAAGGCCGTCGCCTACGACGTGCTCCGCCACCGCATCACGCTCACCTACGAGGCCGAGGCCGAGGACGTCACGCCCGAGAAGGTGGTCTCGCGGGTGCTCGAGCGGATCGAGGTGCCCTGAGCATGGCCGGGCCGGCGCCGGAGCGGGCCGGGGGCGGTCGCAGCGCGCGCGAGCTGCTCCAGCGCGTGCGCCGCATCGAGATCGCCACGCGCCGGGCGGTGGAAGACACGCTCTCGGGCCAGTACCACTCGGTGTTCAAGGGCCGGGGCATGGCCTTCAGCGAGGTTCGCGCCTACACGCCGGGTGACGAGGTACGGGCCATCGACTGGAACGTCTCGGCCCGCACCGGCCAGCTGTACGTGAAGCGGTTCACGGAGGAGCGCGAGCTCACGGTGGCCATCCTGGTGGACCTCTCGGCTTCCTCCGACTTCGGCTCGCGCGAGCGGACGAAGGCCGAGGTGGCCGCCGAGATCGCGGCGCTCATCGCCTTCAGCGCGGTGGCGAACGGCGACCGGGTCGGCCTCGTCCTCTTCACCGACCGGGTGGAGCGTTTCGTGCCGGCGCGCAAGGGACGCCGCCACGCCATGCGCCTCGTCTCCGAGATCCTCCAGTTCCGCCCTGAAGGCCGGCGCACCGGACTTTCCGCGGCCCTGGAGTTCCTGCGCCGGGCCCTGCGCCGGCGCACGATCGCCTTCCTGCTCTCCGACTTCATCGAGCCGGCCCGGCCCCGGGCCGGCGGGGGCGGCGACACCGCCTTCCCGTTCGAGCTCGCACTGCGCGTGGCGGCGAAGAAGCACGACCTCGTGCCGGTGCGCCTCACCGACGGCCTCGAGTCCGCGCTTCCCGCCGCCGGCCTCGCCCTCGTCGAGGACCCCGAGAGCGGCCAGGTGGTGAGGGTGGACCTCTCCGACCGCCGCCTCAGGGCGCGCTTCGCCAACGCGGCCCGCGCCGACGAGGAGCGCCTGAAGCGCCTGTTCGCACGCCTCGACCTCGACGCCGTCGCGGTGCGCGCCGACGACGCCGACTACGTGACGCCGCTCGTCGCCTTCTTCGGCGCGCGCGCCCGGAGGCGCGGGTGATCGCCGCCGCGCTGTCCTGCCTGGCGACGGCCCTGGCCCTTTCGCAGGGGCCGGCCGCGCCCGCCGTCCCGTCCGCGGCCGCCGGGGCGACGCCGACGGCTCCCGAAGGTTCCGCGCTCCCGTTCCAGGCTCGCGTCGAGAAGGCCGAGGTCCAGCTGGGGCAGCCGTTCGGGTACCAGATCGAGGTCCGTCACGCCCCGGGCGTCACCGTCTCCCTCCCGGCGACACTGCCCTCGGGCGCGTTCCGCATGGAGCCGGGCAAGTGCCGCCGCGAGGAGGCCGAGGCCGAGGTGGTGACGACCTGCTCGATCCGGCTCGCGCTCTTCGCGCTGGGCCCGAACGACGTGCCCGAGATCGGCCTCGTCGTGAACGGCCCCGGGGGCGCCTCCACGCTGGCCGTGCCCGGTCCGCGCGTCACCGCGCAGGGCCTGCTCGACCCGAACGCGCCGCCCGAGAAGCTCGCGCTCCGGGACCTCGCCCCGACGTCGCCGCTCATGGTGCGCACGCTGCGCCTCGTGTGGTGGACGCTGGGAGCTCTCGCCGCGCTGGCGATCGCGGCGGCCGGATGGTCCGCCTGGCGCGCCGCCCGGCGGCGGCCGGTGGAGGCGCCGCCGCCGCTCCCGCCGCACGAGCGCCTCGAGCGCCGGCTCGACCAGCTCGAGGCCGATCGGCTCGGGGAGCGGGGCCAGTCGCGCGCGCACTTCTACCGGCTCTCTGAGATCGTGCGCGAGTACCTGGGCGCGCTGCTGGGGCTGCCCGCCCTCGACCTCACCACCGAGGAGATCGTGGCCGCCCTGGGCGCGGCCCGCGACCCGAGGCTCGAGCCGGGATGGCTGCGGCCGTTCCTCGAGCAGACGGACCTCGTGAAGTTCGCCCGCTCGCCGGCCGGCGCGAGCGAGTGCACGGCCGGCGTGGCCTTCGCGAGGTCGCTCCTCGAGCGGACCCGGCCGGTCGAGACCGGCCCCGCCGAGGAGCCGCCAGCGGGACCCGAAGGGCGGCGCCGGTGATCCCCGAGCTCGACCTCGCGCGGCCATGGGCGCTCGTCCTCCTGCTCGCGGTCCCGCTCGCGCTCGCCGCGCTCGGGCTCGAGCGCTGGCGCTCGCCCCGGCTCCTCCACCCCCGCGCTGCGGCGCTTCTCCTGCCGCAGGTCGGACGCGGCGCCCTCGCCCGCGTGGCCTGGCTGCCCCAGGCGCTCCTCGTCGTCGCGCTCGCGCTCACCGCACTCGCCCTCGCTCGCCCCCGCGCCCACGAGCGGAAGCCCGAGGCGGCGGCGGTGGAGGGCATCGACATCGTCGTGGCGCTCGACCTCTCCACCTCGATGCGCTCGGCGGACTTCAAGCCGCAGAGCCGCTTCCACGTGGCGAAGGAGGTCCTCAAGGACTTCGTGGGCCGCCGCCCTTCGGACCGCATCGGCCTCGTGGTGTTCGCGGGCGACGCCTACACCCAGTGCCCGCTCACCCTCGACTCCGGCATCCTGCGCCAGCTCGTGGACCAGCTCCGCATCGGCACCATCGAGGACGGAACGGCCATCGGGAACGCCATCGCCACGGCGGTGAACCGCCTGCGCGAGTCGGACGCGAAGTCGAGGGTGATCATCCTCATCACCGACGGCGACAGCAACGCCGGCCAGATCTCGCCGCTCGAGGCGGCCGAGATGGCGCGCTCGCTGGGCATCCGGGTGTTCACCATCCTGGTGGGCAAGGGCGGCGTCGTCCCCTACCCGGTCGGCGAGGTCTTCGGTCGCACCATCTACGAGGACCGCGAGTTTCCGGTGAACCCGAAGCTGCTGCAGGAGATCGCCCGCACCACCGGCGGCGCCTACGCCCTCGCCACCGACCGCGACACCCTCGAGCACGGGCTCCAGTCGGTGCTCGACCGGATGGAGAAGACGCGCATGTACGAGTCGGCCGGCACGGCGCGGGCGACCGAGCTCTTCCCCGGGCTGCTCGGCCCGGCGTTCTGGCTGGCCGCCGCCGGGCTGGCGCTCGCCTCGACGCGGATGAGGGCCTTCCCGTGAGCGGGCCCTCTCTCCCCATCCCCTTCCTCGGCTACTCGGCCCGGCTCGCCGAGCCCGGAGCGCTCAGGCTCCTCGCGGTGGTGGCGCTCGTGGCCGCCCTGGGGGCGCTCGCGATCTGGCGCCGCCGGACCGCGCTCGCCCGGGCCGCCGGCGCTCTCGCGTCGCGGGTGGCCCCCGCGGCGAACACCACCCGGCCGGCCGCGCGACTCGGCCTCTCCGCCACCGGGCTCCTCCTGCTCGCGGTCGCCCTCTCCCGCCCGCAGTGCGGCACCCGCACCGAGGTGGCCCGCCGCTTCGGCGTCGATCTCGCCATCGTCCTCGACGCCTCGCGATCGATGACTGCCCGGGACGTGAAGCCGGACCGCCTCACCCGCGCCCGCCTCGAGATCGGAACGCTGCTCGACCAGCTGGCGGGCGATCGCGTGGCCGTCGTCGCCTTCGCGGGACAGGCGTTCGTGCAGTGCCCGCTGACGAGCGACTACGCCGCCGTCCGCCTGTTCCTCCGCGCGGTGGACCCCGAGGCGATCCCCCAGCAGGGAACCGCCCTCGCCGCCGCGCTGCGGACCGCGCGCGACGCGCTCACCTCGTCGGAGCGGGGTGCCCGCTCGAAGGTGGTGCTCGTGGTGTCCGACGGCGAGGACCAGGAGGGCGGCGTGGAGTCGGCCGCTCGCGAGCTCGCCGAGGCGGGCGTGGTCGTGCATGCGCTCGCGGTGGGCACGCGCACCGGGGCGCCCATCCCGGTCCTCGACGCGAACGGCAATCCGGCCGGCTACAAGAAGGATCGGAGCGGCGACACCATCGTGACCCGCCTCGACGACACCGCGCTCGCGGCCATCGCCTCCGCGGGCGGTGGCCAGATGTTCGACCTCGAGACGCCCGACCGCGGGGTCGCGGCGTTCCGCGCCGAGCTGGACCGCATGGGCAAGACCGAGCTCGAGACGCGCGTCACCACGGTGTACGAGGACCGCTACGCCGTGGCCGCGTTCCCCGCCTTCCTGCTGATCCTCGCCTCGCTTCTCCTCCGCGAGGCGAGGTCGGACGAGGCGTCGCGGCCCGGGGAGGAGGCGACGTGATCCCGGCCGCTGCGATGGCGCTCGCCTGGCTCACGGGATTCTCCCCGCTGCAGAAGGAGCAGGAGGACGTGCAGCGCGGCAACGAGGTGCTCGTCTCGGGAGACGGCGCCGCCGCGCTCCGGCACTACGACGACGCCGAGGCGAAGGCGGGGGCGCACCCGGAGATCGAATACGACCGCGGCAACGCCGCGTTCCGCATGGGCAAGCTCGACGAGGCCGCCGGGCACTACCGCCGCGCCGCCGAGAGGGCGCCGGCCCCGCTCGCGTCGCGCGCGATGCAGAACCTGGGCAACACGCTCGACGCGAAGGGCGACCGGCAGGGCGCCATCGACGCCTACATGGACGCGCTGGGGAGGGACCCCGCCAACGAGGATGCCCGCTACGACCTCGAGGTGCTGCTCCGGAGGAAGGAGCCGCCGAGGTCACCGCAGCAGAAGCAGCAGGGCGGGAAGCCCTCGCAGGGCGGAAAGGGCCAGCAGCAGCCGCAACCCCAGCCCGGTGATCCGCAGCAGCAGCAAGGGCAGCCGCAGCCGTCTCCCGGCCAGGAGGGCCCGGAGCAGCAGCGCGACCCTGCCGGCTCGGGTCAGAGGTCGGAGCAGGCGCAGGAGCAGGAGGGGACGCGGCCGGGCCCGCTCACGAGGCAGGACGCGGAGAAGCTGCTCGACGCGCTCCGCGCGAGGGAGAAGAACCTGCCGCTCGCCGGGCGCGAGAAGAAGGGGACGGGGAGGACGGATGCCGAGAGAGACTGGTGAGGCCGGGACGCACGGCATGAACGGCCTCGCGAGCGTCGGCCGCATTCTCTGCGCGGCCCTCCTCGCCGTCCCCACGGCGGCCGCCGCCCAGGCCGCGCGCGTGCAGGTCTCGTTCGACCGCGAGGAGATGGCCGCGGACGAGACCGCCACGCTCGTCGTCCGCATCGACGCCCCCGAGACGCCGGACTCGATCGAGTGGCCGAAGGGCGCGCCCTTCGAGGTGCTCTCCCGCTCGGAGTCGCGCCAGTCCTCGTTCTCGATGGGCGGCGGCGCCGGCGTCCAGATGCGCCAGACGGTCGTCTACCAGCTCACCGTCCAGCCGCGGAAGGCCGGAGCCCTCGAGTTCCCGCCGGTGGTGGTGACCGTTCGCGGAAACAAGGTGAGCTCCGAGCCCGCGCGCATCCGCGTCCTCCCGGCGGGAGCGCGCCCGCGGCCGCAGGTGCCGCAGCAGCAGCCCGGGCTGCCGGGCTTCCCGCCCGGGTTCGGGCCCGGGCCGCGGGTCGGCGGCGGCACCTGGCGCGGCTGGGAGAAGGACCTCCGGCTCGAGGTGGAGCTTGACCGGAAGGAGGCCTGGGTCGGCCAGCAGGTGACGGCGACCTTCTGGCTGCTCTCGCCCGTCGGGGTCGTCGCGACCGAGGGCCAGGCCCCCCCTGCGTACGACGGTTTCTGGACGGAGGAGATCGAGAGGCCGCAGACGCTCGACTCCACGGTGCGCACCGTCGACGGCATCCCCCTCCGCGCCTACCTGCTCCAGCGCATGGCGCTCTTCCCGACCCGCGCGGGCGACGTGGAGCTGGGGTCGTACGAGATCAAGGTGGCGGTGCGGGTCGGGACGGATTCCCCGTTCGACCCCTTCCCGGAGGTGCGCAGCGCGCGGAGGAAGAGCGAGCCGGTGACGATCTCCGTGAAGCCGTTGCCTCCCGGGGCGCCGCGCGGCTTCGAGAGCGTCAACGTCGGGTCGTTGAAGCTCGAGGCGAGCACCTCCGAGACCGCCGTGCCCGCCGGCCAGCCGGTGACCGTGAAGGTGGTGGCACGCGGCGAGGCGAACGTGCGGGCACTCTCGATGCCGAGGCTGCCCGACATTCCCGGCGTGCGACGCTTCGAGCCCACCGCCACCGATCAGGTGTCGCCGAAGGGCGGCCGCCTCTCCGGCGCCCGCACGCTCGAGACCGTGCTCGTGCCCGAGAAGGCCGGCGACCTCGTCGTGCCGGCCCTCTCCTGGCCGGTGTTCGACCCCGCGACCGGGAAGTACGAGGTGCTCCGGACATCGGCGCTCACCGTGAAGGTCCTGCCCGGCGCGCCCGTGGCGGCGGCCCCGGTGGCGGGGACGAACGCCCTCACCGCGGGCCTGCGCCCCATCCGCGCCGAGGGAGGGCTCCGGCCGGTCGCGCCGCCGCCCTGGCGTGGGCCGCTCTACCTCG
>Ga0335085_10016800_pt1 | contig 10556 bp, 8 predicted proteins | sample Lox_Sample_45_FD_206712 | JGI IMG/M metagenome (GOLD analysis project Ga0335085, IMG submission 206712) | Soil microbial communities from Loxahatchee National Wildlife Refuge, Florida, United States - Lox_Sample_4.5 | ecosystem: Environmental > Terrestrial > Soil > Wetlands | place: USA: Florida...
TTCGTACCGCGCCGGGACTAGGTTTCCAGTGGCTCTGTGGTAGGAGCCCAAGATCACTGGAGGAACAAGATGTACTCAGGAAACTTGATTGACCAACTCATGGCTACCGTCGAGCGCGCCGAAGTGCACGCCGCCGAGCAGCGTGAAACTGCCATGCTCGAACACTGGTACGCCGTCTCGGCTCAGGAACTTGCCCAGCTCGACCAGGAATTGCTTGGAGTCGCCTAAATGTCAGCCGCTGCCGCCATTCGCGCCACCGCACCGGCCTCTCGGCGTAAGCCCTGCTGGACCGGTACGCCTGAAATCTATTTCGCCAAAGCCATCGACAACTCCCGCCTGGTGAAGATGGAAGATCCCACCCGCGGCCACGAAATGCGCCAGTTCGCCGTCGCGCTCGGCTGCCTTTTCCTGCTGGTCATGACCTTTGCCTGGCAGCACTACAAAGCCATTGAGTACGGCTACAAGATCGAAGCGCTCAAGATTCAGCGCGACGGCCTCATTGATATCAACCGCTCCTTGCGCCTCGAAGAGGCTTCCCTGCGCGATCCGGGGAGAATCGACGACTGGGCTCGCAGGCACGGCATGCAGCCGCCGCAGGCCGGGCAGATCATTCGCATGGATGCCGCCTCCGATCCTGGCGCTCCCGTAATGGCCAGCGCCACCTCGATCCGCGTGATCTCGGCGCAATAGATCCGCTCCGGAGCGGCGCGCGGACGGTACCCGGTTTCCTGGCGGCTCTCTGACGGGCCGCCACTGTTATCTGAGGATCAAGGTCGTGGCCGCCTCCAACACATCCCGTACCAATCTGCGGCTCTACTTCCTTGCCGGCATCCTTGTCTTCTGGTGCCTGGTCATCTGTGCCCGCCTCGTCTACCTGCAGATTTTCGAATACGGATCCTTCGAACATCGTGCCCTGCACCAGCAGCAACGCACCGAAGAGGTTGCCGCCCGCCGCGGCGTCATCTATGACCGCGCGGGACGTGAACTCGCCATGTCGGTCTCGGTGGATTCCGCCTTCGCCGTCCCCACTGAAATGCCCGACCTCGCCGGATCACTCTCGCTGATTGCCCGCATCACCAAGGCCGATCCCCGTGAGCTCCTCGCCCGCTGCAAAGCCGGACGCACTTTCTGCTGGGTTGCTCGCAAGGCTGATCAGGAGACTGCCGACCGCATTCGCTCGCTCAATCTGCGCGGCATTTATTTCCAGAAAGAATCCAAGCGTTTCTACCCCAAGCGCGACCTCGCCGCCCAGGTGCTCGGCTACGTCGGCACTGACGACGAAGGTCTCAGCGGCATTGAGCGCGAGTACAACGAGAAGCTGCGGGGCAAGCCCGGCCGCATGTTGATCCAGGTGGACGCCCGCAAAAAGTGGTTTGGCAGCGTCGAGAAACAGCCCGACCCCGGCGAGAACGTCGTCCTCACCATCGATCAGCAGATCCAATACATCGCCGAACGTGAGCTCGAAACCGCCATGAATCAGACTCACGCCGACAGCGGCACCGTGGTGGTGGAGAACCCCCACACCGGAGAGATTCTGGCCCTCGCCAATCGTCCTACGTTCAATCCCAATGTCGCCCGCGAAATTACCCCCGAGCGATTGAAGGATCATGCGGTCAGTGATATTTACGAGCCCGGCTCAACCTTCAAGCTGGTTACCCTCTCCGCTGCTCTCGACGAGCATCTCACTCGCCCCGAGGAAGTGTTCGATTGCCAGATGGGCTCCATCGTCATCAATGGCCGCCGCATCCACGACTGGAAGCCCTTCGGCATGCTTAGCGTCGCTGACATCCTGGCCCACTCCAGCGACGTGGGCGCCATTAAAGTCGCTCTCCGCCTCGGCGATGAGCGTCTCTACAAGTACATCCGCGCCTACGGATTCGGACAATACACCGGCATCGAACTCCCCGGCGAGACTCGCGGCATGGCCAAGCCGCTCGCCAAATGGTCGAAAGTTTCCATCGGAGCCATCTCGATGGGGCAGGAGATCGGGGTTACGCCCTTGCAACTGGCCGCGATGGTCTCGACCATCGCCAATGACGGTACCTGGGTCCCCACCCGCATCGTCGCCGGCACCATCGCCTCGCCGTCCACGCCGCAGATGATCGCCTTTCATCCTGCGGATAGCCGCCAGGTGATCTCACCCATGACCGCCGCCGAGATGAAGCAGATGATGCAGGGCGTCGTGCTTCATGGCACCGGGAAGAAAGCCATTCTCGAGGGCTACAGCTCCGCCGGGAAGACCGGTACCGCGCAGAAGATTGATCCTAAGACCCATACTTACTCGCGCACCAAGTACATTGCCTCGTTCGCAGGCTTCGCTCCCGTCAACAACCCCGTGGTGACGATCGCGGTCATTCTCGATTCTCCCGTCGGCGGCCACCATGGCGGTGAAGTCGGCGCACCCGTCTTTAATCGCATCGCCCAGCAGGTGCTCGAATACCTGCATACTCCCCACGACGTGGATCTTCCAGCCAACCGTCAGCTCCTGCTCGCCGCCAAGCGTGCCAAGCCGGAGGACCTCGAAGAAGGATCGCCCGACCACCTGGGAGACCCACTCGACGTGGCCGACGCGGACGATTCGCTGTCTAATCCCCCTGCTGCACCGCTCAAGCCCTCTCCCGAGATGGCTGCTTCCGGTGTTGTTCCTGCCGCCATGCGCGAGCGCATCAGCGATCCCGGGCCTGCCATGGATTCGAAATCGGCGGACGTAGCTGTTCCCACGGCTCCGGACAACCATCCCTCCGGCACCGTGGTCCTTGATGCCGAGCAAGGAGGTATTGTCGTTCCCTCGTTCCTGGGCAAGAGCGTGCGCGGTGCCATCGAACTGGCCCAGACCAGCAGCCTTGAACTTGACGCCGTCGGCAGCGGCCTTGCGCTCGATCAGTCTCCGCCCGCGGGAAGTCATGTCCCCGCTGGTTCGCGGATCACCGTGAAGTTCGGACGCTAGCCATGACCGAAGCGCAACCCGGCGTGTCCTATAATTCACTGCAATGACTTTCCAAGACCTCCTCCAGGGCGCGGAGATCCTCGCGCAGAGCGGCAATCCGTCCGTTCGTGGCTTGGAGTACGACTCGCGGCGTGTCAAGCCCGGCGACGCCTTCGTCGCCATGAAGGGGGAGTCAAGCGACGGCAACCAATTCATCGACAAAGCGATTGCTGCCGGCGCCGTGGCCGTGGTCTCCGATTCTGCCGGCGAAAAGCCGCGCGCGGGAGTAGCCTGGGCCCAGGTTCCCCATGGCCGCCGCGCCCTGGCCCGCCTGAGCGCTAACTTCTACAGGCGTCCCGCAGAAAAGCTCGCTATCACCGGCATCACCGGCACCAATGGCAAAAGCACCACGACTTTCCTGGTCGAATCCATTCTCACCGCTGCCGGAAAGAAGAGCGCGCTCATCGGGACCATCGAGTACCACATCGCCGGAAAAGTCCTGCCCGCGCCCCACACCACTCCGGAATCACTCGACCTGAACCGCATGCTCGCCGAAGCACTGGCCAACGGCGCCACCGAAGCCGTGATGGAGGCCTCCTCTCATGCTCTGATTCAGCAGCGTGTCTTCGGCATTCCGTTCGACGTCGCAGTCTTCACCAATCTCACTCGCGATCACCTCGACTATCACCGCACCATGGATGAATACTTCGCCGCGAAACAGATTCTCTTCGAGGGATGTGGCACCGAACCCCCGCGCGCCGCTGTCATCAATACTGACGACGAATATGGACAGAAGCTTCTCCCCATCAGTAAAAAGCGCGGCTCGCAGGTCCTGACCTACGGACTCGCCAGGGGCGATGTGCGGGCCGAGAAAATCGACATCACCTCGCGCGGCACGCGCTTCGACATGATCCTGCCCGGTGACAAGCTGGCCCTCTTCTCCCCGCTCATCGGCAGGGTAAACGTCTACAACACGCTCGCGGCCGCTGCGGCGGCGTTTGCTCGCGGATGTCCGCACGAAGCCATCATCAAAGGCATCGAAGCTCTCAGCCGTGTGCCCGGCCGCTTTGAGCGCGTCGATTGCGGGCAGCCCTTTACCGTGGTCGTCGACTACGCCCACACCGACGACGCCCTTCGCAATTTAACTGCCCTCGCTCGCGAATTCGTGCAGCCTTCGAAAGGCCGCGTCCTCACGCTCTTTGGCTGTGGTGGCGACCGCGACCGCGCCAAGCGTCCTTTAATGGGAGAAGCCGCCGGACGCGGCAGCGACTTCGTCGTGCTCACCTCCGACAATCCCCGCAGTGAAGATCCTCTGGCCATCATCAATGACGCCATGGTCGGACTGCAGCGCTCCGGCGCCAGGTACAAGGTCGAAGCCGACCGCCGCAAAGCGGTTGCCCTCGCCGTTGCCGAGGCGCGCCCCGCCGACATCGTCCTCATCGCCGGCAAAGGACACGAAAAAGTCCAGGTCAGCCGCGAAGGCTCGCTTCCGTTCGACGACGTGGAAGTCGCCCGCCAGGTACTCAAACAAGCCGGATACAATTGCGACGCCGCTCACGCAGGTGCCGGCAAATGAAACTTCCTCTTTCCCGCGCAGCCGAATTCATCGCGGCTACCGGCCCCTTTGATCCCGAGGCCGTCGCGCAGGCGTACTCCATCGACTCGCGAAGCATCCGCCGCGGCGACCTTTTCTTCGCGGTCAAAGGCGAACGTCTCGACGGACACGACTTCGTACCTGAAGCTATCTCCAAGGGCGCCGTCGCCGCGGTTGTTCGTAAAGATCAGGCCACCCGCTACCCGGCTACCGCGCCGGTGTTGATCGTCGAAGACACTCTGCGTGCCCTGCAGATCCTCGCTACCGCGGTTCGCCGCCTCTGGGCCAAGCCCGTCGTCGGCATCACTGGATCCGCCGGAAAAACCACCACCAAGGAAGCCATTGCCCACGTCCTGGCTGCGCGCTTCCACGTTCTCAAGTCGGAAGGCAATTTCAATAATCACTTCGGCCTTCCCCTCATGCTGCTGAAACTCGAACCCGAGCACGAGATCGCCGTCATCGAGATGGGGATGTCCCACGCCGGAGAAATTACCGCTTTGGCCGAAATTGCGCAGCCCAATCTCGGCGTGGTTACCAACGTGGCCCCGGTCCATCTGGAGTTTTTCAATTCGATCGCGGATATCGCTCGCGCTAAATATGAACTCATCGCCTCACTGCCGGCCGGTTCCACGGCCGTGCTCAATGCCGACGACGAATATGTCTCGCAATTCGGGCGCGACTTCAAAGGCAAGGTCGTGATGTACGGTCTTAAGGCCGCCGCCGACGTGCGCGCCGAGCGCATCGAATCTCGCGGTCCCGAGGGTTCCGCCTTCGATGTCGTCATCAACAGCTGCCGCGAACCCGCCACGCTGCCTCTCGTCGGAGCCCATAACATCTACAATGCGCTGGCCGCCGTGGCGGTCGGCCTCGAACGCGGACTGACTCCTTCCGAAGCTGTCGCCGCGCTCACCACCCTCCGCCCTGCTGACAAACGCGGCGAGGTTCTCCAACTCGGTAACATCACCGTGCTCAACGATTGCTACAATTCCAATCCGAAGGCGCTCCATGCCATGGTCGACGCCCTGGTTGCCATGCCGGGCAAGCGTCACCTCGTAGTTGCCGGGGAAATGCTCGAGCTCGGACCGATGGGAGATGAAATGCATCGCGCCTCCGGCCGCCATATGGCGGAGAAGAAAATCGATTTTCTGCTGGGCGTCCGCGGACGTGCTCAGCAAATGGTCGAGGCCGCCAGGCAATCCGGACTTCGTGCTGAGTTTGTCGCTACACCCGAAGAAGCCGGGGACTGGCTGGCGCGCGAGGCGCGTCAAGGAGACGTGGTCCTCCTCAAAGCCTCCCGCGGCGTGAAGCTCGAGAAAGCGCTGGAACGATGGAAAGCCGCCAGCGCGAGCAAGTAGGCACGGTTTTCTTTGCGCTCTTTGCGGTTAAGAGCTTTTGCTTTAGGCGAACCACTCACGACCAAAGGCCAATGACGTTTTACTGATGGCTGACGGCTGAAAGCTGACAGCGACTCTGGAGGCGGATTGCTTTATTGGCTGCTCTATCTGAAGCTGTTCCATTACTTCCCGCCTTTCCGCATCTTTCGCTATCTCACGTTCCGCACTGCCTTCGCCAGTTTGACCGCCTTGTTCACCGGACTCATTGTGGGCCCGCTGGTTATCAACCGCCTGCGTGAATTCCAAATCGGACAATATATCCGCGAAGAAGGCCCCAAGGCTCACCAGAAGAAAGCCGGCACCCCGACCATGGGCGGCCTGCTGATCGCCATCTCCATCGTCGTCCCTACCTTATTGTGGGCTGACCTCTCGAACCGCTTCGTCTGGATTGCCGTTTTCTCCACCTGCGCCTTCGCCGCTATCGGTTTCGCCGACGACTATATAAAGGTGGTCCACCGCCGCAACCTCGGCCTGACCGGGAAAGCCAAGCTCGGCCTGCAGATCCTCACCAGCGTAGTCATCGCCATCGCGCTCATCGCCATGCAGAACCGGGGTTTCTACTCGACCAAGTTGATGGTGCCCTTCTTCAAGCAGTTCCGTCCCGATCTGGTGGTCGAAAGCCTGGTCTCGAATCCGCATCTCTGGCCGCTCGCTTTCGTGCCCTTTATCGCCTTCGTCGCGCTCGTGATCGTCGGCTCCTCCAACGCCGTGAATCTTACCGACGGCCTTGACGGCCTCGCCATCGGTTGCACCGTCATCGCCGCGGGAGCCCTCGCGGTCCTCACCTATGTCAGTGGCCATGCCACGTTCGCCAACTACCTCGAACTGCAACGCATGCCCCAAATTGGCGAATTGACCATCTTCTGCGGTGCCATGGTCGGATCGGCCATCGGATTTCTTTGGTACAACGCGCACCCGGCAGAAGTATTCATGGGCGATGTCGGCTCGCTCGCCCTCGGAGGCGCTATCGGCACTGTGGCGGTCATGATCAAGCAGGAACTGCTTCTGCCCTTTATCGGCGGCGTCTTCGTCATCGAAGCGCTCTCGGTCATCCTGCAGGTAGCGTCTTACAAATTGCGCAAGAAGCGCATCTTCAAGATGGCCCCGCTGCATCATCACTTTGAATTGCTCGGCTGGTCGGAGTCGAAGATCATTGTGCGCTTCTGGATCGCCAGCCTGGTCTTTGCGCTGTTCGCGCTGACAACTTTAAAGCTACGATAGTTGGTTTTTCTACGTGTCTCCGTGCCTCTGTGGTGAAATAGTCTCTTGGACCTGACCAACAAACGCGCTCTCGTCGTCGGACTCGGCAAGTCCGGAGTCGCCTCCGCTCTTTTCCTGAAGGCTCACGGCGCCCGAGTCACGGTTTCTGACGCCAAGCCGCAGGCCGAACTGGGCGAAGACATTCCCATCCTTCTCGACCAGGGCATCGCCGTCGAAACCGGAGGCCATGGCGAGCGCACTTTTCGCGGGCAGGACCTCATCGTCGTCAGCCCCGGAGTTCCCGTGGACGCACCTCCCCTGGTGCAGGCCCGCGCTCTCGGCGAAAACGTTATCGGAGAAATCGAACTCGCCGCCCAATTCCTTCGCGGCCCCCTGGTCGCCATCACCGGATCGAACGGCAAGACCACCACCACCACCCTTGCCGGAGAAATCATCGCCGCGGGAGGCTTCCGCACCGTTGTCGGCGGCAATATCGGCACGCCCGCCATCTCCCTGGTCGAACAAGCCACACCCGAAACTGTCACTGTGCTCGAAGTTTCCAGCTTCCAGCTTGAAACCATCCAGACCTTCCGGCCCAACGTGGCTGTCATCTTGAATGTCACGCCTGACCACCTCGACCGCCACCGCACCTTCGCGGCTTACGCCGACGCGAAAGCCCGCATCTTCGAGAACCAGACGGCTGCACACTTCACCGTCCTCAACGCCGACGATCCCACTTGCAATGAACTCGCCTCGCGTACCAAAGGAACCCTTTACCGGTTCAGCCGCAAGAACGAGGTAACCCAGGGCGCCTATGCCAAAGATGCCAAGATCTTCTTTCGCGACAAAGGTGGCCAACGCGAAATCATGCAAGTCTCCGAGATCCCCCTGAAAGGCAGTCATAACGTCGAAAATGCCCTTGCCGGAATCTGCGTTGGCATGCTGATGGGTTGCGCGCCCGAAAAAATCGCCCACGCTGTCCGCGGCTTTAAAGCCGTTGAACACCGCCTCGAATACGTGGCTACCATTCGCGGAGTCGAATACTTCAACGACTCCAAGGCCACCAACGTCGACGCCACCATCAAGGCTCTCGAATCTTTTCCTGCCAACATCCACCTCATCCTCGGCGGAAAGGACAAGGGCAGCGACTATACGGTTTTGAATGATCTCCTGCGCGCCCGGGTGAAGCGCGTCTATACCATCGGCGCTGCCGCCGCCAAGATCGAGTCGCAGATCAAGGGCGCCGCCGACATTTTCCACGCCGAAACCCTCGATAACGCCATCAAGCGCGCCGCCGCCTCCGCCCAACCCGGGGACATCGTTCTCCTCGCTCCCGCCTGCGCCAGCTTCGACCAGTTCAAAAGTTACGAGCACCGCGGCCGGACCTTCAAAGAAATCGTGAAATCCCTCCCGACGGCGTAGCTGGTCTTCCTTCGTGTTCCTTACATGCCCCGAACCAACTCTGTCACTCCCCGCTCTCCATCCACAGGCAGAAACTCTCTGTGCCTCGGCGTCTCCGTGATGAAATAAGTTTTTATGGCCAAGCGCGTCAGCGTTGATCGTTGGATGTTCGTCGTAACCCTGGTGCTGGTCTTTGTCGGCCTCGTCATGGTGTTCAGCGCTTCCGCCGTCATGGCCAAGGAGCGCTACGGTTCGGGCTACACCTTCCTGCTGCGCCAACTCGCATGGGCCATTGCCGGCATCGGCGCCATGACCATCGCCATGAAGTTCGATTACCGCCGTCTCAAGCATCCGGCGGTCGTCTTTTCATTGCTGGGCATCACCTCGTTCATGCTCATCTCCGTCTTCTTCCTTGACCGCGCTCACAACACCCATCGCTGGATTCACTGGGGAGGCTTCTCCTTCCAGCCTTCCGAGATGGCCAAGCCCGCTCTCATCCTCTTTCTGGCGTATTTCCTCGAGAACCGCACCAAGTCCATGGACGACTGGCGAAACACGCTGATCCCGGCCGTCTTGCCTACCCTGGTTTTCATCGGACTCATCGTGTTTCAGCCCGATCTCGGCACCGCGATCGCCTGCGCTGCCATTACCGGCTGCGTGCTCTTCGTCGCCGGTCTCAACTTGCGCTATCTCGCGTACGCCTTCGCAGCCTCGCTTCTCCCCCTCTACTTCCTGATCTTCCACGTCGCCTACCGCCGTGATCGCATCCTCGCTTTCCTGAATCCCTACGCCGACCCCCAGGGACGCGGCTTCCACATCATCCAGTCCCTCATCGCCGTCAGCACCGGAGGCATCACCGGCGTCGGCCTCATGGAAGGGAAGCAGAAGCTCTTTTACCTGCCCGAGCCGCACACCGATTTCATTTTCGCGGTTACGGCGGAAGAACTCGGCCTGCTGGGATCGCTGATCATCGTCGCGCTGTTCGCCATCTTCCTCTGGCGCGGCATCCGCACCGCGATCCACGTCGACGACATGTTCGGACGATTCCTTGCCGTCGGCATCACCAGCATGGTCGTGGTGCAGGCCTTCATCAACATCAGCGTCGTCCTCGGCCTCATGCCCACCAAAGGCATCCCGCTGCCTTTCGTCTCCTACGGAGGCTCTTCTTTATTTATCACCCTGGCTTGTGTGGGAGTCCTGCTCAACGTAAGCAAGCAGGCGGAATGAAGTGAATCAATAAGCCCTTCTTTGCGTTCTTTGCGGCGGCTCTTTCCGCCCTTTGCGGTACAGGCTTTACCTCTTGTCAGTTCCCGATGATTTATATTCCTTGCATGCGAGCCATCTTGGCCGGCGGCGGCACCGGAGGACACGTCATCCCCGCCCTCGCCATCGCTCAGGAACTCAAGAACAACGACAATGCCGAGGTGTTATTCATCGGTACCGCTCGCGGCATCGAAAATCGCCTCGTGCCCGCTGCTGGATTTCCCCTGAAACTCGTCCAGGTCGGTGCGCTCAAGAACGTCACGCTGGCAACCCGATTCAAGACGCTGTTCGATCTTCCTCGCGCCGTCTTCGCGGCCGGGAAGATGCTCGACGAGTTCCACGCCGATATCGTCATCGGCGTCGGCGGATACGCCTCCGGTCCCGCCATGCTCGCCGCCGTCCTCAAGCGCATTCCTACCCTTGCCTTCGAGCCCAACGTCGTCCCCGGATTCGCCAACCGCGTAGTCGCTAAAATGGTCTCGGCTGCGGCCGTCCACTTCGACGAGACCGCGAAATATTTTCGCAATGCCCGCGTCACCGGCGTTCCCGTTCGCCATGCGTTCTTCGAGATCGCCCCTCAGCCGCACCCGAATCCGACTCTCCTGGTCTTTGGCGGCAGCCAGGGCGCCCACGCCGTCAATCAGGCCGTTATGGATTCTGCCGGCGAACTGCTCACCCGGATTCCCGGCCTTCGCATCGTTCATCAAACCGGAGAACGCGACTACGATGCCGCCCTGGCTGCCTACAAAGATTTCGGTTCTGCCGTCCAGGTCTTCAA
>Ga0335085_10016801_pt1 | contig 10556 bp, 9 predicted proteins | sample Lox_Sample_45_FD_206712 | JGI IMG/M metagenome (GOLD analysis project Ga0335085, IMG submission 206712) | Soil microbial communities from Loxahatchee National Wildlife Refuge, Florida, United States - Lox_Sample_4.5 | ecosystem: Environmental > Terrestrial > Soil > Wetlands | place: USA: Florida...
GCCGCCGCGCCCCAAGAGCTGGAGGCGCTCCACCTCGCTGATGGTGGCGCTGGCCACCCTCGCCGTGGGCGTGGCCCTCGCTTCGGGGGTGCGGGTGCTGCGCTCGGCCCGCCTCGAGGTCGACGCCCGCCGGGCGCGCGCCGAGCGGGCCCGGGACCAGGAGATCCCCGCGATCCCCACCCCTCCGGTTCCGCCTTCCGTCCCGCCGGCCCGGCACGCGAAGCCCTCGCCGGAGACCGACGCCGAACGGCTGGCCCGCGACATCGAGAAGCAGGTGCGCAGCTCCATTCCCCGCGCCGGTACCCTGGGCCTGATCGCCGGCGCCAGGGCCCTGGAGAAGAGCAGCCGCCCCGACCGGGCGGAGGAGGTCCTCCGCCGCTCGCGCGATCCCGTCGCCCGCCTCGAGCTCTTCCTCCTCCGCCGCAAGCGGGGGCAGAAGACCGAGGCCGAGGCCGAGCTGCGCGCTTTCTCCCGCTCCCTGGAGGACGAGGACTGGCCCCGGCCGCTGGTCCAGGCCTTCCTGGGGGAGAAGAAGGACGCGGAGGTGGTGGCCGCCGCCTCCGACGACGACGAGAGGTGCGAGGCCTTCTACTACCTGGGACGGCTGCACGCGCCCGCGGACGCCGCCCTGGCCCGCAGCGAGCTGGAGAAGGCGGCAGCCTCCTCCTGCGACCAGTCCGGCTTCGCCAAGGAGGAGCTGCAGGATCTTCAGAGCCGGTGAATCTGCATCATCGAGGCGCCGAAGGTGGGCCGGTTGGGAGGGACGGCGCTGGCGATGACGATGGCCTCCCCCCGCATCGCTTCCCCCGCGCCCACCAGGGTCTGGGCGATGTCCCCGATCATCTCGTCGGTGGTCTCGAAAGGCTTCTTCACCTTCCGGGCGGTGACGCCCCAGAAGAGGGACATCCGCTGGTAGGCCAGGTCGCTGGCGGTGAAGGCCACGATCCGCGCCTGCGGCCGGTAGCTGGCGATCTGCCGGGCCGTCTCCCCCGTGCGGGTGTAGACGCAGATGGTGCCGATCCCCAGCTGCTGCGCCGCCGCCGCGCAGGCCCGGGCCACCGCGGTGGCGAAGGTGCTCTCCCCGCGGCTCAGGGTGGGGTCGGGGAGCGACTGGTAGCGGGCGGAGCGCTCCACCTCCTCGACGATGGCGGCCATGGTCTTCACCGCCTCCACCGGGTTCGCGCCGGTGGCGGTCTCCGCGGAGAGCATCACCGAGTCGGCGCCGTCCAGCACCGCGTTGGCCACGTCGCTCACCTCGGCCCGGGTGGGCTGGGGAGAGACGATCATGCTCTCCAGCATCTGGGTGGCCACGATGGCGATCTTCCCGTAGTAGTTGGTCCGCTCGATGGCGGTCTTCTGGATGAGGGGGACCCGCTCCAGCGGCATCTCCACGCCCAGGTCACCGCGGGCGATCATCACCGCGTCGGCCAGCTGGGCGATCTCGTCGATCCGGTCCACCGCCTGCGGCTTCTCCAGCTTGGCGATCACCGGGGTGGTGGGGGCGTAGCGCTTGATCAGCCGCAGGTCGTCGGCGTTGCGGACGAAGCTGAGGGCCACGTAGTCCACTTCGTGCAAGAGGCCGAACTTGAGATCCTCGATGTCCTTGGGCGTCAGCGCGGGGATGGAGACCGGCGTCCCCGGCAGGTTGATCCCCTTGTGGTCGGAGACGGCGCCGCCCACGTTCACCCGGCACTTCACCTCCTTGCCGGAGACCGCGATCACCTCCAGCCGGATGGCGCCGTCGTTGATCAGCACCGGGTCGCCGATGGAGACGTCCTCGGGCAGCCCTTCGTAGGAGCAGGAGAAGCGCTGGGCGTTCCCCACCACCGCCGGATCGACCGTGAGCACCACCTCGGCGCCGGCGGCGAGCTGGACCTTGCCGCCCTCGATCCGCCCCACCCGGATCTTGGGCCCCTGCAGGTCGAGGAGCAGGCCCACCGGCCGGGAGGCGTTCTCCGCCGCCTTGCGCACCGCCTCGATGGCCCGGGCGTGATCGTCGTGGGTGCCGTGGGAGAGGTTGAGCCGCGCCACGTCCATCCCGGCCTCGACCAGCCTGCCCAGGGTCGGCTCTTCGCGGGACGCCGGCCCCATGGTGCAGATGATCTTCGCCTTGCGCATGCCTGGGGCCGAGCGTAGGGCGCAACGATCCTCGCTGCAAGAGATCGCCTACTCCATTTCCGCGACCTCTTCGTCCTCGTCCTCGTCGCCTTCCTCGTCCTCGCTGTCCTCCTCGTCGAGCAGCGCGGCCTTCCGGGACACGGCCGGCGCCTCGTCGTACGGGGGAGGCATGTCCTCGCTGTTCACCTCCACGCTGGCGGAGAACTTCCTCCGCAAGGGCGCCAGGGCGGCGAAGAGCTCCTCCAGCCCGCTCACCACCGCCTCCACCTGCTCGTCGGCGGCGCGGATGCCGCACCCCGGGCAGCGGAGCACCGGGTCGCTCTGGATGTCCGACACGTCCAGGGAGAAGGACTCCTCGCACTTCTGGCACTGGAACTCGAGCTGCATGGCCGCGGCCCTCCAGCCGTCATCCGGGCCCTCAGCATAGTCATGCGTTCCACGCGGGGAAGGGGGAAATGCGTATTTCCCCGTGTCGCCGACCGGACGGTCCGCAGCTTCCGTTGGAGTTCAGCGGCCTTGTACACCCCGCCGCCTCCCGCTATGTTCCGCGCCCCCGACAGGAGCCCGCATGGCCAGCCCCGCACCCCAGGTCCCGAAGAACGGAAAGCCCATCACCATCTCCTCCGGCCGCCTCCAGGTGCCGGACCAGCCCATCCTTCCCTTCATCGAGGGCGACGGCACGGGGCCGGACATCTGGCGGGCGTCGCAGCGCGTGCTCGACGCCGCGGTGGAGAAGGCCTACGGCGGCAAGAAGAAGATCGCCTGGATGGAGGTCTACGCCGGCGACAAGAGCAAGAAGCTGTTCGACACCTGGCTTCCCGACGAGACCGTGGAGGCGTTCCGCAAGTACCTGGTGGGCATCAAGGGGCCGCTCACCACCCCGGTGGGCGGAGGCATCCGCTCCCTGAACGTGGCCCTGCGGCAGATGCTCGACCTCTTCGTCTGCCTGCGCCCCGTCCGCTGGTTCAAGGGCGTCCCCAGCCCGGTGAAGCGCCCGGACAAGGTGGACATGGTGATCTTCCGCGAGAACACCGAGGACATCTACGCCGGCATCGAGTACGCGGCCGGCACCCCGGAGGCGAAGAAGGTCCTCGAGTTCTGGGCCAGGGAGTTCCCCAAGGAGTTCAAGAAGATCCGCTTCGGCTCCGAGGCGGCGGGGGCGGAGTGGCAGAAGACGCTGGAGGGCATCGGGGCGCCCAAGCGGCAGACCTCGCTGCAGGTTGGCGTGGGACTCAAGCCCATCAGCTACCTGGGCACCGAGCGCCTGGTGCACAGCGCCATCAGCTACGCGGTGCAGAACAAGCGCAAGAGCGTCACCCTGGTGCACAAGGGCAACATCATGAAGTTCACCGAGGGCGCCTTCCGCGACTGGGGCTACCAGGTGGCCAAGGAGTTCTTCGGGGCCAAGGAGATCGACGGCGGCCCCTGGTGCAAGCTGCCCGACGGCATCGTCATCAAGGACGCCATCGCCGACATCACCCTGCAGCAGGTGCTCACCCGCCCCGACGACTTCGACGTCCTCGCCACCGCAAACCTGAACGGCGACTACCTGAGCGACGCCCTGGCCGCGCAGGTGGGGGGCATCGGCATCGCCCCGGGCGGGAACATCAACTACGTCACCGGGCACGCGGTCTTCGAGGCCACGCACGGGACGGCGCCCAAGTACGCCAACCAGGACAAGGTGAACCCCGGCTCGGTGATCCTTTCCGGGGAGATGATGTTCCGGCACCTGGGCTGGAAGGAGGCGGCCGACCTGATCGTCAAGGGGATGGACGGGGCCATCGCCGCCAAGACCGTCACCTACGACTTCGCCCGCCTGATGGTGCAGGAGGGGGAGAAGAACGTGAAAGAGGTGAAGTGCTCGGAATTCGGCCAGGCGATCATCGAGCACTTCTAGGCCCTGCCGCGCCGCAGGCGCGCCTTTGGGCCTCGTCTTTGCTGCTTGTTCGCGCGAAGGCGCGAACACGCTTTACGAAGCTGCCTCTACCTGAACAGCTCTTCGATCTCGCTGGCGAACTTCTGCGAGACAACCTTGCGCTTCAGCTTGAGCGTGGGGGTGAGCTCGCCGCTGTCGATGGAGAACTGGGCGGCGAGCACGCGGAACTTCTTGATGGTCTCGTACTGGGCGAGCTGGCCGTTGATCCGCTCGATCTCCTTGCCCACGTGGGCCACGAAGCCCGGGTTCTGCGCCCGCTCGGCCGCCTCGGGGACGATGAGCGCGGCCAGGTACTTGCGCCCGTCGCCCACCACCACCGCCTGGGCCACGCCCTCGATGCGGCCGAGGAGGGTCTCGATGTTCTGCGGGGAGACGTTCTTGCCGCCGGAGGTGATGAGGAGGTCCTTCTTCCGGTCGGTGATGCGCATGAAGCCGTCGCCGTCCAGCTCGCCCACGTCGCCGGTGTGCAAGAAGCCGTCGGGGTCGAGCGCCTCCGTGGTGGCCGCCGGGTCCTTGTAGTAGCCGGCGAAGACGTGGCCGCCGCGGGTGAGGATCTCCCCGTCGGGGGCGATGCGGATCTCCACCCCTTCCTCCGCCTTTCCCACGGTGCCGGGCTTGCGCCGGTGCGGCAGGTTGGCCGTGCCCATGCCGGTGGTCTCGGTCATCCCCCAGACGTCGAGGAGCTGGATGCCGATGGACTCGAAGAAGTCGAGGGTGGGCCGGGGCATCCTGGCCGCGGCGGTGACGCAGAGGCGTGCCCGGCCCAGCCCGATCGCCTCCCGCACCCTGGAGAGCACCAGGCGGTCGGCCAGCGCGCCCCGCGAAGCGCGCGCCCAGGCGAAGAGCTTGCGGCGCAAGAGCGGCGCGGCGCGCACGGTCTCCTCGATCCGCCCCTGGATCTTCTCCCAGATGCGGGGCACGCCGAAGAAGATCGTGGGCCGGGCTTCGCGCATCACCTGGCCCACCCGCTCCAGCTCGTCGCAGAACCAGACCGAACCGCCCACGCCGGTCCCCGAGTGGATGGAGATGATCTGCTCGGCGATGTGGCTGAGCGGCAGGTAGCTGACCAGGACGTCGTCCGGGGTGGAGCCTGCCACCTTCACCGCCGTCTCCGCGGCGTAGGAGAGATTGGCCTGCGTCAGCATCGCCGCCTTGGGCGGGCCGGTTGTGCCGCTGGTGTAGATGAGCGTGGCAAGGTCCCCCGGCCGGATGGCGGAGAGGCGCTCCTCCACGGCCTCGTCCGGCACTTTCTCCCCCTCGGCGAGGAAGGCCTCCCACTCGCTCATCCGGGCGAAGCGGCGCACGCCGGTGCCGCGCAGCTTCGCCTCCTGCCGCTCGTCGGCGGTGATCGCCACCACCGCCCCGGAATGGTTGGCGATGTACTGCGACTGCTCGGCGGTGAGGGTGGGATAGATGGGCGCCGGCACCGCGCCCGCCGCCAGGGCGCCCAGATCGGCCATCAGCCACTCCGGCCGGTTGGGCCCCACGATGGTCACCGTGTCGCCGCGCCGCACTCCCAGGGCGATCAGCGCCCGCGCCGCCCGGCGGACGTCGGCCGCCGCCCGCTCCCAGGTCCACTCCCGGGCGCCGTGCTTCCAGGCCAGGCGGGAAGGGTGGCGGCGGGCCGTCTCGAAGAAGGAACGGATGGTGGGCACGGGGCGAGCCTACAGCAGTTGCGGCGCCCGCGCAGGTGGAGTAGGAAGCGCGCGCCCCCCTGGGCTCGCGGGAGAAACACCATGGCTCGCAGGAAGATCGCCCTCATCGGAGCAGGTCAGATCGGCGGCAACCTCGCACTGCTCGCGGCCCAGAAGGAGCTGGGCGACGTAGTGCTGTTCGACGTGGTGGAGGGGGTGCCGCAAGGGAAGGCGCTGGACATCATGCAGTCGCGCGCGGCCGACGGCTACGACGCGCGCATCATCGGCACCAACCGCTACGACGAGGTGGCGGGCGCGGAGGTGGTGATCGTCACCGCCGGCGTCCCCCGCAAGCCGGGGATGAGCCGCGAGGACCTTTTGGGGATCAACATCAAGATCATGCGGGACGTGGCCACCAACGTGAAGGAGAAGTGCGCTGGCGCCTTCGTGATCGTCATCTCCAATCCCCTGGACGCGATGGTCTTCGCCATGAAGCAGATCACCGGCTTCCCCAAGGAGCGGGTGGTGGGGATGGCCGGGGTGCTGGACACCAGCCGCTTCCGCCTCTTCGTGGCCGAGGAGCTGAACGTTTCCATCGAGGACGTGCACGCGGTGGTGCTGGGCGGCCACGGCGACGACATGGTGCCCCTCACCCGCTTCTGCTCGGTGGCCGGCATCCCCCTGGAGAAGCTGATCCCCAAGCCGCGCCTGGACGCCATCGTCGATCGCACCCGCAAGGGCGGGGGCGAGATCGTGGCGCTGCTCAAGACCGGCTCGGCCTTCTACGCCCCGGCCACCAGCGCCATCGCCATGGCGGAGAGCTACCTGCGCGACAAGAAGCGCGTGCTGCCCTGCGCCGCCCTGCTGGAGGGCGAGTACGGCGTGAACGGCTACTACATGGGCGTGCCCGTCACCATCGGTTCCGGGGGGATCGAGAAGATCCACCAGATCGAGCTGAGCGCCGAGGAGAAGGGCATGTTCGAGCGCTCCTTCCAGTCGGTGAAGAAGACGGTCGACGAGATCAAGTCGCAGGTCTGAGCTTCATCCGGCATTGCTGGCCGGGACCTCTGCCGCGCTCAGCTCGGGCAGGCTGGCGCCCGCCCGGGCCGCGCTCCGCGGCGAGTCCGCCAGCTGCACGATGAACCACAGCCAGAGCAGCGCCCAGAACGCGATCATGGCGATCCCCAGCAGGACGGAGGACGGGGAGGGGTGCAGGCGCGAGCGGAACATATAACCTCCTAAAGCATTCTTGACGGTTATCTACGCCTGCGCTACTAACCTGTCAAGTCAGGTTTGGAGGTTATGCGGCCGATGCCCGGCGCCCGGGAAGAGAAGCACCGATTCGAGCTGGACGGGGGCACCGTCTCGCTGGACTTCGTGAACACCGTGAGCGGGATGCGCGGCTCGCCCAACATGCGCGATCGCCTGCTCGGGTACCCGGATCTGGTCTACTGGGCGGCACAGATCGGCCTGATCGACGCCAGGCGGGCCAAGGCCCTGTACGCGGCAGCCGGAGAAGATCAGGAGCGAGCGGCCGCGGCCCACGCGCTGGCCATCCGCAGGCGCGAGGCGCTCCACGACGTCGCCCTGGCCGCGGTGGACGGGCGGCCCCCGCCGGCCGCCGCGCTGGAAACGCTCAACGCCTGGATCGCCGACGCGCTCGCCCGCCGCCGCTTCCGCCCCGCGGGTCCGGGCAGGTTCCAGGTCGAGCTGGCGGACGACGGCGACCTCCTCGCCTTCCTCCGGCCCGTGGCGCTGGACGCGGCCGAATTGCTGGAGCACGAGGTCTCCAGCGGCCTGGTGGGCGTCTGCGCCGAGCGCGACATCGGCCGCTGCGCCTGGCTCTTCCTCGACTCGACCCGCAACCACAGCCGCCGCTTCTGCAACATGAAGGAGTGCGGCAACCGGGCCAAGCAGCGCCGCCACTACCAGCGGACCAAGGGCGCGCGGAAGAGCTAGGAAGGTGGCTCGTGCCCGTCCCCGTTCTGGTGGTCGATCTTCGCGCCGTCCGCGCAGACGGCTCCCAGCCAACACTGCGCAGAATCTGCGGACGGTCCGCGCCTTGGGCCGATTGCAGCGAGCGACGCCCTGCGCTATGTGGTGCCCGCGTCCGGGTCCGAGGAGGCGAGCGAGAAATGGCGGAGCGCTACATCGTCGTCGGCGGCGGCCTGGCGGGGCTGATGACCGTGATCAAGCTCGCCGAGGCGGGGAAGCACGTGGATGTCTTCTCCATCGTGCCGGTGAAGCGCAGCCACTCGGTCTGCGCCCAGGGCGGCATCAACGGCGCGGTGAACACCAAGGGCGAGGGCGACAACCCGGACATCCACACCAAGGACACCCTCAAGGGCGGCGACTTCCTCGCCGAGCAGCCGCCGGTGAAGGGCATGTGCCACGCCGCCCCCCACATCATCTACCTGATGGACCGGATGGGCGTGCCCTTCAACCGCACCTCCGAAGGGCTGCTCGACTTCCGCCGCTTCGGGGGCACGCTCTACAACCGCACCGCCTTCGCCGGCGCCTCCACCGGCCAGCAGCTCCTCTACGCCCTGGACGAGCAGGTCCGCCGCTACGAGCACGACGGCCTGGTGCGCAAGTACGAGTACTGGGAGTTCCTCTCCTTCATCAAGGACGGGCAAGGCGCCTGCCGGGGGATCACCGCCCTCGACCTGCGCAGCATGGAGATCCTGGCCTTTCCCGCCGACGCCGTCTGCCTGGCGACCGGCGGCCCGGGCATCGTCTACGGCCGCAGCACCAACAGCACCATCAACACCGGCAGCGCCAACGGCCGCTCGTACATGGACGGCGCCGTCTACGCCAACGCCGAGTTCGTGCAGGTGCACCCCACCGCCATCCCCGGCGAGGACAAGCACCGGCTGATGTCCGAGTCGGCGCGCGGCGAAGGCGGGCGGGTGTGGGTGCCGAAGCAGAAGGGCGACAAGCGCAAGGGCAAGGACGTCCCCGAGAACGAGCGCTGGTACTTCCTGGAGGAGAAGTACCCGCGCTACGGCAACCTGGTGCCCCGCGACGTCGGGTCCCGCGAGATCTTCTCCGTGGTCAAGGACCTGGGGATGGGCGTCGAAGGGCAGGACGCCGTCTACCTCGACGTCTCGCACATCCCCGCCGCCACCCTGGACCGCAAGCTGGGCGGCATCATGGAGATCTACGAGAAGTTCCAGGGCGTCGATCCCCGCCACGAGCCGATGAAGATCTTCCCCGCCGTGCACTACTCCATGGGCGGGCTGTGGTGCGACTACGAGGCCGACGCGAAGAACGACATGGTGGCGGGGAGCCCGCGCCAGCAGATGACCAACATCCCCGGCCTCTACGCGGCGGGCGAGTGCGACTACGCCTACCACGGCGCCAACCGCCTGGGGGCGAACTCGCTGCTCTCCTGCATCTACGCGGGGATGATCGCCGGCCCGGCGATGATCAGCTACGCGAAGAACAACATGAAGGCCAAGGGCGACGTTCCCTCCTCGCTCCTGGAGGCGGCGAAGAAGGAGTGGGACGGCCGCTTCGGCGCCATCTACAAGATGGACGGCCCGGAGAACCCCTACGTCATCGGCCAGCAGATGGGCGAGATGATGATCCAGGCGGCCACGGTGGTGAAGGTGAATTCCCAGCTGGACGAGGCGCTGGTCGAGGTCCAGAAGCTGAAGGAGCGCTGGAAGCGCTGCAACGTCCTCGACACCGGCCGCACCGTGAACCAGAGCGCGGCGTACGTGAACCAGCTCTGGAACATGCTGGAGATCGCCCACCTCATCCTCAAGGCTTCCCGCCTGCGCGACGAGAGCCGGGGCAGCCACTACAAGCCGGACTTCGTGCTCCCCAAGCCCCAGGCCGCCAAGCCGGCCGACGACCCGCAGTTCATGGCCGCCTGGAAGGCGCGCAACGACAAGTGGCTGAAGAACAGCATGGGCCGCTGGGCGCCCGAGGGCCCCAAGGTCACGTTCGAGGATCTGCAGAGCCTGAAGAACCCCGTTCTCGCGCCGGAACCCCGTTACTACGATTAGGACGTCATGCCCGACAAGCTGGTGGTGAGGATCGAACGTTGCGACGGGCCGGGCCAGGCCTCGCGCTGGGAGGAGTTCCGGGTCGAGCGCCGGCCCAATGCCAACGTGATCTCGGTGCTGATGCAGATCCAGCGCGAGCCGGTGACCGCGGAGGGGAGGAAGACCAGCCCCCCCGCCTGGGACGCCGCCTGCCTGGAGGAGGTGTGCGGCTCCTGCACCATGGTGATCAACGGCAAGGTCCGCCAGGCCTGCTCGGCGCTGATCGATCACCTGACCGAGCCGATCACCCTGTCGCCGATGAAGAAGTTCCCCCTGGTGCGCGACCTGGCCGTCGACCGCCAGCGGATGTTCGAGGCGCTCAAGCGGGTGAAGGCCTGGATCCCCGTCGACGGCACCTACGACCTGGGCCCCGGCCCCCGCCAGGCCAGCGAGGAGCAGGAGCTGCGGTACGTGCTCTCCACGTGCATGACCTGCGGCTGCTGCCTGGAGGTGTGCCCGCAGATCACGCCCTCCAGCGCTTTCGTGGGCGCTGCCGCGCTCTCCCAGGTCCGCCTCTTCAACATGCACCCCACCGGGGCGATGAACGCCGGCGAGCGCCTGCACGGGTTGATGGGCGAGGGCGGAGTGGGCGACTGCGGCAAGGCGGGCAACTGCGTGATCGCCTGCCCCAAGGGGATTCCCCTCACCTCCTCCATCGCCGACATGGCCCGGAAGACCACCCTGCAGGCGGTGAAGGACTGGTTCTTTCGCGACGAGCGCAAAGGTGGCGCCGGACCCGCCGGGTAGCCCCCAAACCGGCGGGAATCATTCAGGAGAACCGTTTGGCACGGCCGCTGCGTCAATAAGGGTGCGATG
>Ga0335085_10016802_pt1 | contig 10556 bp, 9 predicted proteins | sample Lox_Sample_45_FD_206712 | JGI IMG/M metagenome (GOLD analysis project Ga0335085, IMG submission 206712) | Soil microbial communities from Loxahatchee National Wildlife Refuge, Florida, United States - Lox_Sample_4.5 | ecosystem: Environmental > Terrestrial > Soil > Wetlands | place: USA: Florida...
GACGTAGCCGAAGAGGGCGAAGACCTTGTCGTCGTTGATGAGCTTCCTGGTGGCGGCCACGGCGCCGTCGGGCTCGTAGCGGTCGTCGACGGACTTCAGCACGATCTTGCGCCCGTTCACGCCGCCCTGCGCGTTCACCGCGTCGAAGTAGGCGAGGGCCCCGGTGCGCATCTCGATTCCGAGGTCGGCCGCCGGGCCGGAGAACACCGCCGACTGGCCCAGCAGAATCTGGCTTTCGGTGACGCCCGTCTCTGCGGCGGCGTACGTGGCGGCGGTCAGCGCGGCCGCGGCCAGGATATTGCGAATCATTGCTCCCCCTCTTGTCGGTGTAGGAGCAATGATACCGCCGCGAACGTCATCCGGCGAAGAACTCGCGGACCTTGTCCATGAAGCTCTTGGCGCGCGGATTGTGCCGGTTGGAGTCCTTGCGGTTGATCTCCTCCAGCTCGCGCAGGAGCTCGCGCTGGCGCTCGGTGAGGCGCACCGGCGTCTCCACCACGACCTCGCAGATGAGGTCGCCCGGATAGGACGAGCGCACGCCCTTGATGCCCTTGCCGCGCAGCCTGAACATCTGGCCCGTCTGCGTTTCCGGCGGGATCTTCACCTTGGCCGAGCCGTCGAGCGTGGGGATCTCCACCTCGCCGCCGAGCGCGGCCTGCGTGAAGGACACCGGCATCTCGCAGTGCAGGTCGTCGCCGTCGCGCTCGAACACCGAGTGCGACGAGAGGTGGATCACCACGTAGAGGTCGCCGGGCGGGCCGCCGTTCACGCCGGCTTCGCCCTCGCCCGAGAGGCGGATGCGGTCGCCCTCGTCCACGCCCGCCGGGATCTTCACCGCGAGCGTCTTGTGCCGCTTGATGCGCCCGGCGCCGCGGCAGCTCGCGCACGGATCGGACACGACCTTGCCCGTGCCGTGGCACGTGGGGCAGGCCTGCTGGATCGAGAAGAAGCCCTGCGACAGGCGCACCGTGCCCGAGCCGTGGCAGGTCTCGCACGTCTTCGGATGCGTGCCGGGCTTGGCTCCGGAGCCGTGGCAGGTCTCGCACGTCTCCATCGTGGGAATGCGGATCTTGGTCTCGGTGCCGCGCGCGGCCTGCTCGAGCGAGATCTCGAGGTTGTAGCGAAGGTCCGCGCCGCGGAAGACGGAGGCGCGGCCGCGCCCCTGGCCGCCGCCGAAGATGTCGCTGAAGATGTCGCCGAAGGCCTCCGCGAAGCCGCCGAAGCCCGCCGCGTCCGCGCCGCCCATGCCGCCCATCTGCGGATTCACGCCCGCGTGCCCGTAGCTGTCGTAGGCGCGGCGCTTGTCGGCGTCGCAGAGGACCTCGTAGGCCTCCTTGGCTTCCTTGAACTTCTCCTCCGCATCCTTGCTGTCGGGATTGCGGTCGGGGTGGTGCTTCATGGCGAGCTTGCGGTACGCCTTCTTGACCTCCTCCTCGGAGGCGTCGCGGTTCACGCCGAGCACTTCGTAGTAGTCGCGCTTCTTCGTCGCCATTAGCCCTTCCCGTCGCTAATGCAAAAGCGGGCCTGGTCTCGCGACCAGGCCCCCGAAATCACTGCCCCGATGTTGTCTTGCCGCCCCTACGCCGACTTCTTGTCCTTGACTTCGGTGTACTCCGCGTCGACCACGTTGCCTTCTTCCTTCGCCGGCTCGGCCGCCCCGCCTGCCGCCGCCTGCGCGTGCGGCTCGCCGCCCGCGGCGGCGCCCTGGGCGTTCTTCGCCTGCGCATCGGCGTAGATCTTCTCGCCGAGCTTCTGCGAGGCCTTGCCGAGCGCCTCGACCTTGGCCTCGATGGTCTCCTTGCTGCCATCCTTGAGCACGCCTTCGAGGTCCTTGAGCGCCGCCTCGATCTTCGCCTTCTCGGCGGCGTCGATCTTGTCGCCGTACTCGCCGAGCGATTTCTTCACCGAGTGCGCGAGCGCCTCGGCCTGGTTGCGGGCGTTCACGATCTCGAGCTGCTTCTTGTCCTCGTCGGCGTGCGTCTCCGCGTCCTTCACCATGCGCTGGATCTCGTCTTCCGTGAGGCCCGAGCTCGCCTTGATCGTGATCTTGTTCTCCTTGCCGGTGGCCTTGTCCTTCGCGGACACGTGCAGGATGCCGTTCGCGTCGATGTCGAACGTGACCTCGATCTGCGGCATGCCGCGCGGCGCGGGCGGGATGCCCTCGAGGTTGAACTGCCCGAGGCTCTTGTTGCCCGAGGCCACGTCGCGCTCGCCCTGCAGCACGTGGATCGTGACCGCGCCCTGGTTGTCGTCGGCCGTCGAGAAGACCTGCTGGGCCTTCGTGGGGATCGTCGTGTTCTTCTGGATGAGCTTGGTGCTCACGCCGCCGAGGGTCTCGATGCCAAGCGACAGCGGCGTCACGTCCAGCAGCAGCACGTCCTTCACGTCGCCCTGCAGCACGCCGCCCTGGATGCCGGCGCCGACCGCCACCGCTTCATCCGGGTTCACGTCCTTGCGCGGCTCCTTGCCGAAGAACTCCTTCACCTTGTCCTGCACCTTCGGCATGCGCGTCATGCCGCCCACCAGGATCACGTCGCCGATGTCGGAGACGCTCACGCCGGAGTCCTTGATCGCGGTGCGGCACGGTGCGATTGTCTTCTCGATGAGGTCATCCACGAGCGCCTCGAACTTGGCGCGCGTCAACTTCATCGTGAGGTGCCTCGGGCCCGACGCGTCGGCCGTGATGTAGGGCAGGTTGATGTCGGTGCTCTGCGAGCTCGACAGCTCGATCTTGGCCTTCTCCGCGGCCTCCTTCAGCCGCTGGAGCGCGAGGACGTCCTTGGAGAGGTCCACGCCCTGGTCCTTCTTGAATTCAGTGACGATGTACTCGATCAGCCGCTGGTCGAAATCCTCGCCGCCCAGGAACGTGTCGCCGTTCGTGGAGAGGACCTCGAACTGGTGCTCGCCCTCGACCGCGGCGATCTCGATGATCGAGATGTCGAACGTGCCGCCGCCCAGGTCGTAGACCGCGATCTTGCGGTCGCCTTCCTTCTTGTCGAGGCCGAACGCCAACGCCGCCGCGGTGGGCTCGTTGATGATGCGGCGCACCTCGAGGCCCGCGATGCGGCCCGCGTCCTTGGTGGCCTGGCGCTGGGAGTCGTTGAAGTAGGCGGGCACCGTGATCACCGCTTCGGTGACCGGCTCGCCGAGGTAGTCCTCGGCCGTCTTCTTCATCTTGCGAAGGACCTCGGCGGAGACCTGCTGGGGCGCGATCTTCTCGTTGCGCACTTCCACCCAGGCGTCGCCGTTGTTGGCCTTCGAGATCTTGTAGGGCATGAGGCCGATGTCCTTCTGGACCTCGCCCTCCTCGAACTTGCGGCCGATGAGGCGCTTGACCGCGTAGATCGTGTTCTTCGCGTTGGTCACCGCCTGGCGCTTGGCCGGAGCGCCCACGAGGATCTCGCCGCCATCGGTATAAGCGACGACCGAGGGCGTGGTGCGCGCGCCTTCGCTGTTCTCGATGACCTTGGGCTTGCCGCCCTCCATCACGGCCACGCACGAGTTCGTGGTGCCGAGGTCGATTCCGATGATCTTTGCCATTGTCGTTGTCTCTCTGGGGTTTTGCGTTGCGATTGCCTTTGAGATCGGGCTTTTTCAGCGCGCTTTCAAGGGGACGGCGGCGTTTCGGCGCGGGCCTTGGCCACCGTGACCAGCGCCGGGCGCAGCACCCGGTCGTTGAGCAGGTATCCCTTCTGCAGGACGGTGACCACGGTGTTGGGCTCCTGGTCGCTTTCCACCTGGCTGATGGCCTGGTGCCGGTGCGGGTCGAACTTCTCGCCCGCGGGCACGATCGCCTTGATGGCGAACTTCTCGAAGACGCTGTCGAGCTGCCTGGCGGTGATCTCCACGCCTTCCTTGAACGACTCGATCGAGGTGTTCTCGACTGTAAGCGCGGCATCGAGGCTGTCCTTCACCGCGAGGAGCGACCCGGCGAAAGTCTCGAGGCCGAAGCGATGCGCCTTGGACACTTCCTCGGCGCCGCGGCGGCGCACGTTCTCCATCTCCGCGCGGGCGCGCAGGAATTCATCGCGCAGCTTCTCGGCGTCGGAGAGCGCCGCGGCGAGCCGGGCTTCGAGCTCCGCGGCCCGGGTGTCGGCCGCTTCGGCATCACCCAGCGGGGGTTGGGCGGGAGCCGCCGGCGGGGCGCCCGTCAGGTCTGCATCCATCACGAAAAATCCTTCCTGAAACAAGCCTTTGGGTGAGCACGTGGGGATGTTTCCCCGGATTTCAAGAGCGCGATTCGCCGCGCTTCGAAAAGAGCAGCCAGCTCGTGATGAGCGTGATCACCGAGTAGAGGATGGAGCCGATCAACGCAGCCAGGAAGCCGTCCACGGTGAAGCCCTTCACCACCTCGGCCACCAGCCAGAACATGAAGGCGTTGATCACGAAAAGGAAGAGCCCGAGCGTGAGTATCGTCGCGGGCAGCGTAAGGATCACGAGCAGCGGCCGGATTATCGCGTTCACGAGCCCGAGGACGATGGCCGCGATCAACGCCGACCAGAAGTCGTTCACGTGCACTCCGGGGTAGAGGTAGGCCACCAGCAGCAGCGCGGCGGCGTTCACGATCCAGCGGGCGATGTGCATGAGCATCAGAGGTTCTCCAACGTGATTTGGGTGAGCGCTGTCATCCAGGCGGGGGTGTCGTTCGTGGTAGGGATGTAATGGAAATCCTTGCCTCCGGCCCCGAGGAACGTGGCCCGCCCTTCAATCGCGATCTCCTCGAGCGACTCGAGGCAGTCGGCCGCGAAGCCCGGGCAGATCACGTCCACGCGCCCGACGCCGTCGCGCCCGAGGCCGGCCAGCGTCTCGGAGGTGTAGGGCTTCAACCACTCGGCCGGGCCGAAGCGCGACTGGAACGAGATCACTGTACGCGCATCGTTCCAGCCCAGCTCCGTGGCGATGAGGCGCGCGCTCTCGCGGCATTGGGCCTCGTACGGGTCGCCCGCATCCACCACCGCGCGCGGCAACCCGTGGAAGCTCATCAACAGCCTGTCGGGGCGGCCGTGCTTGAGCCAGTAGTCGTTCACGTTCCTGGCGATCGCTTTCGCATAGAGGGGATGCGCGTGGAAATCCCGAACCACCTTGGCCTTCATCGCGCCGTGCTTTCTTCGCAGCGCCGCGGCCACGGCGTCCTCCACGCTGGCCGTCGTGCTCGCGGCGTACTGGGGATAAAGCGGCATCACCAGCACGCGGTTGCAGCCCTTTTCCGCGAGCTCGGCCAGGCCCTCGGCGATCGAGGGCTTGCCGTAGCGCATGGCGGCGGCCACGGGCACGGGGCGTTTCAGCTTTTCTCCGATGTAGCCGCGCAGCAGTTGCGATTGCCGCAAGTGGTAGATGCGAAGCGGCGCCCCGTCGGGCCGCCAGATGGCGGCGTATTTCTTCGCCGTCTTTGCCGGGCGGAAGGGCAGCACGAGGAAGTTGAGGATGAACCACCACGCCACGCGCGGGATCTGCACCACGCGCGGGTCCCACAGGAACTCACGCAGGTATTTGCGTACCGCCGCGGGCGTGGGCGCCTCGGGAGTGCCCAGGTTCACGAGGAGCACGCCGGCGGATGCCTCGCCGCGGTCGCCGGTCTGGGCCATGGCTCAGTGCTGCGACAGCGCCGAGGAGACGAGCTTCGCGGTGACGTCCACGATCGGGATCACGCGCTCGTAGGCCATGCGCGTGGGGCCGATCACGCCCACGGTGCCCACGATCCGGCCATCGACCTCGTAGGGCGCGGTCACGATGGAGCACTCGTCGAGGGGCACCAGCTGCGATTCGCCGCCGATGAAGATCTTCACGCCGTCGGCGTGCTCGCTCTGCTCGAGGATGTCGAGGAGCTGCGTCTTCCTCTCGAAGAGGTCGAAGAGGCGCCGCAGGCGCGGCATGTCGCCGGAAAGGTCGTCCACCTCGAGCAGGTTGCGCCCCCCGGAGATCACCACGCCGTCGGCCGCGGGCTGGCGAAGCGCGTCGCTGCCGGTCTGGATCGCCGCCTGCATGAGGCCCGAGATGTCGTTGTGCAGGTCGATCAGCTCGTTCCTCACCTTCTGGCGCAGCTGGTCGAACTCGAGGCCCGCGTAGTGCTGGTTGATGAAGTTCGCCGCCTCCACGAGCTGCGAGGGCGAGTAGGCGCGGTCGGTCACCAGCACGCGGTTCTGCACCTCGCCGTCGCTCGCCACGATGATGAGCAGCACGCGGCGCTCGGAAAGCCCGAAGAACTCCACGTGGCGCAGCACGGCGCCGCGCCGCCGCGGCGCCACCACGATGCCGGCGAAGTGCGTGAGGTCCGAAAGCAGCTGCGAGGCGGCCGTCACCACGCGGTGCGGGTCGTCGGGCAGGAGCTGCTCCTCCAGCTGCTGGCGCTCGACCTCTTCCATGGGGCGCACGGTGAGCAGCGTATCGACGAAGAAGCGATAGCCCTTGGGCGTGGGCACGCGTCCCGCGGAGGTGTGCGGGCTCGCGACGAAGCCCATCTCCTCGAGGTCCGCCATCACGTTGCGGATGGTGGCCGGCGAGAGCTCCAGCGTGGAAAACCGCGAGAGCGCCCGGGAGCCGACGGGCTGGCCGTCGGCGATGTAGCGCTCCACCAGGATCTTCAGCAGGCTTTGCGCGCGATCGCTCAACATGGATGGATTCTACAGAAAACGATTCATGATTTAATTGCGGCCATGGCCCCCGCATTCAAGACGGCCGCCGTGGTCGGCAAGAGCGATGCGGCGAGCCTTCCCGACGTGCTCGACGAGCTGGTGGCGCTGCTTCGCGCGCGCGGCCTCGCGGTGCTCATGGATCCGCTCACGGCGGGCGCCTCGCGCGCCAAGCCCGATCACTCCATCGCCCTCGAGGAAATGCCCGCGCGCGCCGATCTTGCAATCGCCATCGGCGGCGACGGCACTCTGATCTCGTGCGCGCGCCTCATGGCCGAGCGCGGGGTGCCCCTGGTCGGCGTGAACCTCGGGCGCCTGGGGTTCCTCACTGACATTCCCGCCAAGGAATCGAAGGCCGCGGTGGGCGCGATCCTGGACGGCGACTTCATCCCCGAGCAGCGCACCATGCTCTCCGGCACGGTCCGGCGCGGCGGCAAGACTGTCTTCTCGGCCCTCGCGTTCAACGACGTGGTGGTGAGCCGCGGCGCCATGGGCAGCATGATCGAGCTCGCCGTCACGGTGGACGGCGAGTTCATCTACTCGCTGCGCGCCGACGGCCTGATCGTGGCCACGCCCACGGGATCGACGGCCTATGCGCTCTCGGCGGGCGGCCCGATCCTGCATCCGGCGCTGCAGGCATTGGCCCTCGTGCCCATCTCGCCGCACACGCTTTCGAACCGGCCGGTGGCGATCCGCGGCACCTCGCGCGTCGAGATCACGCTCGAGCGGGGCGCGGATGCGCGCGTGAATTTCGACGTGCAGGCCTATCACAAGCTCGAGGCCGAGGACGTGGTGAGCGTCTCGGCGGCGCCGCGCCCGGCGACACTGCTGCATCCGAAGGGCTACGGCTACTTCACGATGCTGCGCCAGAAGCTGCGCTGGAACGAGCGGACTTCCTAGCGTCGGTCGGCGATGCTGCGCGCACTTTCAATCCGCGACTACGTGATCGTCGAGCGGCTCGACCTCGAGCTCTCGGCGGGTTTTACCGCGCTCACGGGGGAAACGGGCGCGGGCAAGTCGATCCTCATCGACGCGCTGAAGCTCGCGCTGGGCGACCGCGCCGATCCCTCGGTGGTGCGCGCGGGCGCCGAGCGCGCCGAGGTGAGCGCCGATTTCGACGTGCAGGCGCTCGATGGCGTGCGCGCGTGGCTCTCGGCGCAGGACTTCGACGACGGCGACGCGGCCTGCCTCGTGCGCCGCACCATCGATACCGGCGGCCGGTCGCGCGGCTTCGTGAACGGGCGCCCCGCCACGGCGGCCCAGCTTCGCGAGCTGGGCGAGATGCTCGTGGACATCCACGGACAGCACGATCACCAACTGCTGCTCAAGCGCGACCGCCAGCGCATGCTGCTGGATGCGTTCGGGGGATCGACGGCGCAGGCGAAGGAAGTCGCGTCGCTGCATTCGGCGTGGCACAAGCTTGCCGAGCAGAGGAAGGCCCGCGAGGGCGCCCGGGCCTCCTCGGCGCGCGAGCGCGAGCTCCTCGGCCACGAAGTGCGCGACCTCGAGTCGCTCGCATTCGACCCGCGCCAGTGGGAGGAGGACCAGGCCGAGCACCGGCGGCTCGCCCACGCGCAGGAGCTCATCGCGACCGTGAACGAAAGCGTCGAGGCGCTCGACGAATCCGAGGGCTCCGCGGCCGACAGGCTCGCCGCCGTGTCCACGCGCCTTGCCGAAGCCGCGGCGCTCGATCCGTCGCTCGAGGAAGCGCGCCGCGATGCGGAAACCGCGGCCGTGCACGCGCAGCAGGCCGCGCAGCTCCTGCGCCGCTACCTCCAGCGCCTGGACGTGGACCCGGGCCGCCTCGGAGATCTCGACAGTCGCATCAAGGCCGTGTTCGACAGCGCGCGCCGTTATCGCGTGGAGGCGGCGCAACTGCCCGCCGCACTGGAAGAGCGCCGCGCACGCCTCGCGGAGCTGGGCGGCGAGGAGAGCCTCGAGAAGCTGAAGGAGATGGAAGATGCCGCGGAGCGTTCCTATCGCGAGGCCGCGGGTGTGCTCACCAGATCGCGCCGCACGGCCGCACGCAAGCTCGCCGCCGAGGTCACGCGCACGATGCAGGAGCTCGCCATGGCCGGCGGGCGCCTCGAGGTGGCGCTCACGCCGCTCGCCGAGCCCTCCGCGGGCGGGCTGGAATCGGTGGAGCTCCAGGTGGCCGCCCACGAGGGCCAGCCTTTGGGCGCGCTCGCGCGAATCGCTTCCGGCGGCGAGCTCTCGCGCCTTTCGCTCGCGGTGCAGGTGCTCCTTTCGGGCGAGGCCTCGGTGCCCACGCTCATCTTCGACGAGGTGGACGCCGGCATCGGCGGCGGTGTGGCGGAGGTGGTGGGGCGCCTGCTGCAATCGCTTTCGCGCCATCACCAGGTGCTCTCGGTCACGCACCTCGCGCAGGTGGCGGTGCACGCGCGGGCACAACTGCGCGTGGCCAAGCACGCGGGCTCGCGCGGCACGTATGCGACTGTGGACCTCCTGGGCGAGGACGAGCGCACGGGCGAGGTGGCGCGCATGCTGGGCGGACTGAAGATCACGGAGGCCACGAAGCGCCACGCGGCCGAGATGTTGCAAAACGCGCGCGCAGCGGGTACACCAGTGCGCAAGAGGTAGGAGGCTCATGGAATCGGCGGGCGGGGGCGGCAAGTCGGGAATCGTTCTGGCCGGGGGCGGCGCGCGCGCCGCCTACCAGGTCGGCGTCCTTGCCGCCATGAAGGAGATACTGCCCGACCCGAAGGTGAATCCGTTCCAGATCATCTGCGGCACCTCGGCCGGCGCCGTGAACGCGGGCGCGCTCGCGGTGTATGCCGACGACTTCGGCCACGCGGTGGACAACCTCCTCGCCGTCTGGCGCAATTTCCATCCCCACCACGTCTATCGCGCGGACTTCACCGGCGCCACCGCCAACAGCCTGCGATGGTTCGGCGGCTTCATGTTCGGCGCGTTCATCAAGAACCGGCGCATCTCGCTGCTGGACAACCGCCCGCTGGAAAGCCTCCTTTCCCGCCGCCTCGATTTCTCGCGCATCGCCTCCAACATCGCCTCGGGCGCGCTCGATGCGATCTCGATCACGTGCTCGGGCTACACCTCGGGCCAGAGCTGCAGCTTCTTCGAGGGCGCCGACCACTTCGAGGGCTGGCAGCGCTCGCAGAGGATCGGCATCAAGACGCGCATCTCCATCGAGCACCTGATGGCCTCGAGCGCGCTGCCCTTCGTCTTCCCGCCGTACAAGCTGAACCGCGAGTTCTTCGGCGACGGCTCCATGCGCCAGATCGCGCCGGTGAGCCCGGCGCTGCACCTGGGCGCCGATCGCGTGATCGTCGTGGGCACGGCGCGCATCAAGACCGACGCGCCGGAACGCACCCGCGGAGAGCTCTATCCCACGCTCGCGCAGATCGCCGGCCACGTGCTGAACTCCATCTTCCTCGACAGCCTCGCCGTGGACCTGGAGCGCCTCGAGCGCATCAACAGGACCATCAGCGCGGTGGACCCGGCCACGGCGAAGAAGATGGGCCTCGCGCTGCACCACGTGGACGTGCTCGTGCTGACGCCCTCGGAGCCGCTCGACGGCATCGCTTCCTGCTTCGCTCCGTGGGCGCGATGCGCCGCGGCGGCGCGAACCTCGCGAGCTACCTTCTCTTCGAGAAGGGCTACTGCAACGAGCTGATCGAGCTGGGCTACAACGACACGATCAAGCGCCGCGACGAGGTGGAAGCGTTCCTCGCGGGCGGCATGTCGCCGGTGCCCGGCGCCTACGCGCGCACCGTGAAATTCATCGTGCCCCGGAGCCAGGCATAGCGAATGTCGCGTCCGAAGCCGCACGCGCTCAGCGATTACCGCCACTCCCGCGTGCTCGCCACGCGCTGGATGGACAACGACGCCTACGGGCACATGAACAACGTCGTGTACTACTCGTTCTTCGACACGCTCGTGAACGCG
>Ga0335085_10016803_pt1 | contig 10556 bp, 7 predicted proteins | sample Lox_Sample_45_FD_206712 | JGI IMG/M metagenome (GOLD analysis project Ga0335085, IMG submission 206712) | Soil microbial communities from Loxahatchee National Wildlife Refuge, Florida, United States - Lox_Sample_4.5 | ecosystem: Environmental > Terrestrial > Soil > Wetlands | place: USA: Florida...
GAGTCTCCAGCCTCCTCAGTAGGAGGGCCACATTAGCAGTGATGCGTTTAAGGGGTTAAGAGAGAAGAGGTCGCCCGGCGTCTCCCCTGTGTCGCTCTGACACGCGCCAGCAGATTTGTGATTGGTAATTCCTCACTCAACTTCTTCGAGTTCGATTCCAGGTGTACGGCGCCAAACCCGTTGCGTTTCGCTTATTAGGGAATTGGATTGCCTTGCAAGAACATGAGGCCGTAACGTCTGGTCCTCGACCGGCATTTGAACTCTGAATGGCGAGCCAGCCCGGGACTCTGCAGTCGGACCTCGTGACATCTGCGCAGCGCGGCGACGCTGACGCGCTTGCGGCGCTGTACCAAGCGCACGGCGAAGCGGTATACCGGTTGGCCTACCGCCTGCTCGGCACCAGAGAGGACGCCGAGGACGTGGTACACGATGTGTTCGTGGGACTGCCTGAAGCGCTACGACGCTACGAAGAGCGGGGAGCGCTAGAAAGCTGGCTGAAGCGGGTGGCGGCGAGGGTGGCCTTGATGCGGCTGCGGCAGCGCGATCGGCGGCGAGAGGTGTCGCTAGACGCTGGTACTGAGCAGCGGTTGCGAGAGGCGTCGTCAACCGAGTTCACGGGGCTCAAGGAAGCGGTGGATGCGCTGCCAGATGGTCTGCGGTCGGTGCTCGTGCTCAAGGAGATCGAGGGCTACTCGCACGCCGAAGTTGCAGCACTCTTGGGAATCAGCGAGGGTGCCTCTCGAGTTCGCCTGACACGTGCGATCCGAGGCCTGCGAAGAATGCTTGGGGAGGAACGATGAAGGTAATCCTGCTGCATCCGTCATGGACGATCCTGCGCGACTATGCGGACGATGCAACACCAGATTCACCCAAGGCGCGGGTGGCATCTCACCTGGCTCAGTGCACACGGTGCCGATCGCGGGTAGCTGAATTGCGCTCGCTCCAGGACCGGCTACAAAGACTGCCCGTGCCTGAGCCGTCGCAGAATCTGCTCTCTCGGATTCAGACAAGCCGGGCAGGCGGGGTGCGCGTGATTCTGCCAGGGTCGGAGCGCTCGTCGCGCTCACGTCGTGGTCCGCTCCCGTGGGCGGCGGCCGCGCTCGCCGCAACAGTAGCGGCGATTCTTCTGTGGCCAGAGGCGAATGAACGCGGCGAGCCGTCTTTCGGGCTCCTTGACGGGACTCCACTGCTGCCCGCAACACTTTTGGCGCAACAGATCTCCGACACGGCGGCACGAGCTCGATATCCTCTGCTCGGAGCTGTAGACGTTGGGCGAGTCACCAGCGGGCGGTGGACCTACGAGGGACGGATGATCGAGGAGGGTCTAGATACGACGTCCCAGGGCGTTCGGGTTTTTTCCGTCGCACAAGCGGAACTAGATCGCCGGCCGGTTTGGATTGTCACCACGACGACGACGGGGCGGTATACCCGCGGCCCGAGGGGCGATTCGCTTTTTCTCGAGCAAGGTTCCTTGCGGCTCTTGCGGCAAGTGTGGTATTACGCCGGCGGTCATGCTAACAGCCGAGATTTCCCCGACAGCGTCCGCTATTCGCTCTCCTGGCGTCAGGCCGACATGGGATGGCACGGTACTCTGCACCGCCTGCTGTTCCAGCTTACCCCGCTCGCAGCTAATTGGAAGGGCAGCGCTTACGTCGCCCTACCTGTGGCTCGCGATCGCTGGAAGCTCTTTCCTCTCGATCAGCACGTCGTGGGGGAGGAGCGGGTGCATGTCCCTGCGGGGACGTTCGACTGCTGGAAGGTCGACACAAAACTGCGCGGCACGGAAGCAACCCTGTGGATCGAGAAGCGCGGTCAATGGGTCGTCAAGCTTTCCCAGCGGGGCGGCGAGGACGCGGTGTGGGAGCAGGTGCTCACGACGCACACAAATAGTCCCACGGCACCTTGATTCCCGTCGTTGGCCACTCAGATCCTGAGTGCCGCTTAGAGAGGGTGTGCTTGCGCCTACCGGCCGCCGACGGCCGCGGGAGTGGGAAGGGCTACGGGATCCGCGACTGTGTGCCTTAGAACTCCCAATCGCAGTCGTCTTTGAGAAAGTCCGTCTTCCAGAGTGGCTTCCGACCTTTCGCCCGGTCAGAATTGGCTGTCCGGAACCCAGCTGTCGGTCTCTTCTCAGCATAGAAAATCTCGAAGTCATTCCAGACCTGCGCAACAACATACGGGTCAATTTCGAGGCACTTGAGTTTATCTGGGTGCTTCAGATCCCGCACCGCCACCACGATGCTGGGCGGGGCACCGCTACTATCCGGCTTCGCGATCTCGGGATCGAAGAGGTAGAACCCTTGATCGGCGACGTCCTTGAGAGATTTCCACTGATCGTCGATGTAGACCTGGACTGGTGCGTGACCTCCCTTAATCGGCTCCACTGGTTCTTGGTTTCTGAAGACCTCCACACCTCTCACATCTCCCTTGAACTTGAACGTGGCCTTCAGGTTTGGCCCGAGCATTAGGCGACCGAAGACTGAGCCCGACGTTTCCCCGACCTTAGGCACCACGGCAATTGATACGACGGGAGCTGTACGATCACCGACGTATTGCGCCCAATCCCTGTATTCGCGGAGTTGCGAGAACTTCTGCGATTCAGGGAGCCCTGCAAGAGCCTCTCGCTTCTTCCGGTCTTGAGCGATGTCGTCTTCGTATGCCTTCACAGCCACGAACGTTGATAGCGGCGTCTGTAACGTCAAATCGAAGCCACCAACAGAGTGTTGGTAGTATTGGTGATACCACGAGGGATCCGCTGAATCGACAGACGCTCTCAATGAGGCCATCTCGAATCGATCAAGCGGCATAACGGGTAGGTGTGATGCAGATGGTACTGCCTGATCAAGCGCCGACTTCGCAGTGGCAAGTGCCGGGCCGGCTCGCGCAATGAGTATTGAACCTGACACACCAGGCCCCCCTTGATCAGGCAGATCCGCAAACGTGTTGATTGCGACAACCTCGCCGTCGAGGTTCAGAAGGGGGCCGCCTGAATTGCCGTGGTTGATATTGACGTCGGAGATAATCGCGCCGGCCCGTACACTGGACGCGATGCCGGCGGTGATCGTTAGCTCCTGATAGAGCGGGAACCCCATTGCCACAAGTCGGTCTCCAGGTGCGACGGGAGCCTTACCTTGAGGGTTCTGCAGGGGTAGCAAGACGCGTCCCCTCACCAGATCGGGATTGATTCTCAAGACGGCGATGTCTGCATCGGCGTCTCGTGCGAGTAGGTTCGCTCTCACTCGAGTCACCGAATCCAACACGACTGAGACCATCTCTTGTTCAGCGAACTCTACGACGTGCGCGTTTGTCAGGATGACACCGCCAAGGGTGTCCGCGAGAAAGCCACTGCCATGTGCCAGACCTGCTTGGATCCTAAAAACACTGTGCTGGAGCCGGTTGAACAACGTCGCCGCGGCATCAACACGTTCGACTGAAAGCGGCGGCCCGCTTCCGGGAGCAGCCTCAGAAGTTGCGTTGTCATTCGCGAGCGTGGTCTCTACAGTCTTTCCTGCCTCAACACTTACATGGATGTTCCACCGGTACCGGGTCCCCTGAAATAGAGCCGGAGCAACACCGCTGACGGTGTAGGCTCCAGGTGGAACTTGGATAGAGGCCGTTCCATCTACAGTTGTTCGCGTTGTGAATGTATCGGAATGGGTGCTGGTGAGGATGATGGCGTACAGCGGAACGGGATGAACCTGCATTGCCTGGTCGACAAGTGCTGCCGTGATTTGGACCGTTCCCTTGCTGGGCGCAGGCTTCGGAGGCACTTGGCCAAGAACCGGCGTGGCCCCGACCAGGAGCAATAGCATCCGTGAGCAGTTACGAGTTTGCATGACGGCCTCCCGCCCTGTTCCTCATCATAATGTGCAGGCTTGTTCGGTGGAGCCGCAAATCCGACTAGATGATTGGGAAAACAGGGCTTGGGATCCCTCGAGGTTCCCGATGCGAACATTCGGGGCTACGGAAACTCTACTGAAAGCACTGGATGCAGCTCGATCCTGTTGGGGGCGACGCCGCGTTGACCGTGGAGGTAGTCGAAGAAGCCCATGCCAGCAAATCGGACGAGAGGCCGGGCCTCGCCTCCAGGCACGTTCAGGTGATCCATCAGCGTCTTCCGGACCTGGGGGGAGCGGAAACGGGTGTGCTTGTCGGCGGCTGTGGAACACCCGGACATCCTATTGCTGACGATGCATGACACGCGGATTGTTGAGGGAACTCAAGGACAATTGGGCGTGAGTCCGCTGAATCCCTGCGCAGCATGGCATGCTTGTCGGCGCCGTCCCCAGGCCACAGCTTAAACGCGGTCGGCCGAAGCGCGTCGAAATGATCGCTCGAATTGACTCCAGCTCGGAGCAGTCTTACGACACCAGAAGAACAGACCAGATCAAACACTGGTCTTGCTAAGAAGCTCGCAGCCGCTCGCCGCGAGCTCCTCGAGACTTCTACCCGATCCCGTCTTCTCCATACACCCCTCGGAAGCCGTCGTGCAAAGATCATCGAGATCGAAAACGAATTAAGCGAGGAGGTCTATCGCATCCTGGTCCGTGAAGGTAGGCCCATGACGTTTCTTCCTTTGCAAGAGCGGACCCTGGATAATGGACAGGTCAACCTGCTTGGCCAGCCTGACGAGGAGTCGGAACAACCGTCAGAGTTTGCATCTCACTACGTGGACCTGCGGCTGCAGACAGGTCTCTCTTCGGAGATGCTCCAGTCCAAGCTGCGTACAATTGCCTACGACGCTCAGACATTCGAGAACGAGCAGGGCGTCAACATCCTTTACCTGGCGCTCGGTTTTCTAAGGTGGTTCGAACCCCGTAACCCACAGGACCCTCGGTTCGCTCCGCTCATCCTATTGCCCGTGACGCTCACTCGCGCCAGCGCGCAGGAGAAGTATCGCATTACCTACTCCGCGGAGGAGATGGGATCGAACCTCTCTCTACAGGAGCGCCTGAAGGAGGAGGATGTCGATCTCCCGGATCTGCCCGAACCCGATGACCTGTCCCCGACAGAATACTTCGGAAGGGTCACCGAGGCTGTACGAGCTATACCGAATTGGCGGGTGCAGACAGACTCGATGGCGGTTGGGTTCTACTCGTTCGCGAAACTGATGATGTTCCGCGACCTTGAACCCGAACGGTGGCCCCACGCCACGTTGATTGATCATCCTCTCATCAACGGTCTTCTTGGAGACGGGTTCCCCGATCTCTCCGAGCCCCTTCTCCCAGACGACGATGACACTGCTGTCGATCCGCTCATCGACCTCGCCACCGCCGGACATGTGGTTGATGCTGATAGCTCCCAGATGCTCGCAATTGAAGAGGTCAAGAGGGGGCGTCACCTCGTGATCCAGGGGCCGCCTGGTACGGGCAAGTCTCAAACGATCACGAACTTGATCGCGGGCGCAATGGAAGGAGGGAAGCGAGTTCTCTTCGTTGCAGAGAAGATGGCTGCACTGAATGTCGTCAAAGCGAACTTGGAACGCATCGGCTTGGGCCGTATTTGCCTGGAACTGCATAGCCACAAGGCGAAGAAGAAGACTGTTCTGGACGACCTTCGAGACACTTATGAGCTCTCTCCCGCTGCTGGCTCAACAGACGACGATGTCGTCCAGAAGCTTCGCGCTCGACGTGATGCCCTAAATGCGCATGTCAGAGCACTCCACACACCTCTGCAGCCCTCGGGCTTCACACCATTTCAAGCATTCGGGACACTGGCAAAGCTGGCAGGAACTGGTCTTGCCACTCCCGACTGGCAACTCGAAGAGGCGCGCAATTGGAGGCGCCCCGATCTCGATGACCGGGTCACGCGGGTCGCGCAGCTCGCCGATCATGTTCGGAAGATCGGTGTCCCGTTGGAACATCCTTGGAGAGGAACACAGACTAGCGAGATGCTGCTGCCCGCTGACGCGTCCCGCCTAAGTGCTAGGGCCGGAGCGCTCGCGGGCAGGATAGAGGCGCTTGCCGAGACGGCTGACCAGCTAGGCAACCTGACCGGTTACGACGCCAAGAGTTTCGCCCAAACAATGTCAATCACTTCCTTGGTCGCGGTCCTGAGCCAGGCTCCGTCCATGGATCCTGCGGCTATGGATGCACCGGAGTGGACCAGCAAACGCGCTGAAATCGAGGCACTTCTGCAAAAGGGAAGAGAGTTCGCATCTGCACGGCAAACGCTTGAACATCAGGTCAATCGACGAGCTTGGGAGGTGGACATCACGTCGATAACCGGGGCGTTTCGGGCCCACGGTTCATCCCTCCTTCGATGGTCCAGGAGCGACTACCGTGAAGCCGTCACGCGTTTCCGCGAAATCTGCGAGCCACCGACCCCCAAGAAGTTGGGCGAGCGCCTCCGCGTGTTAGACACGATCACCATCGGTCAGAATGCAAAGCACTATATCCGCAAGGCGGATGTACTCGGCAATAACGCTTTTGGATCAATGTGGGCCCGAGAGGATTCTGACTGGCCTCAGTTGATGGCCATCGAGCAATGGGAGCGCTTGGCCTCAGGCGCTCGTTTGCCGCTCGAATGGCGCGAGTCTCTTCCTCTCATCATGGGAAATCGGCAGGTCTCTGACTTTGGCTTCTCGGTAGCGAAGAACCTTGAAAGCGCTCTCAAAGATCTCCAGTCGCTGTTGTTGCAGTTGGCGTTCGATTCGGGATTGGGGTTCGGCCCGCAAGAGATCGTTGACGTTCCCTTCGGCATCTTGGCGGAGCGTCTTACTCGCTGGGCGGCTTCGTCAGAACGCCTTGAAGAGTGGTGGATCTGGCGGAACTGGAGTGGGCAGTTACGCGGCTTGGGGGCCGGAGAGGCTGTTGACCGCCTTGGCGACGGGCGCCTAGCACCCGACCACGCTGCGAACAGCTTGGCGTATGTTCATGCCGAAGCGTTGGTCCGCCAGGCACTGGCCGAATGCCCTGGTCTTGCAGAATTCAATGGGCGGAATCACGAGCAGGTCCAGCAGACGTTTGCTGAGCTGGATGTCAAATGTCTAAAACTCACTCGCCAGGCGATAGCGGTGAGGCACTCGGCTTCCATTCCTCGCGGTGGGCGCGGCATCGGTGAATTCGGGATCTTGTCCCATGAATGGCACAAACAGCGACGTCACCTGCCGCTGCGGAAACTCGTTCGCTCTGCGGGTCGGGCTATTCAGGTACTTAAGCCAGTTTGGATGATGTCACCACTATCCTTGGCGCAGTTCATTGAGCCAGGTGTTATTGATTTTGACCTCGTGGTGATGGACGAGGCCAGCCAGGTGAGACCCGTCGATGCGCTTGGAGCGGTGGCCAGGGCACAACAGATCGTTGTCGTCGGCGACGATAAACAACTCCCTCCCACCTCCTTCTTCGACCGGGTGGCTATGGAAGAAGAGGAGGCCACGGAAGAAGATGACTTCCAGGCAGCGGATGTGGAAAGCATTCTGGATCTGTGCACGGCGCAGCGTCTCCCGAGTCGTATGCTTCGCTGGCATTACAGAAGTCAGCACGAATCCCTCATCGCGGTTTCAAATCTCGAGTTCTACAAGAGACTTTTCATAGTGCCAAGTGCCACAGCTGATGGCCTCGGTTTGCACTTGCGCAAAGTCGAGGGGGTGTATGACCGTGGGGGGTCGGCCACGAACAGGGTAGAGGCTAAGGTCGTCGCGGAGGCGGTCATTGCTCACGCTCGTGAGCACGTACAATCTGCTCGCTACCCTGCGGGTTTGTCCCTGGGAGTCGGCACGTTCTCGGTGCAGCAGCGTGAAGCCATCCTAGACGAATTGGAGCTCCTACAGCGCCAGCACCCGGAGGTCGCCGGGTTCTTCGACCCCGGGGCGCCAGAGCCTTTCTTCGTCAAGAACCTGGAATCGATTCAGGGAGATGAGCGGGATGTCATCTTCATCTCCGTTGGGTATGGACGAGATGCAGACGGATACATGGCCATGACGTTCGGCCCCATCTCGCAGCAAGGTGGCGAGCGGCGCCTCAACGTCTTGATGAGTCGGGCGCGAAGGCGTTGTGACGTCTTTTCATCAATCACTGCGGGTGACATTGATCTCGAACGTGGTCGGAGCCTTGGTGTCCGCGTGCTCAAAAGCTTTCTTCAGTATGCGGAAACAGGACAACTCGATCGCACCGAAGTGCCAACTCACGAGGTGGGGTCGGATTTCGAAGAGGATGTTGGGAGGGCCTTGGCTACGCTAGGGTATCAGGTCGTACCCCAAGTCGGTGTCGCGGGGTTCTACATCGACTTGGGGATCAAGGATCCGTCGCATCCTGGCCGCTACATCCTCGGCATCGAGTGCGATGGTGCTACATACCACAGCTCTCGATCCGCACGTGACCGTGATCGTCTGAGAGAACAGGTCTTGAGAGACCGAGGGTGGCATATCCACAGGATCTGGAGCGTCGATTGGTTTCGGAGACGCTCTCAAGAACTGCAGCGAGCGGTTTCCGCGATTGCCGCCGCGCAAGCAGCACCTCCAATGCCTTCACCCCCCTCTCCGTCGGCCGCCGGCCACGAGCAGACCAGTCGCACGGTATTGCGACCGACGATAGTTGCATCTTCAAACTCAGAGAGTCCCAAGTACCGTGAAGCGTCGTTCACAGTCGATATCGGTGTTGAGCCGCACCTGCTGGGATTTCGCCAACAGGTCGAAATCCTTGCCAAGATCATCGACATCGAAGGGCCGATCCACGAAGAAGAGATTGGCAGACGCTACGCCACGGTCTGCGGGAAGGATCGGGCAGGGGCCCGCATTCAGGCGGCCACGAAACAAGGGCTTCAGTACGCTTTGAGAAGTGGGAAACTTGTTGCCAGCGGTCGATTCTACATGATAGCCCCGATAAAGGAATGTATCCCCCGCGATCGCTCCGATGTCCAATCCGGGACTCTTCGGCGACCCGATATGCTTCCGCCTATCGAGATTCAGACTGGGCTAAGACGGGTTGTCGCCGAGCAGATAGGAGTTGATCCCTCAGCTGCGATAACCGAGGTGGCGAGGATGTTTGGCTTCCTGCGCACGGGCGGCGAATTGGGGCAGGCGATCCTAGGGCAGCTGCGTGAGATGCTGGCATCTGGAGAGCTAACTCTGAAGAACGGGAACAAGGTGTACATCCGTGACACATAAGGAAACCAGGACGGTAAGGCCAGTTCATCGGCGGTCATAACACCGTCAGGCTGGAACAGATCTCAGCAGTTGGAAGATGGCGTAGCCTGTTCCAGCACGCGCGCCATCAGATTTGTGATAGTGGTCCGGTTTCGGTGTCGTTTGACGCGCGAGTGAAAGGCGCGGTATTTACAATCCGGGACAACACCGCACGACAACGGCCAACCCGGCGAAAGCCGGGGGCGCAAAGCCACGGGCCCTCGCCTCCTCCGCGACGCCGGCGTCTGACGCCACGAAGGACCCTACGATCGCCGAGCTACCGAACCGGGTGGCTCGGTGTTTTGTGCTTTCGCGGAGGCTGAGAGAACGGAGCGACCTCTGCTCACTTGACGAGTGCTTGACTACCCGCACCAGTCGAGGATCCGAAGCGACTCAGCGATCTGCACCGCGTGTAGCTGGGCGCCGATGCTGTCTTCATGCGCCTGCCATCGGTTCCCTTCCTGGGCGGCGAGCTGACCGACCCAGTCGTACTTCAGGACAAGACAGGTCGTCAGGGCGTCGCCGGTCTTAGAGATGATCCGGCAGTTCGTGAGCTGCTGCTCTTTGTTATGGCACCCGATGGCGAATGCCAGGAGAAGAAACCTCGGCTTCATTCCTGCCTCCTCCCGGTTGGGACCGCACTCTCCCCGGCGACCAAACAGGGTGGCCTAAGGACGGGAGACCTTGATGCCCAGGCGATCCATTTCGCTGAGCCATTGCTCTGCTGTCGTCGCAGACCACTCTGCCACCTTGCTCAGGAATGCAACGCTGGTCCAGTCCATAGTGCCCTGAGTGTCCGCCGGAACACGATTCTGTGTGGTGCAGTCTCGAAGCTGCTTGGGCCATTCTCCATAGGGTCGAATCAGAGCACTGCGATGCGCAATGACATTACGCAGTTGGAAGAGACAGCCCAAGTTCAGGTATTCGGTACTGGTGCCCGCCGCAAAGTCCGGCACGCGACGCAGCAGCAACAGTCGCCACTGCTTGAGTGCGTCCCTTTCGTTTCGTACACAGTCCACGAACCACTTGTCCAGTTGCTGCGTGTCCTCTTGCTGAGCCAGGTACTCCGACATGCGGGCCTCACATGCTGCCGCAGCACAGAGCACAGCCGCAGCAGTCGCGCCCGCCTCGCCCGTGCTGTCCTTAGCCGCTTTGGCCTGCTCGGCGCGCTTCCACGCACGCTCAGCCTCAATCAAGAAAACGTGGTCATAGCCCGCCGCCATTCCCTCGGGCCGGGCTTCGGTGACTTGGAAGGAGTCACCATCTTGGATGTCTTTGTGATCGGGAATTCCAGGCATTGTCTTCTCCGAGAGGCGATGACGTGCAGTGCTGGCAGCTGGCAGTGGAAACGTAAGCCATTTCCTGATAGCAGGCGCTGTCCCCCCTCCGGGTGGCTAAAACCTTGGGACTCTCTGCCCGGGACCGTGGCCGA
>Ga0335085_10016804_pt1 | contig 10555 bp, 10 predicted proteins | sample Lox_Sample_45_FD_206712 | JGI IMG/M metagenome (GOLD analysis project Ga0335085, IMG submission 206712) | Soil microbial communities from Loxahatchee National Wildlife Refuge, Florida, United States - Lox_Sample_4.5 | ecosystem: Environmental > Terrestrial > Soil > Wetlands | place: USA...
TGGCGACGAGCCGGAAGCGGTCGCGCATGTCGGACAGCGCGACGACGACGCCGGGCCCGGGATCCGCGCTGAAGACGAGGCGGACCGGGTCCTCGCGGCCGCCGATGGCCAGCGGGTGGATCTCAAGCCGCGGCTTGGCCGACGTGAGCGAGGGGCATACCTCGAGCATGTGCGCGCCGAGGATACATTCGCGGCCCGGCGTCAGGTCATAGGTGTAGTCCTCCATCAGCGACGCGCCGCCCGCCAGTCCGGCCCCCATCACCTTGGCCGCCCGGACCAGCACCGCCGTCTTCCAGTCGCCTTCGGCGCCGAACCCGTAGCCGTCCGCCATCAGCCGCTGTACCGCCAGGCCGGGCAGCTGCTTCAGCCCGCCCAGGTCCTCGAAGTTGGTCGTGAAGGCCCCGAACCCGCCGGCCCCGAGGAAGGACCGCAGGCCGAGTTCGATCGCGGCCCCGTCGCGCAGCGACTGGTGGCGGTCCTTCCCGCGCCTGAGCTCGGGCGCGACGTCATAGGTGTCCTCGTACTCCGCCACCAGCGCGTCGACGTCGGCCGGGGCGGTGGCGTCCACCGCGGCTACCAGGTCGTTGACGCCCCAGGTGTTGACCTGGACGCCGAACACGGCTTCGGCCTCGGTCTTGTCGCCTTCGGTGACGGCTACGTAGCGCATGTTGTCGCCGAACCGCGCCAGCCGCAGCGACCGCGTCGCCGCCCATCCGGCCGCCGCCCGCGCCCAGGTCGCCACCTGCTCGACGACCCGCGGATCGGAGACGTGACCCGCGACGGTCTTACGCGGCACGGACAGCCTGGTCAGCACGTAGCCGAACTCCCGGTCGCCGTGCGCGGCCTGGTTCAGGTTCATGAAGTCGAAATCGATCGACGCCCACGGCAGCGCGACGTTGGCCTGCGTGTGCAGGTGCAGCAGCGGCTTGTCGAGGGCGCTGAGCCCGGCGATCCACATCTTGGCCGGGCTGAACGTGTGCATCCACGCCACCAGGCCGATCACCCGGTCGTCGGCGTTCGCCTCCAGCATGGTCCTGCGGATCGCGTCGTGATCGGTCAGGACCGGCTTCCAGACGAGCCTGGCCCGGATGGACGGTGCTTCCGAGAGCACCGCGGCGATGCCGCGCGACTGCTCCGCCACCTGGCGGAGCGTCTCCTCCCCGTACAGATGCTGGCTTCCCGTCAGGAACCAGACCTCGAAGTCGTCCTGGGCGGTCGGTGCGGTCATCAGCGCTGTGCTCCTTGCTGGCCGGCTTGGGGGTTTCCGTAGTACGCGTCGGGTCCGTGCTTGCGGCGGAAGTGGCGCGCGAGCAGATACGGCGGGGCACCGGCGTGGGGGTTCAGCGCCAGCGTCTGGATCGCCATCTGCGCGACCGCCTCACAGATGATCGCGTTCTTCAGCGACTCCGCGGCCGAGTCGCCCCACACGAACGGGCCGTGGTTGGCGGCCAGCGCACCGGGAACCTCCGCCGGGTCGTTACCGGGGGCGTCGAACACGTCGACGATGGCCTGGCCGGTGTTGTACTCGTAGTCCGCGGCGCACTCCGCCTCGGTGAGATCCCGCGTACAGCGGATCGGCCCGTTGAAGGCGTCGGCGTGGGTGGTGCCGAGGACCGGGATGTCGCGCTTGGCCTGCGCGAACGCGACCGCGGAGGGGGAGTGGGTGTGGGTGATGCCGCCGATGCCCGCGAACGCCAGGTAGAGCCGGCGGTGGGTTTCGCTGTCGACGGAGGGTCGCAGCTGCCCATCCACGACCCGCCCGTCCTCGAGGTCGACCACGACGAGCTGCTCGGCGGTCAGGCCGTCGTAGGACACGCCCGAGGGCTTGATGACGTAGAGGCCGGCGTCGCGGTCCACGCCACTGACGTTGCCCCACGTCAAGGTGGCCAGCCGCGCGTGCGGGATCCCCTGGTTGGCGCGGAGCACCTCGTCGCGGAGCGCGGCGGTGACCGGCCGGCTCATGCCGCTCCCTCGGGCCGCTCGGCCAGGACCCGGTCCCTGATCGCCCGCAGCCGGTACATGGCCTTGTTCTCGCCCCGGCCGAAGTAGTCGTGCAGCCGCACGTACTCCGCGTAGAGCTCGTCGTACACATCGGCGCGGGCGGCGTCGGGCCGGTACACGTCGGAGTCGATCCGGCCCATGGCGCCGGCCGCGGCCGGCACGTCCGGGTAGGCGCCCGCGGCCACCGCCGCGTGGATGGCCGAGCCGAGCGCCGGCCCCTGGTCAGACCCGATGACGCTGAGCGGGCGCCGGGTGACGTCCGCGTAGATCTGCATCAGCGCCTTGCTCTTGATCAGGCCGCCCGCCACCACGAGCTCGGTCACCGGCACGCCGGACTCGCCGAACGTCTCGATGATCTTCCTGGTGCCGAACGCGGTCGACTCCAGCAGCGCCCGGTAGATCTCCGGCGCGGTGGTGGCCAGGGTCAGGCCCACGATGGCCCCGGACAGCCGCCCGTCCACCAGCACCGAGCGGTTGCCGCCCTCCCAGTCCAGCGCGATGAGCCCGTGCGCCCCCACCGGTTCGGCCGCCGCCTTCTCGTCCAGCAACTGCTGGACCGAGACGCCGCGCCGGCGGGCCTCGTCGACGTACTCACCGGGGACGCCGTTGCGCGCGAACCAGGCGAAGATGTCGCCGACCCCGCTCTGGCCCGCCTCGTAGCCCCACATCCCGGCGACGATGCCGCCGTCCACCGCGCCGCACATGCCGGGCACCTCGGCGAACTCGGCGCCGTTCATCACGTGGCAGGTCGAGGTGCCCATGATCGCGACCATCTTGCCCGCGGCGACCGGTCCCGCCGCGGGCACGGTGACGTGCGCGTCCACGTTGCCCACCGCGACCGCGATGCCGGCCGGCAGCCCGGTCAGCGCGGACGCCGCCGCGGTCAGCCGGCCGGCCAGGCCGCCCAGCGGGGAGATCGGATGGGCCAGCTTGTCCTGCGCGAAGGAGGCGAAGCGCGGGTCGAGCGCGGCCAGGTACTCCCGCGACGGGTAGCTGCCGTCCTGGTAGATGCCCTTGTACCCGACGGTGCAGGCGTTCCTGGTCTCGGCGCCGCACAGCTGCCAGATGATCCAGTCGGCGGCCTCGATCCACCGGTCGGCCCGGGCGTACATCTCCTCGTCCTCGTCGAGCAGCTGGAGTGCCTTGGCGAACTGCCACTCCGAGGAGATCTTGCCGCCGTAGCGGTTGATCCACTTCTCGCCCCGCTCGTGCGCGAGCGCGTTGATCCGGTCCGCGTGGGCCTGGGCGGCGTGGTGCTTCCAGAGCTTGGGGTAGGCGTGCGGCCGCGCGGCCAGCCCGGGCAGCTGGCACAGCGGCGTGCCGTCCGCGCGCACCGGCATGCAGGTGGACGCGGTGAAGTCGGTGGCGATGCCGATGACCTGGGCCGGGTCGATGCCGGCGTCCCTGACCGCGGCCGGCACCGCCTCGCCGAGCGCGCGGGTCCAGTCGGCCGGGTCCTGGAGGGCCCAGTCTGGCGGCAGCTCGCCGTGCCCGTCCAGGGCGCGGTCGATCGCGCCGTGCGGGTACTCGCTCACGGCGGTGCCGGCCTCGGTGCCGTCGCTCACCCGCACGACGAGCGCCCGCGCCGACAGCGTCCCGAAGTCCACGCCGACGACGAAGGCGCCATCATCACCAGCAGGCGAAGGGCCGCCCTTGTTAGCGCTAACATCCATCTGTCCGCCTTACGATACGTTCTTTCCAGTGCATTCTTGCCGTCCGCGGCCCGGATCAACCGAACCAGGTTCGGGTCAGCGCGCCGGCCCGGCGGCGCTCGCCCTGACGATCAGCTGAGGCGCGACCCTGACCCGGGGCCCGGCCGGGATGGCGCCCGACATCCGGTCGACAAGCGTACCCAGCGCCTGCCGGCCGACCTCACCGAAGTCCTGCCGCACGGTGGTGAGCGGCGGACGGTAGTAGCCCGCCTCGGGTACATCGTCGAAACCGATGATGCTGACGTCCTCGGGCACTCGCAGGCCCCGTTCGGCCAGCGCCCGGATGACGCCGAGCGCCATCGTGTCGTTCCCGCAGAAGACCGCGGTAAGACCGGGCTCGTCAGCCAGCCGGGTACCCATGGCGTATCCGGAGCTCGACGACCAGTCGCCCGCCAGCGCGGCGGGCTCGGCCGCGCCGGCCTCGCGCAGCGCCTGCCGCCAGCCGTCGACCCGCTCCTTGGCATCCAGGCAGTTGGCGGGCCCGGCGACGTGGTAGACGGTCCGGTGGCCAAGGCCGAGCAGGTAGCGGGTCGCCGCGGCGGCGCCGGCCTCGTTGTCGATGGCCACCGAGGTCACCGACGCCCGGGTGCCACAGCCCACCGCGACCAGCGGCACCTGCGACGGCACGTGCCCCAGGGCGGCCACGGCGGTGTCCACCGTGGCGATGACGACGATGCCCTCGATGCCCTGGCCGAGGAACCGCTCCACCGCGTCCAGCATCGACCGGCGGTCGAGCGCGGGCAGGCTGGCGACCGACACGAAGTAGCTGTCGTGCGCGGCCCGCTCGAAGCCGTAGAGCATCGAGGTCGGACCGTAGAGCATGGTGTCGGCGGTGATCACGCCGAGGGTGTGGGTGCGCCGGGTGACCAGCGTCCTAGCCGCGGCGTTGGGCCGGTAGGCAAGCTCGCGGATGGCGTCGAGAACCCGTTCCCTGGTCAGTGGGCGAACGTTCGGGTGCTCATTCAGCACACGCGAGACGGTCTGGTGCGAAACCCCCGCGAGCCGGGCCACGTCGGCCATGACCGGCGGCCTGGACAGGTCGCCGGGGTCGCGTTCGACGGACCCCTGCACCCGGCTGCCGGCCTTCTCACCCGGTGACGACGTCACGTGGTGCCTCCTGTCGCCGCGCGCGCCGCGGGGCTCTGCGGTCAGCCGGGGCCGACGTGAGCGTTCACATCCGAGCTGACCAGGGACGGCGCTGTCACCTCGATGCCCCCGACAGTGACATGCGCCTCATCCTCCGCAGCCCGGATTCCTTGTACCTCAGAGTAGCCTCAGCCCGGCCACGACGGTACCCCGGGTCGCTCCAGCCGAGGTCAGGGCGTGTCGCGCGGTTTCCCAGCCCTCGGCAAAGGGCAAACGAGCCGGCCGCCTGCGCGGCCCCTGAGCCCGGCCAAAGGTCAGACGGGCCGCCCGCCCGCGCGGCCCCGTCGGAGGTTAGGCCTTGTTGCGGCGGCCTGCGTTGTCCTTCAGGTCGCGCAGCGCGTCCCTGGCGGCGACCTTCGCCTTGCCCACGGCCTCGCTGTCCTTCAGGTCGCGGATGGCGTCCTTGGCCTTGCGCCCGGCCTCGGCGTCCCGCAGGTCGCGCAGCGCGTCCCTGGTCGCGACCTTGGCCTTGCCCACGGCCTCGCTGTCCCGCAGGTCCTGGAACGCGGCCTTGGCCTTGCGTCCCGTGTCCCCGTCCCGCAGGTCACGCAGCGCGGACTCGGCGCGGCGGCCCGCCTCGCTGGCGCGCACGTCGTTGAGCGCCGTCTTGGCCCGCCGGGTCGCCTCGGCCCCGCGCGGTCCGCGCAGCCAGTCGAGCATCCGGGCCCAGAAGCCCCTGACCTGCCGTTCGATGTCACTCATAGCGGTCTCTCCTGTTCCGTCCCAGTCTCAGGATCTCAGTCTCATAAACACGATATAACGCAAATTGAAACCGCGCCAAGTAGCGTCTACCCCCGGCCGGCCGGGGCAATCGCCTGCCCCCGGCGGGCCGCCCGGCCGAGCGCCGCCCGCCCGGCCGGGCGGCGTCCCGGGCCGCAGTGAGACAATCGCAGGCGTGCAGGCACGTCAGCGCATCAGTGGTCACTCCCCGTACGAGCCGGTGTTCGGCTTCTCCCGTGCCCTGGCCGTGGGCGACCGGGTGCTGGTCGCTGGCACCGCCCCGGTGCCGCCCGGCGGCGGCCCGTCCCCGGACGGCCCCTACGCCCAGGCCCGGCTCTGCCTGGACCTGATCGGCGAGGCCCTGGCCAAGGCCGGAACCTCCCTGGACCACGTCATCCGCACCCGCATGTACCTCACCGCCGCGGAGCACTGGGAAGAGGTCGCCCGCGCCCACGGCGAGGTCTTCGCCGACATCCGCCCCGCCGCCACCGCCATCATCGTGGCCGGCCTCCTCGACCCCACCTGGCTCGTCGAAATAGAAGCCGAAGCCACCCTCCCGCCCTAGTTTTCCATGATCGCGAAGGATTTTATCCCCAAAATAGGTACAAAACCCTTCGTGATCATGAAAATTCGCTACTGGGTTCGAGCAAGGCAGCCCGCTCGGTGCGACCGGCGTGGCGGTGGCGACGTATGAGCTTGCTGTTACGTCAGCGTGGCCGCGGCCATGCCCGCCATGGCACCCTAGCGCGGCCCCGCGATGCCACTCAGGATCATGTCCACCACCTCGGCGATGAAATCGCCGGTCATCGGCAGGTGCCCGAGCAGCAGCCGGTGCTCGGCGGCGCCGAAGAACAGGTCGAGCACCACGTCCCTGTCCACCGTGGCGGGGATCTCGCCGCGCTCGATGGCCCGGTCCAGCATGACCCGGTGCTGGGAGCGCAGCGGCTCGAGCACCCGGTCCCGCCACGCGCCGCGCAGTTCCGGGTCGTGCTGCGCCTCGGCGATCAGCCCGGTCAGCATCGGTCCCATCGCCGTCTCGGTGACCGCGCGCACCCACGCGTGCAGGGCCGACAGCAGGTCGCCGCGCAGCGATCCGGTATCCGGTAGCGGCTGCTCAGCGCGGAACGAGATGACGAACGCGTCCAGCGCGAGCAGTCCCTTCGACGGCCAGCGCCGGTAGATGGTCGTCTTGCCGACCCCGGCCCGCGCCGCCACCTCCTCGATGGACATCGCGGTCAGGCCGCGCTCGGCCAGCAGGTCCACGGTCGCGGTCAGGATCGCGCGGTCGGCCTCGGCGCTCCGCGGCCGCCCCCGCGGCGCGCCAGTGCCAGTGCCGGCACCCGCGCCGGCGCCAGTAACCCCGCCGGCACCCGCGCCAGCCCCGCCAGCACCAGGACCCCCCGGAATTTCACCGTTCATCGCCAGGTTCTATCATAGAGAAATCCGAAACGATCCGTAACGTATCTGATTGGTACCATGCCTGTCCCCGGCCGCCCCCTGCCCGCTCCTGCCCTCACGGACCCGGCCACCCCGGCCACCGCGCCCCCGCCCCGACGCCAGCCGCTCCAGCTGGCCCTGATCCTCGTCGCCGCGTTCATGGTCGTCCTCGATTTCTCCATCGTGAACGTGGCGCTGCCCTCGATCGAGCGCGAACTCCAGATGCCCGCCGACGCGGTCCAGTGGATAGTGACGGGATACGCCATCTCGTTCGGCGGCCTGCTTATTCTCGGTGGCCGGGCAGCGGACCTGTTCGGCCGGCGGCGCATGTTCGTCGCCGGCCTGATCGCGTTCTCGGTGGCCAGCCTGGCCGGCGGGCTGGCCCAGGACCCGGTGCTGCTGATCGCGGCCCGGGTCGTGCAGGGCGCGGGCGCCGCCATCGTCGCCCCGGCCGCGCTGTCGCTCATCACCACCGGCTTCCCCGAAGGGCCCGAGCGTACTCGCGCCATCGGCCTGTACGGCGCGGTTTCCTCGATCGGCTTCGTCGCCGGCCAGGTCCTCGGCGGCGTGCTGGTGCAGTTCACCAGCTGGCGCGCGGTGTTCCTGGTCAACGTGCCGGTCGGCCTGGCCGCCGCGGCCCTGTCCCCGGCCATCCTCGGCGCCGCGAAAACCGCGAAAACCGCAAAAGCCGGGAAGGCACCAGCGGTCAAGCACCGCCTCGACATCCGCGGCGCGCTGCTGATCACGGCCGCCGTCACCCTGGTCGTCTTCGCCATCTCCCAGGGCGTGGTCCTCGGCTGGTCGTCACCGCTGGTCATCGCCGCGGTCGTAGTGGCAGCCGCGGCCGCGGCAACCTTCGCCAAGGCCGAGACCCGGCACCCCGAGCCGCTCATCCGTCCCAGCCTGCTGCACCGCCGCGGGCTGCGGGACGGGACCACGCTGGCCTTCCTGCTCGGCCTGTGGAACGGCGGCGAGATGCTGGTGCTCTCCCTCTACCTCCAGCAGGTGCTGCACGAATCCCCGCTGTTCACCGGCCTGGTCATCGCCCCCCAGGGCATCGTCGGCGGAATCATGGGCCTGACCGGGCCCCGGCTCGCGGGCCGGATAGGGGTCAAGCGGCTGCTGGTGCTCACCGCCGCCGCCACCACGACCGGCTTCGGTGTGCTGACCCGGCTGCCCGCGGCCGGCTGGAGCCCGGTGCTGTTCGTGGTCATGCTGATCGGCTTCGGCACCGCGGGCACCGCCCTCGGCTCGACCGTGCTGGCCAGCCGGGGGATGGCCGACGCCGACCAGGGCCTGGTCGGCGGCATGATCAACACCAGCCGCCAGGTCGGCGCCGCGGTCGGCGCGGCGCTGCTGCCGGCCGTAGCCGAGGGCGTCGGCGGCAGCGGCGTTTCCGGCGACCGCGCCGCGATGCTGACCGCGGCGGTGGCCGCGCTGGCCGCCACCGCCGTCGCCTGGCGGGCCGCCCGGCAGGTCATTAATAACGAACGGGGTCGCGTCCCCGCCTAGCTTCCCCGCGGGCGGTCGCTTAACCGGTGCGCTGCACCGTGTACCGCACGGTCTGCACCACGATCTGCCCGTCCCGGAAGACGAACGTGTCGATCCCGTCCTCGACCTTCGTCTCGGCCGCCGTCGCGGTCCACTCCAGGAACAGCACGTCACCCTCGTAGATCTGCGTCGGCAGTCCCCAGTCCGCGTTCGGCACGTCGGACAGCAGCTGGACGAACCCCTCGCGGACGCCCGCCTTGCCCCGCTTGACCCCGGCCGGGGTGATGAACACGGCGTCGTCGGAGTAGTCCTCCACGATCCCGTCCAGGTCGCCCGCCCCGAGGGCCTGGGCGTGGTGCTGGAACACTTCCTGCGGCGTACGCGCCATCGCGCTCTCCTCCCAAAGATCGGTAGGACTTACCTTAGTGTCATGGGTTACGAGCACATCCTGGTGGAGCGCTCCGGCGACTTCGCCACGATCACGATGAACCGGCCGCAGCGCCGCAACGCCCTGTCGCTGGAGCACATGCGCGAGCTGATCACGGCGTTCGGCGAGGTCGGCAACAGCGATGCGCGGGGCATCGTGCTGGCCGGGAACGGCCCGGTGTTCAGCGCCGGACACGACTTCGCGGACATGGCCGGCGCCGACCTGGCGTTCATGCGGTCGCTGCTGTCCACCTGCACCGACCTGATGACGCTGATCCAGCACGTTCCCCAGCCGGTGGTGGCGCGGGTCCACAGCCTCGCCACCGCGGCCGGCTGCCAGCTGGTGGCCACTGCCGACCTGGCCGTGGCCAGCGAGGACGCGGGCTTCGCGACGCCCGGCGGCAAGGGCGGCTGGTTCTGTCACACCCCGATGGTGGCGGTGGCCAGGAACGTGGGCCGCAAGCGGGCCGCCGAGCTGGCCATGTCGGGCGACGTCATCGACGCGGCCACCGCGCTCGACTGGGGGCTGGTCAACCGGGTGGTACCCGCCGCCCAGCTCGACTCGGCCGTCCACGACCTGCTCGAGCGGGTCACCCGCGGCTCGGCCGCCAGCAAGGGCATCGGCAAGCAGGCCCTCTACGCGCAGATCGACCTGGACCAGCCCAAGGCCTACGCCTACGCGATCGAGGTGATGGCGGCGACCAGCCAGACCCCCGACGCGCAGGAGGGGATGAAGGCCTTCCTGGAGAAGCGCAAGCCGAACTGGGACCGCGGCTAGGGCTTCTCCCAGACCGAGACGTGCCCGCCGCTTTCGCTGGTGAACGGCTCGCGCGCCCAGCCTTCCCAGCGGTCGCGCAGCCGCAGCCCGGCCAGCCGCGCCATCAGGTCGAGCTCGGACGGCCACACGTACCGGAACGGGATCGAGCGGTACCGGCCGCGCCCGTCCGCCGTGACGGTGACGTAGTTCGAGCTCATCGCCTGGGTGGCGGTGTCGTAGCGGTCGAACGCCCAGCGAGTGGGGCTCACCTGGAACGGCACGGCGCTCTGCCCGGGCGGGAGCTTGCGCAGCTCCGGCACGCCGACCTCGACCACGAAGCAGCCGCCCGGCGCCAGGTGGGCCGCGGCGTTGCGGAAGCAGGCCACCTGCGCGTCCTGCGTGGTCAGGTTCATGATCGTGTTGAACACCAGGTACACCAGCGAGAACGTGCCGTCCACCCGGGTGGTGGCGAAGTCGCCGATGGTGACGGGTATCGCGTCACCGCCCGGCTTGGCCCGCATCCGGGCCACCATGGCGCGGGACATGTCGATGCCGTGCACCTCGACACCGCGGGCGGCCAGCGGCAGCGCGACCCGCCCGGTCCCGACGGCGAACTCCAGCGCCCGCCCGTGACCTGAATGAGCAGCGCCCCCGGCCAGGCCGGCCAGCGCGTCGGCGGTCACCTCGATGACGGCCGGGTCGAAATGCCCCTCGAACCCGTCGTCGTAGGTAGCCGCGACGTCTTCCCCGAAGTACCCGTCTTCGTCGTTCATCGCCTGGACGTTACCTTCGCGGGCCGGTCCCGGTCACCCGGTTTTTGTCGGACCCGGCTGGTAGCGTCGGCCCCGACGGCGGATACCTTCCG
>Ga0335085_10016805_pt1 | contig 10555 bp, 10 predicted proteins | sample Lox_Sample_45_FD_206712 | JGI IMG/M metagenome (GOLD analysis project Ga0335085, IMG submission 206712) | Soil microbial communities from Loxahatchee National Wildlife Refuge, Florida, United States - Lox_Sample_4.5 | ecosystem: Environmental > Terrestrial > Soil > Wetlands | place: USA...
CCAGCTTGGAGACCAGCTCGATTGCGCCGAACGTGAACTTCACCTGGTTCGCGGCCATCTGGATCCGCACCGGTTCTTCGGTGTCGGGCAGCAGGCGCGCAAGTTCCAGGATGGTCTTGCGCGGCACGATCGCCTCGATCTTGCCGGTGGCGCTGCCACCGTCCTTGCCGACCTCGCAAAGCGCGAGGCGGTGTCCGTCGGTCGCAACGGCCCGCACCGTGTTGCCATCGACGACGAGGAGCATGCCGTTCAGGTAGTAGCGGATGTCTTGGGCCGCCATCGCGAAATGCACCATCGAGAGCAGATACTTCAGCGTCGCAGCGGGCAACGTGAAATCTGCGGAGAACTCCGCGATCGCGACGGTTGGAAACTCCTCGGCGGCAAGCGTCTGCAGCGCGAACCGGCTCTTTCCCGATTGCAGCGTGAGCTTCTTGTTCGCCAGCGCGAGCGTGACGTCCGCCTCGGGCAGCGCTCGCAGGATATCGACCAGCTTGCGCGCCGCGACCGTCGTCGCGAGTGCGTCCTTGCCTGTGCCGACATCGGCGCTGGTCTGGATCTGGATCTCGAGATCGGTCGCGGTGAAAGCGACCTTCTCGCCGTCCTTGCGCACCAGGACGTTGGCAAGAATCGGCAGCGTCTGCCTACGCTCGACGATTCCGCTCACTACCTGCAGAGGCCGCAATACCGCGTCACGCGCTGCCTTCACAAATACCATTTCTTTTCTTTCCTATTCTGGTAGTAGCTAGATAGTAAAGAGCGCATCACGCTGGGGATAATGGCCAAACCTTCTTTTGCAGTGACCACTTGGAACCTTTACAACCCTGTGCGTAAGCGCTGCACCGGCTAGCTTCGTCCATGTGGACAAACAGTGCAAATCGGCCTGCGCACCCTCTCGTTGGTCGATATGTCCAACCTTGTTCACACCTCTGTACCGGATTACGCACAGCCGCCTGTGGGCGCAGTCGCACTCCGCTTCATGCCTTGAGCATCTGCTCGAGGACGTGCAGCGTGTGATTCAACTCCGCATCCTTCAGGCGTAGCTGGCTGATCTTGCGCACGGCGTGCAGCACGGTGGTGTGATCGCGCCCGCCGAACAACTCGCCGATCTCCGGCAAGCTCCTCTGGGTCATTTCCTTCGCCATGTACATGGCGACCTGGCGCGGCATCGCGATGTTGGAGGGGCGCCGCTTGCTGAACATGTCGGCGACCTTCATCTTGTAGTAGTCGGCGACGGTCTTCTGGATCAGCTCGACGGTGATCTGCGCAGTGTTGGCCGACAGCACGTCCTTGAGCGCTTCACGTGCCAGGTCCACGGTGATGGAGCGCGCATGAAACTTCGCGAACGCGAGCACGCTGCGCAGCGCGCCTTCCAGCTCGCGCACGTTGCTGCGCAGGTTCTTGGCGATGAAAAACGCGACGTCTTCACCGAGCTCGACCTTCTCGAGCTCGGCCTTCTTGAGCAGGATCGCGACGCGCATCTCGAGTTCCGGCGGCTCGATCGCGACCGTCAGCCCTGACGAAAAACGCGAAACCAGGCGATCCTCGATGTCCTTGAGCTCCTTCGGGTACGTGTCCGAAGTGATGATGATCTGGCGCTTGCCTGCCACCAGCGCCTCGAACGCGTAGAAGAACTCTTCCTGCGTGCGGCTCTTGCCGCCGAAGAACTGGATGTCGTCGATCAGCAGAAGATCGAGCGAGTGGTAGTAGCGCTTGAAGTCGTCGAACGCCTTCTTTTGATACGCCCGCACCACATCGCTGACGTACTGCTCGGCGTGGATGTAGCGCACCTTCGCGTTCGGCTTCCGTGCCAGGATGGCGTTGCCGACCGCGTGGATGAGATGGGTCTTGCCGAGGCCCACGCCGCCGTACAGGAACAGCGGGTTGTACGAGCCGCCGGGATTTTCCGCCACTTGCATCGCGGCTGCGCGCGCAAGCTGGTTCGCCTTGCCGTTGACGAATGTGTCGAAGGTGAGCACGCCGTTCAGTCGCGCACGCTCGACTTCACTGGCTGCGCTGCGGATTGCCGTCGTGGTTGCCGTGAGCGGCGAAGTGACCGCATCGCCGTTGGTGGACGACGACAGCGACGCCTGCTCGTGCGCTTCGACTTCGAACTCGACGCTGACCGGCCGCTTCAGCACATCGGCAGCGGCCTGCTGGATTCTCGCGGCGAATTGCGCGCGGATGAGATCGAGCTTGAGGCGATTGGGCGCGCCGATCCTCAAACGTCCGGTGGCTGCGTTGTATTCGATCGCCTTTAGAGGCTTGATCCAGGCCGAAAATTGCTGGGGGGTGAGCTCGCTTTCCAGCAGGCGCGAGCAGTCGTTCCAAAAATGAAGCATCGATGTTGTCTTCCGCCCTCAGGGGACGTGTATTCGAGGGAATCGAGCAACCCCCTAGCCGTCCCGTTGTCGTTATTTCGTGTGTACCGACCTGCGCCTGGATCAGCGGTGGCCACGGTTGCGGCTGGCTGAGACTGCGGGTACCGACATCGCGATCGTCGTGTCGACGAACAGCGAATTGTAGTCTGGCCGACGTCGGTTATCCACAGCGCGAGCAGCATGCGCCTAGCATGCGAGCACCTGATTCATTGCGTCGCGCGAAGCGTTGCGCGAAAGCGTGTGCTCACGCGAAGCGCGGACGACCAACGACGTGGCGAACCTGTACGGGTGATTCTGAACAAGTCGTGCACAAGCGGTGGATAAAGAGCGACAGCGAAGCCTTCACAGGCATGTTTCTCGGCGGCGGGCCCGGTTTGACGCGCTGCTGCCTGTCGCGTCTAATACGCGGCTTTTCGCTGCACGGGCAGCGCGGCGCGGATCGGGACACCCGGTTTCGTGGCGCGGCGAGCCGCACTGCGTGACTGCACGAGCGCAGTAATGAACACCGGCTCTCGCGAACCCGACACGGCGAATTTGCGAAGCGCCGAAACGTGCGGCTTCGGCACCGACAACCTCCTCGCCACGCGCCTGCACTGCGTGGCTTCGCCGGGAAACGAGAATCATGGCAACCAAGCGCACTTTCCAGCCCTCCGTGGTCAAGCGCAAGCGCACGCACGGCTTTCTGGTCCGCATGAAATCACGCGGCGGCCGCGCCGTGCTGAACGCGCGCCGCGCCAAGGGACGCAAGCGCATCGCAATCTGAGCGAAGGAAGGCACACGGCCGGGTACGCTTTCTCCCGCGCGCAGCGGCTCCGCTCCGAAGCCGAATTCGCCGCGGTTGCGCAGGCCGGGCCGGATTCCATTCGCCTCTCCCAGCGCTGGTTCATGTTGATCGCCAAACCTGCAGCATCGACTGAGACCGTCACAGCGCCCCCCGCGCGGTGCGTGCGTTTCGGCCTTACGGTGGGCAAGCGCCTTGCACGGCGATCGGTCGATCGCGTTCTGATCAAGCGCATCCTGCGCGAAGCGGCGCGCCACAGCGTGCCGGGCCTTACTGCCGTCGCGGCAACCGATCTAAATATTGTGCTGCGCCTGAAGGCGCCGCTGCCGCCACGCGAGTCGACACCACGCAGGCAACTGAAGCGCGTATTGCGCGCCGATGCCGATTCCGTCTTGCGCCGGCTGCACGAGAGGCTTGCGGCGGAGGCATCGAAGTGAAGATAAGGATAAGCCAGATCCCGCAATGCCTGCTGCTTGTGCTGATCCGCGTGTACCGCTTCGTGCTCTCGCCGTGGATCGGTGGAGCATGCCGCTACTGGCCGACCTGCTCCGAGTACGCGCAGGAGGCCATCGAACTGCATGGCGCACTCCGCGGCAGCTGGCTCATGCTTGGTCGCCTCGCGCGCTGCCATCCATATGGCGCGGGCGGCGTCGATCCGGTGCCGCAGACATTCAAGTGGCGCTGCGCCTGCGGCGCGAAACACACCAATCCCCAGACGCAGAGCACGAGTTGAGCGAGAACCGAAGGTCTTCGATGGACTTCCAGCGCACCATCCTGTGGGTCATCTTCACGATGTCGGTGCTGATGCTGTTCGACCGGTGGCAGGTCTCGCAAGGTCATCCGTCGCTAACGGGAAGCCTGTTCGGCTTGCAATCTCCGGCGCAGAAGCAGGCAGCGACGCCGCCGCCGGCGACACCCGGCGAAGTCGGCGCGGTGCCGGCAGCACCACAGCAGGGGCAGGCTCGGGCATCTGCACCGGCCACGGCGGCCTCGCCGCCGCCACCGCAGGCCACGCCAACCGCCGAACGCGTGCGTATCGAAACCGACATGGTGCGCGCGGAGATCGATCCGACCGGCGCAGTGCTCGCGCATGTCGAACTGCTCAAGCAGAAGGTGGCGCCCGACTGGACCGCGGCTGGCATCGTCGGCCTGTTCACGGGCAAGAAGCAGGATCGCAATGCGCACATCGTGCTGCTCGACTGGAGCCCGAGTCGCGTGTACCTCGCTCGCACCGGGCTCACCGCGGCGGGCGGCGTCAAGTTTCCCAACCACCTGACTCCGTTCACGCGCCTCGACGGGCCGACCACGCTCGCGCCCGACAGCCAGGCGCTCGAAGTGAAGTTCGCAGCCGAAGCGGGCGGATTGAAGCTCATCAAGACGTACGTGTTCAAGCGCGGCCAGTACGACATCGAGGTGCGCCACGAGATCCAGAACACCACGGGCGAGCCAGTGACACCGTCTGTGTATCTGCAGATCGTGCGCGACGGCAACAAGCCAGAAGGCGAGTCGTCGCTCTACTACACGTTCACCGGGCCGGCGGTCTACACCGACGCGCACAAGTATCAGAAGTTTTCCTTCGAAGACATCGCGAAGAAGAAAGAAAATCACGCGACCGAGGGCAAGGACGGCTGGATCGCGATGATCCAGCACTACTTCGTCACCGCGTGGGTGCCGCCGCAGGGCGAAGCGCGCGAAATCCGCGCCTCGCAGGACGCGCCCAACCTGTACTCGATCAGCACCGTGATGCCGCTGCAGCCGATCGCGCCGGGCGCCAGCACCACGTCGAAAGCGCAGCTTTGGGTGGGGCCGCAGGATCAGAACACGCTTGCAGCTCTCGCTCCGGGACTGGACCTGGTGGTCGACTACGGCTGGCTCACTTTCGCCGCCAAGCCGCTGTACTGGTTGCTCGAATTCCTGCACAGCGTCGTTCGCAACTGGGGCTGGTCGATCATCTTCCTGACCATCATCGTCAAGGCGGCGTTCTATCCGCTGTCGGCCACGAGCTACAAGTCGATGGCGCGCATGAAGGAAGTGACGCCGCGCATGATGAAGATTCGCGAGCAGTACGCCGACGACAAGCAGAAGATGAACCTCGCGATGATGGAGCTCTACAAGACCGAGAAGATCAATCCGCTCGGCGGCTGCCTGCCGATCGTTGTGCAGATCCCGGTCTTCATCGCGCTCTACTGGGTGCTGCTCGCCAGCGTGGAGATGCGCAACGCACCGTGGATGCTCTGGGTGCACGACCTTGCGACGCCCGATCCCTGGTTCATCCTGCCGGTCGTGATGGTTGCCTCGATGATCCTGCAGTACAAGCTGAACCCGACGCCGCCGGACCCTGTGCAGGCGAAGATGATGGCGATCATGCCCTACATCTTCGGCGCGATGTTCTTCTTCTTTCCCGCGGGTCTCGTGCTGTACTGGGTGGTGAACAACGGGCTGTCGATCCTGCAGCAGTGGTACGTCACCAAGCAGATCGCGAAGAGCAAGCAGGTCGGCTAGAGGTCAGCTGCGCCGGCGCAGCGCCAGCGCCGCAAGCAGCGGCCAAAACCACAGCGATACGGTCCACATCAGCACACGCGCGGGCGCCAGCGACTGTTCGCCTTCGGCGTCGAGCCGGAACACCACGAACGCGCCGACGATCACGTAGAGCAGCAGACCGATGTAACTCACCGCGCGTCCCGTGTACTCGAACGGCAGGCTGCCGCCGATGAACGCAGCAATGGGCACGGAGAGCGCCACAGCGATCAGCACAGCCGCGAGCGGTTTGCTGTAGCGGACGAATGGATCCATGCGCCCGAGTCTATGCTTCCCGCGCCGATGAACTCCGACCGCGACCCGATCGTCGCCATTGCCACCGCGCCGGGCCGCGGCGGCATCGGCATCGTGAGACTCTCGGGAAGCGATCTCGCGCCGATCGTGCAAGGCGTCCTGGCGCAGACGGCACTCGAGCCGCGCCACGCCACCTTCGCGCGTTTTCTCGATGCCGCGGGAACCACGATCGATGAAGGGATCGCGCTCTCTTATCCGGCGCCGCATTCCTACACGGGCGAGTCGGTGCTCGAGCTGCAGGGCCACGGCGGTCCGGTCGTGCTGCGTGTCCTGCTCGCACGTTGCCTCGATGCGGGCCGCTCGATCGGCTTGCGGCTCGCCGAGCCGGGGGAGTTCACGCGTCGCGCATTTCTGAACGATCGCCTGGACCTGGCGCAAGCGGAAGCCGTCGCGGACCTGATCGATGCGTCGACCGAGGCCGCCGCACGCTCCGCGGCGCGTTCGTTGATCGGCGAATTCTCCGAAGCCGTGCAAGCGCTCGTCGAGTCGGTCATCGAGTTGCGCACCCTGGTCGAGGCGACGCTCGACTTTCCTGAGGAGGAGATCGATTTTCTCGAAGCGTCGGATGCGCGCGGACGCCTCGCGACGATCCGTGCACAGCTCGACGACCTTCTGCTGCGCAGTCGCCAGGGTGCCATGCTGCGCGAGGGATTGCACGTCGTGCTGGTGGGTAGCGCGAACGTTGGCAAGTCGAGCCTGCTCAACGCGCTCGCCGGCAGCGACGTCGCGATCGTCACGGCGATTCCCGGCACCACGCGCGATCGCATCGCGCAGAACATCCAGGTCGGCGGCATTCCGCTTGCGGTGATCGACACCGCGGGGTTGCGCGCAACCTCCGACGAGGTGGAAGCGCTCGGCATTGCGCGCACGCTCGATGCGGTCGCGCAGGCCGATGTCGTGCTGCACATCGTCGATGCCACGAATCCGGCGGCCGACGCGGATGTCCTGCAGCAGGTTCAGTTGCGAATCCGTCGCGGCGTCCCGGTCGTCACGGTGGAGAACAAGATCGACCTGACGGGCGCGCCGGCGCAGGCGAACGCTGAGCGTGTTTCGCTGTCCGCGAAGACGGGTGCGGGTCTCGACGGGCTGCGCGCGGAACTGCTGCGCATCGCGGGATGGAGCGAGGCGACGGGCGAGTCGGTGTTCCTCGCCCGCGAGCGGCACCTACAGGCTCTGCAGGCGGCACGCGCGCACCTGGAAGTCGCGCAGGAGCATGCCGCGCAGAGCGATCGCCAACTCGAGCTCTTTGCCGAGGAACTACGGCTGGCCGCGCAGCGTCTCGGGGAAATCACCGGCGAGTTCACGGCCGACGATCTGCTCGGCCGCATCTTTTCGCGCTTCTGCATCGGCAAATAGTTGCCGGCGATAGACCCGTCGGCGTGCTTGGAGCATGCTCTTTCTCACTCGCATCCGTCCGGGAGTTCGTCATGGACATGGCTGACCAACGCTCGCTGAAGGGCAAGGTTTCCGACGCCGAATGGCAGGTGCGGGTCGATCTCGCGGCGTGCTACCGGCTGGTCGCGCATTTCCACTGGGACGACCTCGTATTCACGCACGTCACCGCGCGCGTCCCGGGCACCGAAGACCAGTTCCTGATCAATCCGTACGGGATGATGTTCGAGGAGATCACCGCGTCCTCGCTGGTGCGCATCGATCTCTCCGGCAACAAGCTCGATGACTCGCCCTGGCCGGTGAACCCCGCCGGCTTCACGATCCACAGCGCGATCCATGCGGTGCGCCACGACGCGGCGTGCGTCTTGCACACCCACACGCTGAACGGCGTGGCAGTGAGCGCGCAAAAGAATGGCGTGCTGCCGATCTCGCAACAATCCATCTTCATCCTCGCAAGCCTCGGATACCACCACTACGAAGGGGTCGCGCTGCGAGATGACGAAAAGCCGCGTCTGGTGCGCGATCTCGGCGACAAGACGCATCTCATGCTGCGCAACCACGGCCTGCTCACCGTCGGTCCGAGCGTCGCCGACGCATTCCTCTCGATGTACGTGTTCGAGTCGGCCTGCGCCATCCAGGTGCGCGCGATGGCCGGCGCCTCGGGCGCGGTGGACGTGATGGCGAGCGACCTGATTGCGATCGACCCGCGCATCATTGAAGGCGCACAGGCGCAGGCGAAGCAAGTGACGAAGTCCCTCGGCGGTGCGCTGGTATGGCCGGGGCTGCTGCGGCGGCTCGATCGTGTCGATGCGAGTTTCCGCACCTAGACTGTCACCCTAACCCCCCGCAGGCGGGGGAGGGAAAATGTCTGCGCTCGCAACGCTTCCGATTCAATCGTTACACGCCACCAAAGGCCTGCTCCACCGACCCGTGCGCCGGGCAGGAAACCGTTCGCGAAACGCCGCTGGGGCGGTGTGAATCGACCCGGTTCGGTCGTGTGCCTCGTCTACGATGGCGGGGCAGAATCGAATCCAGGATCCACTGATGGCAACGACCGAAACGCCGACCGCGCCACCCGCCGAGTCGCTCTCCAGGCTGTCGATCGAGCGCGGCACGGCTCCGTTGCGCCGGCGCCGTCCGCTCTGGAAGCGCTGGTGGCTCTGGGCACTCGTGATCGCAGTGATCGCCGCCGTGGGCCTCGCGATCGGGCAACGCGGCAAACCGACACAGGTGGAAATCGGCTCCGTCGTGGCGGCGTATCCGTCGCAGTCGATCGCCGTGCTCAATGCCACCGGTCGTGTCTCGGCTGCGCGCCGCGCTTCGGTGTCGAGCAAGGCGACCGGTCGCCTCGAATGGCTCGGCGTGCAGGAAGGGCAGCACGTGAAGGAGGGCGAGATCATCGCGCGGGTCGAAAACCGCGACATGGCCGCCTCCCGCGAGCAGGCTGCTGCGGGCGTCTCGGCTGCCAAGGCGAACCTTGGCCAAGGCGAAGCCGAGCTTGCCGACGCCGACCAGTCGCTCAAGCGTTCCCGCGAACTGGCCGCGCAGAACTTCATCGCGCCGTCTGCGGTCGACACTGCCGTCGCGCGCTACAACAAGGCCAAGGCTGGGATCGACACGCTGCGCGCGCAGATCCAGGTTGCCGAGGCGAACCTGCGGGCTGCAACCGTTGCGTTCGAACAGACGCTGATTCGCGCGCCGTTTACCGGCATCGTGTTGACGAAGAGCGCCAACGTCGGCGACATCGTCACGCCGTTTTCGGCGGCGGCAGGCACGACCGGCGCCGTGGTCACCATGGCCGACATGTCGACGCTCGAGGTCGAAGCCGATGTCTCCGAAGCGTCGATCGCCAAGATCACGCTCGACCAGCCGTGCGAGCTGCAGCTCGATGCCTTCCCCGAGCTGCGCCTGGCCGGCAGCGTGAGCCGCATCGTGCCCACCGTCGATCGCAGCAAGGCGACGTTGATCGTGAAAGTGCGCTTCGACGAAACCGACGATCGCGTCCTGCCCGACATGAGCGCGAAGATCGCGTTTCTGTCGCGCAAGCTTCTGCCGGCCGAGCGCAAGCCGGTGCCCGCGGTGCGCCCCGAGGCGGTCGTCAAGCGCGACGGCCAAGATGTGGTGTTCGTCGTGACCGGTGAGACGAAACCCGCGGACAGGACGGAGACGTCGGACGCGAAGGGTGAAACCAAGGCGCCCCCTTCGACCGGCAAAGCCGAACTCACCCCGGTGACCGTAGGCGCCAAGCTTGGTGATCTGGTCCGCGTCGAGGGCCTCGTGCCGGGGACGCGGGTCGTGATCAATCCGCCGGAGAAGCTCGCAAGCGGAGCCTCGGTTGCCGCTGCGAAGAAGTAAGCGCGCCATGGCTGAGCGCTTCGATCCTGCGAGTGCAGCCGGCGGTGGCGCGGTGCCCGCGGCGGCGCAGGGACTGGTATCGATCCGCCACGTCAGCAAGAGCTATGAGCGCGGCGATCAGGTGGTCCAGGTGCTCACCGACATCAATCTCGATATCGCGCGCGGCGATTTCGTGGCTCTGATGGGTCCGTCGGGTTCCGGCAAGAGCACGTTGCTCAATCTCGTCGCGGGGATCGACAAGCCCGACGAGGGAAGCATCCTCGTCAACGCCGAGGACATCACGTCGCTCTCGGAAGGTGATCTCGCGGGCTGGCGCGCCACCAGCGTCGGTTTCATCTTTCAGTTCTACAACCTGATGCCGGTGCTCTCGGCATTCGAAAACGTCGAGCTGCCGTTGTTGTTGACGGCACTGTCGCGGCGCGAGCGGCGCGACCGTGTCGAGCTGACGCTCAGCCTGGTCGGTCTTGCGGACCGCATGGACCACCGGCCGAACGAGTTGTCCGGCGGCCAGCAGCAGCGGGTGGCGATCGCGCGCGCGATCGTCGGCGATCCGTTGCTCCTGATCGCCGACGAGCCGACCGGCGACCTCGATCGCACGTCGGCCGTGGAGATTCTCAAACTCCTCGACCGCCTGAACACCGAACTCGGCAAGACCATCGTGATGGTGACGCACGACCCGCGTGCCGCCGAGGCCGCGCACCACCTGATCTACCTCGACAAGGGGCAACTGTCGGACACCAGTCCGTTCGGGCACTGAGTCATGGCTCACCACGTGTCATTCCGAGCGCAGCGAGGATTCGCCGAACTCAACGGTCGA
>Ga0335085_10016806_pt1 | contig 10555 bp, 6 predicted proteins | sample Lox_Sample_45_FD_206712 | JGI IMG/M metagenome (GOLD analysis project Ga0335085, IMG submission 206712) | Soil microbial communities from Loxahatchee National Wildlife Refuge, Florida, United States - Lox_Sample_4.5 | ecosystem: Environmental > Terrestrial > Soil > Wetlands | place: USA: Florida...
TGACCCGGCAGGAAACCAAGCGCTTGCTGGACACCTTGGCGGAGGGGCAACCGAAATTGGTGGAAGAGCTCGTGCCCAAACTTCTGAGTCTGGGCGAGGTTCAGAAGGTCCTTCAACAGCTCTTACGCGAGCAAGTTTCGATTCGCGACTTGGTCACGATTCTGGAGACGCTGCTCGACACGGCAGGCTCGAACAAGAACCCCATCTTGTTGGTGGAAACCGCCCGGCAGGCGATGGGCCGCGCCCTGGTCCAACCTTTGCTGGGGGATGATGGAAAGCTCACCGTCATCCAGCTTGACACCACAGTGGAAGAGCAACTCGCGCAAGTCCTGGATCCGCAGGCGGCCAACCGCTCCGCCAGCGCCCTGCAGCCCTCACTGATCCGGCGGGTGCTGGAGGGTATGAAGAAGCTTTTGGGCGAGCCGTTGTCGGTCCCCTCCCCCATCGTTCTTTGCAACAGTCCGGCCCGCTTTCACCTCCGCCGCCTGATGGAGCCATTCCTCCCGCGCGTGGTGGTTCTTTCCCCCGCGGAGATTCCTGCCGCGGTGTCCATTCAATCTCTGGGGGTGGTGCATTGAATCGGGACGCTTATGCCCAGGTTCCGAAGACCCAAGGCGAAGTGAATACGCCAGGTGTGACGGGAGAGATCGGTTCAGAAAAGGATAAGATTATGAATGACGCCAAAAAAGCCTATGAGTGCGTTTCGCACCTCGAATCCGGGAATGAGGAGCGCCTACTTTTAGAGCAACTCCCGCAGGTGCGCTATATTGCCCGCCGCATTCATGACCGCCTGCCCGCTCATGTGCCGTTTGACGACTTGGTGCAAGCGGGCATTCTCGGCCTCATTGAAGCGCTCCATAAATACGATCCCGGCAAAAACGTGGAGCTCAGGACTTATGCGAAGCACCGGATTCAGGGGGCGATCCTCGACAGCCTGCGCGACCTCGATTGGAGCCCGCGCCCCTTGCGCAAAAAGGCCCGCCAGCTTGAGCAGGCCCATCAACGGCTGCGAGCCCAATTCGGGCGGCCGGCCACTGAGCCCGAGCTGGCAATCGAATTGGGGATGGAGCTCAAGGAATTGCAGCACCTGCTGGGTGATCTGCGGGGACTTGACCTTGGAAGTTTGCAGAATGAATTCACGGAATCGGGCCAGGAACGCGAAAGCTTGGCAGCGCCTACACAAGGGCCGGAACAAGAGCCTTTTGCGCAATGCCTGCAGGGTGAACTCCGCGAGCTGCTGTCCCACGCGGTGGGCGAACTGATGCCCCGCGAACGGCAGGTCCTTTCGCTTTATTACTTCGAGGAACTCACTATGAAAGAGGTCGGGGCCGTCCTGGGAGTGGGCGAAGCAAGGGTATCTCAGATCCATTCCGCCGCCCTCGTTCGTCTGCGAGCGAGAATGCGGACCTTGCTCGAACCCAATCCTCAGCGGATGGACGCTCCACCTCCCCGCTCGGCCAATAACTCGGAGTCGTCATGGAGAAGATTCTAACCCAAGAGGAAATCGACGCCCTCTTTCGGGCGGCACAAGGACGTTCCTCCGATGCCCCCAAATCTGCGGCGGAAGGGCGCACCTTGACGGCCTGTAACTTCCGCCAGTCGGCGCGCATTTCTAAGGAGCAGCTTCGTTCGGTCAGCCAGTTGCACGAGCTTTTTGCGCGGAATCTTACTCATTCGCTCGGCGCCTATCTGCGGCTGGCTTTCGAGGTCAATTTGGTCTCAGCGGAACAGCTCAATTACGGCGAGTTCCTGCAACGCATCCCCGAAGTGACCTACCTGGTGTCGCTGAACCTGCGCCCCATGGAGGTGTCGGCCGCGATTGAAATCGATTTGCCCCTGGCATTTCCGATTATTGATGTGTTGCTGGGGGGACCGGGCCGCGCCGAAACTACCGTTCGGGAGATCACGGAAATTGAGGAGCAGATCCTGGAAAGTGTGGTGAAGATCATCGGCCGCGAGCTCGAGAGTACCTGGCGCCCCGTGCTGGAAGTGGAGTTCGCATTTGACCAACGGTTGCGCCAAGCCGACATTTCCCGCCTGATGCCGCCGAGTGAGAAGATCCTCTCCCTCAGCTTCGAAATCCGCATGCCGGAAGCCCGCGGGATGTTAAATGTGGCCCTGCCCGCAGCCGTGGCCAACGCCCTTCTGCGCAAGCTTACCCAGCAGGCGTCCTACCGGAAACAACGGGGCACTGTCGATAGCACCTCGCAAATGCGTAGACGCATCGACCACTGTGTTTTCCCTGTTCATCTTATCTTGCCTGAGCGGGGCGTCCGTGTGTCGCAAATCCTGGCCTTAGAGAGAGGCGACATCTTGAAACTGGATTGTTCCCCGGGGGAGACCGCTAATCTCTCCGTTAGTAGCAAGGTGTTGTTTAATGCTCACCCGGTTCGCACGGGAAACCGCCGCGCCGCACAGGTGGATGAACGGGTGCAATCCTTGGACTCACTCCAAAGGGAGAACGCATGAGCACTGAAAAGCCTGCTTCAACCAGCCCCAAAATGAAGGAGTACTTGGAATCTTGGGGCACCAGCATTGGGCGCGTCATGCAAGAAGTGGCCGGCGCACCACACACCTGGGAAGAGCTTTCTCCCGAGGCGACGCTTTCCACGCTGGCATCCCTTAAGGAGAGCAACGTCAGCATTCAGTTCGAGGCGACCCAACACCTGTCCGGGAACCAGGGATTTATGCTGTCGAAGAAGGACGCGGTGCGGCTGGCTCAGTTGCTGCTGGCCGAACCCGAAGACGGAAGCTCGGTGATGAGCGACGATCATCGAGATGCTATCAGTGAGTTGTTCCGCCAGTTTGCGGGAGCCGCAGCCTCTGCGGCGAAGGGTCTGGCGGGCGGGGAAGTCAGCTTCAAGTGGCTGGGGTTAGACCCGTTTCCTGGCAATCCCGCTGCGCAGGCCGGGATTCAATGGAGCAGCCCGGGGCTCACTCCCCTTACCGTCATCCTCCATCTCGGGTCCACGTTGTTAGCGGCTCTGAGCCCAGCCCTCTCTCCGTCCTCGGCGGCGTTAGAACTTCCACCCCCCAGTCTACCGGCCGCACCTTTGGCGGCGGGCCGCGACCCCAAACTTGAACTGCTGATGGATGTAGAGCTGGACATCACTCTGCGTTTCGGTGAGCGCCAAATGCTGCTGCGCGACATCCTGGAATTAAGCGCCGGGTCCGTGGTGGAGCTCAACCAGTATGTCCAGGATCCGGTGGAACTTCTGGTCGGCAAGAAAACCATCGCCCGCGGGGAAGTCGTGGTGGTGGACGGAAACTACGGGCTACGGGTGATGGAGATACTCAGCCCAATGGAACGAATCGAATCCTTGAGACCCTGACCGAGTCAGTTGACCCGGCAACCGGGTGAATGAAGGCCTCCGGAGCCCGATGGGCAGTTTCCATCTGGTCTCTCGACCAGCGAGCGGGTGCGGCGTCATGGCCATAATGAATGTCGAACGCTACCTTCGGCAGTGCGAAGCACCGGCCTGCCCCCACCGCCGTCGCTTATGGCGGGCCTGGCTCGAACCCCTGCGCGGCTACTCCGTGGAGGGCCATTGGTATTGCAGCCCTGATTGCTTTGAACAGGCTCTTGTTTCCGCAATCCTGCCATTCCTTCCCGGGAAGCCCCAGCCACCCGCCAAGCCACACCGCGTTCCCCTTGGGCTGCTCATGCTCTCGCGCGGGTTAGTGGATAATGATCAACTCCGGCGAGCCTTGAAAGCGCAGAAAGACTCGGGCGGCGGGCGGGTTGGAGAATGGCTGCGGCATATCGGCGCGGTCAACGAAGAGCAGGTCACTCAAACCCTCGGGATGCAGTGGTCCATTCCGGTCTTCCCTCTCCGCGAAAGCCGGCGCTTTCTGGAGTGCGCACACCTTGTCCCCCTTCCTCTCCTGGAGGCAGCGGAAATGGTTCCGGTCCACCACCTGCCCACCAGCCAGCACCTCTACGTGGCCTTTATCGATCGCGTCAATTACTCCGCCCTTTATGCCGTGGAGAAGATGCTGGAGTGCCACACCGAGCCGTGCCTGGCCGGGCAGTCGCAAGTGCTCACTGCCTTGAATGAGCTTCGCCTGCGGCCTTGCGCTGTGGAAGTTTCCTTGGAGAGTTTTTCCGACTCCGCGGATATGGCACATACCATCGCAACCCATTATACGAGCCTAGACTCGGCGGATGTCCGCGTGAGCGGGTTTGACGGCTTCATTTGGGCGCGCTTGCTCTCACCCCCGGAATACACCGACATCCTGTTTCAACCCTCCGGAAATCGCTCCGGAATAATCGACCAGGCAGAATTACGGGAATGAATCCTCTGCACCTTTCCAGCGGGGTTATTGCGCTTTTCGCGTTTCCACTTATCCTTAGCCTTCCGCCTCACTTCAAGTTCTCGCGCTCTCCTTTCGCAAGACAATAGATGGGCATCGGCTTCGTTCACGGTCGGGATTCACTCACGAGAGGCAAATACAACTCCGGCGCGGATTGGATAAGAGCCGCAATTGCCGCCGGGTTGAGACCTTAAGTGGGTACGCGATTTAGACCTCATGTCCACGCCGAATGGGCGACAACCACAAGAGCGAACTGCTGGTTGCAGCACGGAATAATGACCCTTGTCAGTAAATTGCTTGCCCAACGCCTTAATATCAAGAGACTTAGGAATCCCGTTCACGGGACTTTTCGTGCCGTACAACCGGTTAAATCAACCGTTCAACACAATCTCCTTAACCTTAACTCCTCTAACTCGTATGATTTGCACGTACAATGAGGTCGCCAGGACTTTCGGATTTTGAGTCTCCGAAACCCCGACTGCAATTCAGGGCTGCCTTGACATAAGCCGCTTCGTATTGGGCCATATGCAGTAACAAGGTTTTGCTCGCCGTCGACGCGGCCACTGACTCGTTTGGATTGGGGACAACGGTCAGCAAATTTTAAATGCCTGCCCAGGGACCGCAGCAAGGGATCGAACGGATCCGGCAGGAATATGGGTTCGACATCTTTTGTAGAGGGAAAGGATAATCCAATATGCCGAGAATCAAAGGTCAGCGGCTCCTGAAGATCGTGGACCAAGCCGTTTGTACAACTGCTTCGGTCGTTTTCGACAGTGTGCAATTCTTTAATAAATACCGCCCCAATTCCACTTTTACTCCGAAGTGGTCCGACAAGCCGCTTTTGAAATCCTGGCAGAAGACCAAACCCCAACTGGGCTGGCCGCGCCAGACCGACTCGCTTTGTCCTCAGTGCGTGAAAGAAGCGCGCGAGAAGATTATCAACGGCGACGAGAACTGGCGCTCGCTGTTGAGCGAGAAGACCGGCGAGATCAAGGCCAACATCATCGAGCGCGACGGCGAAGTCTGGATGGTGAAGGATTGCCCCAAGCACGGCCACTTTGAAGACATGATGGCCGCTGACTCCAAGTTCCTGAGCTGGATTGAGCAGAACTTCCCCGGCCGCGACATCCGCGCCCACAATGACGAAGGTCTGCACAACCACGGTTCGAGCTCCATCAAGCACGGCCGCGGATCGGTCCTGACCGTCGACCTGACCAACCGGTGCAACATGATGTGCGACCCCTGCTTCATGGACGCCAACCAGGTGGGCTTTGTGCACGAACTGACCTGGGAAGACGTGAAAGAAATTCTCGACAACGCCATCAAGATCAAGCCGCGCCGCCAGATGTCGGTGCAGTTCTCCGGCGGCGAGCCGACCATGTCGCCCTATTTCTTTGACGCCATCCGCTACGCCCGCAAGCTGGGATACAACAGCGTACAAGCGGCCACCAACGGCATCGAGTTTGCCAAGAGCAAGGAATATTGCAAGAGCGCGTTTGAAGCGGGACTGCGCTACGCCTACCTGCAATTTGACGGCATCGGAAACGACGCCAACGGCCACCGCCAGGTGGGCAACCTGTTTGACGTGAAGCTGCGCGCCATTGAGAACATGCACGAGGCCGGCATTGAAATCATTCTGGTCATCACCATCGTCAACAACGTGAACAACGACCAGGTGGGCCCCATTGTCAACTTCGCCCGTGAGAACCCCAAGAAGGTCGCCTTCGTCGCCTTCCAGCCGGTTTCGTTCACCGGCCGCGATGAAGACATCACGCCGCAGCGCCGCCTGCGTCAGCGCTACACCCTGGCGCACCTGGCCGGCGACGTGAAGAAGCAAACCGGCATGACGGAACCCACGCGCGACTGGTTCCCCATCTCCATGTTTAGCGCCTTCGCCGATTTCGCCGACTTGGTAAAAGGTCCGGAAGCCCAGTGGGGCATGGTGAGCTGCGGTTGCCACCCGAACTGTGGCGTGGGCACCGCGCTGATGATCAACAAGGAGACCAAGGAATGGGCTCCGGTGCCGCAATTCCTGAACGTCCCCGGCCTGGTGAAAGACATTCAGAAAGTCACTGACGCGGCCCGTGGCAAGAAGTTCTCCAACTTCATGCTGGGCATGGCCATTCTGAAAAACTACCGGCCCTTCAAGGCGCCCAAGAGCCTGGCGCTGATGGACCTGATCAAGAAATTCGATAAGTCGTTCGCGCTCTCGGGCGAAAAGAAGACGCGCGAGAAGTACGGCGCCAGCGACCCCAACCGCACGCTGGAAGACTCCTTGAAGCGCCGCAGCGATCCGTGGAACTTGCTCTTCATCGCCGGCATGTGGTTCCAGGATTTGTTCAACTACGACTTCCGCCGCACCGAGATGTGCATCATTCCCTACGCGACGCAATTGGGTGAAATCTCCTTCTGCGCCTACAACACCGGCATCGGCTGGCGGAACATCATCGAGAACATGTACAAGAACGCCAGCGTCTCCGAGTGGTACAAGACGCACGGCAAGCACACCATCTACGCGGCCGGCAAGAAAGTGGAACTCGAGTCCACTACGCATTCCTTGCAGGTCAATGCTGAAGACGCGGCGCGCGTTCGCAACCTCTCGCACGACGTGCCGTTGACGGCAGCCGAAGAAGAGAAGGCTCGCCGCAAGGCATCGTGGGAAGCGAAGCAAGCCGCCCAAGCCCGCGAGCTCTACGAGGAAGTGGTGCTGAAGAAGCCCAAGAGCGAACTGGTCCAGATCGGCGCTCCGGTGAAAGCGGAAGAGGAAAAAGTGGCGGTGTAGTTCGTCCGTCCCGAGAGTTTCAAAAAAGGCCGCCGTCCCAGGCGGCCTTTTTTGTTGGGTGATGACACAAGTTTCGCGGTTGAATATCTGGACCTTCGCCGCCTGTCCCCGGCCTGTTGATGAAACCAGCCGCACGCAAACGCCCGTGTGAGGGATCGCTGCGGGCCGCGAGTTTGTGCTTAAAGCACCTTCCGAACCGTAAATTCTTGCAAATTGGCATCGCAAAGGCGTAATTTTCTGCAAAATCAGCTTCAACTATGCAGAAATGTCCGTTTTGAAACTGGCAATTTGTCATGCAAGCCTTTGTTTTCATACATATCCCCGGATCGACCTTCATATTTTAAAGTTTTTGAGGACGAAACTTCCTCAAGGGGGTCTTTTTGTTCGTTTGAGGTGTGCCGAAAGCGGCACATGGAGCGGAGTTGGGATACGTTCCAGCTTGCCATGCGCACTGCCCTTAACCTCAGGGCCTGCCCTTCCTTGCCCAGTATGCACACATTGCTAGCCTTTGTCAAGGAAAAAACGCCGGCTGCTGGCGCAGAGATGCTTTTCAATCTCTGCGTCTGACATTGGAAGTAACAATATCTCTTCGGGATCGCAGACTCCCAACACCAGGAGTCTGCGCCAGCCTGCCCTCTTGCGGGGAGGAGGGACACCGCGTTTCCCGGTCTTTCCGCCCGAGCCCTGCCGACGCCAGAGCCTTCCGCCCTCCCCCCAGCTTGCTAAGCGACAAGAGGCCCCCTCTCCTGTAAAATTCTCAGGCAGGATTACCCCGCTCCCGCATTCTCTCTTGACGACGTAAGTCTCCCGGCGTATGACATCCCCAGTGGGTGGACACTGAAGATTAAGGTGAGGGAACGGAAGAGCCAGGAACGGGACGTTGTGACGCTATCCAGGGCCTACGGAAAGACCGGGTGGGTTGGTCCGTCCCCGTCCCCCACGGCATACCTGTCCCCGATTTTCCGCCCTTGTCTCTGCAGCCTCCCGGTCTATAATCGCCGCCGTGTCGCGGCCTAGACGGTTAGTGGTCGCAGACCGCTACTTGTTCGTTACCTACTGCGACCGCCTCCATAGGGAGAAGGAGAATCCCGTGTCATCCTCGACGAGCTTGACCAACCCACCCGCCGCGGAGGGAATCGCCGCGGTTTCGCCCTCTGCGCCCAAGACGGGGCAGAGCGTTTGCGAGGCTGAGGCCAAGGGGCGATTTATTCCGCTCGATGCATATCGCGGCCTCATCATGATTCTGCTGGTCTCCGACGGCTTCGGTTTTTCGCAGCTACCCAACCGGGGCATCTACCACTTCATCGCCAATCAGTTCGAACACCGGCCATGGGGGGGAGCGGTCTTCTACGACCTCATCATGCCGGCGTTCCTGTTTATGGTGGGTGTGGCGATGCCGTTCGCCCTGGCGCGCCGCACCGCCCTGGGCGGCGGTCGTCGCCCGGCCACGCGGCACGTCGTCATTCGCTGCCTGCGCCTCATGCTGATCAGCCAGATCGTGGTCTCGATCGGAGAAAAGCGCGCCCACCTGGAAGTGCACAATGTGCTGATGGTGGTGGCCATCACTTATTTCACGTGCTACTTTCTGATGCGCCTGGGTTGGTGGAAGCAGGCGGCCGTGGCGGCCACGCTGCTGGCGGCTCACTCGGCAATTTATCTGCTGTTTCCGGGGCAGGGCGGGGCCTTTGCCCAGGTGACCAGCGCGGGGGCGCGGTTGGATCGCGCCTTACTGCTGGACGGCTTGAACTACCCGTGGCCGTGCGTCACCCTGAACCTGGTTTGCGAGATTCCCTCCGTCCTCTTCGGGGTTTGGGCGGGCAATCTGCTGCGCAGCGGCAAGCCTCGGAGCGAGCAATTGAAGACGCTGGCGATGGGCATGGTGGCGGCGTTCGCCGCAGGCTTGATCCTCTCCCCCGTCGTGCCCATCAACAAATGGTTGTGGACGGCTTCCTACACCCTGTACTGCACGGGATGGGTCATTCTGGGTTTGCTGGCGTTCATCCTGCTGGCTGAGTATGCGGGGATTCGCCGGTCCCTGTTCCCGCTGGTGGTGGTGGGGATGAATTCCCTGTTCATTTATTGCCTCGGCGAGATCCTGGAAGGCTGGATTAACCAATCGCTCAACATCTTCACGGGCGGATACCATGTGCTCGGGATCTTCGGGCCGGTCGCGCAGTCGTGTTCCGTGCTGCTGATCATCTGGCTGCTGGCTTGGTGGATGTACCAGCGCGGGATTTTCGTGAAGGTGTAAAGAGGAAAAGGAGGAGCGGGTAGCTTGGAGGTTGGGTAGCGACGAGGTGCGCGTAGTCCAGCGTTCCTCGGCGGCTCTTGATCCGGAATTGACTTGTTCCAGGTCGCGGTTGCAACCCGGAGTACGCGGTTTATAATCTCCGCTCTGTCGCGCCTCCATGGGCAGCGAAGGCATTGCGCGGATTTGACGAAATGGCACGGGGGGATATGGCAAATGGAAAAACCGCTGAGGAGCACTGGACACCGCGCACCTCATCGCTCCCCCTCCAACCTCCGCGGTACCAGGTTGAAAGACGCCGAAACTCGACCGCTTTCCTACCGCCACCGATTGTTGTAAGCTGATGCACATGCCGCTCGACCACTACGTTTCCCAGGTGCATCTCAAACAGTTTTTCTCGCCCATCCTAGGTGCCCGCCTCTATGCGACGAAGAAGTCCGACCTTAAGTCGTTCCAGTGCCATTCGAGGGACGTGTGCCGGATTGAGAACGGTAGCACCAACGCCTATCTTATCAATGACCGCGCCATCGAAGACTTCCTGCGTGGCGTTGAGCCGAACTACGACGCATCACTCGACAAGCTGCGCCGACGGGCCATAGACCGCGAGTGTATCGGCGTCATCGCAGGATTCGCCGCGTATGTGAGTAGCTGTTCTCCGGCGGCGATGCGCATTCATAGTGCTCCTCTTGTAAAAACGGTAGAGGCCACGGGCATCATGCTCGACCGCCAGGGCGTCATTCCAAGAGCACCACCCTCCCTCGGGCCGAAATCCCTTTCCGAGCTTGCGGCGGAAGGGGGTGTCGGTTTCAAAGTCGATCCGAAATACCCACAGGCGCTCGGCATCAGCTCCATCACGTCGCGGGTGTCGCTATGGGGCAATTCAACCTGGGAAATTCTCGGCAATGAAGAGGCTGACAGCCCGTTCTTCACCAGCGACTATCCGATTGCCCTTGCGGCACGAGGAGATGGCTCTGCGGAGTGGATCGTGCCGCTTGCGCCCGACCTCGCGATCCGGATCATCCCCAATGTAAGCCTATCGAGGGCTGCACCGGATTTCTTATTCCAAAAATTCTCGTGTCGCTACCGGACGCCGCCGAGATCGGGGGTCGTCGAAATCAACCGTCTCATCGTCAGATCGGCCGATGATATAGTCTTCTATCGCGACGACCTGCCGTGGATTCGTGGCTTCATCGAGAGGAACCGACATTTTC
>Ga0335085_10016808_pt1 | contig 10554 bp, 10 predicted proteins | sample Lox_Sample_45_FD_206712 | JGI IMG/M metagenome (GOLD analysis project Ga0335085, IMG submission 206712) | Soil microbial communities from Loxahatchee National Wildlife Refuge, Florida, United States - Lox_Sample_4.5 | ecosystem: Environmental > Terrestrial > Soil > Wetlands | place: USA...
TGATGTCGAAAGCAGAAATTCCGTATTCCGCCCGGTAATTGAACGGGTTCACCTGTTCCTGCAGATTCGAGGAATCGTCGAGCGACTTTCCATAGGTATAGCTTGCGAGCATCGTTAAGCCGCCGCTCGTGTGTTTCAGAGTCAAATCTAGCGCGTTGTAATTTGAATTCCCCATGTTCTTGAACCATGCGTCCGTGCCGATGGAGTTGGGGAAACCAGCGAGATCACGGGTGCCATTCACGACCGTCCCGTCCGCGCGCGTGTAGACTAGGTTCTCCCCGAAGGGACCGCACGTGAGGGTGCCAGGCGCAACGTCTTGGCGCTGGCTCAGACTAAGGCAGAGCGCGGGATTTCCCGGATTGGCCTCGACGACAGTCATCAGATGTCGGCCTAGTGATCCGACGTATCCGGCGCTCGCGACTGTATTCTTCGTTATCTGCCGCTCGACAGTAAGATTGAGACCCATCGAATACGGCGTCTTATTTTGATAGAAGTAGCTCACCGCTCCGCTGATGGGTGTGTAACGTGACCAGGGTACGTTTGGATCTGGATTCGACGGCGAGTGTCCGTAGGCTGGCACCTCGACCGGGAACTGTTGAATGTATTGGGTGCCGCTCAAGGCTCCGACGAATGGAGTCGCCATCACCGGAGGTTCGGGACTCGTGTATGTGAGGCCGTACGGCGGATTGCCTGTTGGATAGGCAATGGTCAAGCCCTCGATAGCAGTGAAGAATCGGCCCGCCCCAAGCCGAATGCTCGTTCTGCCGGGTCCGCCCGACAATTTCCCCAACAAGCCCTTCGACCAGTTCGGAGAATAGGCAATTCCCATCCTCGGAGAGAAATCGTCCAGTGGCGTCGGAGCAAGTGTCGAAGGGATCGTCTGGCCGTTGGGCAAGCGGTCGCCCGGAACCACATAGCCCAGGGGAGCACCTGGGAACGTCTGAGACTCGACGCCAGGAACCAGGGTCGTTCCCTGATTATGCAATTCAGACCATCCTCGAATGTAGTCCCAGCGAAGTCCATAGTTGATGGTCAGGCTGGGCCGCACACGCCAGCTATCTTCCACGAAAACGCCCGCTGTCGCCGAAAACTCATGGAACGGAGGAGATGATTGTTGCGAATAGAAGTCGGGCAATCCCAAAAGGAAATCCGCAAACCCGTTCCCGGTGCTCTGCGTGCCCGACCCGAAAAATGAGAATGTTCCGTTCGCGACCAAATCCGGCGCTTGTTTCACTCCGTACCAAATGTATTGGCCTCCGAATTTCATCGTGTGATTCCCCACAACTTTCGAGAGGCTCTCAGACGAATCGATTGTGTTATTCACTTGAGCTACGAAGAACGGATTGGTTCCCACGGCAAAGGAATTGAAGTAGAGCATTTCCACGCCTGCATACTGCGGAAAGCCTTGCTGAATGCCCTCCGGCCCTGACGATAGGCCTTGATCCGCTAGGCTGACGCCCACTCCGCCCTTAGGGACACCCAAGTTGTTGTTGAGCCGAACGTATCCGACATGGGCCTCGTTAACCAGATTCGATCCGAAAGTTTTGGTATTGCTCACGACGATCATCTGATCTCTGCCAGAGGATACCGCGTCATATGCTCCGCCGGGACCCGGAAGCGTGGCTCCTCCGAATCCGCTCGGGTAAGGATTGTCGAGATTATAGTTGTCAGCGAAATAGTACGCGGAGAACGTCCCATACCGAGCGGTGTTCACGTCGAGTCGCATAGAGCCTTTGTCATCGCCAAGTCGCTGCTTCTCAGAGCCGGTCGAGAATTCGTCTCCGCCCAGGTTGGGCGTCGGTATGAACTGCAACATCCTGGTTGCAGGCGTGGCAAACGCTGTTTGGGGAATTTCTGCTCCCGGAAAAACGCACTGCGCATTTGAATTGCAACCGGATGTATAGAACGGCTCGCCTACGCTGACACCGTATCCGAGCCTGCTTGAAAGCGTCTGGGCAAGAAAAGCTCCGTTCACCCTGCCGGTCAGCGTACCCGCAGAATCCGAGAAGTCTCCCGACCGATTTGCAAGTGAAGGCACGCTGACAACCCCAGTTTCGATCCCCTGAACGGTCCGCTGCCCTTGATAATCGGCGAAGAAGAAAAGCTTATCCTTTTTGATCGGCCCCCCGAGCGTTCCTCCAAATTGGTTCTGCTGAAATGTTGCACGCGCAGGATCAAAGAACCCCCGCGCATCCAGGTCGGTGTTGCGCAAAAATTCGAAAAGATCACCGTGGAATTGGTTTCCACCAAACTTTGTCACCACGCTGATTAGTCCGCCGCTGTAGTTGCCGTACTCCGCATCCCCGTTGCCCGTCACAATCCGAAATTCAGAAATTGAGTCGAGGTTGGGAATAATGCCCGCCTGTTGCCCAATCGTCTCTTCAACGCTCACGCCGTTTAGCGTAAAACCGTTGGCAGATTCGCGCTGTCCGTTTATTGAGAATTGGCCGGTGTCCATATCGCCCGCAACCGGGACAGTGCCGAAACCACCTCCCGACGTACTATTTCCCGAACCGCTCGTTGTGAGCGGAGTGACACCAACTTGCATGGCAAACAAATCGGTGTAGCTCCTGCCATTCAGCGGGATGCTGGTGACTTGCTTGCTTCCGATGACCTCGCCAAGCTGTGTGTCCGACGTTTCGACCTGTGCCGCATTCTCAGTTACCGTGACCGTCTCATTCTGTGAGCTCAACTCCAGCGTGATATCGATTGTGAGAGAGGTCCCCAGGTTGATGACAAGATCGCGTGTTCGGTTCGGCTTAAAACCGTCGGCGGTCACATCGATTTCATATTGGCCGACCGGCAAAACTGGAAAGGTGTAGCTACCTTGTGGATCAGATTGTGTCGTCTGCTTCACACCGGTGTCTGTGTTAACTGCCGTGACAGCCGCACCAGGAATTACGCCATTCGTTTGGTCCTTGACCGTGCCGGTGATTTTGCCTCCTACGTCAGCCGAGGCAGCGCCGCTCCACGTCAGTACCGCGACTAGAATGAACAACATTCGCGCCATAAGTTTCACATTCCACCTCTCCTTTATTCGTTTATCGAAAAATTTACGGTCGGGGACGAACTGGACGATCACGCGGCTCGCAAATGCATACCAGGCCACGGCTCTCTCTCTTCTTTCTCCACGCACACGACCTCGTGTTCGTGGCGCGAGGAAACTTCTCCCTTCGTTTCGACCCAACGCGCGACCAAGGGAATGCTCTTTCCCTCTTGAGCGGGCACCCAGACGCAGTGCAATCCCCTGCGAGCCGTGAGCTTCTCAAAATTGTTAGACAAATTGCGCACGTTCCCCTCCCGCTCGCAAGACACACCAGTGCTGCGACAGCCAAGCGTGGCCCTGCCAGACTGCTTTGTTGCTAGGTGGGGACCTGTTGCTGAGACAGCGAAGATTCCCACTCGCTCGTTGTTATGCCAAGAGCGAGGGGACGAGGTGGGAAACGCCTTATCCTAAGCTCGCTCTTTTCGGTTCCGGGTGGTTACTACTACCCGGAGGTTCCAGTTCTTGAATGCACGTTTCCATTTGGCCTATTTCTCTCCAATCCGTGTTTCCTAGAGCCTAGAGTGTGATACTATACCCCCATAGGGTAGTCAAGCAAAATGTCACATTTATCGCGAGAAAAATTGGATTTGGTTAACCGGACCAAAAAGGTCATCGGCCAACTAGAAAGTGTGCTGCGCGGCCTCAACGAGGACGAGCAATGCGCGGACGTGCTTCAGCGCCTCTCTGCGGCCAGAGGAGCAATCAATAGCCTCATGGGGGAACTATTGGAGGACCACATTCGGAATCATATGCCCCAGAATTCCAAGTCCGCCGAGGAAGCCGCGGAGGATGTAATCCAAATCGTAAAAACCTATCTGAAGTGAGAGAAGACCAGTTCTCAGGCGGATAGAGTTTCCTTCTGTCGCGCTTTACAGCCGAATTGATGTTTCTCTCCTGTGGTTTCGCTTTCTAGTTTCATTTGCTTGCTCTGCCGGAAGTGCTGCTCCGCATTCCGTTCTGATACTGGCGTGTCCCGCTCCGCGCCGGGCTTCCGCTAGCAATCTCTCGCGCCAATCGCAAACATCACTCCTGTCACTCGCGTTGCGATCCGCTCCATGCCCGACCAGCAATGCTTCCGCAGCGAGTTCCCTCCGTGTCGGATTTGTTCCTCGGCTCCAGGTGAAGGAACCAAATTCCGACACGAAGGAGAACTCAAATGATTCAAGAGCAGAGCAAGCAAATCCTCAGCGAGCCACAGGTGAATACAGTCGTTCAAGGCGATTGCATCGAGGTCCTATCCGTGTTCCGCAGCCGCAGCGTCGATTTTGTGCTGACCGATCCGCCGTATCTTGCGCACTACTGCTCGCGCGATGGTCGCGGGGTTGCTAACGACGGCGATGCCGCATGGCTCAAACCTGCCTTCGCTGAAATCTTCCGCGTGTTACGCCGTGATTCGTTCTGCATCAGCTTTTACGGCTGGCACCAGGCGGACAAGTTTATCGCCGCGTGGCGTGAGGCGGGCTTTCGGCTGGCCGGCCACCTGACCTTCCCGAAGCAGTACGCTTCGACCGAACGGTTCCTGCAATATCGGCACGAGAACGCGTACTTGCTCGCGAAGGGCAATCCACAACGGCCCGCTGAGCGCATTCCCGACGTGCTCGAATGGAAATATTCCGGCAACAAGCTGCACCCGACGCAGAAGCCGCTATGCGTTCTCACGCCGCTGATTCGGGCATTCTCGAGTCCTGGCGATCTCGTACTTGATCCGTTCTGCGGTTCCGGTTCTACGCTTCTGGCAGCGACACTCGAAAGCCGCCGTTTCCTCGGCATCGAACTCGACGCCACGTATTGCGATGCCGCTCGCGACAGGCTCCGGCCAGCAGCCGCATAAGGCTGTGCGGCACGCCTTGGCTCACCTCTTTCCTCTGGCAGGCGAAAGAGCGAAGGCCCGATGGTACGGAAGTACTATAGAAGTCAATAACCTAGCAGAAACCAACGCTCGCGCTGCCACATCCAATTCACCAAGACTCAGGGCCAGGTAGTTTCTGGGGGACCCATGCCCTCGAAGCGAGGAACGAAGACCCTCCCTCCGTTCTTGCTGAACGAGGTGGATCGTTCAGGTAGACCCATTGCGCCTGATGTTCTGTCAGTCGCGCGAGAGATTGGTCCTCGCGCTGTAGCCTACGCCGAAAATCTGATCGGCGATCCCGCCGTCGCGGTTACCTGCCTGGAAGAGGCGGCCGCATCAGTATCCGCAGCAATCGAAGAGAAGCAGCGGACGGGAGCGCCCAGAGTGCGGGATATGAGCGCGTATCTGTTCCGCACGTTCATTCATCTGATCGATAAGGCAAAACGAAAAGAGATGGGTTTCGAAGACGCGTTTCAGCAATACGGCCAAACGCACTCCACTTTGACGGAAGAAGGCAGAGCGGAGACTGCGGTACTCATCAACGAAATCATGGCTGCCTGCGATCAGGTCTCGCGAGAGATCATATTGCTTAGGCTTCGAGATCAATCCTGGGACCAAATCGGCAAACATCTCGGTATATCGCCTTACGCGGCGGAGACCCGTTATCGCAAAGCCCTTGACCGCGCCAGAAAAACTCTGAGAATACAGAAGTGAACGTTCCCTCCAGGAGGGCCTCACGCGTGCCGGGCGCGAAGGGAAAATCGGACGCAAGAAGACGGACGCTATCCGACAAAGCCTTCCTCGAAATCGGCGACAGGCATCTGGCCGAAGACTTTCCCAATCCGGCCCGCCAAGGATGTCCCGACGACAGCGTACTAAGGCAAGCCGCCGAGCACCCCTCCCAAATGAGCGAAGAAACCCTCAACCACATCACCCTATGTTCCCCTTGCTACAACCTCTTCAGCGATTTTCTCGGGAAGGCCTCGGTGAAGAGCGCTCATCGCAAGCCCAAAGCCCGTTCCGCAAAATCCTCCCAATCGTAAGAAAAGTTCACAAAAGTTGCATTTTGTCGGTTGGTTTTTCCTCAAAAAACGCCTCTGTATAGATAGAGGGGAGTTCTCGCCGGACATACTCTCCACGATCCAGACGGCACCGGGAAACAACGGTCCGCCGTCAGGTATCGCGCACGGCTGGTAACGACGAACCGAGCGCGAAGGTTGAAACCCACTGGTTAGAGCGCCCGCTCCAAGTGTGTAAAGACGAGCCAGAAAGCGCTTTTCTCCTTCGCCTCGACTTTCCGTGAACGCCAATAGTCCGGCGAGAGCTCCACCCGATCAACCGAAGAGGAACACACAAGATGAGAAAGCTCTGGAGAAAAGCACGCAGGTTCAAACGGCAATCGCAGTATCTGCTGGTAGCGGCGGCGGGATTGATTCTCGCCGCGCCAGCGTTCGCCCAGACCGGCAATTCCCCCTGGGAAAATGCGGTCAACGTCTTGGAAACGGCGTTTACGAGCACCATCGCGCGCGGGTTGTCCCTCGTCGCGATTGTCGTTTCCGGCCTCACGTTCGCGTTTGGCGAAGGAGGCTCGAAGCGCGTCCTTGCCGGCGTACTGTTCGGCGTCGGTATGGCTATCGCCGCCGTCAATTTCCTCGCCTGGTTGTTCCCAGGCTCCTGACACGAGACGACCATGACAGAAGCCAGAAGGATCAACGCCGTGCATCGCTCGCTCTCGAAGCCCCTCACGATCCTCGGGGCCGAGCGAAAGCTTTTTTTCTTCGCGATGTGCGTGGGCGCAGGCACGTTCAATCTGCTCGACAGCTTACTCGGCGGCGTTCTCATGTTCGTGCTGCTCTACGTGGTCGCTCGTTGGGCGACCAAGACCGATCCGCAAATTCTGCGCTTTCTGCTCACCGCTCCGAAACTGCGCACCCAGTACGATCCCGCGAAGTTCAGCCCGGCCTCGATTCGAAGGGAAGGTCATGCTTAGGCTCAAGCGCATTTTCAAGAATTACGAAGAGACCGGCTCGTTCAATGAGCTTGTAAATTTGTACGGCTTCATCGACGAGCATGCGTTCCTCACCAAGACCGGCGACCTTGGCGTCATTCTCGAAGTGCGTGGAGTCGATTACGAATGCCTCGATGGAGCCACGCTTGATGGTCTCACCAAGCGCCTCGAATCCGCCCTGAAGCTGTTTGATGAACGCTACCGCGTCTACCAGTACCTCTTCAAACGCAACAACGAAACCATTCCGTACAAACTCTACGGTAACCCGAGGCCAATTTCCTGTACTTCGTCGCTACGCATTCCGGCTACTTTGTCGCCCGCCAGTTCCTTGGATTTACCGGCGCTCATTGGGGCAAGCGGACAACCATGTTCTGGGCCAAACTCCACACCCAGAAACATGCCCGGACCGAATGCTTTCCGAAGAGCGGCGTGGTCTATCACCTCTTCTCTCGCAGGCTCTATCGGCAGATCGGGCGCGAGAACCTTCGCAACCGCCGCGAGCATGAGATCGAGTTCATCCGCCAGCGCATCGCCATGCTCGATTTTGTACTGGCGAATCAGAAGCATCGCTATCTCGAAACCGAACCGGAAAAGGTCCGGTTCTTCGGCGAGCGACTGAAAGTTCCAAGCCACTTTCTGCCCGCCAAAACCTATCAGGGAAGCCGTGCTTTCCAGCCCACGATTCGCTATTTCGTGGACAAGTTTCCGATGTTTCTGGGTGATGAGACTCTCGCCTCTCCTGTGGTGACGTTTACCTTCCTGCAGGGCAGCCAGGCAAGCATGGCCGAGTTCGTTCATCACCTGAAGGCTTATCTGCCACTCTTTCGGCAATTGTCCGAGTTTCGGTTTCTCTATCTGGCACGGGTGGACTCGCACTTCCAGGCGGCCAAGGAACTGTTCGATTCTCTGGTCACGATTCCGCTTCAGTCCGATGCGTCGGCGGACATCGTTCGATACTTCCAAATCCGCAAGGCTTGGGACCTGAAACAGTACGGCACGCTGAGCGAAGCCGACCTGATCTTCCGTAACAACGCGAAAGCGCGTTTCTCAGGGAACCGTTTCGAGAATCTTTATCGTGCCTGGAAGGCGGGAAGACTGAGAGAAGCAAATATCCGTCAGGAATTCGGAAGTGACGATCACCCGCGTACGGTCCATTTCGCCGCGCAAATCCTTCCGCGAATCGTTCCGGCAAGCACTGAAACGGGTGAATCGAGGGTGCAGAGCGCTGAAATCCGACCTACAACGCCGTCTTCACCAGTTTCCGCACCGCCCGAGGAACAGAACCCCTTTTTTCAGGCCCAGGTGAAAGGACCATGAAAAGCAAAAGTCACCGTGGAAAAAACGCAAAATCGGGCGGGAGCGACCCCGCTTTTTCGGCTTTCAGCCGCCCAAGCGAATCGTGGGTCGCTCCCGCCCTTCGGCACAGATGACGTGCCCGCGTTTTTTCCACGGTGAGAACAAAGAGCTAACCCAACCGGCTTTAGGAGGAAACGATGTCGATCATCAAGAAAGCACCCGCAATCCAAACCCGTGAAGTCCGTCTCGAAGAACCCGTGAACGAATTGGTCGAAGACTATGCGCTGTTCATCGAAAGCAGCCCCGATCATGTTATCAACGCCGCCCTGAAGAAGGTCCTCTGGCGGGATCAGGATTACCGCAAGTGGCGGGACCAGCGACGCGGCGGTTCTGACAGGCCGCAGGCCACAGAGGGGAGAACGAAGGCATGATCCAGCGGATTCTCCTCTCGCGTGGCTTCGTCTCCGCTCTACTGGCGATGGGTACCGGAGCCGTCCTTTATTACACCCACCCATTTCCGTCCGACCAGGTTTTTCTCCGCGTAACCGCGATGCGCGCCCCACGCGCCTTTCTCAGCTTCGAGTACCTCTACAACCTGTTCCTGTTCACTACGCCGTTCCTGCTCTTCTCGTCCGTGCTTTCGGGTCTCTACATTTTCACGCTTAAGGTGCGCCATCACATCTCGCCTGGACATTTGCCGAAGTACATTGCCCCCGAGCAACGGGACGGTCTTTATGTCATCGTCGGTGAGGTTCACAACCCGCGCAAACCAGGACCATCTGAGAATCCGCGATGGCTCTCGATTCCTGAGCGCGGTCTGTTTACCGGCATCGTTATCTTCGGTGCGGTCGGGAGCGGCAAAACAAGCTGCTGCATGTACCCCTTTGCCGAGCAGGTTCTCGCCTATAAAGCGGGGGAGGAGGCGAGCCGCATCGGAGGCTTAATCCTTGAAGTCAAAGGCGACTTTTGCCGCAAGGTAAAAGGCATCCTCGACAAGCACGGACGTGGCGAAGATTACATCGAAATCAGCCTCGATTCCGAATACCGTTACAACCCGCTTCACAACGATCTCGACGCATACGCCCTGGCGTTCAGTATCGCATCGCTTCTCAACAACTTGTTTGGCAAGGGCAAGGAGCCATTCTGGCAGCAGGCATACACGAATCTGGTCAAGTTCATCATCCTTCTTCATAAGGTCGCTTACGACTACGTGACCCTGTTCGATGTCTACCAGTGCGCGATCTCTCCGTCTCTTCTCGAAGAGCGGATTCACGAGGCTGAAGACATCGTTATGGGCCGCCATTCTGTTGCTATCAAACCGGACATCTACGGCCAGCGGGCGGCACATCTGGCCGGCCTGGGATTCGTTCACGACGCGAAGGAAGACCGTTACATCGCATCTGCAACGCCAGAGCTTCGACAGACCCTGCAAAGCAAGGGCATAGGCTTCGAGTCTCGAAGCGTGCTTGATCCTTCCCAAGCCGAACCCGAAAAGCTCGAACAACTCGAAGCGGTGAAGCGCTGGTTTGAGGACGATTGGAAACGCATTGAGCCGAAGCTGCGAACGTCGATTGTCGAAGGTATTTCCGTATTCCTTTCGCTCTTCGACGACAATCCAAAGGTAAAGAGAGTTTTCTGCCCGAAGAAAGAGTGCTACGACCTTGCAAAGAACGTGGATCGCAAACTTGGCAAGCCTCTGCCGTCTTTTTCGTGGTTGATCGAAAACGGAAAGGTCTGCGCCCTGAATTTCCCGGTCAGTATGAACCCCGGACTGGCCAAAGCTCTGGGCGTCATGATGAAGCTCGATTTCGAGCGAGCCACTCTGAATCGAATACCCGAAATTGAGGCACATCCAGGGCGGCACTTCCGGCAGGTCCTGTTCCTCTGCGACGAATATCAGCACTTTGCCACCGTGGGCGAGAACGACCCCACAGGTGACGAAAAGTTCTTCAGTCTTGCGCGGCAGCCCCGGTGCATCTCGATTATCGCCACCCAAAGTATCAGTTCGCTCAAATCCGCTCTGCCCGGCGATTCCTGGCGAACACTCTTGCAGACTTTTCGAACGAAGATTTTCCTCGCACTGTCAGATGATTTTTCCGCGAAGACGGCGAGCGAGCTTTGCGGGCGTGAAGATCAACTCAAAGTCAGCTACAACCTCTCGGAAAGCGGCCACGATGCCCGTGTCAGTCTGCTCACAGGGAAGGCGGTCTCGCACAAGGCGAATATCACCGCCTCGAAGAGCTACAACACGCAAAGCGATTACCGCTTTGACGTGAAGACGTTCACCGAATTGCGGAACGCGCAGTCGGTCACCGTTGCCTACGACGGCTTTAACCCGATGCCGCCGATGTTTTG
>Ga0335085_10016809_pt1 | contig 10554 bp, 10 predicted proteins | sample Lox_Sample_45_FD_206712 | JGI IMG/M metagenome (GOLD analysis project Ga0335085, IMG submission 206712) | Soil microbial communities from Loxahatchee National Wildlife Refuge, Florida, United States - Lox_Sample_4.5 | ecosystem: Environmental > Terrestrial > Soil > Wetlands | place: USA...
AGCGGCCGCAGCAACCGCACGATCCGCGCCCTGCTGCGTGCCAGCACCAGCGCCATCGGCACCCCCAGCAGCAGGCAGAGCACGGTGCTGGCTGCGGCGGTCTTCAGGCTCAGCAGCAGCGCGGTCCTCGATGAGGTGCTGGTGATCAGCGACCAGAAATGCAGCCAGTCAACCTTGATCGCGATCGCCACCAGCGGCAGCACCACGAACATGGTCCCCACGACGGCGGGGATGTACACCCACCGCGGCAGATCCGTTGGCCGGTGCACGGTCGGCGGTCAGGGCTTGGCGAAACCCGATTGGGCCAGGATCTTCTGACCGGCCTCTGAGGTGACCACGGCGACGAACTTCTGCGCCAGCGTGGCTTGCGCCGACTTCTTGAGCACCGCGATCGGATAGACGTTGACCGCCCCGGCGGCTTCGGGGAAGTTGACGGTCGCCACCTTGTCTTTGGCGCTGCGCGCGTCGGTCACATAGACCAGCGCGGCGTCGGCCTGCCCGGTGGTGACCTTGTTGAGTACATCGGTCACGTTCGATTCCTCACTGACCGGATTGAGGTGCACCCCGGTGGAGTCTTCGACGCGATGGGTCGCCGACCCGCAGGGCACCGGCTTTTGGCAGATCACCACGGACAAGCCCGGCTTGGCGAGGTCGGCGAAGGTGGCGATCTTCTTCGGGTTGCCCGGGGCGGTGACGATGACCAGGGTGTTGGAGGCGAAGTTGGTCGGGTTCCCGGCCAGCAAACCCGCCTTGGCAACCGTATCCATCTGGGCGGTGTCGGCCGACGCGAAGACGTCGGCGGTCGCACCCTGGGTCAGCCGGTTCGCCAGCTCTTGGGAGCCCCCGAATTCGAATGCGACACTGCTGCCTGGATTTTCGGTTTTGAACTGCTCACTGATCTGGGTGAATGCGGGCCGCAGCGAGGCCGCGGCAGACACCACGATCGAGGATGGGGGTGACTTGGGACTGCATGCCAGCAACCCCGCCACCAGTACTATCGAGACGAACCCGGCCAGCACCTCGATCCGACGCATGGGCCAAACCTATCTGGCGCCTATGTCGCGCAAGGAGCGCCCCAATAAAGGCACCGCAAAATAGTTACCCAATTTGTCCGCGCGTCGTCGCGCCAGGTAGTTTCGCCAAATAGCTACTGTCCAGTAACATCACTTGAAGTCGACGCCATAACACGCTGAGATCCCAGGTAATCCGGGGGTTCAACGTTGAACACGAGGAGGTCATGGCAGTGGAGGTGCTGGTCACCGGGGGCGACACCGAGGTTGGGCGGGTCGTCGCCGAAGGCTTCCGCGACGACGGTCACAAAGTAACCCTCGTCGGTGCCCGCCGTGGCGACCTCGAGGTCGTCGCCAAGGAACTCGACGTGGACGCCATCGTCTGCGACACCATGGACCCCGCCAGCCTTGCGGAAGTCCGCGGCCTGTTCCCCCATCACCTGGACACCATCGTCAACCTGCCGGCGCCGCGCTGCGAGGCCGGCGACCCCCGCGCCTACTCGCTGTCCGACACCGCCAACGCGTGGCGCAATGCGCTGGACGCGACGGTGCTGTCGGTGGTGCTGACGGTGCAGGCCGTGGGTGATCACCTGCGTTCCGGCGGCTCGATCGTCAGCGTAGTGGCCGAGAACCCACCGGCTGGCAGCGTCGACGCCGCGATCAAGGCGACACTGGCGAGTTGGGTTACCGGGCAGGCGGAAGTCTTCGGCACCCGCGGGATCACGGTCAACACCGTCGCGTGCGGGCGCAGCGTGCAGCCCGGATACGACGGTCTCTCGCGCACCCCACCGTCCGTGGCGGCCGAGATCGCCCGGCTGGCGCTGTTCCTCACCACCCCTGCCGCCCGCCACATCACCGGCCAGACACTGCACGTCAGCCACGGCGCGCTGGCTCAATTCGCCTGAGCCCCTAGGGGCCTGGGGTGAACCACCGGGCGGATCGCTACGGTTGAGAGCGTGGCTATTCGGCTTGGTTATCAGATTCCTAATTTCTCCTACGGCACCGGGGTAGAGAAACTCTTCCCCACGGTCATCGCGCAGGCGCGTGAGGCCGAATCGGCTGGATTCGACTCGGTCTTCGTGATGGACCACTTCTACCAGCTTCCGGCGTTGGGCTCGCCCGACCAGCCGATGCTCGAGGCATATACGGCGCTGGGCGCGCTGGCGACCGCCACCGAGCGCGTGCAGCTGGGCACTTTGGTGACCGGCAACACGTACCGGAACCCGACGCTGCTGGCCAAGGCGATCACCACGCTGGACGTGGTGAGCGCGGGCCGGGCGATCCTGGGCATGGGCGCCGGCTGGTTCGAACTCGAACACGATCAACTCGGGTTCGAATTCGGTACTTTCACCGATCGGTTCAACCGGCTCAACGAGGCGCTGGAGATCATTCTGCCGATGATCAAGGGCGAGCGACCGACCTTCTCGGGCAAGTGGTACCGCGCCAAGGAGGCGATGGCCAATCCGCGCTATCGCGACCACATTCCGCTGATGGTCGGCGGCAGCGGTGAAAAGAAGACGATCCCGCTCGCCGCACGGCACTTCGATCACCTCAATGTGATCACCGGGTTCGACCAGCTGCCCCGCAAGGTGCAGGTCGTGCGGCAGCAGTGCGAAGAGATCGGCCGCGACCCGGCGACGCTGGAAACCAGCACGCTGTTCACCGTGCTGCTCGACGACAGCGCCAAACCCGACCAGCTTCCGCCTGAGCAGGCCCAGCGACTGGTGGTCGGCAGCGCCGAGTCGGTCGCCGAGCAGATCAAGACCAAGGTGCTCGACGCGGGCATCGGCGGCGTGATCATCAACATGCCCTTCTACACGCCCGGCGCGGTCAGCGCGGTCGCAGAGGCGCTGCGCCCGCTGGTCGGCCTGTAGCCGGGCACACCGCGCGGCCCTGTGTGGCTGATTACACAGGCTTTTCACCTGTGTTTCGGGCTGTCGGTTTGACTACCCTTGAGTATCGGAGCAGCTAACTGCAGTCCAACGTCAATGGAGCCTCGTCAGGAGCAGCGGTTCATGAGTCCCCAGCAAGAAGCCCCAGCTGAACCGAAGCGTCGGCACCAGGTCGTCATCATCGGGTCAGGGTTCGGCGGACTCACCGCGGCAAAGAAGCTCAAGCGCGCCGACGTCGACATCAAACTGATCGCCCGCACCACCCATCACCTGTTCCAGCCGTTGCTGTACCAGGTGGCCACCGGGATCATCTCCGAGGGGGAAATCGCGCCGCCCACCCGCGTTGTACTGCGCAAGCAGCGCAATGCCCAGGTGCTGCTGGGCAACGTCACCCACATCGACCTGGCAAACCAGCGCGTCATCTCGGAGTTGCTCGGCCACACCTACGAAACCCCGTTCGACAGCCTGATCGTCGCCGCCGGCGCCGGTCAGTCCTACTTCGGCAACGACCATTTCGCCGAATTCGCGCCGGGTATGAAATCCATCGACGATGCCCTGGAGCTGCGCGGCCGGATCCTGAGCGCCTTCGAACAGGCCGAACGGTCCAACGATCCGGAACGACGCAAGAAGCTGCTGACCTTCGTCGTCGTCGGCGCCGGCCCCACGGGCGTCGAAATGGCCGGGCAGATCGCCGAATTGGCGGAATACACCCTGAAGGGCGCGTTCCGGCACATCGACTCGACCAAGGCCCGGGTGGTCCTGCTCGACGCCGCCCCCGCGGTGCTGCCGCCGTTTGGCGAGAAGCTCGGCGAGCGGGCGGCGGCACGGCTGGAGAAGCTGGGCGTCGAGATCCAGCTGGGTGCGATGGTCACCGACGTGGACCGCAACGGCATCACGGTCAAGGATTCCGACGGCACCGAGCGACGCATCGAGTCGGCGTGCAAGGTCTGGTCCGCCGGTGTCCAGGCCAGCCGACTGGGCAGGGATCTCGCCGAGCAGTCCGACGCGGAGCTCGACCGGGCCGGACGCGTCCAGGTCCTGCCCGACCTGTCCATTCCCGGCCACCCCAATGTCTTCGTCATCGGCGACATGGCCGCCGTCGAAGGCGTGCCCGGGGTCGCGCAGGGCGCCATTCAGGGCGCCAAGTACGTCGCGACCGCGATCAAAGCCGAACTTGAGGGAGCCGACCCCACCCAGCGCGAGCCGTTCCAGTACTTCGACAAGGGCTCGATGGCCACGGTGTCGCGGTTTTCCGCGGTGGCGAAGATCGGCCCGCTCGAGTTCAGCGGCTTCATCGCCTGGCTGATCTGGCTGGTCCTGCACTTGGTCTACCTGGTCGGGTTCAAGACCAAGATCACCACGCTGCTGTCCTGGACCGTCACGTTCCTGAGCACTCGGCGCGGCCAGCTGACCATCACCGATCAGCAGGCCTTCGCCCGAACCCGCCTCGAACAGCTGGCCGAGCTGGCCGCCGAGGCGCAGGGCTCAAACACCGACAGAGTCGCGAGCTAACCCGCACGCTGCTTTGACCGGCTTTTCGTCCTTATCACCCACATTCGGCGAGTCGAGGCGGGCGCTGCGCTGCTGCAGCGGAAGGATCGATCAGCGTGACCACGCCCTCGCGACCCGGACGCGGTACCCGGGCCGGCTAATCGCCGGCAATTGATTTTGGCGGCCGCAGCAGAGTTGTTTCGCACCCGCGGATATGAACACGTCTCGATGAGCGACATCGCCGACGCGGTGGCGGTGAACGCCTCCGCCTTGTACCGGCATTTCCCGGGGAAGCAGCAGCTGCTCAAGGCGGTGGTGTTCGACGGGCTCGCCGCCATCAGGAGGCAGCTGCCCGACATCGACCTGACCGACCCCGCCGCCTCGTTGCCGATGTTGGCCGAGGTGATGATCGCGAACCGCCACGTGGGAATCCTGTGGGACCGAGAGGCGCGTCATCTGCCCACGCAGGATCAAGCCGAGCTTCGGGCAGAGATCGATGCCGCGGCCAGCCGACTCGCAACCGCTGTCGCGGCGGCGCGACCCGAGCTGACCGCCGCGGCCGCCGATCTGATCGCCTGGATTCTCCTCGCCCTGGGCTGCCGGCCAATAATCGGCTTTGGCAATCGGTGGCGGCTCAGGGGTCCTACGGTAAACGGGTGTGTTGGCAGGTCTTTCGGGTTGAAACAGATCTAATCGAGGAGAACGAACATGCCCGGTGGTAAACCGAACATTCTGGTTATTTGGGGTGACGACATCGGTATTACGAACCTGAGCTGCTACAGCCGCGGGATGATGGGATACCGCACTCCCAACATCGACCGGATCGCCGACGAGGGGATGCTGTTCACCGATTCCTACGGTGAGCAGAGCTGCACCGCGGGGCGATCGTCGTTCATCACCGGACAAAGCGTGTACCGCACTGGCCTGAGCAAGGTGGGCATGCCCGGCGCCGACATCGGCCTACAGGCGGAGGATGCCACCATCGCCGAGCTGCTCAAGCCGCTCGGCTATGCCACCGGGCAGTTCGGCAAAAACCACCTCGGGGACCTCAACAAGTTCCTGCCCACCGCGCACGGCTTCGACGAGTTCTTCGGCAACCTGTATCACCTCAACGCCGAGGAAGAACCGGAAAACCCCGACTACCCCACCGAGGAAGAAGCCCCGCTGCTGCGCGCCGCTCTGCTGCCGCGCGGCGTCATCCATTCCTGGGCCACCGACGAGGACAGCGGCGAGGTCGACGAACGCTACGGGCCGGTCGGCAAGCAGCGCATCGAAGACACCGGCCCTTTGACGGCCAAGCGCATGGAAACCATCGACGACGAAACGGTCGGGGCCTGCGTCGAGTTCATCAAGCGCCAACACGACTCGCAGACACCGTTTTTCGTGTGGATGAACACCACCCACATGCATCTGTACACGCACACCAAGCCGGACAGCCTGGGACAGGCCGGCCGCTGGCAGTCGCCGTATCACGACACGATGATCGACCACGACAAACACGTCGGGCGGCTGCTGGACGCCCTCGACGAACTGGGTATCGCCGAAGACACCATCGTGATCTACAGCACCGACAACGGCCCCCATGCGAACTCCTGGCCCGACGCGGGTACCACCCCGTTTCGCAGTGAGAAGAACACCAACTGGGAAGGCGCCTTCCGGGTGCCCGAGCTGATCCGCTGGCCCGGCAAGATCCCGGCCCGCGCGGTCTCCAACGAGATTGTCCAGCATCATGATTGGCTGCCCACATTTTTGGCGGCCGCGGGTGACCCCGACATCGTCGAGAAACTGAAGTCAGGTCACACCGCCGGCGACAAGGAGTTCAGGGTTCATATCGACGGCTACAACCTGCTGCCGTACTTGACCGGTGAAGTCGAAAAATGCCCGCGCCGAGGCATGGTGTATTTCTCCGACGACGGCGACGTCCTGGCCCTGCGGGCGGAGAACTGGAAGCTGGTGTTCATGGAGCAGCGCTGCCCCGGCACCCTCATGGTGTGGGCCGAACCGTTCGTGGAACTGCGGGTGCCCAAACTGTTCAACCTGCGGACCGACCCGTTCGAAAAGGCGGACTTCACGTCGAACTCCTACTTTGATTGGCTGCTGGTCCGTGCCTTCCTGGTCATCTACGGGCAGGCGGTCGCCACCCAGTTCCTGGAGACCTTCGAGGAGTTCCCACCCCGTCAGGGGGCTGCGTCGTTCACGATCAACAAGGCAGTCGAAAAGCTCAACCGATTCCTGGCCACCCGGGGCGACTGAGAACACGCTCAGGCGTCGCTGGACTGCGCCTCGAGGTTCTGCAGCCGCACCTGACCTCGGGCCACCACTCGGTCGTTGTCATCGGTGATGGTGACCAACCAGAGCTGTTGACGCCGACCGCGATGGATCGGTTCGGCGGCGCCGTACACCATGCCGGAGCTGATGGAACGCAGGAAGTCCGTGTTGTTGTTGACGCCTACCACGTGCCCGCCGCCGCGCGTGGCCAGCCAGGTGTAGCCGGCCACGCTGGCCATGCTCTCGACCATCGAGCAGTACACCCCGCCGTGCACCAGCCCCATCGGCTGTAACAGCTTCGGCGTCACCTGCAGCTGGGCGCGGGCGCAGTCGGGGGTGAGCTCGGTGAACTGCAGCCCCAACTCGCCGTCGAACGACGAAGTGTAATCCGACTGGATGGTCGCGTCTGAGGGCACGCCCATGTGTCTACACCATCGTCGGACCCGTGTTGGTAGGGGTCGAAATCGAGGCGAGGAAACAGGCGAGCCCCGTGCAACCAAGGCACGGGGCTCGCCGATCGAGTAGACCGGGGGTCGCTGCAGCCCTCAGGACTCTGCCGCGGTCATGGTAGCTCGACCGAGGTCCAGCATAGGCAAGGCTGCCCTAATTTTGCAAGCGTTGTGCGGGTAATGTCGGGTGCGTGTCGGGCTGGGGACCTCGGGTGAGTGTTGTTACCGGGGTCACACAATTACGGAGCGTGCCTGCTGACAACGTCGCACGCGTGGCGCGGCCGGGCCTGGCATACGACGATCGGTAGTAAGCCGGAGTACGCTGAATTTAATGCTATTGGCGCAGATGGAGCTAAACGAACTATGGCCAAGCTGACGCGGCTGGGCGATCTGGAACGCACTGTGATGGATCACTTGTGGTCCACCCCGGAACCCCAAACCGTTCGCCAGGTCCACGAGGCGTTGTCCGCGCGACGCGACCTTGCCTACACCACCGTGATGACAGTGCTGCAACGGTTGGCCAAGAAGAATCTTGTCTCGCAGATCCGCGACGACCGGGCCCACAGGTACGCGCCCGTGCATGGCCGCGACGAACTGGTCGCCGGCCTCATGGTTGATGCGCTCGCCCAGGCCGAGGACTCCGGGGACAGGCAGGCCGCGCTGGTGCATTTCGTCGAGCGGGTAGGTGCAGACGAGGCCGACGCACTTCGCCGGGCACTCGCGGAACTGGAAGCCAATCAACGCAATACGCCATCTGCTGGCGCAGGGGCGGAGGACAAGGGAGACTAGCAGCGTGTCAGCGCTGGCCTTCACCATCCTTGCGGTGCTGCTGGTCGGTCCGATACCGGCCCTGGTAGCCCGCGCGAAGTGGCCGCTGCGCGCCCCGCGCGCCGCGATGGTCTTGTGGCAGGCCATCGCCCTGGCCGCGGTGTTCTCGGCATTCAGCGCCGGCATCGCGATCGCCAGCCGGCTGCTGATGCCCGGCCCGGACGGGCGGCCCACCGCCAGGGTCCTGGACGCCGAGGGACGGCTGGGCTGGCCGCTGTGGGCGGCCTACATCGCCGTCTTGGCGCTGACCGTGCTGGTGGGTGTGCGGTTGATGCTCGCCGTGATTCGGGTGGCCATCGCGACCCGGCGGCGCCGGGCCCACCACCGCATGGTGGTCGATCTCGTCGGGGTCGGACACGATGCGGCCCTTGCCCAGCCCTGCGCCCGCACTCGCGACCTGCGCGTCCTGGACGTCGCGCAGCCGCTCGCCTACTGCCTGCCCGGTGTGCGCAGCCGGGTGGTGGTCAGCGAAGGCACGCTGAACACGCTCAACGACGCGGAAGTGGCCGCGATCCTCACCCACGAGCGAGCCCACCTGCGCGCCCGCCACGACTTGGTCCTGGAAGCTTTCACCGCGGTGCATGCCGCCTTCCCGCGGCTGGTGCGCAGCTCCAACGCGCTGAGCTCGGTGCAGCTGCTCGCCGAGTTGCTGGCCGATGACGCCGCGGTGCGCGCCGCGGGACGCGCTCCCCTGGCCCGGGCGCTGGTCGCCTGCGCGTCCGGGCGGGCGCCGTCGGGTGCGCTGGCCGCGGGTGGTCCCAGCACGGTGCTGCGGGTACGCCGGCTCTCCGGGCGGGGTAACAGCCTGCTGCTGTCGGTGGCCGTATACCTGGCCGCGGCGGCCGTGCTGGTGGTGCCTACCATCGCGCTGGCGGTGCCGTGGCTCATCGAGCTGCAGCGCCTGTTCACTGTTTAGTGTCGTAGTTCGGCGTCGGGGCCAAACACCGCAGAGCGCCCGCGCGGCGGCTGTGCCACAGTGTTTCCGAACAGCTTTGGAGAAAGCTTGAGCATCCAACTGAGAGGCGAAGACATGAGTGCCCCAGATTCGCAGGAATCGAAGACCGCCACCGCCCAGATCGGCGTCACCGGCCTGGCCGTGATGGGTTCCAATCTCGCCCGCAATTTCGCTCACCACGGCTACACCGTGGCGCTGCACAACCGGTCCATCGCCAAGACCGATGCACTGCTCGACGAGCACCGCTCGGAAGGCAACTTCGTTCGCAGTGAGACGATCCCCGAATTCCTTGCGGCACTGGAAAAGCCTCGCCGGGTGATCATCATGGTCAAAGCCGGTGACCCCACCGACGCCGTCATCAACGAACTCGCCGACGCGATGGAAGAAGGCGACATCATCATCGACGGCGGCAACGCGCTGTACACCGACACCATCCGTCGGGAGAAGGCGATGCGCGAGCGGGGCCTGCACTTCGTCGGCGCCGGCATCTCCGGTGGCGAGGAGGGCGCGCTGAACGGGCCGTCGATCATGCCCGGCGGCCCGGCCGAGTCGTACAAGTCGCTGGGTCCGCTGCTCGAAGAGATCTCCGCGCACGTCGACGGTGTGCCGTGCTGCACCCACATCGGCCCCGACGGCTCCGGCCACTTCGTGAAGATGGTCCACAACGGCATCGAGTATTCCGATATGCAGCTGATCGGCGAGGCCTACCAGCTGCTGCGCGACGGCCTCGGCAAGACCGCACCCGAGATCGCCGACGTCTTCGCCGAATGGAACAAGGGCGACCTGGACAGCTACCTGATCGAGATCACCGCCGAGGTGCTGCGCCAGACCGACGCCAAGACGGGAAAGCCGCTGGTCGACGTGATCCTCGACGAAGCCGAGCAGAAGGGCACCGGCCGCTGGACGGTGAAGTCGGCGCTCGACCTCGGGGTGCCGGTGACCGGTATCGCCGAGGCGGTGTTCGCCCGGGCGCTGTCGGGCTCGGTGGCCCAGCGCAAGGCCACCACCGGCCTGGCGTCGGGCCGGCTGGGCGGGCGGGTTAGCCCGGAAGATGAAGCCGCGCAGCAATTCACCGAGGACGTCCGGCAGGCCCTGTACGCGTCGAAGATCATCGCTTACGCCCAGGGCTTCAACCAGATTCAGGCCGGCAGCGACGAATACGACTGGGGCATCACACCCGGCGACCTGGCCACCATCTGGCGCGGCGGGTGCATCATCCGGGCCAAGTTCCTCAACCGCATCAAAGAGGCCTACGACGAGGACCCCCAGCTGCCGACCCTGATCGTGGCGCCGTACTTCCGCAGTGCGATCGAAGCGGCCATCGACAGTTGGCGCCGTGTCGTGGTGACCGCCACGCAGTTGGGTATCCCCATTCCCGGGTTCTCCTCGGCGCTGTCCTACTACGACGCGCTGCGCACCGAGCGGCTGCCCGCCGCGCTCACCCAGGGCCTGCGGGACTTCTTCGGGGCGCACACGTACGGGCGGATCGACGCCGACCCCGGCAAGAAGTTCCACACGCTGTGGAGCGGAGACCGCAGCGAAGTGCCGGCCTAAGGGGGCAGTACAGCAGCGATGAGGTTCCTCGACGGGCACCGACCCGGGTACGACCTGACCTACAGCGACGTTTTCATCGTGCCGAACCGCTCGGACATCGCATCGCG
>Ga0335085_10016810_pt1 | contig 10553 bp, 8 predicted proteins | sample Lox_Sample_45_FD_206712 | JGI IMG/M metagenome (GOLD analysis project Ga0335085, IMG submission 206712) | Soil microbial communities from Loxahatchee National Wildlife Refuge, Florida, United States - Lox_Sample_4.5 | ecosystem: Environmental > Terrestrial > Soil > Wetlands | place: USA: Florida...
CCTGGCCGTCGGCACCGGCTGCGGCCACCTCAAGACCGGCGCCCCGGCCCGCGGCGAGCGGGTCGCCAAGTACAACCGGCTGATCGAGATCGCCGCCGCCGCGCCGGAGCTGCGCTACGGCATGCCTTGATCCCTAGCCGCCTGGTCGAGCAGGCCGAGCGCGTGACGTATCGCCGCTTCGCGTTCGGCCAGCTCGGTGTTCTTGTGCGCAGCCCCGGCCGCGGACGCCTCGCGCAGTCCGGCCGCGGCGCCTAGCGCGGACCGGATCCGGTCGGTGCCGTCGGCGTAGCGCTGCTCGATCGCCCGCGCCAGCGCCCGCGTCGCCTCGGCCAGCCGGTACTGCAGGTCTCCCCTGGCCCGGCCGATCTGGCTGCTCACCAGGGCGGGGACTTCGCGGCTCAGGTGTTCCTTGGCGGCCCGCCTGCCGAACTCGCCGGGGAGCCGACGGCGGACCGCGCCCGCCAGCAGCTCGGTCTGACCCGCGTCCCCGCCGGCGGTGTAGAAGAACCGGCGGCTTTCCGCGAGGCGGCCTTCGGGCTCCGGCGCCGTGAGGTCCAGACCGAGCAACTCCGCGGCAGAGTCACGGAGCACCCCGAGCCCGGCCTTCAGCTCAGCCGTGAGCCGGGCGTCCAGCGCGGCCAGCCCGTGCTCGATGGCCTCCCGCCGCTGCTGACGCCAGGTCTCCGCGGCGGCCACCGCGAGCGCGTTGAGTCTCTCCCGGCCTTTCCGCTCGATCCCGGCCGCCGAGGCGCCGCGCAGCTCTCCCTCGAACAGCGCGCCGAGCTGCCTGCCGATCTCGCGGGTCAGCCGCGCCGCATCCCGTTCCGCGGCGTCGTTGAGGGCAGACAGCAGCCGGGCTGACTCGCCGTGGACTACGGTCACCGCGTCGCGGCCGTGCACGGTCACCTCGGCCAGCCGCACGGTGAACTGCTCCACCCGCCCGGCCGCGTCACCGGCGCGCATCTGCGCCGCCCGACGGGTCAGCGCCACCTCATCCAGCAGGGAGCCGGCGATCCGGTGCGTCTGGGCGATCGCCGACGCTCGCAGGTCGGCCTGCCGCCGGGCCGACAGGTACCGGGTGAAATCAGCATGGAATACGGCAAATCCGGTATCGCCGCCGTCAAGGGCGGCACGTGCTGACATCGGGTAGACGGTGTCCGGATGGCCGGCCTCGCCGAGTACCCGCCGGGTGAACTCCACGGCTTCGGCCAGCTCAGGCTTATCGAGGCGGTCGGCCTTGTTCAGCACCGCGAACGTGGTCACCGACAACCCGGCCACCCTGCGCAGCAGGTCCCGCTCGCTGGCCGACACCGGAGGGTCGGCGGTCAGCACGAACACCGCCGCATCCATTGATTCCAGTGCCTCGTGGGCCGCGTGGGTGTCCCACTCGAACACCGACCCGGTGCCCGGCGTGTCGACCAGCTCCACCCCGCCCTCCAGCACTGGCGCGGCCAGGTACACGGTCACCCCGTCGATCCGGCGCCGGTTACCGGGATTCCCCCGCTCGGTCACCAGGTCGGGCAGCGGGGCCAGCGGGTGCTTCTCCTCGTGCCCGTCGAGGAACCTCACCTGCACGTGCTCGTCGTCGCCGTACCGCACCGTCGTGGTGACCGCGGTCAGCGGGGTGACCCCGGACGGCAGCACGTCCCGGCCGAGCAGCGCGTTGATCAGCGTGCTCTTGCCGCGCTTGGCCTCGCCGGCGACCAGGGCGCGCAGCCGCGCCGACTCCAGCCGGTCCTGCAGTGCCGCCAGCCGCTCCCGGTCCCGTTCTGAGCCCAGCGCGGCCAGCTCGCTCAGGGCAATGTCCAGAGCACTCCCGCCGTCCGGCATCGGCGCCATCCTCCTACCTGCGCTCGTGTACGCCTGGTAGGGACCGTTGGCGGCAGTGCCGCATTCGTGCTGCCCGTAAGGTTCAGGGCGCTAGCGCGGCGAGCCCCTCCGCCGCGCATCAAGTTTACGGGACGATCATGACCGGGCAGCGGACGTGATGGCTCACCTTATCGGCGGTGGTGCCCAGCAACCGCCGGGTGGCGAAGTTCTGATCGCTGCGCCCGAGAATCAGCAGATCCGCCCGGTGCGCCGCAGCCGCGGCGGCCAGCTGCTGCGCGACCGGGCCGGTGCGGATTTCGGTGCGCAGCGGGACTCCGTGCAGGTTGGCGTAAACCAGTGCGGCTGACAGCCAGCGGGCGCATGCCTGTTCCCGTGATTCGTGCGCGTCCCGCACTTCGGTGATGCTGTCAGCCGAGAGCAGCAGGCTCTGTCCGACCGCGACGGCGATCAGCTCTGCGCCATGATCCCTGGCCAGCTGAACACCGGCATAAAGCGCGTGCCGGGCGCGGGACGTGTGGTTGTAGGCAACTACTATCCGGGCGAACACGATCAGGCCAGGGCGGTGACCACGGCGATAACGCCGATCAGGGCGATGAGCATGTAGAACAGGTAGGCGTCCAGGCGGCCGGACTGGAGCCGCTTGGCCGCCGTCACAATGGCCGTGAAGAACGCGAGCGCGGGCCGGTACAGCCAGGTCTCGACCACCTCCATCACGTCGGAGGCGTACCGCAGGTGCGCGGCCGCCGCGTCGCGCCGGTCCTCATCGGCGCGGTCCGGGGCGCCGGAGCCGTCGTCGCTGGCGGTGTCCTCCATCATGATCTCGTGCACCTCGGACCGGGTGTGCAGGACGCCGGCCAGCACCCGGCGGGTGGGGTTGGCGTAGCCGAAGGCGGTGTAGGAGTCGGCTCCCTCGACACCGATGGTGGCCGACTTCCAGGCCGGGACGCGGCGGACGCGCAGCAGCCGCCGCCCGGACACCGTCCAGGCGAACAGCACGGTCAGCGCCAGCATCAGCGGCATCTCGATCCACAGCCAGGACGGCGACAGGATGGAGAACCCGGCGAACACCGGCTGCAGGACCCACGGGGACTTCAGCGCGCCCAGGGTCAGCGAGGCCGGGACCACCGGCGAGAGCCCGGCGGCAATCACCCGGATCTCCAGCGGGGTGATCGCCGCCGTCGCCAGGCAGCACACCGCGAGCACCACCACCGCGGCCCGCCCGGCCCGACCGAACTCTCCCGTCTCCCGGACACCGGGCAAGGCGGATGCGGGGGCGCGGCCGAGGACGACCAGGCCGACGAGGCGGACGAAGGTTACCCCGGCGAAGCCGACGGTAAGGGCGACGGCGGCGCCCGCCAGCGCGAGGGCGAGACGGTAGCCGAGGCCGGGCACCCGGAACTGCTGCATCAGTGATTCCAGCAGGAACCATTCGGACACGAACCCGACGGTGGGCGGCAGCCCGGCCAGGGTCAGTGAGCCGACGGCCAGCCCGAACCCGCTCCACGGGGCGTGCCGCGCCCGCCCGCGCAGGTTCTCCAGGTCGTCACCGCCGGTTCCGGCCTCGATCCCGGCGGCCGAGGTGAACAGCAGCGACTTGGCCGCGGTGTGTGCGACCACCTGCAGCGTGGCGGCCAGCAGCCCGGCCGCGACCAGGCGCTGGTCGCCGACCGCGGCGCCGGTGAGCGCGACGCCGAAGCCGGTGATGATCAGCCCGGTGTTCTCGATGCTGGAGTAGGCGATCACCCGGGACAGGTGATTCTGCACCGCGGCGTGGGCGATGCCGAGCAGCGCGCTCAGCGCGCCGAGCACCAGCAGCAGGCCGGTCAGCCAGCCGGGCGGCCGGCCGAGCAGGGCCAGCGTGCGCCACATGCCGTAGAAGGCGACGTTGACGCAGACTCCGGCCATGACCGCGCGGGCCGGGCCGGGCGCGGCGGCGTAGCCGCGGGGCAGCCAGACCTGGAACGGCACCAGCCCGGCCTTGACCGCGAAGCCGCCGAGCAGCAGCACCTCGGCGGCCGTCTTGGCGGCACCGCCCGGAACACCGGTGAACGAGGCGAGCAGGATCGAGTGCGACCTGGCCGCGAGCAGCAGCAGCCCGAGCAGCAGCGCGGCCCCGCTGACCTTGCCGAACGCGAACGTGACCTGCGCGGCCGCCGCCCGGCCCCGCCGGTGCCGCTCGGCCCCGGCCAGCAGGTAGAAGGCGAGCGTCAGCGCCTCCCAGCCGAACAGCGCGGTGAACGCGTCCTGGGCGGTCATCACCACCGCGACCGCGCCGAGCGCCAGCGCGTAGCTGGCGCCAAGCCCGCGCCGCCTGGCCAGCCGGGCCCGGGCCGCCCAGCTGGCGAACGCGGCCGACACCGGCACGGCCGCGCCGAAGGTCAGCGCCAGGAACATCCCGGACAGCCGGTCGGCCGACAAGGCCGCCGCCTGCTGGCCAGGCACCGGGTCTCCCAGCCAGCCAGCGACGTCGAGCTGGACAGAACGCCCGGCCAGGGCGAACCCGCCCAGCACGGCCAGGCACGCGGACCCGGCGGCGCCCAGCAGGTACAACGGCCCGGACCGCATGACCCGCGCCACCCGGCCGCCGGTGAAGTCCGCCGCGGCGGCCAGGGCCAGCAGGACCAGCCCGGCCGCGAACAGCCCGCTCACCGCTTCCTCCTCTCGCCGTCGGCTAGCTGGCCGACCGCGATCAGCAACGCATTGAGGATGCCGAACGGGCTGGGCGGTGAGCCCGGCAGCCAGATATCCACCGGCACCGTGGCGGCGATACCCCCGGTGGCTGCCTCGCTAGCGCCGAGGAGGCCGCCGGAGATGGCGTCGGTGCCCGCGGCGATCACCACCTTCGGATCCGGCATCCCGTCGTAGGTGGTGCGCAGCGGGACGGCCATGCCGCGGGCGCCCGCGCCGGTGACCAGCAGCACGTCGGCGTGCCGCGGGCTGGCGGTGAAGAACACGCCGAGCCGGTGGATGTCGTAGACCGGGCCGAGCAGGGCCTGGATCTCCCATTCCTCGCTGCCGTCGGACCCGGCGTCCACGTGCCGGACGTGGACGCTGCGGCGCAGCGCGGAGGTCCGCTCCCGCAGCCGGGCCCGGGCCGCCTCGATGGCCTCGTCGGTCTCGGGGAGTTCGGGGACGACCAGGGCGTCCCTGGCCAGCGCGGCCGCGCCCGGCCCGGCGGCGCCCTGGGACCAGGCGAACAGGTCGGGCCGCGCGGTCACGCACCGGCCGCACAAGATGCAGCTGCCCTGGTCGACCCGGACGTTGCCGCCGTCATCGACCGTTATCGCCCCGGTGGGGCACAGCGTGCCGGCACCGTGAGCACCGGCTGCGACGGCCAGCGGGCGGACGGGACCGCGCCATTCCTCGGCGTAGGGATCGGCCTTGGCGGGCCAGCGAGTGGTGACCACGCCGTCGCGCAGGCCGCGCAGCACCCAGATGCTCACTGTTCCGCCTCCCCGGGAATCACAGGGCCACCCCCGCGACCGACAGGCCGAAGCTGGCCTCGATGAACGGGAAGTCGGTCAGGATGTCGCCGCAGAAGACCTCGTGCATCAGCACCAGGTTGTGGAACGACGCCGACCGGGGGTGGCAGCGGACGATCCGGCCATCTTGCAGCGTCACGTCGTAGAGGACCTCGCCTTGCGGGGCCTCGGCCCATCCGGCCGCCCGGCCACCGGATGGCGCGCAGGGGACGCGGAGGAGACCGCCGGCCCGTTCGGGCAAAAGATTGCCGGCGAGCTGCCGGAGCAGGCCGAAACTCTGGTCCACCTCCTCCCAGCGCACCCGGAGCCGGGCCAGCGCGTCCCCGGCGGCGTGCTGGCGGGCGGGCGGCAGGTCCAGGGAGGGATAGGCGTCGTAGGGGCGGGCCAGCCGGGCGTCGTCGGCGTACCCGGCGGCCTTGCCGATCGGGCCCAGCGCGCCGTGCTGGCGGGCGCGGCCCGGGGTGAGCGGGCCGGTGCCGCGCAGCCGGTCCAGGAACGAGGAGGTGGCCATCAGCGCGGCGGCATCGGCGGTGATCTGCTGGCCGAGCTTGTCCAGCTCGGCGCGGATCTGGTCAGGCGGCAGCTGCGGCGGCGCGCTGACCCCGCCGGGGACCACGACGCCGCGGCCGAACCGGCTGCCGCACAGTCGGCTGACCAGGCGCAGCACCCGCTCCTTGTGCACCGCGAGCCGGGCGGCGGCCACCGCGAGCCCGGCCGCCTCGGCGAGCCGGCCCGCGGCGTCCAGGTGGTTGGCGATCCGTTCCAGCTCGGCGTGCAGCACCCGGATCGCGGCGGCGGCCGGGGGCGGCCCGGCGCCGGCGATGCGCTCGATGGCGTGGCTGAACGCCAGGGCGTGGGCGACCGAGGCGATGCCCTCGGTGCGCTCGGCGAGGAGCACGCCGTCGGCGGGGGTCATGCCGGGGTAGCGGTTCTCGATGCCGCGGTGCTTGTAGAACACCCGCATGTTCAGGTGCGGGATCGCCTCGCCGGGAGTCTCGACCAGGTACTCCATCGACTCGAAAACACCGGAGCGGACCGGGCCGTGCGGGATCGTGAAGAGCCCGTAGCCCGACACGTGCCGGGGCAGCGCGTGGTCCTCCGGCGAGCCGGGCCGGATCAGCGGATCCAGCCTCGGGTGGCCCTGGGGGACCACGCCGAGGTGGTCGTGGATCTCCCGCTCGTACCAGAACGCCGCGCCCAGCCTTGGGGTGAGCGCCGGGTAGCCCGTCGCCCCCGGCGGCAGCGGCGCTTCGAGCGTGTCGATGCCGCCTGCGGCGGCGACGTGCGCGGACAGGACCAGCGTCCCGTCCCCGAGCCTGGTGGCGAACAGGCCGGCGAACCGGTCTCCGGCCGCCACCCGGGCGCAGAGGTCTTTCCACAGGGTGCTGATATCTGCCTGGGTGATGGTCATCGGACCGCTCCCAGCTGGGTCACGGCGCGGGAGATCAGGCCGGTGAGTTCGCCCGGGGGATGCAGGCCCAGCAGGAACAAGACCGCGACGCCGGCCAGTACCGGGACCACCATCCAGGCGCTGGGTTCGCCTCGGCCGTGCGGGCTGTGCCGGAGCGCTTGCGGGGCCGGGGTGAACAGCATGCTGGTGGCCGAGGCGGTCAGGCCGAAGAACGCCACGGTGACCAGCACGACCAGGACCGCCGCGGCCGCGTAGCTGCCCGAGCTCAGGCCGCCGTAAACGATCTGGAACTCGCTGCGGAAGATGCCCGACGGCGGCATCGCGCACAGCGCGAACACCGCGAGCAGGAACAGCGGCCCGCTCCACGGCAGCAGGTCCAGGCCGCCGCGGATCGCGGAGACCTGCTTGCCGCCGAACTTGGCCACCAGCACCCCCGCGCCCATGAAGGCGTTACCCTTGGCGGCGGCGTGCGCCAGCACGTGCAGCATGACGCCGGCCAGCGCCACCGGCGCGCCGAAGCCGACCCCGATGGCCAGGATGCCCATGTGCTCCACGGAGGAGTAGGCGAGCAGCCGCTTGATGTCCCGCTGGCCGAACAGGTACAGCGCCGCCAGCAGCAGCGAGGCAACGCCGAACGCCAGCAGCGCGTCGCGCGGGAACCCGCTGCCCAGGCTGGCCGCGGCTACCTGGTAGAACCGCAGGATCGCGTAGAAGCTGACCGCGAGCAGCGACCCGGACAGCAGCGCGGACACCGGCGTCGGAGCCTCGGAGTGGGCGTCCGGCAGCCAGGTGTGCACCGGGAACAGGCCGACCTTGGTGCCGTAGCCCAGCAGCGCGAGCAGGAATGCCAGCCGGACCGGGGTGTGCGCCAGGTGGGGGCCGGCCAGGATGAGCGGCTGGAAGTCCAGGTTGTAGTGCTCGCCGAGGACCTGGGATCCGGCGAAGTAGGCGAACACGGTGCCGAGCAGCGCCAGGCTCAGCCCGGCGCTGGCGATCAGCACGTACTTCCAGGCGGCCTCGGCCGCCCCGTCGGTGTCCTCGATCGCGACCAGCAGCGCCGAGATGATCGTGGTCACCTCCACCGCGATCCACAGCAGCGCCAGGCTGCTCATCAGCGGCGCGGCCAGCATCGACCAGGCGAACAGGTTCAGGCCCGCGTAGAACCGCCGCCGGTACAGCTCCTCGTGCCGCCTGGTGTAGCCCACCGCGTACACCGCCACCGCTGCATACAGGAAGCCGGTGGCCAGCAGGAAGATGGCGCTCACCGCGTCTACCCGCAGGTAGGACGACAGGTAGCTCAGGTTCCGGTGCGCGGCCGCCGGGACCAGCGCCAGCACCAGGGCGAAGCACGCCACGCCGGATGCCACGGTGGCCGCGGCGGCCGCCTTGACGCTTCTGGTCGGCAGGGCAGCACAGGCTATGCCCGAGGCCAGCGGGACGATCAGCAGGGCCAGGACGACGCCGATCACCGGCTCACCCCCGCAGCCGGGTCAGGTCGGCGGTCGACAGGGATTCGGCCCTGGTGTGGTGGGCCCGGATCAGCATGGCGAACACCACCACCGCCACCAGCAGGTCGAACAGGAACGCGGTCTCCAGGATCAGGGGCAGCCCGGCGGCCACCACCAGCGCCGCCAGCGAGATCGCGTTCTCTAGCGTGAAGAACCCGATCGCCTGCGAGGCGACGTCGCGGCGCACGATCATCAGCCCGAACGCCACCAGCACCATCGCGCCCGCGATCGCCAGCGCGGTCGCCGGGGCCGCGGAACCGTGGATATGCTGTGCTGCAAAACCCCATGCGCCGAAGCAGAAGAACCCGATCGCGGCCAGCACGATCCCGGTCAGCACGGCCGAGGCCGGACTCAGCGTGTAGCTGCCCGCCACGCCGGCCGGCTCTTCCTCATCATGGCCGTTCCCTCCGGCCCGGCCGAGCAGGCGGCGCAGCACCAGCGGGACCGCCACCACCTTCAGCGCGGCCGACAGGCCCGCCAGCGCGTACAGATCCGGCAGGTTCCGGTCGGCGGCGATCACGATCGCCAGCACCGAGATCAGCGCGGACTGCGCCATGTACAGCCGGATCTGGTCCCGGACCAGCGCCTGGCGCAGCATGCCGAACTCCAGCAGCAGCATCGCCGCCGCGATGACGTTGGCCGCGCCCTGGTAGACCCCGGGTGCCTGCACCGGGTCCATCAGCCACCCCCTAGGTACAGCGTGAACACCCCGAGCACCGCGAGCAGGAACGCGCCCGACACGAACTCGGTGATCTTGAACAGCCGCAGCTTGGCGAACGAGTTGTCGATGACCGCGACCGCGCAGCCGATCGCGACGGCCTTGGCCAACAGCGCCGCGATCGCGAGCACGATGGCGCCCAGCTTCTGCGTGGACGCCAGGCCCCACGGGGCCAGGAACACGTCGGCCAGGATCGTGAACAGGATCAGCTGCTTGAGCTGGCTGCCCCATTTGAGCAGCGCAAAGTAGGGTCCGGAGTGCTCGAAGCCGCGGGCTTCCTCGATCATCCCGAACTCGGTGGTCCCGGTGTGCGTCTCCACCGGGATCCGGCCGGTCTCGTGCAGGATCACCATGAACAGCGCGGCCGCGGCCAGCAGGTGGGCCGGGCGGATGATCTGCCCGGCGCTGGACCTTACGGTGGCGGCGAGCGCGTAGGGCAGGTCGGTGCCGGTGAGCAGGGCCACGGTGAACACCACGAACAGCACCACCGGCTCGGTGATGGCCGAGAACGTCTTGGCCCGGCTGGAGCCGAGCTGGGCGTACGGGCTGCCGGTCTCCAGCGCCGCGGTGGCCACCAGGAAGCTGGCCAGCGACAGCAGGAACCCGCCGCCCAGGATGTCGCCCATGTAACCCAGCGGCAGCCCGTAGCTGGTCAGCACCGGGATCAGCAGCGGCACGGTCAGGTACGCGGCCACCGCCATCACGGGCGCCGCGAGGAAGAACCAGCTCGCGCCCTCCGGGGCCAGCGCCTCCTTGCGGAACAGCTTGGCCAGGTCGTAATACGGCTGTCTGACCTTGGGCCCGCGGCGGCCCTGCAGCCGCGCCTCCACCTTCGCGATCACGCCCATCACGCCGGGGGCGCCAGCCGCGACCGTCAGCACCTGCAGCAACTGGATAACCGGGATCGGGAGGGCCGCGCTCACCACGCAGCCCCGTGATCATTGCCAGGCAGTCCTAGCGCGTCGTCCACGATGATGCCTCCTACCCTGATGCCACGTGCACGGGGGTAGAGGCCATCAGCCCGGCCGATGCCGTGCGGTTATGGCGAGCCTCATCGCCAGGTGACCATTATGCCCGTGCCGGAGCAGGGCCGCTACCGGGCCCTCGGTCCACCCAGTACCCTGACCGCCGTGATCGTCTTCGTCTCATCGGTGCGGCGTGGCCTGGAATCCGAACGTGACTACCTACCCGGCTTGCTGCGGGCAAGCGGGTACGAACCTCGCCGGTTCGAGGATTTCACCGCCCAACCGGTCCCCAGCCGTGACGCACGCCGACAGAGGAGGAGTTCACCGTCGCCAGGCGGCGCGGTATCCCGATCCTGGTCTTCCGCAAGAAGGGAACGGTGCCCGACGAAAGGCAACGGGAGTTCATCACCCGGATCGGCGACTACCGGCATGGGCTGTTCTGGAAGGAGTTCATCGATAACGGCGAGCTCGCCGTCGCCGTCCTGGAAGCCCTCCGCGACGTCGCCGCCGATGCGGCGCCACTGCAGTGGCAGCCAGTCACCGGCGAGCCTGTGGTCCGGTGGCGGGCCAGCCGTCCCATGCTCACCGACAGCTCGGCTATCTATGTGCCTGTGCTTGAAGCGCATCTGGCCGTAGCCG
>Ga0335085_10016811_pt1 | contig 10553 bp, 8 predicted proteins | sample Lox_Sample_45_FD_206712 | JGI IMG/M metagenome (GOLD analysis project Ga0335085, IMG submission 206712) | Soil microbial communities from Loxahatchee National Wildlife Refuge, Florida, United States - Lox_Sample_4.5 | ecosystem: Environmental > Terrestrial > Soil > Wetlands | place: USA: Florida...
GGGGTCGGCCAACTTCCCCACGACGGCGCCATTTCAAAGCAGTTTGAGGGGGGCAGAAGACGTCTTCGTGACGAAGATCAATCCCAGCGGCACCGCCAAGCTCTACTCGACCTACCTGGGCGGCGGCGGTCCCGACGAGGGGCACGGGATCGCGGTGGATGTGCAGGGGAATGCGTACATCACGGGCAGCGCCGGATCGCTCGATTTTCCGACGAAAGGCGCGATACAGGGGACGCAGGGCGGATCGGGCGACGCGTTTGTGGCGAAGTTGAACGCGACCGGGCAGGCGCTGGTGTACTCGACATATCTTGGCGGCAACGGCACGGATAGTGGTTCAGCCATTGCGGTCGACAGCGCGGGAAGTGCATATATCGTGGGCAGCACGTTTTCCGCGAACTTTCCTACCAAGAATCCATTCCAGGCGGCCAAGGGCGCGCAGGAGGACGTATTCGTTGCCAAGATCAATCCAGGCGGTACGGCCCTGGTGTACTCGACTTATCTTGGCGGCAACGCGGTGGACGAGGGCAACGGTATTGCGGTGGACGCTGCCGGTAGCGTATACGTTACCGGCTACACGGGCTCGACAGACTTCCCGCTGCAGGCTCCCCTTCGGGGCTCGAACGCCAACAGCGTCGATGCGTTCGTGACGAAGATTAACCCAGCAGGTTCGGCGCTGGTCTATTCCACCTACCTCGGGGGTGCGGCCACCGATTACGGGACGGCCATTGCGGTAGACTCGGCGGGGAGCGCTTATGTAACCGGGATCGTGACCTCCGACGATTTCCCGACGGTGAACCCGATCGACGGAAAACTCGCCAGCCACGCGGTGGACGATATCTTCGTTACCAAATTCAATCCAGCGGGGTCGACGCTGGTCTACTCCACCTACCTGGGCGGCGGAAGCGCGGACGACCCCTACGCGATCGCAGTAGACAAGTCGGGCGATGCCTACATTACGGGCCGGACCAATTCGAGCGACTTTCCGTTGGCCAATGCCATCCAGAGCACGCGGTTCGCGTTCGACATGTTCGTTGCGGAGATCAATCCAGCCGGTTCGGCCCTGGTGTTTTCGACATTCATCGGCGGCACCGGAAGCGAATCGGGGCGCGGTATCGCGGTGGATCAGTTGGGAAACATCCATGTGGCCGGCGAAGGCACGTCGACGGACTTTCCGGTCGTGAAGCCGCTGCAGGGGGCGAGCGGCGGCGGCGCTGCTCCTCAGGACGCATTCGTGCTGCTGCTAGGGAATGCACCGCCGGTCAACGGGCCAACGATTACGGCGGCCAGCGACAATCTCATCGACGGCGGCGCGGTGGTGCCGGGCGGCTGGTTTTATGTAAAAGGGTCCGATCTTTCCGACGTGCAGAGGATCTGGGGCGGCGGCGACTTTGGATCTTCGGGTGAACTGCCGACGGATCTCAACGGCGTGGAGGTGTGGGTCAACGGCGCTCCCGAGCCGGTGTACTTCATCAGTCCCGGGCAGGTAAATGCGCAAGCGCCTTCGAACATCAGTGGGACGATGACGGTCCAGGTGTTCCGTCTCGGCCTGGGCAGCAACGTTCTGATAGTCCCGGTCGCGCAGATCAACCCGAGCCTGTACTATTACACAGTCGGATCGAAGAATTACGCCGCCGCGGTGTTCCTGGACTACACGATTATGGGCGACCCCGCGGCCGTTCCCGGGACCCGTAAAGCGAAACCGGGGGACATCCTGCAGCTTTACGCGGCGGGGTTGGGTCCGACTACTTCAGGACCGGTCACTTCCCCGATCTCGATCACGGGAGTTACCGTGACAATCGGCGGAGTGGATGCTCCGGTCTTAGCGGCAGCGCTCGTTGCGCCGGGGCAGTTCCAGGTGAATGTCACTGTCCCGCAAATTGCGGACGGTGAATATCCGATTATGGTTTCGGCCGGAGGTAAGACTTCGCCATCGAACGTGGTGTTCGAGGTCGGTCAGTAGGCGGACGGTACGACTTTCCCGGATGTGTCCACGCGAACTACCCAAATGTTTGGCTCTGGAAAGTTCGGCGACACCGCCCCGCCTTTGGTGCCGCCTCCTAAGAAACACTTGATGTACTTCCGCGCTTGAGGTAAGGTCCAATGGCTACCGATATTACCCATTAAGCGGACCTAAATGAATGATCTGATTCGCGTTCCCGAACAGGACCAATGGAGTCGTCTTAAGGCGCTGGTGCTGGACAGCGTCTCCTCCCCGATTACGCGCCGGGTGTACAACCTCGGCCTGGATGAGTTCTTCGCCTGGTATCGGCAAGAGCCCCGCGCCGGCTTCACGAAGGCGACCGTTGCCGCATGGCGGGTTGCGCTGGAGGCCCGCGGCCTCCGCGCCGTTTCCATTAACGTCCGGATCACGGCGGTCCGTAAGCTGGCGGTCGAAGCTGCTGACAACGGGCTCCTGGCTCCAGAACTGGCCAGCGGGATTACTCGGGTCAAGGGCGTACCATCCAAGGGCATCCGACTTGGAAATTGGCTCTCTGCCAGGCAGGCGCAGACCCTACTCAACACGCCGGACACGGCTACGACGAAGGGCTTGCGCGATCGCGCCATTCTAGCAGTTCTCCTGGGATGCGGGTTGCGCCGTTCTGAGGTGGCGGCGCTGACAATGGAGCATGTTCAGCAGCGAGACGGGCGTTGGTGCATCGTGGACCTTATCGGCAAGCACGGTCGGGTGCGGACGGTTCCGATGCCGACTTGGGTAAAGGTGGCAATTGATTCATGGACCACAAATTCCGGGTTGTCCGACGGGCATGTCTTCCGGGCCGTGAATCGGGCCGGGATCGCCCAAGCGCCATTGAGTGAAAAGGTCGTCTGGCAACTGCTTCAGCGGTACGCAGCCGCCGCCGGCGTTCCCGGTATTGCACCCCACGACCCGCGTCGGACGTGCGCGAAGCTCTGCCGCGCGGCTGGCGGTGAGTTGGAGCAAATCCAACTGCTACTCGGCCACGCTTCTGTGCAGACGACCGAGCGGTATCTTGGGACGAAGCAGGACCTCGTGCATGCGCCGAACGATGGGATCAAGCTGCGGGTTAGCCGTGGTGGGGGCCATTCTGAATTGGTATTTCAATTCTTGACAGGCGCGAACGGCTGGTCGTTAGGATGATGCGTGCGGCGTGAGCGCGAAACGGCGCGAACCGGAGTCGTAGTAGAGCCCATTCCCACCTTGATGCCCTTCCGCTCGCCGCCGCCGAGCGCGACAATAAACAGCGAGGCCGAGCCGTCTATGATCGACACGGTGATTAACCTGCTTTTCCGCTGCCCCCACCATCGCCTCACTCGCCCGATGGCTCCCATTACAAAAGCCGGGAAACCGCATAGCCAGAGCTACGTCGTCTGCTTGGACTGCGGTAAGCAGTTCGAGTACGACCTCAACGAGATGCGGATCGGGAGGCCGATCGACCATTCGCATGAGCACGCGATCGTGCCGCCGCCCAAAGCAGCCTCACGCGGGAAAAAGGTCGCGTACGGACTCATGGCCGTTGTGCCGGTGGCCGTGCTACTCGGGGCCGTGTGGAAGGTTAAGAAGAAACCGGGGCAGCAAAGCGAGAGTGATGTTACGGGCTCGGGGGGCAAGCCTCGGGGAGGGACGGGGTAGACCGATAGTAGATTGCCCGTTGCGCAACTCCCAGAGCCGCCCCGATGCCTCTGCGCATCTGCACGCGACTTTCGATCACACCGAATGGATCTCCTGGAGTGCGGAACGGACCAAATCGGCGATGGAATTCGCCGTTGCTACGAACGAATCGAGATTGCTGGTGAGTTCTCCGTAACCAGGGCCTTTTGATGTGGATTTGGTGGGATCACTTGCATCCGAATCGCCATAAAACCGACACGGGGCATTTCCCAGCGTGTTCATCATCTGTTTGTAGCGCACGAATCGCTCGCCACCGAGCGCTCGAATCTCGCCATCCGAAGTGCGGCGTAGACATTTCTACGTTGAAAGCAAATCAGTGGGGCGAATCTGCCATTCCCATCAACGCCGTAATAGAGGGTTGAGCTTGACGATTGGGATTTTAATCCCGTAGCACGCAAACGAGAGAACAATGTCTCAACCCACTTGGCGTGGGCCGGATCATCCTCCGCGATCTGCGTCAGAAGTTCGCCTTCGGTAATCGCAGACTTCTGTAATGGCGGGGGATTGTCCTTTTTTGTCTCAGCCCCATACAACCTCGGCAGGACGATTTTGTAATCCTCGTACTCGTAATGTTCAAGTTCGACGGCATAAATGTCGAACTGGCTCTTCAGATTAACGTAGGCAATAAGTTCCTTCAATCGCTCATCGATCGAGTCCATCAGGACCACGAATTTCAAGTTGCCTGCGCGAAGATTATTCTGCATGTGGTCGAGCATTGATTCCCCACTGATCTCATCGAGCGACAGACACTGGCTGGCTTTCTGCTGAAACCCCATGCCCCACTGCGATTGCGCATGCGTATCGAGGAGCCGGACGAACGCCCCGAAGTCGCTGAACTGCTTCCAGAGCGCCGCGCCGTAGTCGAGGGCCTGTGCAACCACTCTTCGCTTGTCCGCGTTCGCATAGAGTTTCGTCTCGATCACATAAATCTCGCCGTCTTTATCGACCGCGAGTGCATCGATGGGGCCGGATGCAGTAGCGAACTCGCGAGCCGCCACGAACAGGCGCTTGTCTTTACGAAGGTCGTAAATGGGTATGGCTTCGGGGTATTGATGAATGTATTGCTGGAGGTTGTCCTCCTTTGCGAAGGACGATTTTCCGATGAGAGCAGCAGGGGCGCTCCCCTTTTTGGTTACGATTATTGCCATCTTTGCTCCACGTGCCTCTGTCGCTGAGTCGAATCGAGTATGTCGCTGAATATTTAAGCATGCTTGCGAGTCTCCACGTGTGGATTATCTAGGCTCCGACCGCATTGTACGATTGTGGGCGCGGTCTCCGATTGCTGCCCCAAAGACCCCAACCTCTGCCAAAAGGAAGCCAGGTGTGATCGAACAGCAGCAATAGGGGGTCGCATGACCAAGCGATTGGGACAGGTGCAGCGTCGGACCTTCTTTTCGAACGGCACGCACAACCAAGTATGCTGAGTCTGTGCCGGAACCCAAAGCCAAGAAGGCCACCTTCATCCAACCGATGTTGCTTCTGCCGACGGCAACACTGCCGGAGGGGCGGACGTGGTCGTACGAACTGAAGCTGGATGGCTATCGGGCTCTGGCCGTTAAGACGGCGGGAAAGATCCGCCTGCGCTCGCGCAACGATAAGAATTTCAACCTTCGCTATCCCGGTGTCGTTCGTGGGCTTGCCAATATGCCCGATGAGACGGTCGTTGACGGTGAGGTAGTGGCTCTGGACGAATCGGGTCGGCCATCGTTTAACATGCTCCAGAACTTCGGCTCCGCCACTGCTCCAGTTTTCTACTACGTGTTCGACCTTCTGGTGCTGGCCGGTCGCGCCGTGATGGAGGAGCCGCTTTCCGTCCGCCGCAAATTGCTGGAGTGCGACGTGTTGCCGTACCTCACCGAACCCGTACGCCACTCGCCGGTACTCGATGCGGCCCTCTCTGATCTCATCGAATCGGTGCGCACCCACGGGCTCGAAGGGCTCGTGGCGAAGCGGCTAGACAGCCGCTATGAGCCCGGCCAGCGCTCCGGTGCCTGGCAGAAGATGCGGGTTAATCGGCAACAGGCGTTCGTTGTCGGCGGGTACACGCCCGGCCCGCATGGTTTCGACGCGCTCATCTTCGGCTACTACGACGAGTGCGACCTGATCTACGCTGGCCGAACGCGAAGCGGTTTTCCTCCGCACTTTGGTTCTGCCAAATGGCCTGTACATCAATGAAGGGGGGCTCATTCCGCATGGCGCACTCCTGAGTGGAATCGGCGGGTTAGAACGGCCTTGATGCGATGAACCTTCATCGCTACGTTGGCCGGTGAGAGGCCAGTGATCTCGCCAATCGAGACCGCATCCATGCCTTCTAGCCAGGAGATGATGACTTGGCGATCCGGCGGCTTGAGACTCTGGATCAGTCCAAAGAGGCGCTCGGATGCATTACGCTGGTCGAGCGCGGAATCGCTTAGGTCCTTACCAGGAAGGTCATCCAACTCTTCTAGACTGACGAGTGTGGCATAAACTCGCCGTTGCCGGACGACGTAGGTGGTTGCCGTGTTATGGGCAACACGATGGGTCCAGGTGCGAAGGGAGCACCTATTGTCGTAAGTGGCGAAGCTGCGCCAGAGGGAAAAGTGGATGTCCTGCAGCAGGTCGCGGCGCTTCTCGGGATCGAATTCGTAGGCTGTTGCCAGCCGATTCACGGTGGACTCGATTCCGCTCACATTTAAGGTAGTCTACCCGGAGAAAGACTTCTAACAGAAACCGTCGCAAACACATCAAATAGTTCACGCGCTGTCCGGTTGATGCCTTTGCTTGCTTCACGCGCCCTCCAAAAACTGGGCTGCTCGTTGTCAAGTTGAGGTCTAACGCCCTAGCCGCGGAAGTGCTTGCTCCCCGGCTCTGAGAGAGTTGCCTGTCATCTCGCCAACGCCTGCCTGTAAGGCATCACCATTGTGCCGCGGGACGCGGATGGAAGCTACCGATAATAGCTGTTAACGCTGGCCAATTCCTACTTCCGGCCTCGCCGTGACGTGCAGCCCGCAGATCCATCCCGTCACTTGACATTTCGGACCTCGGCGGTGTGCCGGTCATTTCGCGCACTGGGATCGAACCTTCCGGTGGGTCCTTCTGACTCGGTCTCGTGGTAAAGTTATTCCTTCTATGCTCAAGATTGATCGCGGCGGCATGCGGTTCGAGCGCTACCCGCAACGATGCTCTCTGACGCCGGCCACAGTGAGAGATACCACCTGCAGGAGTACATCAGCAATAGTCCGGAGGCATTCTTTACTGAGGTCGGGCAGGAGCTCTTCATCGTCGCCAAAGAGGTCGTTCCGTCCGAGGTCGTTTCCGATCGGATTGATCTCTTGGCCTTGGACCGTGACGGGAATGCGGTCATTATCGAACTCAAGCTCGGACATAAGAAGTGGCAGTTGCTACAGGCGCTCTCCTATGCCGCGATGGTTTCCGAATGGGAAAGTGGGGACTTCCTCAGATACTTGAACCAGTCCCGACGGGAGGAGCTCGACGAATTCCTGGAGTGCAACATCGATGAGGTGAATACGTTGCAGCGAATCATCCTCGTCGCCGAAGGATACGATTACTCCGTCCTTGCCACCGCCGAGTGGCTAAGCGAGATGCATGGGATTAACATCGCGTGCTGCCGTATGAACCTCGCGCACGACCCAGTATCGAACAGTGAATACGTCTCCTGCACCCAGGTCCTCCCGGCGCAAGAACTCGCGGATCAAGCAGTGAAGCGGGGGGCTGCCCGAGCTGCGGCCGCAACGATCACGCGGGAGAACGATGATGATGCTGACGACGGTGCCGCGCAGTGCCAGAATGAGGCTGAGATGGGTTACTTCAAACGCCACCTCGCAGCCCCCAACCAACGCATCAACGCGAGGGGAGCCCTCCTCTATCCGGAAATCGGCAAAATTCTCTTCACGGTGTTGATGCGGAACCAGTTCGCGTATGTCACGCAACGCCAACGCTTTTCCGGGGACGAAGAATTCTGGCGGACGCGCCTCTCGCACCCCGAGTCCATCGGCACGCGCAGAGAAGGCTCGCACCTCCGCTTCCGACTGCACACGGCAGCCGACTTCACAACATTCGAGAACCTCATGAGCGATGCGCGCGCAAACTTGCCCTGGACCGCCACAGCAGCCGAGGACGGGCAGGATGCCGACGAAGAGGAGGTCGGAAGCTGACGCAATAGTGCGACGCGGCGCGCCCGCCCAAGCGGGTCCTGAGGTCTATGTGCTAACGGCGAACCCGTGCGATCTCATTAGCCAGGGATGATCGTTCGCCTAGCGGGACAACGTTTGGCTTCCGAGCCGTATTGCGACCCATGCAAGTGCTTAAAAGGGGAACGTCTTGATGTTGAAACTCGATGACCAGGACATAAAACGCGGGGTACATCTCTTCACGCACCTCGCCCTTGCGGCGAACCGGGGAGACGCTGCGGGGATCTCGTACGCTGGCTTTTTAGCGTATATCCATGGAGTTGATGAATTCCACGAGGTGGCTGGTCGCAACTACCTGCCATCGGACAGCAACACGGCAATTCGTATCGCCTGGGAGGTCACTTCAGCGGCCGGCGGCCGTAAGGAGATCACGCGGGCCACGCACACAATTCTCGCAGGCATGGACACCTTCATCTGGAGCGCGCGGCCACCGTACGACCGGCCGGCCCGAGCATGGCTGAATGTTCAAGTGTGCAGCGGGATCCAGGCCCGAAATTTTGGAAACTGCCGCGGCTGGCGCAACTGCCCGAGTCGATTCCGAAACGCCCCGACCGTGGCAAAACCGTAACAAAAACCCGTCAGTTTGCCCTGGAGGTGTCCACCAGGCTGACAGTGTAGCCCTTCAACGGTTTGTCATCGGGGCCAAGAAATCGGGCACAGAAATCGGTGGCGCCGCCGCCGTTGACGATCGCGGCCCGCACGATGTTGGAGCCCTTCTGCAGCGTTAGGCGCTTCGAGACACCATCATCGATCACGGTCTGGCGGTCGCCGTAGATGCCGATCACTTCCTTGCCATTGAGCCACCACACCGACGCCGCGTTGGACCCGATAGCAAGGCGGATGCCGGGCATTTCGTGCGCGCACTTCACGATCGTAACTGCCCAGAACAGCACGTCCGAGGTCGGCTTGCCGTATGCGCGCGCAAAATGAAACAGGTTCACATTGTAAAGTTTGGTATCGACGGCATGCCAGGTGAGATCTGCTCCGCCCACAGACACTCTATCGTTGTCACGCGGCAGCAGCGTGAACTGGTTCGGAAAATATTCCTTCTTGACGAGGCCCTGTACGGCGGAATCGGTGAGGCCGTTGGCGGGGATCGGTTCCAGCAGCAGCCATCGCTGAATGAAGCCCTCGGCGTTCGGCGCTTTCTCCGCCGTGGCTGGTGTGGTGAGGGTCGGCGCCGGAACCGAATCGGCGGCAAACCCAAGAAGAGCTGCGGCAGTGAAGACGACGAACGCTGCAGAATATCGATGATGCGGAGTCATGGTTTCCTTTACGGCTTCTTGAGCAGCCAGCGCTGCTTTTCGCTTGCAGGATCGAACTTCGCCAGCGTGGCGAAGCTGCTGCCTACGGCAGAAAGAGCAAGCGCAGCCTGGGAGCCGGGAATGGACTTCGGCATGATGCGCCAGGAGCCGTCGGCAAGCTGGTCGAGACGCCACAACTGCCCGGGTCCGCCCGTAAACGCCGGAACGACCGCCAGTTCCGCATCCTCAGTCACCGCCAGCGTGCGGTCAGTTCCTGCGATCGTGATCTTGAAATACGGTGAGCCAGGATACCCGCCTGCGTTCGGGACAGGGATGAGCGCCCACTTCTGCTGCGCCTGGCAGAGGTAGGTCGCCATGCGGACGTCGACCGTTCCGGAGGGCCAGTTCTTCGCCACCTGTGCGACGTCCTGCGGGGGAATCGGTGTGCCGGTACCGGCGAACATTCCCCGTCCCCCGCCGGGACTGCCCGGAGCAGCGCCCTGAGCAGGAGGCGCGCCAGGCGGGTTGGACGTGCCGCCTCTGGCTGGTCCGCCCGGACCGCGGCCGCGCGCGATACGGCCCCCAACCGGCATACCTTCCACCGCAAGCTCCAGCGCCGTGCCGGTGCGAACCGACTCAATCTCGTAGGTGCCCTCCGTGGCGTTCTCGCCGGCAACGGGCCAGCCCTCCTTCCACAGCAGCGGCCGAATGTCGAGCACACTGGCGCCGCCCCGGTCGAGGTCGGCCTCCCAGTGCAGCGAGAATTTCTGCACGCCCTCGCCGAGATCGAGCAAACCGAAGTGGCCCGCCCCGATCACGCGCCCGCCGGAGCCGATCAGCAGCTTGCCGCCGCCTTCGATCATATCGACGCCCATATTGTCGAGGTAGGGCCCGGTGATCTTGCGCGACCGGCCCATGCGGATGTTGTAGCCGGAATCCGCGCCGCGGCAGCAACTGCCGTGCGTCGCCAGCAGGTAGTACCAGCCGTCGTGATACATGATGTCGGACGCTTCGCAGTTGATGGCGAGGTTGCGCGGCTGGTCGTTCGGGTTGCGCCGCCGCCCGGTCTTGGGATCCAACTCGACCAGCCGGATATAGCCGAAGTACGACCCGTACGTGAGCCACAGGCGGCCGTCCGTCGGATCGAGAAACACGCCCGGATCAATCGCATTGGAGTCCTCGATGCCGTCCGAAGACGCCACCACGCCGCCTTCTTCCCACTTGTAGTCGGGCGAATCGGGGTCGAGAGTCTTGCTCCAGATCATGTTGACGGCGGCCTTGGGCTGCGCACCGATGTTGGCGGCGACATAGACGTAGTAGCGGTCGCCGATGTGGATGACGTCGGGTGCGAGACCGCGGCGCGGCAGCGGGGCGCCGCGACGCCACGTCCAACCGTCGTCGGAGACGAGGGAGGAGCCGCCGGTGCCGTAGGTGTAATATTTGCCGTCGCAGACGACGATGGTGGAGGGG
>Ga0335085_10016812_pt1 | contig 10553 bp, 6 predicted proteins | sample Lox_Sample_45_FD_206712 | JGI IMG/M metagenome (GOLD analysis project Ga0335085, IMG submission 206712) | Soil microbial communities from Loxahatchee National Wildlife Refuge, Florida, United States - Lox_Sample_4.5 | ecosystem: Environmental > Terrestrial > Soil > Wetlands | place: USA: Florida...
CGCCACGCGGATTGCGCCCGGCCCCCTGGAATGCCCGGATCGGCGAGTTCCGGCTGGGCAACGATCCGGTCCAGGTCGGTACGTGCGGCTCGGTTTCGTTGCCGGTCTCGCCTACCATGACAGTGACGATGAGGCGCCGGCGGGTGCCCGCCATGAGCCGCGAGGAGCGCGACGAGAAGTGCCAGTCATCATTGACAGTGTCTTGCGTGCGGGCGAGGGGAAGACCCTGCGCCGGCTCAAGCGGATCGCGGATCAGGTCAACTCGATCGAGGAAGACTTCGCCGCGCTGAGCGACGCGGAACTGCGCGCGATGACCGATGAGTTCCGGCAGCGGTACGAGGATGGCGAGTCCCTGGAGGACCTGCTTCCCGAGGCCTTCGCCACGGTGCGCGAGGCGGCCCGGCGCACGCTCGGCCAGCGGCACTTCGACGTGCAGCTGATGGGCGGCGGTGCGCTGCACATGGGCAACATCGCCGAGATGAAGACCGGCGAGGGCAAGACCCTGACCTCGGTGCTGCCGGCCTACCTCAACGCGCTCACCGGCAAGGGCGTGCACGTCGTGACGGTCAACGACTACCTGGCCAAGCGCGACGCGGAGTGGATGGGGCGGGTGCACCGCTTCCTCGGCCTGGAGGTCGGGGTCATCCTGGCCCAGATGCCACCGGAGGAGCGCCGCAAGCAGTACGAGGCCGACATCACCTACGGCACCAACAACGAGTTCGGCTTCGACTACCTGCGCGACAACATGGCCTGGGGCCTGGAGGAGTGCGTCCAGCGCGGGCACAACTTCGCCATCGTGGACGAGGTCGACTCGATCCTGGTCGACGAGGCCCGGACGCCGCTGATCATCAGCGGCCCGGCCGAGCAGAGCGCCCGCTGGTACACCGAGTTCGCCAAGATCGCGCCCCGGCTGCGCCGCGGCGAGGACGGCGAGGGTGACTACGAGGTCGACGAGAAGAAGAAGACCGTCGGCATCATGGAGTCCGGGGTGGAGAAGGTCGAGGACTGGCTCGGCATCGACAACCTCTACGACCCGGTCAACACCCCGCTGGTCAGCTTCCTGAACAACGCCATCAAGGCCAAGGAACTGTACAAGAAGGACAAGGACTACGTCGTGGTCAACGGCGAGGTCCTGATCGTGGACGAGTTCACCGGCCGGATGCTGCACGGCCGCCGGTACAACGAGGGCATGCACCAGGCCATCGAGGCCAAGGAAGGCGTGCAGATCCAGAACGAGAACCAGACCCTGGCCACGATCACCCTGCAGAACTACTTCCGGCTGTACGACAAGCTGGCCGGGATGACCGGCACGGCCATGACCGAGGCCAACGAGTTCGCCCAGATCTACAAGCTCGGCGTGGTGCCGATCCCGACCAACAAGCCGATGGTCCGGGACGACCAGGCGGACGTGGTCTACCAGACGGTGTCGGCCAAGTTCGAGGCGGTCGTCGACGACATCAAGGAGCGGCACGAGGCCGGCCAGCCGGTGCTCGTCGGCACCACCAGCGTGGAGAAGTCCGAGCTGCTCTCCGTGCTGCTCAAGCGCAGCGGCGTGCCGCACGAGGTGCTGAACGCGAAGTACCACGAGCGGGAGGCGGCCATCGTCGCCCAGGCCGGGAGGAAGGGCGCGGTCACGGTGGCCACCAACATGGCCGGCCGCGGCACCGACATCATGCTCGGCGGCAACCCTGACTTCATCGCCGACATCCAGTTGCACCAGCGCGGGCTGTCCCCGGTGGACACCCCGGAGGACTACGAGGCCGCCTGGTCCGAGGCGGTGGACAAAGCCAAGGCCGCGGTGGCCGAGGAGCACGAGGAAGTGGTGGCCGCGGGCGGCCTCTACGTGCTCGGCACCGAACGGCACGAGTCGCGCCGGATCGACAACCAGCTGCGTGGCCGGTCCGGCCGCCAGGGCGACCCCGGCGAGTCCCGGTTCTACCTGTCGCTGGAAGACGACCTGATGCGGATGTTCAACGCCGACAAGGTCGCGCACTTCATGGAGTGGCTCAAGACGCCGCCGGATGTGCCGATCGAGTCCAAGGCGGTGACCCGGTCCATCCGGTCCGCGCAGACCCAGGTCGAGCAGCAGAACTTCGAAATCCGCAAGGACGTGCTGAAGTACGACGACGTGCTCAACCGGCAGCGCCAGGTCATCTACGGCGAACGGCGCCGGGTGCTGGAGGGCGCGGACCTGCATGAGCAGATCCGGGAGATGATCGACGAGGTCATCGAGGGGTACGTCAACGGCGCGACCAGCGAGGGTTACGCCGAAGAGTGGGACCTGAGCCAGCTGTGGAGCGCGCTGCGCACGCTGTACCACCCCACGCTGACCTCCGACGAGGTCATCGACGAGGCCGGCGGCGAGCAGGCCGCGCTCTCCCAGGAGTTCCTGGTGGAGACGCTCCGGGCGGACGCCCAGCAGGCCTACGACCGGCGCGAGGAAGAGCTCACCCCGGAGGTCATGCGCGAACTGGAGCGCCGCGTGGTGCTGTCCGTGCTGGACCGCAAGTGGCGCGAGCACCTCTACGAGATGGACTACCTGCGCGAGGGCATCGGCCTGCGGGCCTGGGCCCAGCGTGACCCGCTGGTGGAATACCAGCGCGAGGGTTACGACATGTTCGGCGCCATGATGGAGGGCATCAAGGAAGAGTCGGTCGGCAACCTGTTCAACCTCCAGGTCGAGGTGCAGGAGAACCCGATCGTCGAGGAGGCCGCGGACGGCTCGGCCGCCACCGCCCCCACCGGCGCGCACGCCAAGCCGGGTGGTCCTGGTGGCGCTCATGCCAAGCCCGCCGCGGACGGCAATGGCCAGGCCCCCGCCGCGGCCCAGCCAGCACCCGGCCAGGCCGCACGAGCGCAGCAGCCGGGCCGCTCGCGGCGCTCACGGGCCGCCGGGCGCGCCCAGGGCGCCGGCGCGCCCCAGGCTGGCGGCCCCGCGCCGGCCAGCGCACCGGACGATGGGCCGGTCGTCGCGCCCGGGCTGCAGCGCCCGAAGCGGCCAGCCCAGCTGTCCTACAGCGCGCCGTCGGCCGACGGCCCAGGCCAGGTGGAGCAGCGGTCGGACAAGTCTGCCTCGGGTGACCCGTTCAGCCGGGTCGGCCGCAACGACATGTGCCCGTGCGGCTCCGGCCGCAAGTACAAGCGCTGCCACGGCGACCCGCGCAATCGCGGAGCTAGCTAACCCGGGGGGGCGACCCCCCGGAACCCCCCGATCGCCGCTCCGCGCCGAGGCCGGCGTGGCCGGCCGTGCGGGCTGGGGATCGCCGCTGCGCGCCGAGCGGCGGCGAGCCGGCGCGGCTGGGCTCGCCGCCGAGGGTCGGCCCCAGCTACGCCGCCTCGACCTGGGTGCATAGCCACCGGCCCGGGCGGTCGGGGCGGCCCACCGACGCGGGCCGCGGGCCGGTGTGCTCCAGGCGGACGGCGAGCGCCTTGATCTGCGGGCCCACGCTGAGCAGCACGGTCATCTCGATCACGTCCGCGGCCGGATGCCGGGCCACGACCCGGCGCAGCCGGGCGGGCTGGCCGGCGGTGAGCAGCGGCCCCATCCGCTGGATCCTGGACCGGGCCCGCTCGGTGGTCCAGCTGCTCAGCTGGCGGGGTGGCCGGGTGCCGGCCAGGGTCTCGACCAGCACCCGGGCGAACTGGCCGGGGAGCGCCGGCTCGCCCGGCCTGGCCGCCGGGCGGAGTGGCCTGGCCGGGGCGGCCGGGCGGCCCGGGCTTCCCGGCTCGATCGCACCGGCGTGCTGCCTGGCTAACTCGTCGTCGTAGGGCGGGGCGGAGTCGGGCACCGCGTGCAGCCGCACCGAGGCCGGATCGGGCAGTGGCGGCCCGGCCACCCTGGGGCACGGTTTCCGTGGCGTCCTGCGGCCACCAGACTGGCCGCCGGGCGGTGCTGTGGGCGGTGTGGGCATGGAACCTCCAGGCGGTCAGCGGCGAGGTGCGAGCCTGGCGCAGGGCCGGGGAAGGGCTCTGCGCCGTACCCCGATTTGTACCGGCAGGCAGTGACATTTCCGGCTGGCCGCCGGCGGGACCTTCCATGGCCCCGGATCGTGCGCCATCATGGTCTGCGGCGCCGGGCGAGGGTGGGGAATGTGGCCTGGCCGGACTCGGTTGTCTGTGAAGCCGGGCCACTATGCCAGGCCTGGACCTGCCATCTTTGGAGAATTGCCTTGTCGCTGCCACCGCTGGTCGAACCGGCTGCCGAGCTGACCGTGGACGAAGTCCGCCGCTACTCGCGCCATCTGATCATCCCGGATGTCGGGATGACCGGGCAGAAGCGGCTGAAGAACGCCAAAGTGCTCGTCGTGGGCGCGGGCGGTCTCGGCTCTCCCGCCCTGCTCTACCTGGCCGCGGCGGGCGTCGGCACGCTGGGCATCGTCGACTTCGACGTGGTGGACGAGTCCAACCTGCAGCGCCAGATCATCCACGGCCAGTCCGACGTGGGCCGGCCCAAGGCCGAGTCGGCCCGGGACAGCATCCGCGAGATCAACCCGTACGTGACCGTGATCGTGCACGAGGAGCGCCTCGACTCCGACAACGCGCTGCAGGTCTTCGCGGACTACGACCTGATCGTGGACGGCACCGACAACTTCGCCACCCGCTACCTGGTCAACGACGCGTGCGTGCTGCTCGGCAAGCCGTACGTGTGGGGCTCCATCTACCGCTTCGACGGCCAGGCCAGCGTGTTCTGGGCCGAATACGGCCCGTGCTACCGGTGCCTGTATCCGGAGCCGCCGCCGCCCGGCATGGTGCCGTCCTGCGCCGAGGGTGGCGTGCTCGGTGTGCTGTGCGCGTCCATTGGCTCGATCCAGGTCAACGAGGCCATCAAGGTGATCACCGGGATCGGCGAGCCGCTGGCCGGCCGGCTGATGATCTACGACGCGCTGGAGATGACCTACCGCTCGGTCAAGGTCAGGAAAGACCCCGAGTGCCCGGTCTGCGGGAAGAACCCGACGATCACCGAGCTGATCGACTACGAGGCGTTCTGCGGCGCGGTGTCCGAGGAGGCCCAGGAGGCCGCGGCCGGCTCGACGATCAGCGCCCAGCAGCTCAAGGAGATGCTCGACGCCGACGAGAAGATCTTCCTGGTGGACGTGCGCGAGCCGAACGAGTACGAGATCGTCTCGATCCCCGGCGCCACGCTGATCCCCAAGGGGGAGTTCCTGTCCGGCGCCGCGCTGGAACGGCTGCCGCAGGACCGCCGGGTCGTGCTGCACTGCAAGTCCGGCGCCCGTTCGGCGGAATGCCTGGCCATCGTGAAGAACGCCGGCTTCTCCGACGCGGTCCACGTCGGCGGCGGTGTACTGGCCTGGATCAGCCAGATCGACCCGTCGCTGCCGTCCTACTAACCTTCGGCGCGCAGCGCTGACCTTCGGCGCGCAGCGCCGAGCGGGGGTTCCGGGGGGTCGCCCCCCGGGCCAGTACCGGTTCCGGGCGGGCGTTATCGGGCCAACCTCCCCGTGCGCCCGGTGCCGGCCCGGCCGCCGCCGTACCATGCCGGTGTGGCGATGCTTCCGGGAGGTCTGGGTGACGGCGACCACCCAGACCCCGGGGAGGACATCGCCCTTGCGCACCAGTTCGGCTGGGAGCGCGGGCCGGCCGGCCCGCCGCCCGCCGCGCCCCGCGTCCAGCCGCCCCGCCCGGCCCGGTGGCGGCACCGGCTGCTGCTGGCCGGCCTGATCGCGGCCCTGGGCGGCGTGGCCATCTCGGTGGCCGCGGTGGCCGTGCACCTGCTGCCCCGCACATTTAGCGCCGCCCAGCAGCAGCAGCTCATCGGCTGGGAGATGGGCAAGCGCTGGCGGACCTGGCCCGCCGGGCGGATCTTCCCGGCCAGCATCCCGTATCAGCTGCCCGCGGCCGCGCTGAACAGCGGCACCGTGGTGCGCCTGGACGCGCGCCGGGTCGGCATCGCCCCGCAGGCCTCCTGCCGGGCCGCCACCGACCCGGCCGTCTCCCGGGTGCTGGCCCGGTACGGCTGCCAGGCCGTGCTGCGCGCCACCTACCAGGACTCCACCGGCACGTTCGCGGTCACCGTCGGGGTCGCCGTGCTGCCCGGCCTGAGCCAGGCCAGCAGTTCCGGGCGTGCGCTGCTGCGGGGCAGCGGGCTGCGCGCGGTCCGGTTCGGCCATACGCTGGTGGCCGGCTTCGGGGACGCGGCGCGGCAGCTGTCTTCGGCTACCGCGGACGGGCCCTACCTGATCATGTCCACGGTCGGCTACGCGGATGGCCGGCACCACGTCCGCGAATCCGCCGATCCGTACGACAAGGACGAGATGCTGAGCGTGGCCAACGGGATTTCAGCCTGGATCGGCGCCCGGATCGGCGCCGTACCGCCGGCTCCGCACTGCCCCGGCGGGCCGGCATGCTGACCGCCCGTGCGCGCTTCCGCGCATTCCGCATGCCTAACGCCAGTGCCCGCATCCTCGCCGCCGTCCTGCTCGCGGCCGTCGCCGCCGGGTGGGTCGTGGCCGCCGTCCCGGCCCGCGCGGACACCGTGCGCGACGCGCAGCTGTGGGTGCTGAACGCGGTCAGCGCGCCGCAGGCGTGGCAGCTGACCGAGGGCCGGGGCGCGACCGTGGCGGTGATCGACAGCGGCGTCAACCCGCACGTGTCCGACCTGGCCGGAGCGGTCATCACCGGCCCCGACCTGACCGGGGTGCACACCCCGATGGCCAACCCGAACTGGGGCGTGCACGGCACCTGGATGGCCTCGCTCATCGCCGGGCACGGGCACGCGGGCGGCGGCAGCGGCATCATGGGCATCGCGCCGCAGTCCCGTGTGCTGTCCATCCGGGTGGTCACCGACCGCAAAGATCCCGGCTACCAGGCCTACCAGCACGAGTCGGACAGCCGGGTGCAGAACGCCCTGGCCCAGGCCATCGGGTACGCGGTGGCCCACAAGGTCAGCGTGATCAGCATGTCGCTGGGCTACGGCGAGCCGAGCGCGGTGGTGCGGACCGCGCTGCAGGACGCGCTGGACCACGGCGTCGTGGTGGTCGCCTCATCCGGGAACTCCGGCGAATCGGTCGGCGCCCGCGCGACCGGCCAGGCGCCCTACTCGTTCCCGGCCGACTACCCCGGGGTTCTGGGCGTGGCCGCGGTGTCCCGCAGCGGCGCCCCGGCCGGCTTCTCCAGCGACAACCTCTCGGTCCAGGTGGCCGCGCCCGGGGTCAACGTGCCCGCGCAGGGCCGGGACGGGCAGTACTGGCTGGTCAGCGGGACCAGCCCGGCCTGTGCGCTGACCGCCGGGGTGGCCGCCCTGATCAAGGCCAGGTACCCGGGCCTGGCGCCGGCCCTGGTCATACGGGCCATCACGTCCAGCACCCGCAGCCGGCCGCCCGGCGGGTACGACGACAAGGTGGGCTTCGGCACCGTGGACGCGGCCGCCGCGCTGACCGCCGCCGGGCGGCTGGACGGCCACCTGCGGACGGCCGGTGGCCTGCCGGTGAGCACGCACTTCGGCGGCGGCAGCGCCGCTGTCCCGGCGGTCCCGGTCCGGCCACGCGGGGCTGCCGGGCTGATCACCGCCGCGCTGGCCGGGCTGGGCTGCCTGGCCCTGGCCGGCCTGGCCGCCGTCGCGCTGACCACGCTGCGCCGCCCCGGTGCGCACAGCCAGCACGCCAGCGTGCCCCGGCCCGCCGCGCCGGCCTGGTCGGGCTCCCGGGTGCAGGCCAGCTGGCCGGACGCCGAGGAGCCGGGCTGACCCGGGACGCCGGCCCGCCGGACCTGGGAACGCTGCCGGACTTCGCCAGCCGGGTGCTGGACATCGCCGACCTGATCCCGCCGGGCCGGGTCATGTCCTATGGGGACGTGGCCGAGTACCTGGGCCAGGGCGGCCCGCGCCAGGTCGGCAGGGTGATGGCGCTGTGGGGCGGCAGCGCGCCGTGGTGGCGGGTGGTGCACGCGGACGGTTCGCTGCTTCAAGGACACGAACGCGCCGCGCTGGCCGAGTACCGGGCCGAGGGCACCCCGCTGCGCACCTCCCGGGCCGGCGGGCCACCACGCATCGACATGCGGCTGGCCCGCTGGGACGGCCGGGATCCCGGGCCCGGTTAGGCAGGCGCGCTTGAGCCGGCCCGGCGAGTCGGCTGCGAATGTCGGTGCCCTCTGCTGGAATCAATGCCAAATGGACAGCCAGCCAGGCGGTTACCGGCTACTGCGGCGGCCCGCGCCGCCGCCCGGCCCGCCGCGCCTCGACGCCGCCCAGCAGGCGGTGGTCAGCCACCCCGGCGGCCCGCTGCTGGTGCTGGCCGGGCCGGGCACCGGCAAGACCACCGCGATCGTGGAAGCGGTGGTGCAGCGGATCACCGAGCGCCAGATCGACCCGGAACGAGTGCTGGTGCTCACGTTCAGCCGCAAGGCCGCGCAGGAGCTGCGCGAGCGGATCACCACCCGGCTGCACCGCACTACCAGGCAGCCGCTGGCGCTGACCTTCCACAGCTACGCCTACGCGCTGGTCCGCCGGGAGTTCGTGCTGGCCGGTGACACGCCGCCGACGCTGCTGTCCGGGCCGGAGCAGCTGCTCGAGGTGCGCCGCCTGCTGCGCGCCGAGGGCGGTGCTGACCCGGGGGGACTACCCCCCGGCCCCCCCGATCGCCGCTCCGCGCCGAGCGGCGGCGAGCCGCCGCGGCTGGGGGCCCACTGGCCCGAGCCGCTGCGGCCCGCGCTGGCCACCCGCGGGTTCGCCACTGAGCTGCGCGACTTCCTGCTCCGCGCGGCCGAGCGCGGGCTTGACGGCCAGGGCCTGGCCCGGCTGGGCCGCGCCCGGGGGCGCCCCGACTGGGTCGCGGCGGGCGGCTTCCTGGACCGCTACATCGCCCGGTTCGACCTGGCCCCGGTGCCCGCCTACGACTACGCCGAGATCGTCCGGATCGCCGCGGCGCTGCTCAGCCGGGCCGGAACCCGGGACCGGGAGCGCAAGGCCTACGACGTCGTGCTGGTGGACGAGTACCAGGACACCGACCCGGCCCAGGAGGCGCTGCTGCACGCGCTGGCCGGGGACGGCCGGGAGCTGATCGCGGTGGGCGACCCGGACCAGTCGATCTACGCGTTCCGCGGCGCGAACACCCACGCGATGGGCCGGTTCCCGGACCTGTTCCGCACCCCGGACGACCGGCCGGCCAGCGTGATCGCGCTGCGCACCAGCCGCCGCAGCGGCCCGGTGCTGCTGGCCGCGTCCCGCCGGGTGGCCAGCCGGCTGCCGGTGGCGGCCGGCCTGTCCGCCGCGGCCACGCCTGCCACCCGGCCGCGCGGACCAGCCCAGCCCGGGCCAGCTCAGCCCAGCCCCGCCCACGCCGGCCCAGCCCAGAGCGGCCCAGGGCAGTCCCGGGCGGGCCGTGGGCACCGTGACCTGATCCCGGTGCCCAGCCTGACGCCGGGCCGGGTCCGGATCCTGGTCGCGGCCAGCGCCAGCCAGGAGGCCGCGGTCATCGCCGACACGCTGCGCCGGGCCCACCTGGTGGACCGCGTGCCCTGGTCGTCGATGGCGGTCCTGGTCCGGTCGGCCGTGCACCAGGTTCCGCTGCTGCGCCGCGCGCTGGCCACCGGCGGCGTGCCGGCCGTGGTGGCCGGCGACGAGCTGCCGCTGGCCGCCGAACCCGGGGCGCGGCCGTTGCTGGCCCTGCTGCGCTGCGCGCTGCAGCCCGGCGCGCTCGACGAAGAGACGGCCGCCGACCTGCTCACCGGCCCGCTCGGCGGCACCGACGCGCTCGGCCTGCGCCGGCTGCGCCGGGCGCTGCACGCACTGGACACCGCCGCGGGCCTGCCGCCCGGCACGCGGCCGGTGTCCAGCGCGCTGCGCGACCCTCGCCAGCTCGACCTGGTCCGCGGCCCCGCGGCGGACGCCGCCCGCCAGGTGGCCGGCCTGCTCGACCTGGCCCGCCGCACGGCCCAGGGCAGCGCGGGTCAGGCCAGCCCGGGCCAGGGCGGCGCGGGCCAGGGCGGCCCGGGTCAAGCCAGTACGGGGCAGGGCGGCGCGGCCGGGAGTGTCGCGCCGGGCACGGCGTACGACGTGCTGTGGGCCGTCTGGCAGCGGTCCGGGCTCGGCCCGGCCTGGCAGGCGGCCAGCGCGGCGGGCGGTGCCCGCGGCGAGGCCGCCGACCGCGACCTCGACGCCGTCGTCGCGCTGTTCGACGCGGCCGCCCGTTTCGCCGCCCGGCTGCCGCCTGGCTCGCCCTGGCTGTTCCTGGACAGCCTGGGTGGCCAGGAAATCCCCGGGGACACGCTGGCCGACCGGGCCCCGCAGGGCGAGGCGGTGCGCATCCTCACCGCGCACCGGGCCAAGGGCCTGGAATGGGACGTGGTGGTGGTGGCCGGCGTGCAGGAGGGCAGCTGGCCCGACCTGCGGATGCGCTCGTCGCTGCTGGGCATGGACGAGCTGGTCGAGGCGGCCGCGGGCCGGGCCCAGGCGGGAGGGGACGACGCCGCTGCGGCCGCGCTGGCCTCCCAGTTGCTGCACGAGGAGCGCCGGCTGTTCTATGTCGCGGTGACCCGGGCGCGGCACACCCTGGTGGTCACCGCGGCGGGCGGCAACGACACCGACGAGCGGCCGTCCC
>Ga0335085_10016813_pt1 | contig 10552 bp, 15 predicted proteins | sample Lox_Sample_45_FD_206712 | JGI IMG/M metagenome (GOLD analysis project Ga0335085, IMG submission 206712) | Soil microbial communities from Loxahatchee National Wildlife Refuge, Florida, United States - Lox_Sample_4.5 | ecosystem: Environmental > Terrestrial > Soil > Wetlands | place: USA...
GACGGCCGCGTCACAGGCACGCGCCGCGGCCAGGCTCTCCGGGAAGGGCAGCCCCTGGGCGAGGACGCTCGATTCGAGCACCACCACCGGCGCCCGGGCCGCCCGCGCCGCCGCGACCTCGTCGGAAAGGAGGACGTCCAGGATGGCCTCCCCCGCTACATCGGCCGCTCGGCGAGGAGGAACCCCTTCATCTCCTCATCGTCGAGCGCCCGGCCGTCGCGGCCCACCGCCACGGCGTTGATCTGCGCGTCCTCGACCTCCACCGCCGCGCCCTTGCGCCACTCGGTGGTGTACACCGCCCCGTCCACCAGCTTCCCCACCAGGGCCGCGTCCTCCCAGGTGAGGACCTCCAGCCAGAGGTCCTCCTTCACCCCCTCGGCGTCCCCTCCGGGGTGGACCTCGAACGGCGCTCGCACCAGGAAGGTGATCGGCTCCATCAGCCCCCGGCGGTGAAAGCGGGCCTTGAAGGCCGGCAGCAGCCCCCGCGCCTGTTCTCGGAGGGCCTCGCTTCGCTCCGGCGCCTCCCGCTCGAAGCGCGCCCGGTAGGGCTTGAGCAGCTCGGTGAGCGTGTGCCGCCCGTCCGCGGAGACGACGGTGAAGGCTGGCGTCTCGTGCCCCTCGAAGGTGTCCATGGGCAGCCCGATGAGGGTGAGACGCGCCTCCTCGGACGGGGCGAGCATGAACGCCTCCCCGTTGCTCGTCTCCACCCGTTCCCGGACCCGGGGACCCTCCCCCCAGGCCAGGTCGGCGCACAGCTCGTGGACGAAGGACTCGGCGGCCCGCAGGTCGTCCTCGGCGAGTCGGAACACCTCCAGCTCCCGGGTGCCGAACTTCTCCATCCCGTGGGAGTGGATCCAGTACGGCGCCTCGCCCTCGGCCACGTGCACGGCGTGCAGATTGACGTGGTCCCGGATGTCGAAGTCCAGCTCGGTGATCTCCGCCACGTCGTCCAGCTCGTGGAGCTTGAAGGCGGTGACGTCGAGGAGAACCCCGGGAAGTCGCTCCAGGAGGCCCCGGGCGCACCACAGCGCCTCGAACACCGCCGCGGCCGGCGCCGGAACGCCGGGCTGGAAGGCGATGCGGTAGAAGCCCCGGGCACGGCGGAAGAGGGAATGCGCCTCATCGCTCCCGGTGAGCAGCTCCGGCGTCCAGCCGATGGCCGCCTCCAGCGCCTCGAACCGCACTGAGACCGTGGACTCGGCGGAGCGAAGGCGAAAGCTGCTCCCGTCGTCCGCCACCTCCAGGGCCGTCTCGTCGCCGGAGAAGACCTCGGAGAGCATGGCCGGTGCCAGGGCCTCGGTCTGCTCGGTGGCGACGATGTAGACCTCCCTCAACGCCCCGCCTCGCGCACGTCGCCTCCTTCGTCGCTCTCTCCCCGGATGCAGGCCCGGGCAATGGCTCCAGCTACACCAGGAGCGGCTGCCCGAGCCAGCCCGGGCCAGCGTGCCCGGCCCCTCCGGCAGCCGTCGCGCCCCGCCCGGGAGTTGCCCCCCGGGCGGGCGGGTGCTCTAGGCTCCGCCCGGTGCTGCGAAACCTGCTCTGCATGCTGAGCGTGGCCCTGTGGACGGCGGTGCTCTTTCCCGTGGCCTGCCTGGCGATGCTCGTCACCCTCGATGCCGGGACGTCGATCTGGGTCGCCCGGCGACTGTGGGCCCCGTTGCTCCTCAGGGTGGCGGGCGCGCGCGTCGAGGTGGAGGGACGGGCCCACGTCGCCCCCGGCCGCCCGGCGATCTACGCCTGCAACCACCAGTCGACGCTGGACATTCCGGTCCTCTTCGTCGCCCTGCCGGCCAACCTGCGCTTCGTGGCCAAGGAGCAGCTGCGTTGGGTCCCGCTCGTCGGCTGGTACCTGCAGCTCGCCGGCCACGTCATCGTCGATCGCGGGAACCGCCAGCGTGCCATCGCCTCGCTCGACCGCGCGGCGGAGCAGATCCTCCGCCGGCGGATCAGCCTCATCGCCTTCCCGGAGGGAACTCGCTCGCGGGACGCGTACATCCTCCCCTTCAAGCACGGCCCGTTCGGCCTGGCGCTCAAGGCGGGCGTCCCGGTGGTCCCGGTGACCATCGAGGGCTCGGCGCGGATCATGCCGCGCCGGAGCTGGCGCATCACCCCCGGGGTGGTCAAGGTGCGCATCTCTGCACCGATCGACGTCCGTCGGTTCGACGCGGACGACCGGGTGGGCCTGGCCCGGGTGGTCCGGGAGACGATCGTCCAGGCCAACCTGGATCTGGGCGGGCTGGGCGGCGTCCGGGAGGAGGCGCGCCCGGCGGCGGCCCCTTCCCCCACCGCCTCGATGCTCTAGACTCGGGGGGCCAGCCGGCGCTCGATGACCGATCCCTCCCCCTCGATCAAGGCCCGCCGCGAGGCCTACCTCCACGGGCGGGTGGTCACCGCGGCGCGCTCGGAATCGCTCGCCCTCGATGCCGACGGCGAGCCCCTTCCGGCCCGGCTCCGCTCCGGCGCGGAGAGCACCGCTCTCAACGTGAGGGCCATCCTGCGCGAGACGTGGGAGGACTTCCGGAACTCGGACCGGTATTTCAAGTACAAGGCGGTCATCCTCGCCGCCTGGACCCTGCTCTCCGTGCTCGGAGTCGCGGTGGCCTGCCCCGGCCCGTCGGTGCACCGGGACCCGGGCCTGGGGGCCCGGCTGGTGGTGGGGGACGAGGGCGAGCACCCCGCCCTGGTGCTGCACAACGAGAGCGACCTGGCCTGGCAGGAGGTGATGATCGTGGTCAACGGCCGCTACCGGGCGGCCATCTCCCACGTCGAGCCCCACGCCTTCGTCACCGTCACTCCCAAGCAGCTGATGGGGGACAACGGCAAGCTCGCCCCGAGCGACGTCCGCTTCACCGACGTGGAGCTGCGCACGCGCAAAGGGTCGGCCGTCCTCCTCGAGAAGGGCGTGCTTCGCTAGAGACTCTGGTCCCCCCCGCGGGCGGGGCGTCAGTCCTCGGACTTGGCCTTGCCTCGGGCCGACTTGCCCTTCGCCTTCGGCTCGTCCTTGGCCTTGGGGGCGTCCTTGCCCTTGGAGGGAGCCTTGGCCTCCGCCTTGGGCTTGGCCTCGGTCTTGGGCTTGGACTTCGCCTCCCCCTTCGGCTCTTCCTTCGCCGGCGCCGCGGTCTCGGGCCGGTCGACCAGTTCGAGGAGGGCCATCTGGGCCGCGTCGCCGAGCCGGAAGCCGAGCCGAACGATGCGGGTGTAGCCCCCGGGGCGCTCGGCGTAGCGGTCCTTGAGCTCGCCGAACACCTTGTGGAGGACGGCGCGGCTGCGGATCCGCCGCTCGGCGAGGCGCACGTTGGGGAGCCCGCCTCGCTTGCCGAGGGTGATCACCCGTTCCGCCAGACGGCGGGCCTCCTTGGCGCGGGGGAGCGTCGTCCGGATCGCCTCGTGCTCGAGCAGCGAGGTGACCATGTTGTCCAGCATCGCCAGGCGGTGGCTGGTGGTCTTCTGCAGCTTCCTATGTCCGACGCGGTGGCGCATGGGGTGAAGTCCTCTGGATTCCTCAGACCGAGCTGGTCGGGGCGGAGGCCGGGGCGCCCGGCCTGACCGGCCAGCTCTCCAGCTTCATCCCCAGGGAGAGCCCCATCTCGGCGAGGATCTCCTTGATCTCCTTGAGGGATTTCCGGCCGAAGTTCTTGGTCTTCAGCATCTCCGCCTCGCTCCGCTGCACCAGGTCCCCGATGGTCTTGATGTTCGCCTGCTGCAGGCAGTTGGCCGAACGGACGCTCAGCTCGAGCTCGTCCACGCTGCGGAAGAGGTTCTCGTTGAGCTTGGCCTCCTCCTTGGGCGCCTCGAGCGGGGCCGGCTCCTCGGTCTCGTCGAAGCCGATGAAGACGGTGAGCTGCTCCTTGACGATCTTCGCCGCGTAGGCGAGCCCGTCCTGGGGCGTCACCGAGCCGTCGGTCCACACCTCGAGGCTGAGACGGTCGTAGTCGGTGACCTGGCCGACGCGGGCGTTGGTCACCTGGTAGTTGACCTTGCGGATGGGCGAGAAGAGCGCATCCACCGGGATGGTGCCGATCGGGTCGCCAGGATTCTTGTTGCTGCTCGCCGGGACGTAGCCCCGCCCGCGCCGGGCGGTCATCTCCATCCGCAGCTTGCCGCCCTCGGAGAGGGTGCAGATGTGATGTCCAGGGTTGAGGATCTCCACCTGGTCGTCGGCGATGATGTCCCCGGCCTTGACCTCCTTCGGGCCCTCGGCCTCGATGCGGAGCGTCTTCTGCTCGTTGGTGTGCATCCGGAGCAGGACCTCCTTGAGGTTGAGGACGATGTCGGTCACGTCCTCGGCCACCTCGGGGACGGTGGTGAACTCGTGATCCACCCCGTCGATCTTCACCGAGGTGATGGCCGCGCCCTGGAGCGAGCTGAGCAGCACCCGCCGGAGCGAGTTGCCCAGCGTCGTCCCGAAGCCGCGCTCGAGCGGCTCGGCGACGAACTTGCCGTAGGTGGGGGTGAGTGACTCCTGGTCGACCTCCAGCCGACGGGGCTTGATCAGGTCGCGCCAGTGCTTCGCGGTGAATGCCTCTGCCACGTTGTGTTACCTCCGCACCGATCCGCCACCCACTTCCCCGCCCGAATGGCGGGAGGACGGCCGGGCAACGACTTCATCGGACCAACCGACTACTTCGAATAGAGCTCGACGATGAGCTGCTCCTGGATGGGCATGGTCAGGTCCTCGCGGTTGGGCACCGCCTTGACCGTGCCCTTCATCCCCTTCTTGTCCAGCTCGATCCACTGCGGCACGCCCCGCCGCTCCACCGTCTCCAGCGCCTCGGCGATGCGGAGCATCTTGCGGCTCCGCTCCGCCACCTCCACCGTGCTTCCGGGCTTGACCTCGAAGGACGGGATGTTCACCCGCCGGCCGTTGACCTGGAAGTGGCCGTGCCGGACCAGCTGGCGGGCCTCGGCGCGGGTGTCGGCAAACCCCATCCGGAAGACCACGTTGTCCAGCCTGAGCTCGAGGAGCTGGAGCAGGGTCTCACCGGTCTTTCCCTTCGCCCGGGCAGCGCGGGCGAAGGTGCCCCGGAACTGGGACTCGAGCAGGCCGTACATCCGCTTGACTTTCTGCTTCTCGCGGAGCTGCACGCCGTACCCGGAGAACTTCACCCGTCCCTGCCCGTGCTGCCCGGGCGGGTACGGCCGGCGCTCGATGGCGCACTTGTCGGTGTAGCAGCGGTCCCCCTTGAGGTACATCTTCAGATTCTCGCGGCGGCAGATGCGGCAGGCGCTGGCGGTGTAGCGGGCCAAGGGCTTCTCCTGAACTCGGGGCTAGACGCGCCGCCGCTTGGGCTGGCGGCAGCCGTTGTGAGGGATGGGCGTCACGTCCCGGATGAGGGAAATCTTCAGCCCCGCCGAGGCCAGGGCCCGGAGGGCGGACTCGCGGCCGGCGCCCGGCCCCTTGACCATCACCGTGACGTTCTTCAGCCCATGCTCCATGGCCTTGGCCGCCGCGTCCCCGGCCGCCACCTGGGCGGCGAAGGGGGTGGACTTCCGGCTGCCCTTGAAGCCGCGCGCGCCGGCCGACGACCAGGCGACGACGTTTCCGGAGACGTCGGTGATGGTGATGATCGTGTTGTTGAAGGTGGACTGGATGTGGACCACGCCGTTGAGGATGTTCTTCTTGCTCTTGCGCTTCTTGCGGGGCGCCTCGGCCTCGGAGGGCTCGGCTCCAGGGGCAGGCGCAGCGGCGGGATTCACTTCTTCGGCCATGGGGGTGGTTACCTGGTGGTGGGAACGGTGGCCTTGGCGCGCACGATGCCGCGCTTGGGACCCTTCCGCGTCCGGGCGTTGGTGTGGGTACGCTGGCCGCGGACGGGAAGCCCCTTCCGGTGGCGCAGCCCGCGGAAGCAGCCGAGGTCCATCAGCCGCTTGATGTTCATCGTCACTTCGCGGCGCAGGTCTCCCTCGACCTTGTAGTTGGATTCGATGATCTCCCGGATGGAGCGCGTCTGCTCCTCGGAGAGGTCCTTGGTGCGGGTGGCCAGGTCCACGCCGGCGCGGGTACAGATGTCGTGCGCGCTCTTGTTGCCGATGCCGTAGATGTACTGCAGCGAGATGACGACCCGCTTCTGCGGGGGAAGGTCGATTCCTGCGATGCGGGCCATGTTCCTTTTCCGTCTCCCTCTGAATCCCTGGGCGCCGGGCTCAACCCTGCCGCTGCTTGTGGCGCGGGTTGGCGGCGCAGATCACCCGCACCACGCCCCGGCGGCGGATGACCTTGCACTTGTCGCAGACCTTCTTCACCGATGCGCGTACCTTCATGAGGATCTCGACTCGAACCTTGCTCTGGAAGAGGCGCCGCGGGAGCCTACTTCGCCCGGTAGGTGATGCGGCCCCGGGTCAGGTCGTAGGGCGAGAGCTCCACCTTGACCTTGTCCCCGGGCAGGATCCGGATGAAGTGCATGCGCATCTTCCCCGAGATGTGCGCGAGCACCTTGTGGCCCCCGTTGTCCAGGGCCACCCGGAACATGGCGTTGGGCAGCGGCTCGATCACCGTTCCCTCCACCTCAATGGCATCGTCCTTCGGCAAACCTGCTCCTTCAAAAAAGGGGTCCACCCGCCCGAGGGAGGACCCCGTCCACTTCCGAGGGAAGCGCGGCGGCATACCACCCCGGGCAGCCGGCGAGCAAGTTCTTCTAACGTTGAAATGCCCGCGGCGCAACGTCCGGAGGGCGGGTGAGCACCTCCGGCCCGTTCTCGGTGACCACGATGGTGTGCTCCCAGTGGCTGCTCAGCCTCCCGTCGGTGGTCACCGCCGTCCAGTCGTCGTCCAGGGTCTCCACCTCCCAGGTCCCGGCATTGACCATCGGCTCGATGGCCAGGACCATCCCGGGCCGGAGCCGGGTGAGCGTTCCCGGCGTCCCGTAGTTGGGGATCTGGGGCTCCTCGTGGAGCTTCCGCCCGATGCCATGCCCGACGAAGTCCTTCACCACCGAGTAACCGAGCGCCTCGACGTGGGACTGCACGGCGTGCCCGATGTCCCCCACGTAGTTGCCGGCCACCGCCACCCGGATGCCGGCCTCGAGCGACTCCCGGGTGGCCCGGCTCAGGGCCTCCGCCTCGGGGCTCACCTTCCCCACCGGGATGGTGCGGGCCGAATCCCCGAAGTAGCCCTTGTACACGACCCCGAAGTCGAGCTTGAGCAGATCGCCGGCCGCCACCCGCCGCTTCCGCGAGGGGATGCCGTGCACCACCTCGTGGTTGATTGAGGTGCAGAGGCAGGAGGGAAAGCCCCGGTAGCCCTTGAAGGCCGGGCGCGCCCCCTTCTCGTGGATGAGGCGCTCGGCCAGCTGGTCCAGCTCCCAGGTGCTGACCCCCGGGGCCACCGCCTTCTCCAGGGCGTCGAGGATCTCCGCCACGATGCGCCCCGCCTCGCGCATGTGGCCGATCTCCTCGCGATTCTTGAGTTCCACCGGCATCAGACTGCTTTCTTATCCAGCGCGGCCCGGATGCGCTGGAAGACCTCGTCCAGGGAGCCGGTCCCGTCCACCTCCCGGAGGAGCCCCTGGGCGGCGTAGAAGGCCTTCACCGGCTCGGTGTCCCGCCGGTAGGTGGCCTGGCGCGCCCGGACGACCTCCTCGGTGTCGTCCGGCCGCTGGACCAGCGCCGTGCCGCAGGCATCGCACACTCCCGGGGTGCGGGGCGGCGCCTCGGTGAGGTGGTAGACCCGCCCGCACTGGGGGCAGCTCCGGCGGCCGGTGAGCCGGCGCACCACCACGTCCAGGGGGACCTCCAGGGAGAGAACCCGGTCGATGTGCCGGCCGAGCGAGGCGAGCATCGCGTCCAGGGCCTTGGCCTGGGCCACGGTGCGGGGGAAGCCGTCGAGGACGAAGCCCTTGGCGCAGTCCGGCTTCTGCAGGCGCTCCTCGACGATGCCGATCACCAGGGCGTCGGGGACCAGGGCGCCCGACTCCATGATCGGCCGGGCCTTCAGCCCGAGCGGTGTCCCCGCCTTCACCGCCTGGCGAAGGATGTCCCCGGTGGAGATCTGGGGCGTGCCGTAGACCTCCAACAAGCGCTGAGCCTGCGTTCCCTTCCCCGCCCCCGGCGGCCCGAACAGGATGAGGTCCATCGTCTCTCTCTCGCCGCCCGTGTGGAGTCCCCCGGCTCGCCGCCCCCACGGCTCAGGCGGCGATCCGCACCCTCCCGCGGATGCGAGGCCCACGGGGACCGGCGAAGCCCTCGTAGTTGCGACTGATGAGGTGGCCCTCGATCTGCTGGACGGTGTCCAGCGCCACGCCGACCACGATGAGGAGCGCCGTGCCGCCGAACTGGAAGGGCACGCCCAGCGCCTCCTGGTTGGAGAGCACCGAGGGGATGACGCAGATCACCGCCAGGTAGATGGCGCCGCCAAACGTGATCCGGTCGAGGACCCCCCGGATGTAGTCCGCGGTCTGGCGGCCGGGTCGGATGCCGGGGATGTAGCCGCCCTGCTTCTTGATGTTGTCCGCCACGTCGTCGGCGCGGAAGGTGAGCGTGGTGTAGAAGTAGGAGAAGAAGATGATCAGCAGGACGAAGAGGCCGTCGTAGAGCCAGGCGTTGGACTCGATGGCCCGCCTCACCCCGGCCAGGAAGGGGATCCAGTTCCCCAGCGTGGCCGGGAAGGAGAGCAGCGCGCTGGCGAAGATGGGGGGGATGACCCCGGCGGTGTTCACCTTCATCGGGAAGTAGGTGGCCTGGCCAGCGAACATCCTCCGTCCGGCCATGCGCTTGGCGTACTGCACCGGGATGCGGCGCATGCCGCGCTCGATGTAGACGACGATGGCCACCACCAGGAGCATCACCGCCATCACCACCGGCACCAGCCAGGCCTTGTCGCCGCGGATCACCTCCCAGAGGCGGCTTCCGGCCGAGGGGATGCGGGCCACGATGCCGGCGAAGATGATGAGCGAGATGCCGTTGCCGATGCCGCGCTCGGTGATGCGCTCGCCGAGCCACATGATGAAGGCCGTGCCAGCGGTGAGGGTGATCACCGTCATGAAGGTGAACCACACCGTGTCGCTGGGAACGACGATCTGGTCGATCTCCACCTGGACGCCGCGGATGGTGGTCGGGGTGCGTCCCAGGCTGGCCAGCCAGCGGGCGATGCCGATGCCCTGGATGACGGAGAGGATGATGCTCCCGTAGCGGGTGTACTGGTTCAGCTTCTGGCGTCCGGCCGCGCCCTCCTTCTGCAGCCGCTCCAGCGAAGGCACCACCACCGCCAGGAGCTGCATGATGATCGACGAGGAGACGTAGGGCATGATGCCCAGCCCGAAGATGGACATCTGGTCCAGCGCGCCGCCGGAGAAGAGGTTGAACAGGCTGACCAGCCCGCCGCGCTGGCGCTGCTGCTCCATGTAGGCGTTCATCGCCGCCCGGTCGACGCCGGGGGTGTTGATGAAAACGCCCAGCCGGTAGACGGCGAGCAGGACCAGCGTGTAGGCGAGCCGGGCGCGGAGCTCGGCGACCCGGAAGACGTTGGCGATGGCGGTGAACACTGGGGGTCGAGCCTACCGGATCCGTCGAAAGTTAGCCCGGGAGCGCCCCTTTGCCGGCGTGCGCGCGGGGTGCCGCCTCCGGCGAGTGGACGACCAGGGGGACGAGCTCGACGCTGCCGCCCACCTTCTCCACCGCCTCCTTGGCGCGGGCGGAGCTGCGGTGGACGCGGACCACCAGCTTGGCGGCGACCGCCCCCGTGGCGAGCAGCTTCACCCCGTCCCAGCGGCCCTTGACCAGCCCGGCCGCGCGGAGGGCGGCCTCGTCCACGGTGGCCCCGGCCGGGAACCGGGCCAGGTCGCCGAGGTTGATCACCGCGAAGTGCTTCCGGTTCGGAGCCAGGAAGCCGAACTTCGGCAGCCTCCGCTGGAGCGGGCTCTGGCCGCCCTCGAAGCCCTCGAAGCGCATGTTCCCGGTGCGGGCCTTCTGGCCCTTGCCGCCCCGGCCGGCGGTCTTGCCCAGGCCCGAGCCCTGGCCGCGGCCGACGCGCTTCTTCCGGTGCCAGCTCTTGCGCGGCCGCTGCAGGCCGTTCAGCGTGGACATGGCTTCACTTCCCTTCCTTCTGGGCCCGCCGGGCCCGCGCTGCCTCCCGCGCCCGCACCCGGCGCGGCTTCTGCCGGACGGCCGGCTTCGGCTCGTCGGAGACGACCTCGCCAGAGACCAGGTGGCGCACCCGGAACACCATCCCCCGGGTGGAGGGCGTGTCTCGGAGCAGCCGCTCCTCGCCCAGCTTGTTCAGGCCCAGGCCGGCCACGGTGCGGAGCTGCACCTCGGATGCCCCGGCGATGCTCTTGGTCAGCTTGACGCGGTAACCCATGGCCGTCTCCTGAGGCTCACGCCCGCGCGTGGCCGGTGTCCAGCTCGCGGCCGCGCAGCCGGCTCACCTGCTCCGGGGAGCGCAGCTGCTTCAGGCCGTCCACGGTCGCCTTGAGCACGTTGTGCGGATTCCGCGACCCCTGGCTCTTGGTGAGGATGTTGCGGATCCCCGCCGCCTCGAGCACGGCGCGCACCGAGCCCCCGGCGATGACCCCGGTGCCCTCCGCCGCCGGCTTGAGCAGCACCACGCCGGCGCCGA